>Ga0307982_1000413_pt1 | contig 33873 bp, 36 predicted proteins | sample OrgLakmetagen989_FD_201847 | JGI IMG/M metagenome (GOLD analysis project Ga0307982, IMG submission 201847) | Saline water microbial communities from Organic Lake, Antarctica - #989 | ecosystem: Environmental > Aquatic > Non-marine Saline and Alkaline > Saline | place: Antarctica: Organic Lake...
CCAAAATCCCGATGGGGATGCGGTGTGCCGGGATTTGCTCGCTGGCGGCTCATGCGAGACACCGCTCATGGTATAAATACTTTTCTAAAAGCAATCCTTGAGTGCTCTATTAGGGTTAGAGCAAACTACTCAAAATTAACGTATATTCTTCATATTCGATCTCCACTTGGCAATCGATCCGCAATACTTTGTATGCCTGTAGATGTTCAAGCACATGGCTAAGCAAGCGGAAGGGTTAGACCTCGAATGGGCGGCGCAGTCTCCACACGTGCATGTGATCCTCATCCGCGACCCAGTCAAACTCATATCGAGCTGGTAGGCGGCACATTTTCAGAATACTTCGTCATAATTTGATGGTCGATATATTTTCTTGGTCAGCATGGTGGAGATACTGCCATTCAAATATGCTGATGACTTTTTCACGCGCCCGAATTTTGTGCCATTTACCATTATTGAATCAAAAATCATTTTTAATGATATTCTCAATCTATTCTTACAGTGGCTTTTCTTTTCTTGTTGTGGTTGCATGTGTGATGATGGTGGTCTATGGTGGGTGGTGATTACCATCGGTGCACAGGGCGGGACCTACCTCCCCAAAAGGCCTCGCCATGACACTCGAAGAAGTCGGCGTAGCGCCGCTCCTAGCGCTGGCCTCGAAGCTGCGGTCGGCTGGCGCCAAGGTATTCAAATGAGAGGGACGGTGCAAAGCACGATAGCTAGTTGTATTTCTTTGGTGGGAAATCGAAGATATTTGTTAGAGCAGCACTTTGAATGAGTTCTCCGGCTACCTCATAGTACACACTTCTCGCTGCTGCTTCTGTCTATCTATTCTATTCCCTCAATTCTTCTTTTCTCCCCCCTTGAGGTGGTGGTCTTGGACGCAGATGACCTCGCTGCCGACCCTCCAGGTGCCCTGAAGGCCCTCTGCGAGGCCATTGGGATCTCATTCGAGGCCAGCATGCTGACGTGGCCACCAGGGCCGAAAGCGTGCGACGGGATTTGGGCCAGCCACTGGTATGTTGGTGTTTAAAGGCATATGTTGAGTACACGGAGGAATAGCAAATAATTGACGGAAATGGAGTGAGATAGAGGCAAAGGCGTGAATCCAAATATTACCATGTATTCATCCGATCGTGTTTCTGGTGTGAACCATCTTCTAACCTCAGGTACCAATCAGTGCATGCTTCCAGTGGCTGGACGAGCACCAGCAATGGCCGAGGGCCTTCCCGCTTTCCGACCGAGGTGCTCCTTTTGTTAGCGTTTGAGTGAAGAGAGAGGTAAGAGATGCCTTCACTTTCGTACAATATGATTTGCCTTATTTACCCTGAGTTGTCCTCCCCTTGCGTTCATTTATATTTTCACTCAGTGCTACGGCCTCCTCGAAGAAGCGTTACCTTTCTACGAAGCACTGAAAGAGCGCGCGCTGCCCGTTCCTACCACCGCTCTAGACTCAACTTCCTCTTCCTCCGCATCGTCATCAGTGGTGCGGTGGCCTCCCAGCACCATTTTAGCGGCGGGCTCGGATGCAGCAAGTGCCATGCTGCCGGACCCCAGGTATAAAGTATTTTTCTCTTTAACATCTCACTTCACATGTGCTTACCACTGCTCCCCTGCTCAGGTGCGCTGAGCTGCTAGTGTGGGTTGGCTCACCCGGCAGTGGTGGCCGGCTCTTGCCGCGGCATCAAGCCAAAGTGTCGGTGTTTGACTCTGCAGTGCAGGTGAAGTGACGAAAACGTACTACAGTACAGTACTACAATAATTACTACGTTCACACTTTTATCTCCTCTACAGTACGACGTACTGATAGTAGGACCTCTCCCGAATTATTTCTTCGTCCGCTTGTTATTTCGCTTTTCAAACGTTATTTCAGTTCGCCTAGTCTTGCTGTGTGCACTTCAACTCACTTAGTTGCCGCGTCCCTTTTTCTCTTTCTGTCTTCTGTCTGGTTTCACCTACCCACCCACGATGTCTTTTGCGTATGCCAACACAAATGCTAACACCCCCCCCCCGTGTGCGACCTCCTCTTTAACAGGGAGGAGACGCTGCGTGGGAAGGCCTCCGAGTCTACGATGGGCGGGTGTTCATGCTCGAGAAGCACTTGGCTCGACTCTTTGCGAGCGCGCGAGCATTGGACTTCAAGAATGTGCACTCCAAGGTGCAGACAGAAAGTTTGTATTTCTTAGTTATCTGCCTCTCTTTTCTTCGAATTTTACATGCCTCGTTTGCAGTTCTGATATTGCTGATTGCAACATTTCGTTTCGCACAGGCGGAAATTGAACGCGCCATTTTTGCCACCTTAGCAGCTAATGGAATGCGAGACAGTTGCCACATTCGCTTGACCATGAGCCGAGGCGTGAAAACCACGTCGAGCATGAACCCAAACTTTAATGTGTTTGGGTATGTTTATTGAATTACAAACACTTTCTCTTCATCTTATTGCTTTTTATCAAAGGAAGATGACGTTATGCTTACAAATAGTATCTTACGTGGTTGAAATGTAGGACACGTCAGACATCTTCATTCTATCTAACTCATCCACTCACCTCTGTTATCCTCTCCTCCGTGCTACTTTTTTTCTATGTCTTGCGTCTTCTCCCTCTCTTACTTGTATACATGTGCACACGCAAAAGATGCACCCTCATCGTGCTTGCGGAATGGAAGCCCGTCGAATCCGTCGCCACCTACGACAACGCCAGAGGGGTCTCTCTGATCACTGCGTCACAGCGGCGCAACCCTCCGAGCTGCTTGGACTCGAAGATTCACCACAACAACTTGCTCAACAACATTTTGCCGAAAATTCAGGCCAACTTAGCCGGCTGTGCTGACGCCATCATGCTGGTGGGTTGCAGCCACGAGAATAAAATATACAGTACTGTTGGTGCAATTGTTGTAGTCGTAGATGCCTTTGGAAATTCTGGTTCACTCATGGTTGATCGTATTATTCTGCGTTCGCGTGTGCGTTTCCTACTTTTTTCTTTTATTCCTCGTCATTTTCCTTGCCTTCCCTATTATTATTATCACCATTATTAATTATTATTATGTTATCACATTAGGACATGGATGGCTTCGTGGCAGAGACCAACGCGTGCAACTTGTTTGCGGTTTCCATGGAAGGCGTCGTTTTGACCCCCACGGCGGATGCTTGCCTCCCTGGCGTGACCCGCGGCCTCGTAATTAAGGTGGAAACTACAGTTGCTTGACTGTTGATTCCCGTGCTCCTCATACTTCCTATTTCGTTTTGTTTTCGTTGCATTTGCCACCCTTCTCTTTCCTCGATTTGGCGCTTATTTTCGCTCGCCGTGCTTGATTGTTTCTATTCTAGATGGTGGCCGAGCACCCCAGCCTCCGCGACTTGAAGTTGGAAGAACGCCGAGTGAGCCTCGCCGAATTTCACTCCGCGGCGGAGGTGAGCTCAAGGCAGCATCTCCACATGTTTACTCCTATGTTGCCTCGTCTAACTTTACTTCTTACCATACATCATTATGAATGAGTCTTTAAGAAAAAAACTTGTATAAATACGCACATAATTAAGTGTTCAGTTCCATCTTTTACTTCCTTCCGCCCTTCACCATCACCGTGTCTGTTAGGTCTTTACCACGGGCACCATGGGGGAGCTCACGCCAGTAGTGCTAATCGATGGACGGCCCGTGGGAGAAGGCGTGCCCGGACCTGTGACACACGCCATTCGAACGGCGTTTCGCGACCTTGTAGCAGACACAGCGAACTCTACGCCCTTGCCAGACTTCTGAATCAATTCCGAGAGGACGGAGCGCTCTTTGTAGTAGATACGAGACACAGCGGCCAATTTTCCGTATAAGAAATACAGCCACTTAATTGCCATGGAATTGTCCTCCGGGGGTAGCTTTAATTTCTACGTTTTAGTCAATTGGGCAATTGAACTCGCATTTGGCACTTGGTAACGGGCAGCGGTAACGAGGTATCCGAATTCAAACCTTATTCGTAATGAAATGCCTATACGCATCTCAGTTAAGAGCAGGGGCGAAGAAAGTTCGTTGTCTAGAACTGCACGTCGCGCCTGAGCCTGAGTGTGAGTTAGAAGTTGGAATCCATTGAGATTTTCGATGACAAATCTTGCACTTCTTTTTCTTCTTATTTTTCTTCTTACTTTCTTCTTTTTTCTTTTTTCAAAGCTTCGTACAGTAAGTACAGTAAACCCCCTTGCGGGCGGGGCTAATGTGACGGCTGCGGACTTTGCCGTGTTTCACGTCATAGATGCAGTAAGCGAAAACTTGATGGAGAGCATGATTCTTTTTGGAAGATGAACATTTCTGTAGTCACCTTTGTAGAACCCTCGTGCTTGCGCCTAAGGCAACCGAACACCACTCCTAAAGAAAGGGCCCTTCAGATTCAACCAGTTCTAATTTTTTTCACGTGATTCCTTTTTTACATCTCACATTGCTTCATTGTTCAGGTGGAAGCTCAGTTCAACACTCCATACTACAACATGGCCTGGGACTCGGCCTCAATTCCGAGCTTAAAAGCATTCAAAGCGGCTTTTGCCAGCCGCCCAAAACTGGCTGCTTACATAGCTTCAGACCGCCGCATGCCTTGGGCCGGCGACAGCATGATGTAAATGGACTAGCATTCCGCTGAAAGGTGGCTGCTCGTTGGCAGCTACAATTATTGGTTTCGACGAAACATTGGTACATCGCTATTCGCTCTTCGATTGAAACGAGAAAACCATTGCCAGCACAGGAAATTAGCTGAGTCCGCGATTTGCATATCAAGAATTAACAGGACCGAAAATACATCGCATTTCCTTAGTCGCACTTCCACTTTACATCTCCACGGACACGAATAAAATAACGGGGTTTGGAATGAACAACAAATCACCAGCGGTGCGTCGTGTTCGAACTCCATTATGCATCGCTTATCGCTTGTATTTGGCACTTGGCTACTTGCTACTTGTATCATATATTTTGTTAATGCCAAAGTCAATTCCGAGTTATAGATATGGAAAATGGTGAATAGTGAATAGGTTATATGTCGTTTGCCTTACATCTTACTCAATGGATTGTTTTCATCTCAAGAAAATCTTCTTGGTTTCTGCGATATAGTATTTGAAATTCCGCCGATATATAAATATAAATATGAGGAATGAAGAATGAAGGCGTACGTAAACCGCATCTCAATTGGCCTTAGTCAACGATATAGCGTACTTGCATTTACCACTTCCACTATTGACTTGACTCCTATTCCGAGGGCGACGAAATCTCTTTCTCTACTCCCTTAAACGCTGGGCAAGCGCATAGCGAGGTGAACGGCGCTGTGAGCGCGGTCCATGCGAAGGCGCTTCAGTTTACTCAAACCAAGCACCACCTTCGATGGGAGAAAGCACACCACACAGAAATTAGGAATGCTTTTTTGAAAACAAAAAGTTGAATGGGACAGAAATGACAGTAAGAAAAGACTTCTGCAATAACAGCAGCAAGAAAAAACGAAGAACGAATGACACAAAAGAGTAAGCATTTTCACCGTTTTCGCGCCGCCCGTGGCTTTTGCGGCTGCTTGCTGAATGGTAGCAAGCAACGACTCTTCGCTGACGGTGAACTCCATCGACCCATTGCTTCCAGTCGCATTCGCAGCGTCCGGGCCGTAAGCTTGGTTCACGAGTTGCAGGGCGCCGTTGAGCATGTCGAGCGAGCACTGGTACTTGAGGTACTGGGGGGCCTGCGGGGTTTAAGGAGCAGAAGAAAAACAGTGATTCATGTATTCAAAAAGGTATGCGACCGTCTAGCATATCATTCAAATTCAGCTCTCTTGCTACTTTCCAGAGACTCCATCTTCGAAAACAATGCCTTAAGACTAAAACACACAAATGTACAAACACGGGCACGCAACTCACCGCGTCAAACTCTTCAGTGGTCACCGCTGCCACGTGCGGCAAATCTTGGCACTGTGCCGCCGCGGCTGCCGCTGCTGCAGGAGTACCTGGCGGCAGCAGCTTGGCTTTCGCCGCCGACCGCGTCAGAGGGCGGGTACTGGTTGCGGTCGTCGGGGTTTTTGGCGTCGGAGTTTTCGGGGTTTTCGCTTCCGTGGACGCGCTGACAGCTTCCACAGAAGAAGTCGTCACCAACAGATTGGTCGAGGAGGAGGAAGCAGCAGCACTAGAAGTGATGTTGTTGAAGCGCGGGGTGGCCGCTTTGCGTGCGGAAGATCGAGTGGTAGGGGTGCGTGCCTCCGCAGCAGCAGCAGCAGCAGCAGTGCTCTTGCGACGAGGAGTGGCAGTACTAGCAGTAGCCGTTGCAGTAGCCTTGGTGGCGAGAGGCACATTCACTGCAAGCTCTGCCATTTTCGGAGTAACTGGCGAGGCTCCTCCACTTCCACCAGAAGAAGAAGGAGACAGGCTGGAAGCTGCTGCTGCCGCTGCTGCCACAGTGCTGTTGACTTTCTTCTTGGCGGAGGCTGAGCTTCCTCGGCCACATTTCTTGCCACTCACCACGTTGCTGCTGCTGCTGCTGCAAGTGGTCGCGCTGCTGCTGGCACCGGTGGCGCAGTCACTGCTCGCAGCAGCAGCAGCAGCAAGAGGCGTAGTAGTGCTGCTTCGGTTGAAACGGGGCGTGGCAGCTTTGCGAGTGGACCTCGGGGTGCGTGTGCTGGTCGGCACCTCCATTGACGCTGCTGCAGCTGCTACTGGTGCGGTCAGAGGTGGGGAAAGCGGTGACGTCACCATCGGCGAAGACGACGACAATGACGTCATCACAGTCGTACTGGCAACCGCTACCCGCCCGGGCGGGACCGACACCATGGGCGAGGCGAGGGCTGCAAACGACGACCGGCGGCGGTGCGACAGAGGGCCTCCTCCTGGTTGTTGCTGGGCTTGGCCTTGAGCGGGGGTAGTCGCATGAATTTGGGGCGTGGCTGCCGCAGCGGCACGGGCAGTAGTAGCCGAGGGGGAAAGGGGCAATTCCGGGGTGCTCACTTCGGCGCCCGTGAGTCCATTGCCATTGTTCTTGGTTCCCTCAGGTGTGGTTACAACGGTGGCCGCCTCACTAGCTGCTGCAAGTGTTGTAACTGCTCCTCCGATGTCTGACTCGAACACACCAGGAGGCAGCGGCGGCTGCACTTCAGCACCACTAGTGCTAGCAGCAGCAGTGGCAGTGGCAGCAGCAGAAGGCGTTGAGGTAAAGCCCTGCGCCAGTTTTTCACCCGCCAGAGGAGGGGGCGGAGGCGAGGCTGTGTCGGGCGATCCAACGGACAACTGAAGCGCGGCCACGGCAGGCGACAGGGTCGTAGCAGCCGCGGCAACTGCCATCTCGCCGTTACTTCCACCTGCCATATCCGCATTGGGAACCTCCTTGAACACTTCGCCTTCTTCATTGGCAGCCGCATCCATGGCGACATGCAACGGCTGCGTACGAGGCGACGAAGAGGAAGAGGAGGAAAAGACATCATTACCACCATCATCACCACTACCCATCACCATCTCTCCCTCTTCATCCGCGCCGTCCTCGTTCGCCTCCATCTTCTCTTCCTCTGTTGCAACTTCGCCTTCTTCTCCTTGGTCCATCATCATCCTCACATTTGGGTCGCCGTCTTTGAGTGCCGACGCCGTCAAGCGAATCGCCAAATCGATGGTCATGTCCTCCGGCTCGCCTGGGGTCTCCGGGGTGGAAAGCAGATTGCCGTAGGCCCTGCTGGCCAGGTTGGGGATCGGAGAAAACACGGCACCGTCACCGTGGGCCGCACCTTCGGTACCAGCGCCACCGTTACCCCTCGCCGCTGCGGCGCCACTGCTGCGGCCCTCGCCTTCATCGTTGTTGCCATCGTCGTTGAGGTCGCCGTTTTCGTCCTCGTCCGCCCAGCAGTCGAAGTCATCGCTGTTGCCTACCGCTCCACCGGCGGCTGTTACCTTCTGAGACGACATCGAGGATGCAGCAGCGTACTTGTCATTACTGAGCGCAGCGCGCGAATGAGTAGGCGGCGCCGCGGGCAAGAGAGGAGTCTTGGGCGGAGACCGGCGCCAGCCCAGAGAGGGTCCTCCTGCTTCTCCACTGCTTACACCGGGTGTAAGAGCTGCAGTGTTAGGAGTGCTGTTGGCCGAAGCCAGGAAGCCACGTTTCGCAGTAGCAGTGCTAGCAGTGTGGTTGAAGTCGTTTGGAGAAGAAGACGACGACGCAGCGGCCAGGCGCAGTGGTTCGAGAGTAGGGGTGAGAGGATTCGAGTCGTCGGAGCCGTTACTTTCGTAGCCGCCCCCGCCGTTTTCTTCACCTTCGTCATCACCATGCCCGCTCTTGTTGTACTTGTGGCCAATGCGAGAGACCACCTGGCGCCCAGGAGTCTTGTGGCTGTGATTGTTGTTGTTGGTTGCAGCTTTGGGGGTAGTGGTTGTCGCTCCGCCGACACGACGAGACGACGAGGACGTCGAGAAAGGCGCACGCGGGGCCGATTCCCCACCAGGGGGTGAGGACAGCACGACTTCTGCAGCGGCTAGGGCGGCCTTGGCGTAGGCAGCGCCTGGCGTAGAGTTGTTGTTGTTGTTGTTGCGCCCCCCGCGGCTGGATGAGGAGGAGGATGAGGAAGCATTGGCAGCGGTGGAAGCAGCGGCAGAGCGCTTGTTGTGGTGCTTGGAAGACGCCTGCGACCCAAGTTTGGGCGTCAGAGGTTTGGTTGGAGTGGGCACCGCTGCGTCTCGAGTGGACGGTGGTTCAGGGCTGGCAAGCAAATTCATAACGTCATTCTCACCGCGCCCAGGAGTGTCCCTGCAACATTGAAGGATGCAGAGTAGGTCAGGGTAAGCAACGCAGTCACGAATGAGTGAGGGGAAGAAGAAGAGCAGACATATTGCAAGCAACACTAATAAGAGATCGTTTCTTGGAAGATATAATACACTGAAAAAAAGAACGAAAATCAAATCAGGGGCGAGAACAACATACGTCCAGTCAACTTAGCACGGTAGGCAGCATTTTTGAAGTACGTAAAAGGAGCAATTGTTAGTATTCGCATCAATTACATCATTGCGTCGCGTAACACTCCATTGATGAGCCCGCTGTCGTTTTCATCGCCATCTTCATCCTCGTCAGCAGCGTCATCTTTGGGTCCTTTTGCCACTTTGACCGAACTGCACCAAAGTGAAGCAACACAAAAATGGTGCAAACATGAGATGGTGCGACAAGGGATGAACAATGTTCAGGAGAATTCGCATTGCTCTTTGAACTAGAAAACAAGGGGCCTAGATTAGAAGTATTGGTCAATTGCACGAACCTTCTCTTGGCAGCAGCACTGCTCAGCACTCGGCTTTCGCTAACTACACCATTCAAATGATCGCTGAGAGTGTTGACAAGAGGCGTAGTCGTGCTGTCGTAGCCGTACCGCATGAGCTGTTCCTCAAGCGCTACCCTTGCGCTCTCGTTGCGCCTGTGCGTTCACATGACAAGGTTTGATGGATATAAATAGAGTAGAACCAGAGAAATGAGAAATCTAAGTTCAACGATACGTTATACCACCGCAGTTGACAAATGTGAGAACTAGCTAAGTAGGCTTCAAAATCGCTTACAGGAAAACGTGGTAGTGAGAAGGATGCAGTACGAAGAGAAAAGACAACCATGGAAAAATAACTACAGACTGTAGTGTAGGAGGTGTCGTACGCACTCTTGAAGCATTTTCGCAACTTTTGCGAGCTGCTGAATCGTGGTCGGATGGTCTGCCGTGGCCGTCTCAACATTCTGTGCGATTACCTCCACAGCAGCAACACGGCTATCGAGTTTAGCCAGCGCTGCAGAGGCAGCCATATCGCGACGAACTGGATCTACGAGAATACACACAAATACATGTTGTCAGAACTGGACTGAATCGCACAGCGAGCACGCTTCTTCTTCAACGGAGTGACGGTTTGAAATATACTAGCTTTACACACACAGCACGTTCATGACGAGAGGTGCGCTTGTAAGCACAGAGAACGAAGTTTTCACCTGTTTCTGATGGGTTGGTAGCCTCTTTCCGGAGCGCAGCAGCATCGGCTTGGACTCCTGGCCCCCAAGAACGCATCGCACTGAAGAAGTCCATTGTCGACATGGTCGACTATCTGAAATCTCAAACTGTAAAGGTCTACGCGAATATAGTATATCTGATAATACAAGGTTCTCGGTTCTCGGTTCTCGGTTCTCGGTTCTCGGTTCTCGGTTCTCGGCCTCGTCGGCTGTAAAAAAATCAGTAAACAGCAAAGATAGATGCGACCATGGAACGATGGTGTCGTAGCCCGCACGCTTACTATTACGACTACTAGCCCATAGCAGATAGACAAGAGCACTGGCGCTTTCGTAGACTGAAAGAAATTCTTCGCGATAGCATGAAATGATCGATTGATTGGAATGACCCTATACCACGCTTAGCTCTAGTGTATAACAAAGAAAATGGGCAACGGGGCTGGAAAAATATCGGAACATGACGCCGAAAAAATTGCGGGCAATCTCTTCAGTCACGCGAAGTTCGACGCTATCAAGAACCCTACCGATGGCATGGTACTCGGACAAATATTGTTGTATGAATGTGGTATGAAGATCTGAGAAAAGCGTACGTTTCTAGTGCTTTCTTTTTGCAGTTTTCGTGAACTGTTGCCAGTGAGCTCAATAAATGTAGTCTTCGATGGTCGTCATTGGTAATGTTTGCGTTCCTTCTTTTCTTAAACGCCAGGTGCATCTCCCGCTGACACCCGAGCAGCTCAAAGTATTCCAAGACAGTGCAGGGCTGCGCGCCGCTGCGAATTCGTGCTCTCGTTCTGGCAACGGCGTGCACTCCGAGGACCATCTTAAGGCATGCACTCTTTAGATATCTGTCATTCCAACTCTTTCAAAGAGACTCGTCTAGTTGTCATTTTTTAAGATTGCGCATACTAGATGCTAGGATTACCATTTATGATAGAACGTACTATCCCTTCACAGTAAGTATATTCTCCTGTATACTGTACTGGCACAGTTGAAAGAAGTGGTGCCAGTGGAAATGTGGATGAGCCATGCTTATGAGAACAGCAACCCTTTCTTGAGTTTCGAAGAGCACTCTTCAGCATCCATTGATGAAGAAGAGCACGAAAGGCATGATGCGCACGGCAACAACCGCTACCCTGTGTGAGTATCGTCGTCTATACAAGGGGGGAAAGTTGGTGCGTGGCGGGGGGAGGTCATAATAGGAGCTAGCCTCTCTCTTGCGAGCCTATAATTATAGTGCCACTATTTTCGTTTTTTGTTCGCTACAGCCCTTCGAATTTACTTTCAAACTTTTTGCCCCAGGCACATCTTGACTCCAACTCATTCAATTACGTGTCAGCATAACGACGAAGCAACCAACCCCTCTCTCTCCTGGCACATAACAACAGGGACTGGCACCCCCACATGGGCATGTGCGTGCTCACTTACGTCCAAGACGGCGTTGGGCGGTTCGCTGACTCGCTTGGCAATGCCTTCGAAGTGCAAGCTCCTGGCGTGGCCTGGTGAGGACTAACACTATCGTATATATTAGTGCATGGGGGATTGAGAAAGGAACAATCCTCCCAATTACAACGACCATGTAAATTTCCTCATTGGTGAACACCATCTTTTCAATGAAACACTTCATACATACTTTAGGTGGCACTGCGGGTCAGGGCTAGAGCACGCACAGGGAGGTGGCACACCCCGAGGCCAGCGCGAACGGCTCTTCGAAGTGTGGGTGAACACGCCTTACCGAGACCGGTACGCTGATCCTTCAGGCAGCTGGGCGAGCGCGGGGGACCTTGAACATCCATTCCGCGAAGGCAAGGACAAAGACAAAGAGGACAGCAAAACGAAGAACAAAGATGCACGGCCAGGGTTGTCTCGTGCGAAATCAACTTTCTTGCCTGCAGTGAATGCCATCACTGCGAGCCGCAAGATTGCTGGCAGCTTCCGAGAGCCACCGTCACTGCCAAATAAGATTCAGGAAGAAGACGAGGACGAGGAGAAGGGATCAGAGAAGAAGAGTGACGAAGGAAAAGGGCTAGCTCAGAAGAGCTCTGCACTCCTTCCTTCTTCATCGCAAGCGCCACAATCCTCGCCATTGGGGCTCGGACAAGGAGCAAGCAACAACAAGAATGCCCTATTGCCCATGATTCCACGCTGGGACTTGGGCAAGGTCGACGGTAGACCCATGGGCGAAGCAAGATTAGTCTGTGGCACGCTCCCCAACCCCGCCAGCGGCAGTTGGGAAAACAGCAGCTCGCTGTCGGGGAAAATTAAGAAAGGCCGCATTTTACGTGGTGTGACGACACGTTGCTTTCGGTTGCATCTAGAATCTTCGCACGAAGTCTGCCCTTGAATATCGCTGCATCGAAACCTTTTCTTTTCTTACGCACGTTATTCCATTGTTCCCTCTCTTTTTTCTCTCCCAAATTTGCTGATTTCCATACGACATGTCAGGCCCTGCGCGAACTCACCAGCCGGTTCTCATGATGGAGTTCAAATTAGACATCAGCGGCAAAGCCATTCAGGTATCGACATGATTAGTCTTAAAGCTGCAAAACTGTAATTTCCCTACCCCTGTACTATTCTTTTCGTTCACAAAGAATTCCATTGGATGTTTAAATATTCTTCCCTTGCTTTTACAACCAATATATCCTGGCAGGAATTGCCGGAACTCTACGACTACTGTGGCGTGTATCGTTTTTCCGACAATCCTGATGAACCGCTGGCCACAGTGAACGGCGCCAACGTACCATTAGGGTGTGTTGCAGTGCTTGATGCTAGCCTCAAGTCGCCCTCTGAGGAGGGTGAAGGAAATGGTGGCGAGGAAGGAAATGGCAGTGGTCGCATTGTAGAAATGGAGGCAGGCTTATTGGGTGCTCGCTTTCTGTTGATAGCTGGCCGCACGATTGACCATAGCCCAAGGGAAGACGAGGTCTTAGCAAGCATGCTTGCCAACAGCGTTGTCGACGACGATGGCAGCACCGAAGGCCATGCCGATGGCGGTGAGCATGGAGATAAGAGCAATAGAGAAGGCCATCCTGTCGAAAACAATAGCAGCGCCGCTGCAGCTGACGGTCATGGCAACGGCAATGGCAATGAGAGCAAAGTCAACCAAAGCAGCAACAGTGCAACCAACAACAATGGCAGTAGTAGTAGTGTAAATGTCGACAGCGACACATCTTACGGCGAGGGTTCCTTTGCGTGGCATGGCTCTATGGTGGCGGACAGCGACGCGGATGTGGAAGAAGCCTTGTGGGAGTACGCGCACGGCGTGCTGCCTTCCTTTCGAGTGGCCTGGGACTACCGCCACTCCACGCAAAGGCCTCTGCTGCCTCCAGAGGGTTATGCCACTCTAGAAGACGTTCAACCGCGCATGGTGTACCCACCGGACCCACCGCAAGAAGACGACGACGGCGATGACAGTGACGACGGTGGTGACTGATAGGATCGAAAAGGGTGGTGGTTTTCCGTGTGCTGTCGAGATGAACACGGCTAACGGCAATCCCATGCGGAAAATATCGAAGAGCATAATTAGATAAACAGTAATCGTTATGGTGTGCTTCTTTGTAGCGCATAGCACTTGCCCAATTCGATGGCCTTGAGGTTGATGTTTTCGCTAAGGCAATGGCTACGTGTCTGGTTGAGATCGAGGCGGCCACAGCGCCACAGCCGACTCGACCTCCTTGGCTAAGAATGGGAATTTGACGCAAAAGCCAACTCGGTTTTACACAAATTCACATGATTTGTATTTCGTAAAGAGATAATTTAGTAATATACTCATATGTGGTATCGTTTAAAAAAACGCAAATTGATGCAAATTCTGTGTTTGTTTGTGTTTACGTAAAAAGTAAAACCGCCATGCCCATGCCCCATGATGCCCATCATACCTAGCCAAGCAGCAGCCCTAAAATCTTGGAAATTGAGGGCAAAAGGCAGAAACGAAAAACAGTAAAATACATCAAGGACTAGAATGGTGAAAAAATACTAGTTTAGTTTGCGCTGCTTTACTTTTCTTCTCTACCTGTTAGTCTTCTAATTCCGGCCCTTCGGGGCCTGTCTCAAAAATACATATCCCAGAGATTCGAATGGCCATGAAAGATGGAAGTGGCGATTTTTTATATTGCCTCGATAATCCATAATCCATAATCCTTGGCGCATTTCGCATTTCCATAATCAGTGTTTATGCCGCGTGGGTAACTCATTTAAAGTATCTATGCAGCCTCATGACTCAGGGCCTGTCTTAGATATTCTACGAGTACCTAGGACGTGGCATGCTAACGAAAGCGCAGTCCCGCCAAATCGCTTGGAGTAAAGCCACCAGTTTGTGCCTTCATTGGCCTTCCGGAGTGAATTTGCTAGCGTATACGCAACTCGCGTGTATTGTTATCTGGAATGGACTCTAGACTAAATCGTAGTGCGCATGTTAAAGTGCTGTTTCTTTATATTTGGGGAGTATTAACTAGACTAGACTAGACTAGACTAGACTAGACTAGGGCGTTTGTTTCACTGGGAGCTCCCTTGCAAATATGGCGAAGATTATCATGGTTGAGGATTGCTGGGTAAATGGCATCTGTAACCCTTCCTGTTGGACTCCAAATCCAGACTTCCTCAGAGAAAAGAAACACAAGAAAGACGGGCCAATTGGAAATTGGTTTACGCCCCCTCTTCGTGGCTCTCAAGGCTACTATGAGAGTTTCCTCCTTAGGGGTGCTTAAGGCATACACTTTTGAGTTCCTTTGTGCTAGCCTTCTAATTCGGCCCTTTGGGGCCTGTCTCAAAAGGAGCATCTTGGACCACTAGCATCACTTCCATGGCCATTCGGGCATGTGCGCTTGATTAACTTCCTGGGTTTAGTTTACACCTGTTAGCTTGTTGGCCTTCTAATTCCGGTCCCTTGGGGCTTGGGGCTCGGGGCCCGTCTCAAAAAAGCACTTGGCGATCAAAAAATATATCGCATTATTTATGTGTTTGTGCAGGTTTGTCCATCATGCAATTTTTTTTTTCGTATTTGCATTGCGTATTTTGCATATTCGTACAGTAGGAAGGCAAACCCACGCCCCACGTTAGTCGCGCCACACAGGTTGCTAAATATTCGAGTCCCGAAGCGTAATGAAATGCCTGGGACTCGTTCAAAGCAGCGTGGAGCGCCTTCCACGAACGTAGGTACCCCTGTCGAAGAGCAGCGGTCCGATCAGGCGACTCCGAAAACTCCAGGAGCATTACTGGGAGAAAAACGTCTGGTAGCGGCAGCCGAAAGTAATCATATGCAGCGTGCGCGGGCTCGGCCAGATTCAGGATCAAACATCGGCCCCGAAAGTGACTCTGATGCTTCCACGCCAGAAGTTAGCCATCTGCGCGAAGTGACTGGCGGCAGCAGTCCATTTTTCTTGGCTTCCGCAGAGGAAGGGCTAGAGCGCGAGCTGCGAGCGCAGAAGGAGGGGCAAGCATCGACATATGGCAGTGCGCACGAATTGGTAAAATTACGATGTAAAGAATGTAACCTTAATCGCTAGAGGTTGAGATTGGAGGAAGAAGGGTACAGTAGGGGGTGTAGCGATAGTACGTAGGAGTCGCGAGTAGACAAGGCAAAAATGATTTGAAACAGTTGAGTTGTAAGCACTACGTCGTTATCCTCAATGAATGAAGATTTATTTTCCAACACTTTCATAACATGGGCGCGCGCAAACGCGTGATTCTATTCTGTCTCTTTTTGGGAATTGGTTGTCCAGGTCACGCGCCCCAAAGCTCTTCATGACATGTGCGACGTCTGAGCTGCTATCTGTCTTTGTTGCTTGCCACACGGTGCTTTTGCTACCTCCTCTGTTCTCTTCGCGTATAACCTTGAATGCCGGGCCCTAGTTTATCTTTCGTTTGACAACGCAGGTACGCCGAACGGCTAGACGTCTTTCTCAAAGGAGTGCGCGCAATTCGAGATCACAACGAAGTGGTGCCTCCGCAGCGCCTTCGCGCGCTATTGGACGTGCCTGAGCCAAACACGGGCTCTTTTCTGATTTTAGCCGTGAAGCAACGCAAACTTGACGCGATTCGCGTGCTTACTGGTAATACGTGTATATACTTATTCTTCATTTGGAGACTTCGTGATCATGATTGTCTTACAATGAAATTGCGACGAATGTGAATACGCTGCAGGGACTTACTAAGCACCCTAAAAGAAGTGCTTCAAATTAAAAAACAAAAAATGCTCTACCAAATCATTCATTCCATCGAACCTTCTCAGGGACTTCCACGAGCACACATGAACACACGCACGCACGCACGCACGCACGCACGCCTCGATATGCACACGTGCTAATGAGAGCGTTGTCTATTGATGAGAAAGTGCATGTTTTTATTATCTCTAGGCAATCATGAAACGCTGAAGATCATAGATTCAAACGGCAATGCCGTGGCGATGGCCGATCCAAATGCTCGTGGACAACTCGGTCGAACGGCTCTCTATGAGGTGAATGCATGCAATCTCGCCCTTTCCTTTTGCCTCTCTCGTCCAAGATGCTCCACGTTTCTGTGGCCTTTTTCCTATTTTTTTTTTCTGTTGGCTGTTGCTCTTTCTCAATTCTTGCGACGCCTCTCGACTCGCGCGCCGCACGTGTGCTTACTCGCCTACATGTACTGATCCACTTCTGACCTCTTCAGGCTTGTTCGTGGGGGGACGCAGACGCAGTGCGCATGCTTTTGGGTTACCAGCAAGGCTGGAGCTTGCCCTTTGCGTCGGAAAGCGGCATTGGCCCTCTGCCCTTGCACTTGGGTCTCTGCGACAACACGGGCACGTCGCCTTTGATGGTCGCCGTCCAGGAGCGGCACGCGAGCGTGGTTGCGCTGTTGACAAACGCAGCCACTGCGAAACCTCACCCCAACGTCGCCGTGAGCTTGAGAGCTAAGCCTACTCCGTTTACCCATTCCGCCGCCAGCAGTGTTGGCAACAGCAACACTCCTTCAACGCCCGCGTTGGTGTTGCCTTCCGGGTCAAGCACAGGGCGAGGCGGAGGCGTGGTCAACGCGCAAAACGATTCGGGGTTAACTGCGCTGTCGATGGCGTGCAACATGGAAGTCGACAATCTCGACATTGTGCAACATTTGGTACGTGCTACATGAATGTGGCGTCACGTACAGCAGAGACTGCTGTGATAGTAGTAGTGGCTATATTCAATTATGAATATTAACAATGTGGCGCATGGAATTCAAGCTACGATTGTCAACAAGATCATTGCTGTGGATGCACCTGTACAAAATTAAGATTGAGCGCTTTCGCAGTACGCGAAAGAAGACTTCTTAACTTTACGAATGTCTATATCTGTCTTACCTTCTTCTTCTTCTTCTTCTTCTTTTTATCCCTTTCGCTCGCACTCTAATTCTTGTTCAGCTGCAGGCGCAGGCCGATGTTGGGCTCGCGGACAAGAAAGGCATGTCTCCGCTTCATTACGCTTGCCAACGCCGGCACGCTCTGCTCCTGCCGCTGCTCCTGCAGCAGTCCGCATTCGTGAATGCGAAAGACAGCGTGGATGAGCGTTCACCTTTGCACTATGCCACCGACCACTACGCTCCATCAGCTGCTATGGTATATATATTTTTCTCTACGTTCCTCTTTTCGCAACTGCTCATCTTCTGCAACTTGTTTAAAGGGCGTGAATATGGCAAGTGTACACCTTTTCGAGTTTTAGAGGCCAGAGGGTTGAGACTGATGCATGGGATATAGTGCACGAGAAGTCGGCGAATTGTTGTGTACGCTGTTGTTTTTGTTGTTGCCAGTTTTAAGTTTCAATTACGTCGTATAACTTGACATAATACAAGACTGCAAACTTGGGCCTTGCTTCTTATCTAAGAGAATTTTCTTAAGCATGCGCTTGTGACCACTTTCTTCTCCCACCATCTCTTACTTCCTTGACGCAGTAATTACTACACAACACACACGCACACACAATGAAATTTCAGGTGAACACTCTCTTGGCTGCCAATGCAGACATTCGCATTCGAGACAAGGAAGGCAACACGCCCCTGCATCTGCTCTTCCTGAAGAGGCGCGATCTTTTACGTGAATCGCGCTCGAGCAAGCAAAACAAATCATCCGCGCTGGAAGAAACGGTACATTGAGTATACGTAGTCATCAAACTCTCGAGTCAACATTTTTGCACCAAATCTGTGTTTGAACCTGTCTTTATTCAACAGAGATGTGTTCCTTTTCCATGAAGATTTGTGAAAGAAACAAAGAAGAGTAATTAGTTATTTAGTCGTAGTCTCGCAGTTCGTAAAATCGTTGCATGTGAATATTTACCTACGTGTGTTACATCTCACGTCTCTCTGTTTGAATTCTTCTGTGACTCTAATATGTTGCCATCTTATAGGTCAACTTAATTCTCACGAGGGCAAAAGAGCAAAAGGGTGCTGATTTCGTAGCACGCCTACTTTCGCTTACCAATAATGCCGGCAAGGTATTACCTTATTGAATGTCTTTTCGAGCAGATTTCGTTTTCAAGGCGCACGTTTGATTTTTTAATGTTTCTTTTCTAATTGCAAGACAACTTTTTGATGTCATATTGGCGATACGTCTTTACTAAATTGCTTCGTTCCATGTTCGTACGAGGTACCTGGTTCATCCTTATCCTGTGTGCAGGTATGTTTTGGCCCGGAAGACAAACGGCTTCATTTTGAACACATGCAGGCTTCCCTGGAAAAGGCTGCGAATGTTACTAAAACTATTGGAAGCGAAGCGGTCGATGACGAGTTGTTTCAAGACATCTTAACTCAAGAGGTAAAAGTTATAGTTTTTATGAAGTAGAGAACTCCACGTATATATGACAAAGGGGCCCATAAAGTCAAGCTATTTGGTCTGTTGTAAATGCATGGATACCGCCCAACTCGTCAATTGAGTTGATCTATTATCATACAACTTCAATCTCATCTTCGCGCACCTTATCCCGTCCTTTTAATTTGCTCCTTTCTCCTATCATTCCACCAACTTTTTCTTGATTTGCGCAGTCAGTGAAAGCGAAATGGACAGATACTTGCCGTGCGGCTCGCATGTGTGAGGGCCTTATGTTCTTCGCCCTCCTCGTTGCTTTCAGTATCGTAGTGGTGCTTCGTGCTGGTGCTGGTGGTCAAGGCACAGCTGTGCAATCGTCTCTGCGATCCATATTTCTCAATGGTCGCTTCAGCAGTGATGCGACCCAACAGTTCATTGAACCTGGCAGTCTTCTTCGTGACAACAATGATAACAACGCCTGCAAGTACAGCAGTGTGATGTCATCGCTGCAGCAAGGTGTTCCCTTTACTGAGGTTGCGTCAGCTGAGGAAGCGCTGGAGTACTTTGCGCGCATTCTAAGTGACATGAGCGAGGCAAGAAAAGTTGACTCACACACTGCGGCAGCAGCGTCGGTAGCTACGCCCGCGCAGTTTAGTAGCCGCGCTGTTGGTGTGATCTTGGGAGCTCCTATCCTCAAGCAGTGGCGTGTTGTTAATGACCGTGACAACAGTGGTAGCAGCGGCAGCAGTGATGATGGCACACCAGCAGAGCTTTGCGTTATGTCCCCGAAACTCGTATCACGCCCACCTTGTCCGCACGGCTATGCTTCGAATTCTCGCCTTGTTGACCTTCCTGCTCATTTACCGCATGCCTCAGTTCTCGCTCCCGCTTATTCATGGCGTGAATGGCCAGGCGACTTGCCTTGGAAAGTAAGCAAGGGTGAGGAATACCCCGCAGGTGCTTATTCCCTTGAACTGCCTCTGCCCGATGCGGCAGACGAACGAAGCCGCAGAGAACGCAGCAACCAAGAGAAAGGGTATGAAAATGAGGTGGACGCTAGTACACTTGTAAGGGAATTAGCTACTCATGGCTGGATTGATAGCGCCACCCGCGGCCTTTCGCTGGAGGTTGCCTTTTACAATCCACACCCACTCCGAGACCGCCTCAGCGCTGTGCAGCTTTTGGTAGAGATTCGTGATGGCATTGGTGTTCGCACCGCGCACCGATTGCGCACGCATAAAGTGAATACATGGAATTTTCGGCCGACGTCAGGTAATATTTCGTTGGAGTTGAGAGATCTATATACTATCAAACTGAACAGACTGCATTCCGATGACTTTTGGTTGTTGTTAAGTCTTTCAGACATTTAATTCTTTTAAACCCTTCTAAAATTCCCTCTTCCAGATAAATGATTACCTCATGTGGATATTCGAGAACGGTGTAGCAGCTATCATCACTTGTATGATACTTCACGATCTGTTTAACAAATGTCGCCTGCACTACAAAGATACTGATAGAGCTAAACTGCTAACTCGCACATATCTCTGGGGCGCTAGCTGCCTGCTCTTGGCTCTTGCTGGTGTCATCTTTGACTTCACGAACGGCATTTTCACATGTGCTTGGGCTGCTTGCTGCTTGCTTTTGGCTCTTGCTGGTTTGGTCTTTGGCTTCAATAACGGCTGTATCGCAGTTATTCGGCCTCGAGAAGTTGAACGCTTACTCAAGCTCAACCTTGACATTGAACGTTTACTCAAGCTCATGCTTGATATTTCATGCTTGTGCTTGTGGGCTTATATTCTATTTAAGGAGTCGGAGGTATGGATTGCAGTCAATGCAATCACGTGGGGACCAACTCAACAATATACTTCGGTGCAGAACTTGGTGGCACAAATATCTCATCAGGTGGTGCATAGCTCAATTATTAAACGATTTGTTCCTATGAAAATTATCATCTTGACCTCCTCAATTTTTGTGCTTTTACTATGATCAGGATTTTGGGATTGCGCTTATGATGCTCACCCTAACAATCAAGCTGGTCACCAGTAAACTTCACGCTTTCGGCAACATTACAATTCTTTTGAAAGCCATTTGGCACTCCATGATTTTTACGCTTGCCAGCTTTTTCGTGGTATTGATTATAACCTACTGCACGGTTGGAGGCGCAAAGTTTCTGGTGTCGCCAAATTCAGTGGGCTACCTAGATGCAATCATTGGAGAATTTTGGGCTTCGGTCGACGAGGGCGCAAAGTCTAAAATCTCTGACAATCAAAGTGAATACGCAAATTCGCTTCTATGGTGGCTCGATGTTGGACGAGTGGTTGTCGTGACGATGGTATTGATGAACATTATCACCACGATGCTCACGGAATCCTATTCGAGGGTCAAAGACAAAGCGGAGGTACCATCGTCAATTAAGTTTTACTATAGATAACACAATAACTCAAACTTTTTGTACCATTCTTCTGGCAGGCATCGTTGTGTAAAGAACAAGTTATCATGATTTATGAAGATGAGATTGAAAAACGAAGTGCGGACGCTGCAGCTGCAAAAGAAAAAGCGGAAGCTGCCGCTGCAGCTGCAGATAACGGCGCTGCTACCAGCGGCTCCGGGGACGAAAATGGAGGAAGCAGTCTTAGTTCCTTAGAAGTGCGTTCAATCCCTGCCCTTGCAAAGCACTTTACTTTGAGTGCTCTGGATGAAAACATTTTCAACCAAGCGGTCAATGACGTTATACCTGAGCTTGCATTCTTCGTTGGAGACATGCGAACGCTTGACGGTCATGAGCATAACGACCAAATTGCTGAGAAAATCACGTATACTTTTCAAGGACTCTGGCGGTGTATGGCATGCAATTCCTCCACGCTTGACGACGACAAATTCATCGTGGATGACAATAAAATGCCGCTCGATCATAATGATGATGCCTTTGCCGAATTGAAACGTTTTATTTGCAAGGTAAAGGTCTCATTTTGAATATTTTACTCTGTTAAAATTCTAGTTGTAGACCCTTTGCTTTGTCGTCGAGTCTTCGTTTACAAAATTCTGATCGACTCCAATCTCACGAATAAGACTATTGGGTCTCATTGTTAAAGGTGGGCCTTGAACAACCGGTAGTGATCGAAGCTATGCTAGCGTGTTTGGTATACGATCAACTAGGCAAAGTTCAATTGTGGCGCGCAGAGCTCAAGCAAGCGTTTAAAAGTAAAAACTTCTATGAGTCCATTGCCGACCAGCGTGTCCTGCTCCAAGCGTTGAAAGATGAAAGCCGCTTTCGCTTTCTGCCCTCCTTCACATCTCTCCAGGTATTGATAAAGGCATTTTGTGACTGCAGTTCTACTATATATACCTCGTTTCAAACCATAATGAGCTGTTTTTGTGCCCTTGCATTTTGTTTCGTCTAAGGGCGAGGCTCAAAGCCTGATTGAAGAAGCCTACGAGGCGGATTTCATTTTTGGGCAGATCGGGCAGCTCGAGTGCGTTCCAGCCAGTTTGAGCCGCCTTGAAAAGATCGCGGAAAAAGAAAACGGCAAGCAAAAAATCCTCTTCAACCTCCTCATGCAGTTGCTCGGGATAGTCGGTTTGCCATCCTTCAAAGGCAAGCTTCCGTTGTCCAATTGGCGCATGTTTTACAAGCAAATTTGTGCAATTGAGCGGCTCGCTGATGGAAGAAAGAAACACGATCCCGCGAAAGTATACGATGATCTAACTCAAGATGCGCGCGAAGACATGCAAGCGGACGAAAATGTCAATTTCAGTGAGTGCTCGCACCCACTTCAAAAGGCACTCCTTCGATTGTCAAGAATGCTGCGATCGACCAAAACCAACAAAAATAAATTTGACCCGCTAATTGACGCTGCCTTGGACTTGTCTGACAATGAACGCGGTCGTTTAGTAGATGAACTGAACCGGACTGGAATCAATGACGGATGGGCAATTCTCCTTATGCATTCTCCTAAGCTTCTTCAAAACGTTCAAAAAGACGAAACAACATCTGACAGCGAAATGCAGCGCCTGCGCGTTGGTTTGAAGGCCATTGTAAAATTGTACGATAAGGCTAGAGAAACACTGTCAGAAAACTCCGGAAGGAAATCACCAAAAAGTGGGATTTATGAAGTTGATTGCTACCATGTGTCTACCTGGGCTAAGAGTACTGTCAGGTTGCAAAAGATCACCGAAGACTGGGACCGGTACACTACCATGGAACACTCACGTCTCATGGGAAATTTGGGGGAGGCTACCGTAATTGTGAAGCCTATGATGAGCTGAAAGAAATATGGCCTGTTGTATTCATTGGCCAAACCATGAATAAGATTTTAACCACCCCGTGAATTATGCAAGTTTGTTCTCTGACCAACAAAATCCAAGTGGCCAATAATTTAGAGGCCTCCCCATTAAATAGCCACCGCAAAAGCCTAATCCCGGATTGCCAGAGTGAGGTCGAGTTATTTTTAATTCTATGCAGGTCGCAAGTCCCGAAGGACCAGAATTCGAGGGCCAGCAATGAGCCGAATTGCAACGCAATACAGCCACTAATCTTAGGTTTAACGAAATACCGTACTTAAAGACCCTCGGCACTCCATTTATAATTTATTAACAGATCACCAGCGAATTCCGAAGGACCAGAATTCGAGGGCCAGCAATGAGCCGAATTGCAACGCAATACAGCCACTAATCTTAGGTTTAACGAAATACCGTGCTTAAAGGCCCTCGGCACTCCATTTATAATTTATTAACAGATCACCAGCGAATTACGAATTTACCACTATAATAAGTTATATCATATATTTCAGCGGTAAGCGGGCATGCTATCCAAGGGATTATCCCAGTTCGCCTGCTTAGCTCGATATCTTTTCCTTAAACGATTTCCGAAGAAAGAACGAATTACGAAAGAGCGGAAGAGGAAGGCTTTGATTATTTAAAAGTTAAAAGCGAGAAGGCAAATTTCTTCTCGTACTGCAGGTGGTATTTTCAGAAGAAACCAAGTGATCGCGCATGGTAGCATGGTATAGTATTTTTGGGCACGAATTATACTCACCAAAATTGAAGGCCTTAAATGTGCATGACTGCCACATAGCTGCTCAGAAATTTTATGGGCATGGTCCAACTGAGCTTAAGCCTCTAGCCTCTGGGAGTACAGCTGAGAGCTGTTTTTCTCTTATAATTAATCCCTTAAAAAATGGTAGTGGCATTCTTTTTTCTGATGATCTTTAATTTCGCCCCCCCCTGGGGGCTTGGGGCCTGTGTCAAAGAAAATTAATAACCCTCGGTGACGTTTTGGCAGTGCTACGAACGTGTGAACGTGTGAACACCACTTCCAATTGTTCGTGTGCCTCCTGCAGAACGCTGGTACTTGCTTCGGATAGTACTGAATAAACCTGTGAATAGTACGGACGTACGGACACAACAGCATTTCTATAGCACGCCTCTCCTTGTAGCCGCCCGCGCCTCCGTAGTTCTCTCCTCACTATGCCAGCGAAGCTAATCGCTGCTTGGCTGATGCGCCTAATACTCTCATTGCGCGTGTAAAGAGACGCAGAAGCGCCTTTGATCTAGTTTTAAAACCATTTAACGAACAGATTTCACTATAGAGTGGGATGGAAGTATTATGCTTCTTGCTCTCTGAACACTGTCCTTTTTACGATTTTGACTTGCGTGCCCCGCACGCGCATATACTTCTGCCCGCAGCATTCACTTCGGTGTCATTCGGGTTGTAGTAGCTCGAGTTCGAGGAGGCACTCGCTTGTGGGTACAGAAGGCGAAGGGCAGGCACAACTAAAGGCTGCACTGGTAACTTCGCACACGTTCGCTGATTGGCAATGGAGAAAGGCACGCGTTCAGTACTGCATGTCTACTTCAGCGGTTCAACGGTCAACAACGCTTACAACAGTACTGCACTGGAGTAGTGGAAGTAGAATGGAAGTAGAAGTAGAAGTAGCAGCAGCAGCAGTAGTATACTCCCCGATTGCAAAGAAACAGCATCAAACAGCACAAAGCTGCGTTTTGGTGAATCCTTCAGAGCAAGTCTGACTGGGCTGAGTGAAAAACTCAGTATATCCGAGAGAAGAAATGTGCTGCTAACTAGCTGCATCCCGGATTATTCGATCGCCGGTTTAGCTCGTTGTCGTGGTTGTAGAAACGAGGGTAAGGATGCCCCTTGGTGATAGTAGGGCCATCCTCCTGAAAAACTATGCTGCTTTATTTTTATCTCTCCTTGTTGGCCTTCGAATTCCGGTCCCTCTGGTCCTGTGTCAATGGCAGTACCCCCCTGTGTGATACAGTTAACGAAGGCTACATCTATAGCTGTAAGTGCTGTAGTGCTGTAGAAATCCGTTGACGTCAGAATTCCGATAACCTTGTGTTCAGGGATGCTCCAACAGCTAACAGGTCAACAGGTTCTTCCGACCCATTAACAGGTTCTTTGATTCGCAAAAGGCCGTTGAAAGGTTCACGTCTGGACGACGTTCTCAAGAAAGATGCTAGACTTTGAATGCACACTGCCCCGCCTAGGTGTTGCTCGGCGGCAAGGAGCTGCTAATGCAAGCTTGATTAAACAATTCTGGAAAGGATTTCTCTGAACTAGCCGGGTAGCGAGCGCCCCCGAGTGTTAATAGTTGCCGTGTACGACAATGATTAGAATTTGGGCAGTGTCACTGTGTTTCAGAACAACCTGTCGACGGGCGAAAACGGTTCCCCTTCGACGCTGCTATCACAAGATCAACATAGTAACCAGTAACTACTCTAAGAAATGAAGTCGATGCCGAGGTCTATCGCCGCGCCTCTCCTGCAATCGAATCAACAGCATCCTTGTGCATGCGTTCACAGTGCGGGCAGTCAGAATAGAATATACCACTGTATCTGTACCAGCAGGCTGCTAACAGGTCCAACGGAACTGTAACTGTTAGTAGAAGCTGTTAACAGGCCTGTTGGAGCATCCCTGCGTGTGGTGCTCCAAGTCGAGGCAGTTGCTTGGCGGCTTTGGCGCATAGTTCACATTTCGGCAGCCTTAACGTGCTCAAAAACCACGGTGAGGTCGAGGCATAATGAGAAAGATGTGGCTACCGCAATGAGACCGTAAGTTGTGAAGGAAGCTCTCGCGCTCTCGCTCTTGGTACGAACTAATTACTTGCGTTGTTGTCCGTTGAAGTGGACATTTGGTCTTCTCCACGTGCTAAATCAGGGCAAAGAGCTGTGAGGCTGCTTCGCCTAACGCCGTTTTGCGCCCTTCGCCCTCAGGCAAGTCGAGGTCAAGGACCACGGCAGAATCAAAAACAAAATAACGACAAATGAGAGAATAGATAAGAGCGGGTCGATACGCTCATAGGTAGCTTTTGTTGCGTGTATCTGTTTTTGCTAGATGAGGAGTGGTTTGCTCTGGCTTGTTAACTTTCCTTCAAAATAATTTTCGTAGGGCGCAAAGGCCTCCCTTCAAAATTCAAACCTCTGTTGTGAGCTTAGAAGGCTTGGTATGGGCATTAAGGATTAGTCTAGTGGTCTCAGTTTGATTTCTCGCGTCGGTAAAGCGCTCTAGCTAGTCACGCGCTGGTATTTAATTCTCGATCATTCATTTAGAAACTCGCACCGCCCACTTGTCCAGCATGATGAGTGAAAAGAAAAACAAGAAAAACTCCATCGCCAACTGCAAGGTTTGCGGCAATTGTTACACTCTCGAAGGAAGCAAGAGTGCTCCCAAGCTCTCGGCTTGTGCTCGATGTGGCCTCGAATTTTACTGCAGTAGAGACTGCCAGCGAGTGCACTGGAAGGCCAACCACAAGCAGCACTGCATTGCAAAAGCTGACAGAGCGCCTCAACATCAGAAACCCCGTGAGGCATCGGAGGGCGCTGACTCCGATGCAGCCGACACGGAGCAAATGTGCGTCATCTGCCAAGACCAATTAGCGGATGCGCCGGCATGCACTTTGCCGTGCACTCACGCCTTTCACAGTGCGTGTGTGGAAGACCTGCGAAAATTTGGTGTGCAGCAAGTGTGCCCCTTGTGCCGTGATCCCCTGCCCCCTGGACTTGAAAAGGTCTTCGAGGAAGCCACCTTGCATTACATAGTGGTGCATAAATTGGTGGAGCGAGCCGATGCGTCTTGGTCGGCGCTCCCAGCCTCGGCACAGCGCCACCTTGATGCTGCGATTGCAGGATGGCGGACTGCGGCGGACGAAGGGCATGTTAAGGCGCAGTATTATACGGGGTTAATGTTGGATGGAGGCCGTGGCGTGGTTCAGAGCGATGTGGAGGCGGTGAAATGGTACACTAAAGCAGCTGACCAAGGGAATGCTGGAGCACAGTATAACTTGGGGTTAATGTTTGAGGGAGGCCGTGGCCTGACGCAGAGTGAAGAAAAGGCATTTCATTGGTTTAAAAAAGCAGCTGACCAGAGGCACGATTACGCGCAATATGTTGTGGGGGAGATATTTAGGGAAGGCCGCGGCGTGACGCAGAGCGACGTAGAGGCATTTCAGTGGTATAAACTGGCGGCTGACCAAGGAAACGCTCAAGCGCAGCACTACTTGGGGGTCATGCTTCAGAATGGCCGCGGTGTGACGAGAAGTGACGCGGAAGCGGTCCGGTGGTACAGTAAGGCGGCTGATCAAGGGAACCCTGACTCGCAATGTAACTTGGGGTTAATGTTTGAGAGAGGACACAGCGTTGCGCAGAGTGACGTGGAGGCAGCGCAGTGGTACAGCAAGGCGGCTGATCAAGGGCATGTTGTCGCACAGTGTAAATTGGGGGGGATGTATGAGAGAGGCAGCGGTGTGACACAGAGCAATGAAGAGGCAGTACGATTGTGGCGAAAGGCAGCTGGCCACGGGCACCCTGGAGCGCAGACCTACTTAGGGCTTATGTTTGAAAGAGGACACGGCGTTGCGCAGAGTGACGTGGAGGCTGCGCAATGGTACAACAAGGCGGCTGACCAAGGAAACGCTCAAGCGCAGTATAAATTGGGGTTTATGTTTCAGAAGGGCCGTGGTGTGACACAGAGCGACTTCGAGGCAGTCCGATTGTGGCGAAAGGCAGCTGACCAAGGGCACGTTGTGGCGCAGTGTAGCTTGGGGTTAATGTTTAGGGAAGGCCGCGGTGTGGCACAGAGCTATAAAGAGGCGGTCCGATGGTACAGTAAAGCTGCTGATCAAGGAGATGCAGTGGCGCAGTATTATTTGGGTTTGCTATTGGAGGGAGGCTGCGGCATGGCATAAAGCAACGTGAAGGCAGTCTAACGGTAACCAAGGATACTGCAGGTTGCGTCATTTATTGCTAGATAGCATGCTTGCTGGAGGCTGCGGCACGGCAAAGAGCTATAAAGAGGCCATTTGTTTACGTAGTATTTCGCTGGTAGATAGAGCTTCTTCCATTTAGTCTTCGAACCCTATACATTCGGGCCTTAGGGGTTGGTCTACTTCAATCCCAGGCTTTCGCCTTCAGGCTTTTTTGCATACACTTAATTTCTGCAGCTGGAATTTGTTGCTTTATACCGAACTGCACATGAAAATAGGCTAGCATGGTCGTTTTTAAATGAAATCACCGAAGTATAGAAGGACTCGCTAATGGTTCAATTCCAATTCCAATGGAGTCGCTTTCGCTTTCCACTCGAAAATCGAAAGTACCCATTTTAACGCATAAAATAAGCAATAGGGTTGATATTTCAAATGTCACCCCCCGATTAAACCGATTAAATGATAAATGTTTTACTTGGCCAGGTGGCCGTGTGTGCGGCGGATATTTGATGTGCGTATACGCGTGTCCATCTTACTATTTAAAAAGCAGACTCGATGTTTGCGTGTGATAATAAGTACAATCAAAGCAACTGCTTCTAGTACTTCATTGGTATGCGGCTAATAATTGGCTCATTGAAGTACATATAAGTGTCCATCTCCTATTTTTTCTTCGCTTCCACGTCCTTTCCTTTGCGCCAATCCACAAACTGCGCGCGCAAAGCCCGCAAAGAAAGCGATTAGATTAGAATAGAATATACTCCCCAATTGCAAAGAAACAACAACAAATAGCATAAAGCTGCGTTTTTATGAATCCTCCAGTACAAGTCTGACTGGGCTGAGTGTCCTTTTGCGTAATGCAATGTTCACCTTTACTCTCATGAACCTGTAAGATCAATTCTCGGAAGGAGGTATAGGTTTCGAGTACGTCCGCGATCTCCACTCCGACCTATCCTCTGCTATGGCAACAAAGAAAGCGAGAGCACAAGAAAGCAAGCAAATGAAATGTATCAGGAAGTACATTTCAGCATGACGCAAAGTACTTATGAAGAAAAGAAGCCGACACATCCTTCATATTGAGGGATAAAAAGATGGCTAGTCCATAAGGCTTCAGGAGCTCCTCCATCTAGGTACCTCCCATTAAACAGGCCACAAACCTTATCGAGCAGCACCGGCCATGCGGCGCCCTCGTCGTAAAGGGTAAAGTTTTCGTCGACCTTTTAACATTAAAGAAAATAGGGAAGGGTGTAAGTAGGCACATGTACAGTTTTGGTCGGCAAGTACCTGTATGGTAGCATATAAATTTAAGAAGCACCAAGACTGAAGCAGCTATTCAAGAATATCGGGCACTCCAGCAGAATACTAACAAATCCTGAAAATTTTCAAAATTTTTCCTAAAGTACTATAACTTTGCTCTGCCCAATCACATACTTATATCTCATACATAAACTCCTCATCATTCGTAAACCTCCCAGGTATTTCTTTGTGTTTAAAGGATACCTGTGACGTAGCTTTACGAATGATAAGGAGTGTATCACATAATTACATAAGGTACGATTCATGAAGTATCCGTAATAAGACAGTTTTACGCGAATTGATAATTAAGATGACCATCAACACCCCTGGCGATAGAAATGGTACAGGCATATGCGCAATAAATGGTGGAACGTTCGGCGGCAGCCAGATTTTAGCCGGATTTTAGCTGTGTCTTGTTTCCACTTACCAAGTCTGGATAAGTCCAGAGGCGAATGCATACACGTTCAGATAGTATCGAGGACGGACATAAAAAAGAGACCGGGAATCGACGTATTGCCGCAAGACGAAAATACCCATGATTTTTTTTTCCTCATTGGCCACTGTGAAGCGCCGTTATCTGGCTATAAATACGCCAGAGTGGCTATGAGGACTTCACACTGTTGATGTATGTGGGAGGTGTTGTGTTATTGAGGAATTTCCCCTTTGTGGGGATGGTTCAACTTACCGTATTAACGAGATTTAGAGAGCGGGCGATACGTTCTTACCGGACAATCCACAGGGTGGGCCCTAGTAAACGCGACTTTACGTCGCAGTCTGAGATTATTGTGTGGTAAATATGGGTGAATTAAGCGCAACAATTTGTGTGCCATTTGGTGCAGAAACCGTGGAGAACGATCCATGTACCGTCGGGACGACGAGAAATTACACTGCCGGGACGGGGAACAGGCAGAACACTTCAGCGCAAGCCAAGGAGCGGAACAGGCAGGCTTTTCAGCGCAGGATTTCTCAGAAGACGTCGAGGATTCATGTCGCCGAACGGGAGACGTCCCAGGTTTTTGGAGCCGAGCCGAAGACGTCGGGTATTTCTGGACAATCGACAACAACGGCGGCACTACATGCATGGTCCGCCGGGACAAAAAGAGAAAAACTGTGTGGGCGCGTAATGAATCCAAAGAGAGGGCACCTGCCGAATCAGATAATTGCCAATTCGGAGGAAATCGATTCATCAAGCGAATTAAGTGATGCGGTGCCAGGTAGAGCGGAAGTGCGGTGAGCGCGGGCGTGGCAAGTGGCACAGGCGTGGGCGTGCACGTATTCGTACAAATACGAGAACAAAAACAATACGACGAGCTCCTCGCTCACCCGTGCCCATGCATGAAGTAAAATGTGGCCATAACATTCCGCTTTAGGCTCGTTGAAATGCTTATGCTCTTGAGTTGCCATGCACTTCCGTGTTCGCCTGCGCACCCGTACGAGCTGCAACTCCATTTCATACTACGTAGTAGCTCGATTCGTGCGCCATCGTCTCCGCGGGCTTTCTGTCTCGAAAAGGCAAAGCGAAGTGAGCTCCTAGTCAGTAGCATAAAAGAGTGCATTTGGCGACAGGCAGTGCTCAGAGAATTGAATTCGCACTTCAGAATTGTCACAATGTTTGAGGACTGCGGTAATGAAATTCTGACTTTTCAAAAACGAACGACACAAGCAATAATAATGACGATGTATGCACATTACTCCCGTTGTTCTGACTTTGAGATGCTGATTTGCCGAAGCATAACCTACTGAGCGCCGCATTTGTCCACTACTGTCGCTCATTGCGGATTTGTTGTAGCTCTCATAGCTCCGAGTGCATCGCCATTATGAGTGCGCTGACATCGACCAACAACACTATCACGAGACTATCACGAGATAATGCACGCTTTAGACTTTTTCTCGGGGGCGTTTCCATGTATCCATGGGTTGAGGGTGCCGACAAAGGCGTCAGTGTCAGCTAAAGCATGCGCTTTGCATGCTAACGAGTCGAATGCCTCCTGTGCAAACAAATCGCAGCAACACACGCTCACAATTGAGGTCACTACAAATTTTCATTCGAGCAGATTTAATAACTAGTGCATTGCTTGTTTTATGCAATTCTACATGAAAATCATTCAGATAACCTATAAGAAACGCATCATAAAGCTAACCTAAGATGGAGTACAATCTTGAACAGTAGAACTACTCAGGATAGCGCGCGCGCAGCACGTACTTGTGTACACAGTGGGAGACATAGAAGAAGGAGACGCACCTGTTTGGTGATACTACGCTCGAGCTCAAATATTTCGGCCTGCATTAGTTCTATCTCTTCACGCAGTAACCCTTCCCCTAAGCTCATCGAAGTGCTATCGCTCATTGGAGAGTCCATTTTGCAGCCCAGCGCCCGGCCCAGCGCTCAGTGTCACTTCAGTACAGAATATATTCTTAGGTTCTGCCCTTGGTCGAAGAACTTCAAATTGAAGGGGTCAGAACTTTAGAATCTCAGAATTCGTAACGGATCTATTTGGACGAACATTGGAACACCTCGTCGTCCAGCAGGGTCCTGGTTGGTGACTCGTGACTCGTGACTCGTGGTTCGTGACCTAGAGACGTGGTGAATTGCTGGGCCCCGCGTACGTCCTCCACAATCGTGTGCTTTAGGAGATCAGCGTACAGGTGATATGCTCACCACATTAGCTCAATTTTTTGCACCCGCTACCGTGCATTCATTTTAGAGCCCCTTCCCACAGCTTTGCTTCAAGTGCAACTCACAACTTTTTCGTCTCGATGGTCTATTTCTTGTGTTATCTTCAAAGCGTGCTCGTATTAAGATTGAATTGTCTTCGAGTCTTCAATACAACGTTCTTTATCGATTGAGGAGAGCCTCATTTTTGTTCGTGCTTTGCTTTTGTGTTGTGTCTTACGCGCTGTGGATCCTTTGAACTACCACGCAGACTGTCTTAAATCCGTCATATCCAGGATCCAAGGAGCATTACCCGCGCTGATTTCGGGCGCCAATTTTGCTCACTTGAAAGCGCATCTTAAGAAAAGGTATGTCCACATGTTCTGCCGTCGAACCCCCGGTCCCTTCCCCAACCCCTCGATTTTTTACGTCTTGAAAGCACTTGAAACAGCTATTACGGTGAAGATGGTTTTTGGACGGTTTGTCGGTGTACCACGCGCAACTCGCCCACAAGCGCATACCTTATGTGTTGATGACATTGTCATGCACTCGCCCAGTAAGATAGAATTGAGTTCGTAGGGCTTTGAATGGTGGCCTGCCATGTGTCATATTCGATGCGGCATCGCCCCTTGCCCCGCTTCAAGCTGAATACAGACTACATTCTTCTCTTTCATATTTGTTTGTGCGTTCGCATTTCGTTCTCTGTTTTTCTTCTTAATTTCTATATCTTTTCGAATCGGAATCCATTCCCTCCAGGCCATGCTGCTTCGTCTATGGGCGGCGCTTGCTGTCCTTTCCTCGGCCTGCATTTGGCGTGTGAACGGCGGTATGTGCAATAAAGACAATATACCTCAGCTCATCGCACTGTACCATGCGACTGATGGTCCTAATTGGGCGCGCAATGACGGATGGCTGTCGGGCATCGATGAGGATGAGGACGAAGAGGATGAGGACGAAGAGGATGAGGACGAAGAGGATGAGGATGAAATCGAATGCTCTGAGAATGCTGGTAAGTTTTTTACGAACCTTCGATACTTCTCTGTTGTTTCAAAACAAAAAAAATCTGCCTAACGTGTGGCAGATTGGTACGGCGTAAATTTTAACGATAACACTGTCCGGTTGAGTGGAAATTCGCTCAGGGGCTCGCTCCCTGTTGAGCTCATGGACATCAAGGAAGTTCTACACTTCGACTTGTAAGTGCTTTCTATTTGAATGACAGCCCATGTTAGCGTGCAGGAGGATTCTTGAGCTCATATCTTGTGATCTTCATACAATTCCAATTCGTTACTCCCACAGATCTTCGAATTCTCTCACTGGCTCTATTCCTTCTGAAATAAGATATTTCGGCCAAGGAGGTGTAAAATCTTTTAACTTGTAAGTCCAGAGTATTCTCCCGTTCTTGTTGATGTGAAGTCTGTCCAGCCATCCGATCGTTACGTCTTTCGGTCGCTTGCTCACAGGTCTTCGAACTTCCTCACGGGCACAATCCCTTCTGGGCTCGCATATTTCAGCTCCCTCGACTCGACTCTTGACCTGTGAGTTTTTGGTTTCTTTGATTTCTGAGATTTCGAGAATTTGGTCTTCGATCAACTGTATATTCTTTGCGTACTTTGTTTTGGGTGCAGGTCTTTGAATCGTCTTTGCGGTACTTTGCCCGCCTTATCAAGCGGTCTTAGCTGGCCCTCAATGGATACCTCGGGCAACGAATACTTTGGTGAAGACTGCTCGTTAGTGTCGACGAGCGATACTCCTACTTCGTCACCTACTCCACGGCCATCGGAGCCCGCACCAACGAAACTGCCGATTCCCGCGCCAACGAAACTGCCGATCCCAACGAAACTTCCGATTCCCGCGCCAACGAAACTGCCGATTCCCGCGCCAACGAAACTGCCGATTCCCGCGCCAACGAAACTGCCGATTCTTGTACCAACGAAACTGCCGATTCCCGCGCCAACGAAACTTCCGATTCCCGCGCCAACGAAACTGCCGATTCCCGCGCCAACGAAACTGCCG
>Ga0307982_1000416_pt1 | contig 33734 bp, 18 predicted proteins | sample OrgLakmetagen989_FD_201847 | JGI IMG/M metagenome (GOLD analysis project Ga0307982, IMG submission 201847) | Saline water microbial communities from Organic Lake, Antarctica - #989 | ecosystem: Environmental > Aquatic > Non-marine Saline and Alkaline > Saline | place: Antarctica: Organic Lake...
GGCCTCGCTGGCTCTGTCTCGCCGCCTTGCCTTTTCTCCCCGCTTCGCCAACCAACGACCCACCAATAAAAACGACGAACACGACCGACGGCGAAAACAAATAGTTCAGCACGCTGAGATTCCAATTATGATTTGAGTTTGAAGAACAACACTATTTCTAAAGCAGCGAATTTGCGAGAACTTGAAATGCAATATCTTTTCGAATTTTCGCATACCGGTAACATTTTTAATTTCGTGCTTTTTCTTTATTTGCACCTTTGCAGGGTGTGAAATGCGACTGTTGTGGCATGGTAAGTACTTCCCTATACCAGTAGTGTGTAAGCCGACATAATCCGACTGACGATACTTCTCAAATGTCAGGACCCCATCGTCGGTGCACGCTTCACTTCCTCGAAATTGGCAAATGTAGACGTATGCAGTGGATGCATCAATGCACCTGAGCAGTCTTTCATGGTGGAAGGTAAAAAGTTTGCTGAGCTTACTTGGACTGTAATGGATGAGCCCTCGGGAGTGACAGCAAGCTCAGCCAACAGCGAGGAGAAGAGTTACATTCAATTAGCGGGCATGGGCGCAACTGGGCGATACGTGAAAGACGCGCCTGATGCAAACGACTACGAAGACGACAAAGACTTCCGGAGTGCCATGCTAGCGCGTGAGATGGAAAAACGCGACGCAAAGCGCGCGAGTGGCAAACCTATGGGGAATGCTGCTGCGAACTCCTATATGGACTCCCTGATGAACCGCCCTCCAGCAGAGTGAATTCATTTCTAAAAGAGAAACGAGCTTTGATGCACTTTTCAAAATTTCAATTGCGCATTGCTACCATTTATTTCTACCGTTCTAAATCTAAGTGACGAAGAAGGGCGATTGGAAATGGAAATGCGGAAGTGCGAAAGTCGACAAGCACAGATAAACGTTCAGGGCATAAAGCATTAGGAGCCAAATTACTTGTTGTTTTGCTATGCGACCCCGGCTCTCGGCTATGATTTAGGGGGCCTTAAGATATAATAGCCAGTGCTTTCGCGTCAAGAAGGTACCGCCGATCACTGTTCGCGGAATGCGGCGGCTTGAACACTATGTACGTGGTAGAAGCCAAACGGCATGGAATTCTAAATCATTAAGTGTTTTGTGATCTGAGACAAAGCCAAGTGGACTTCGGCCTCTATCTTGCGCGAAATAATATATGGGGCTGGACATCTCAAGCAAGGCCTGCGGAATGCAGGGTAGCCTTTGCCTTTGGCACGAAAAGGGAGCTGCCTCTGATTTTCCAAGATTTCCGTCCCGCGTGTCTACAATCCATAACCCGTATCAAGAGAACCAATTCATTCAAATGAACTCCCTGCTGCATGAAGAAATGGTGGTGCAACAATGCTGCCGAATTGCATGCGCACAAAGCAATGGCGTTGCAGCCTTTTAGCCAAGGCCAAGCTCAGCGAGAAAAGCTTGGTTGCGCAGCATGTTGGCACGGCGTTGACGCTCAAATTCGCTCATTTCCGACTCGTCTTCTTCCGCGTCCCACGCCGAGGCCTTCTTCTTGCGCCCCCGGGGAGCCGCCTCACGCTTCGGCTTTTCTTTCTCGGGAGCTTCCCCAGGCAAGTACCGGTTGGCGGCAATCCACGCGGTGCGCGCCCGCCCGCCGGGCCCTTCCGTCGCCACCGGCTCGACGTGGCCGCTCCGATGCAACCCCTGCAGGACGTAGCCCAGCGCGGGCGCCACGAACTCGTCGCGCACTTGCCACTCGCCTTGCACCACAGCGCCCAGCCAAGGCCCCGACGAGCCGCGCGCCACCGCGGCCGCGCTCGTGGTGGCCAACTCCGCAGCCGTGCAGTCGTCTTCCAGCAGCTTCTCCAGGAGCTCGCGGTCACGCCCCACCCGAGGCGCCGTGGGGTCGCTCTCCGCTGGCGTGTAGGCGCCCCCCGTTTCTTCTAACTGCCACCCAATGGGCACTTCAAACTTGCGCGCATCAGTTTTTAGGGCTAAGCGGCGCTGCAGCTCGGCTTTGATTTCAGTCACCGTCATGGGCACTTCAATTTCTACGACTGGGTCTTCCCCTCCTCCTCCTGAGCCACCACCTAAATTATCACTTCCACCAGCACTGGCAGCCGCACCTTCCGGCCTAGCAGACGATGAGGCTGCGACTTTGGCCCGTTTGGACGGAGGCGGAAGCAAACTGGCGGCAGCGCTGTCGTTCTCCGCGGCGAGGGTTTTGGCGACGTCAGCGAGCTGAGCTTCAAACTTCACCGCTAAACTATGGGCTTGCTTGTACGCGTCCGCCTGCTTGTCGTTGTAGGTCATGGCGTTGCGCCAAATGAGCCGCACGTCCTGCGCGAAGTCGTTCAAGTGGCGGTAGTGGCCCCCGTGCAGCTTGGCGGTGCAAGTGCCCAAGTCCGACGGCTGCGCGACGAAGTGGCGGTAATTGGTGAACACGTGGCAGTCGACGGGCTTGAGGAAGTACGCCGCGCCTTTCCGTCGCCGCAAGTCCGTCAAGAGCGCGTCCGCGAGGCTCACCCACCGCAGAGGCTTGGGTTCGAACACGATGGCTTCGCCTACGCTAGCAGGAGGATGCCCCGCAGCTACCATCGCGGCTGCTTCCGCAATCGCCGCATCGGCCACGGCTAGCCCAGGAGGGCGGCCGTCGCGTGCAAAGACGCCGCCGTGGCGAGGCGTGATCCACTCCTTCATGCCGCCGTCTTCGTACTCCAGCAAGCACGCTGCGGGCGCGCCACCGCCAGCTTCCACCGAAATGCAGCGGCTCGGGTAAAACTGCCGGTCTTCCGGCCACAGGATCCAGGCGCGGCAGCCTACCCGCGGGTCCAGAGGCAAGCGCACTTGGTACAGCTCCGGTTTCGCGGCTAAACGAGCGGCGACGCCATTAATCGCGCCCGAGGCTGACGAAGAAGATGATGACGACGATAATGAAGACGAAGATGAGGAAGCTGAAGAAGACGATGAAGAAGCAGCAGCAGAGGCACCTTCCGCAGGCGTCACGGTTGCAGGAGGCACGTAAGCACCGTCCTCGTCAGGCGCGATGTCATATATTGTAAGGCCTTTCTGCGACACTTGAAGCGCCTCCAGCACCAATGACCGCAAGGCCGCTTCGGTGCGCAGCCAGTGGCGGCCCGGTAAGTCCCTCGCGGCCAAAGCATCGCCGGCCAAGCTCGCGACTCGCCGCCGCAAGCGCCCTTGGCGAAAAGCTGACCCCAGCACTTGCCGCGCCGATACTTCTGTAATGCCCTGGGCCGCCATCCGCTCCGGCTGCAGGCGGTGCATTTCGCGCACGGTCTCGCACAGCGTGCTCCCGCCCCATCCCCGTAATCGCCGCACTTCGCTTCCACCTGGTGCCTCGCCGCCACCGCCGCTGACGGCACCGCTAGAGGCTGCCCCAGGAACAGCCTCGCTGCTACTAGCACTTACGCTAGGGCCCAAAGCAATGGATTCGAGGTGTTGCAGCGCCATCACCGCCACGTCCGAGAGCCGCAAGCTGGTTTCCGTGTAATTGACGCGCTGCCGCCGCCGCGCTCCTTCGGGCAAAGCCAAGGAGCTGTTGGCGCCAATGGTGGACCCCCCTGTAGCGCTTGGGTCGTCGTCATCCTCCGAAGACTCCTCTTCTCCTACCAGCAACACGTAGGCTTTGTCTTCTTGCTCCCAGCGCGCGGCGTCTGCGGCTGCCAGGGCTTCGAATCGGGCCTTTTCAGTGGCATCGAGGGCCTCAAAAGCTTCCGCAACGGCTTTGGAAACGGCCGCGTTGTCGTACTTGGAGCCACCGCCTTTACGGGCAGCTGCCACTAGAGCAGGGTCCCGTAAGAAATCGAAGTCTTCGTCAGCTTTCAGGCCAGCTAAATCCGGTAATGCCGCCGCTGCTGCCGCTGCTGCATTCGAGCTAGTGTCACTACTAGCGGTGGCCTCTTTGTCTTCACTACAAGAGGAAGCAGGATCAGCATCCATGGTCACTGCTTCCGCCGGCGAGGATGACACTACAGGGATAGGTTCTTTAGCGAGGGGGTAATAGTCGCGAATCAGGGACAGGGCGCGCGCAGCTACCGAACTAACGCCTCCACTAGCTGCCTCCGCCACAGCTGGTGCTGCAGATTGCTTCTCCGCTGCATCTTTGGCCAACAGAGCAACAGCATCAGCAAAGCGGCTTGGTTCGTGCAACTCCAGGTATCTCTGTACTTCGTTCCGGGATCGCAACTGCGCCCCGTCGGCAGCGTAATAGTAGATGTCAACTTTGGCGGTTTGGCCGGGCGGTACTTTCCGAAGCCGCACTTCTCGGTGCCACCCTTGCCGGGGTTTGTGGGCTAAAGGCGCTCCCAGAGTGTTCAGAGCAGCCTCGGGCCGGTGCTCGAGGCCAAAGAAGTACTGCGCTGACCGCGGGGGGCGAGGTGGGCGCAACGTGGATGGATCTACAGGGGGGGTGGTGTTGTTGCTAGAAGGCGCTAGAGATGATGATGATGATGATGTGGCAGTGACCACATTTGAGCCGTTGGTAGCGCCATCAGGACTGCTGCTGCTGCTCCCAACCCCATCTCCGTGACTGCTGTTATCCTGAGCGGCAGAACCCTCACTCGAAGCAGCAGCTGGATCTTGTCTGCTGCTCGTAGGCGGCAAGGACCACACCATCGGCTTGATAAGGTGGCCAGGCACCCCAATTTCACTGTCGCCGTCGTCGTAAGCAATGCTGTAGGTCACTGCGTGGCTATCCCCACTCCCATTCCCACCATTAGGTGCCGCAACGGCAGTGACGGTGCCTTCAAAGTACTCTTGGTGCGGGTTGTTTTCAAACAGTGCAGCGACGCGCTGCCCCACTGTGTAGGGCTGACCTTCGCCAGCAACCCCATGCACCCACACTTTCGTCGCAGCAGCAGCGGTGCTGTCACCGTGAGCGCCCTCGCCACTACTTCCAGCCGTGCTCTCGACACTAAGCGGTGTGCTAGAAGCATCGTCTTGATTGGCCAAGGAAGGCGGCGCAAACTGCCACAAAGGCCAATGAAACGCGCGGCGGCGGTAGCGGGCGTTCAGAAGCTCTTCTTGCTGCGCTGCTAGCCGCTCTGCTTCGATGGACTCTTGCGAGCGAAACCGCAACAGCTTTTCCGACGCTTCCTCGTCGAGGCCCGCGTTGTCAACAGTGTCGCTGCTGCTGCTCGCCTGAATAAGCTTCCCTTTTTTCACGAGATTGTCAAGGGCAGGGCGGAGATAGAGGGCCACCGTGTGCCGGTCTCGCTTGAGAGGTCCACTCGCCAGCAACTTGCGAACGGCGCTGGCTTGCACCGACACGTCGCGCTGCTCTTCAGCTTCGCGCTCGCTTTCGAGCTCGATCACCGCCTGAGAAGTTGGGAGGGGTGGATGAGAGTGTGATGCCAAAAAGGTGTGCTCAGGTAAGCTCAAGTCAAACTCAAGTAGATTTATCACTGGCTACAGTAGAAAGAACAAAAGAAAAGATTACCACCAGACGTGCACATGTGAACGTCCATCATATACCTTATGGGCATGCCGAGTTACAAGCTCGAGGCCTTTCTTGGCAGCGGCTTCTATCGCTGCAAGTTCCGCGGCCTCACGAGCGATGGCTGCGCGGTCTGTCTTGGACACCACCGCGGCTCGCCGCATTTTGCCCTTCTTCAACGCTTCTGCGCACTCGTCTTCTCCTAGGGGCCTCAGCACAAACGACCCTTGGCTTTTCCCATTACTGCTGCTGAGGCCGGCTCCAACTTGGGCTTTGCTCCCAGGCGTCGCCGCAGCTGCAGCAGCCGCAGTAGGCAGAGCCGCCAGCCACAGCGTTGGTTTCGAGGGTTTGTTCGGCGGGCGCCACCCAAGTAGGAAACCGTCAACCAGGTTGGCGTCGTTGTCCGAGCTCTCCGCGTCCGGGCTGGCTCGAACGCGTGCGCCCAGCCAGTGGTGGTCGCTCATCTGCCACGGCGGCCCGCTGCCCCCTCCTTCGCCTTGCTGGCAAGCGCGCCGGGCCTCTTCAGCCCACGGAAAGACCGCAGACAGGCCAGCTAAGGGGCCCGGCCGCTGTTGCGTAGACGATGAAGACGACGCTTGCTCGCGGCCCTTTCTAGCGCTTCGCCCCAGCCCTGGCGAAGTAGGAGGAGGCGGAGCTGCTGTAGTTTCAACAGCGCCATCCTCCGCAGCACCATCTTCTTCTGCTTCTTCTGCTGCGGCTGCGGCCGCTGCTGCTTCTTCACGCCGCCGCTTCCGCTCTTGGCGGGACTCGGACGACGCTGCCGCAGCCGCCATCGCTGCAGCCGTTCCAGAGTTCGGCAAACCACCCGAGCGGGTGACTGAAGCAACCCCGCCAGCGCTCACCGTACCTTCTACGGTATAAACTCCATACATGCACTTTCCTTCGCCGTGCATTAGCCAGCCGCCTGCGCCTCCCTCTAGAGGCTCAAAGGACAGCGTTACTTGATCAGCCAAGTCCGGCTTCCCTTGTTCTTGCAAAGTGCCTGCGTACTCGCCGCTCAGCGGACTATTGGAAGCGGCAAAGGTAGAGCCCTGCAAGTGAAGAAAATACGGATAAAGGAAAGAAGTGCAGCAATGAGAAGCAAAAATGGAGCATCTCAGGATCGCAACGGAAAAGTGGTGTAAATGGAGAGCATACGTCTACTCAACCCAAATAGCACATAAGCTGAAGATAAAGACAGAAGTGGGTGCGCTTCGAGAAAAAAACGCTAGGGTTTCAGGCCGTGATGCTGCGCACCTCGCATTCAAAGGTAAATTTTTTGTTATTCTCAGGGGCATTCCCGGTGCCCCAGAAGCCCCAAAAGCGTTGTGGTCCAGTAGACCACGACACGAGCCCCTCAAAAGTTGCCAGGGCCTGAGGAGAATAACCAAAAAGCGATACATTGTGTTATTTTTCATAGCTATTCTGATTGAAAGCTATTGTAAGCCCTGATACAGTAATCAGAAAGTTGCGATATTGGAATGGAATGGTGAGTAGTCTCAACACCCTCGCCGAAAATTCAATACGGAGCAAACATGCTTGAAACCGGCACACACCTCTTTCCCATTTGATACCTCAATCTTTGTCTTTTTCGTTGAGCTCCTTCCGCCTCCACTAGGCGAACCCTGAGGGCATGCCTGTTTTGTCCCTCGTGCTTCTCTCGACGACAGCGACGCCTGTAGACAGAACGGAATGTTACTGAACGATGACACTGCTACCAAGGCAAGAAACGAGACGCGAACTCGTTTACTTTATCTTTACTTACTGTATCTACTGGCTTAGCTGAGCGGGCGGGTCGCCCCTGAGGCAGCGCAACTGGAGCAGGGGCATCGTTTTCATTCGAGGCTTTCAGGTTGCTCTTCGCAAGGGACATCATCTCGCGAATCGACATACTTCAAATGTTCGACGTTGCCGCCGATCGATGCGCACTAAAGAAGGTTCTTCGCACAGACAAGGATTTGGTTCGCCTCAACCCTGCCAAGCCAAGCTCGCCTTGCAAGCCCCCCTCGTCGACGATTCACGATTGTTTGTGGAATCAATGTTGTGAGGAGACGCGAGGAACGCGCCGACGAAACAAAACATTTAGAAAATTCTGAATCGTAGAATATTTTTGGGGTGTTTCAAAAGTGGCGTCGCATTCCTCCTCGTGGAAACAGGAAACATAACAACAGAAGCTACTTCATAACTTACTTTGAACTTAGCTAGGCTTCACTACTTTCTTTTACTAACTAGCTGAAGCTACCACGACTTAACAAGCTTTTTATAAGCGAGAGAACCAACCTTAGCAAACAAGAAGTAGAATAATCAATTCTGCTTATTCGAGTTTATTTGACACGGCAATGTTCAGGTAGTCCTGTGACGAGGAAGTCGCAATTACGAGATGCGAACGACGCAACATCTTCCCGAATGGGCACAGGATAATTTTGACGCGCCTCCTGAAGGCGACGATGAAGGTCATTCCGAAGCGTCGGTCGAATCGGACGGGCTTTCTGAGCGACCCTCTTACGGGCTGGGACTCAAACTGTTCCAATCAGTCGAAGTTGCTACCATTGTTTCCGCAGCAGTTCTAGCGTTTGCCAACGCATTTTTGTTGGTGACTAGCACAAGTGCGGCCAGAAGTTTAATTTTGAGGCTTTATGTGATAAGCTTGTGCATGGTTGTGGGCACTTCGGAGCTGAACATTTCATCTGTAATCCAGGAACTTGCTGTTCTTGAGAATTGGTTTTGTCGTGGGCTCAGCTACGGGTTTGTGGCAATGCTCACATTGTCTATCGATGAGGACGACATACGCACTCGGGGCGGGCAGTTCGAGTTGGTTGAAGTCACTGAATTTTACAGTGCCATCTTTTTGTTCGCGTGCGGGCTCATCTACTGCGGTATGGGCATGACGTGCCGTAAGCAAGTCAAAGAATTGATGCTACTTGAGCAAAAACTTTCAACCGAACCTTCACCTTAGCCCTGAGCTCCTTTTGGGCGAGAATTTCTTAAATAGATTACTGCATCAGTCCTTTTTTTTTCTTTTTTTTTTTCGCTTCGCACCCCAAACTTAATACAGCTGCCATTTCCTATATTTCCTGAAGACTCAAGAAAAAAGAAAGAAAAAGGGACAGAGACGTCGCCCTCTTCCTCTTCTTCAGGCCTCTAGGGCCTACGCCTACGTATCTACCTGACAGCAGTATTATACACAGGCGTATATTAAAGGGAAATACATGCGCGGTAATCGTAACATTATTAGATGGCCACTGTAGCCCTCGAAATGCGACACGAGGCCATGTTTCAAGCTACGGATGCAGAACACAACACCAAAACACGACTAAAGAAAGCTACAACTCCGGCTGCACCCAAGAAGTTTCGCCTGTGGCATTGTTGTACCAGTAAGGGCCGTCACCGTCATCAGTTTCTTCCCATTCCCCACCCAGAGCCGCGGTCAAGGGCGACACCACCGACTCGCCGCCGTACGCTTCGCCACCCTCCGCCCACGCCTCGTTTTCAAACTCGTTGCCAGCTCCTGCCGCGCTTGCCTTAGCAATCGCCAAAGGCATGGCGCCATCGGGCCGCTCGTAGGTTGACTCGCCAGTGGCGGTGTTGTAGTAGGTAGGGTTGCCCTCCTCGTCTTGCACTTCTTCCCAAGCGCCATCCCGCGGGCTAGGCGGGCGCTCGTTGTTGTTGTCGTCGTCGTCGTCGTCGTCGCGAGGGCTCGGCGGCCGCGCTCGCTGGGTCGGCGACGACACCACCGAAGGAAACTGCAGCGAGGGGTCGCCGCTGGTCCGGGTGCGCGGGTCTTGCCACGACGATTCGCCGGTGTGCACGTTGTAAAAGTACACTTTCCCGCCGTCGTCCTGGCATTCCTCCCACACTGAGGACGCGTGGCTCAAAGCAATGCTAGGGTAAGACAGCACGCTTCCGTCGTCGACTGCATCGTTGCCCCACCCTTCTTCACCTGCTTCACCCCAGCCGCTATTATCACCGTTCCAGCTACCATGTTCACTCTCCCAGCCGCCCTCATCGCCTTCCCAGCCGCCATTGTCGCCATCCCACGCGCTATTGTCAGCCGCCCACGCACCCTCTCCGCCAATCGCCGCCCATTCTTCGGCTTCAGCGACTGCCGCAGGCGCCTCCCATTGGCTCGTGCCAGTAATCGCGTTGTAGTAGAAGTCACTGAATTTTACAGTGCCATCTTTTTGTTCGCGTGCGGGCTCATCTACTGCGGTATGGGCATGACGTGCCGTAAGCAAGTCAAAGAATTGATGCTACTTGAGCAAAAACTTTCAACCGAACCTTCACCTTAGCCCTGAGCTCCTTTTGGGCGAGAATTTCTTAAATAGATTACTGCATCAGTCCTTTTTTTTTCTTTTTTTTTTTCGCTTCGCACCCCAAACTTAATACAGCTGCCATTTCCTATATTTCCTGAAGACTCAAGAAAAAAGAAAGAAAAAGGGACAGAGACGTCGCCCTCTTCCTCTTCTTCAGGCCTCTAGGGCCTACGCCTACGTATCTACCTGACAGCAGTATTATACACAGGCGTATATTAAAGGGAAATACATGCGCGGTAATCGTAACATTATTAGATGGCCACTGTAGCCCTCGAAATGCGACACGAGGCCATGTTTCAAGCTACGGATGCAGAACACAACACCAAAACACGACTAAAGAAAGCTACAACTCCGGCTGCACCCAAGAAGTTTCGCCTGTGGCATTGTTGTACCAGTAAGGGCCGTCACCGTCATCAGTTTCTTCCCATTCCCCACCCAGAGCCGCGGTCAAGGGCGACACCACCGACTCGCCGCCGTACGCTTCGCCACCCTCCGCCCACGCCTCGTTTTCAAACTCGTTGCCAGCTCCTGCCGCGCTTGCCTTAGCAATCGCCAAAGGCATGGCGCCATCGGGCCGCTCGTAGGTTGACTCGCCAGTGGCGGTGTTGTAGTAGGTAGGGTTGCCCTCCTCGTCTTGCACTTCTTCCCAAGCGCCATCCCGCGGGCTAGGCGGGCGCTCGTTGTTGTTGTCGTCGTCGTCGTCGTCGTCGCGAGGGCTCGGCGGCCGCGCTCGCTGGGTCGGCGACGACACCACCGAAGGAAACTGCAGCGAGGGGTCGCCGCTGGTCCGGGTGCGCGGGTCTTGCCACGACGATTCGCCGGTGTGCACGTTGTAAAAGTACACTTTCCCGCCGTCGTCCTGGCATTCCTCCCACACTGAGGACGCGTGGCTCAAAGCAATGCTAGGGTAAGACAGCACGCTTCCGTCGTCGACTGCATCGTTGCCCCACCCTTCTTCACCTGCTTCACCCCAGCCGCTATTATCACCGTTCCAGCTACCATGTTCACTCTCCCAGCCGCCCTCATCGCCTTCCCAGCCGCCATTGTCGCCATCCCACGCGCTATTGTCAGCCGCCCACGCACCCTCTCCGCCAATCGCCGCCCATTCTTCGGCTTCAGCGACTGCCGCAGGCGCCTCCCATTGGCTCGTGCCAGTAATCGCGTTGTAGTAGAAGGTGCGCCCGCTGGGGTCCTGGCACACCTCCCATTCCTCGACATCCGGCGGCAGAGAAGCCCCATCTTCGCCCCAAGCCCACGCCTCAGCGGTTGCTTCCTGCTTCACAGCAGCAGCACCCTTGCCGGAGGCAGTACTTTTGCCGGTCGGTGGCTCCGTGCCAAGGCCTTCTGCCAACACGATGTCGTTCTCATCAGGTGGCTGCTCCCAGGTCGTTTCGCCGGTTTCGTTGCAGTACCAATACGGCTTGTCTTCTTCGCCTTCCTCTTCGTCCGGCTCCACTTTTTCCCAGAGCCAAACCGCGAGGCCAAGGTCCACCAGTTGAGAGCGCTCATCGACCGTGCGCACTTCTGGCAGCTCCACGACCGGCTGCGCGGCCAGTGCCTTGAGGCCCCGAGGCTCGAAACGAGCTCGCAGCGCCATGCCGCGCACCCAAATCGCAATCTTGCGGCTGGCGGCGTGGCCGGAAGGGGTGTCAAACTCGGCGTAGCGGCGCTCCTTCTCCGCAGCCTCCACAGCCCCTTGCCTGACTCCGTAGTCGCGCACCAGCTCGAAGACATCGTAGCCATCGGCCACGAGCTCCGGCCGGCAATTGTCCAAAAAGTAGTTGAAGTTGTCGAGCAGCTTTTCTTCTTTGGGAGTGGCGAGCACCCCTTGCACGAAGGCGTCGGTCGCACCCGGGTAATCGCGGAACGCGAGCTGAAGGCAGAGGGCATAATTGTGCCATGCCGGGCCGCGCTCTTTCTTCGAGGCCGTCACTGTCTTGAGCCGGTAGTAGCCCACTTTCGCCAAGTTGTACTTTTTGTTGGCCCGGCCGTTGCGTCCGGGCTTGCCGACGGCGTTGGCCACATGGGCGCGCTCCAGGTAGAAGTTGATCGTTTCCCAGTCCTCTTCTTGGGTCACGGCCAAGAAGATAGCGTACGAAAAGAGAATGACGGCGTTGTCGGGCCCACGGTACTGCATCATTTCCAGCGCCCGCGCGTACAGCAGACGAGCGTGGTCGTAGTTTTGGGCCCACACGTGCTGGAAGAGGGCGTAGTTGGTGACCGCAGTCATTGAATCGGGGTTTTGCAAGTAGCCTGCTTCGCCGCTGCTCATCAAGCGCTGGCCCTTCATCACGTCCTGGAACGCCACCCGCACCGTGCGCGCCCGCCACATGCGCTGGAACTGAATCGCCGAGTCCCGCTCCGCCAGCGTGTACCCCAACCGCTGCATCTCGGCGAGCTCGGTGCGGATCCGCAAGTCGTCTTCGGCCCACGCCACTGGCTGCTCCCAGCTTCCGGCAAACGTGATGCGGTGCGCGTAGAACAACACGTCTGTGGTTCCCGCCAATCGATATTCGTTGAACATGCGGTAGCTTCGAATCGGCGCCGGTGGTCCCCGCCCCATGCGCTCTTCAGCGATGGCCTCGTCGATCAACTTCTGCCAGTCTTCGAACCGCATCTTCTTCCCCAGCGCGTTTTGGGCCTTGATTTTGCGCACTTGCTTCCGGAACTGGTAACCGCTCCACAGCCGCTGCACCAGGAGCGCGAAGTACCGCATGTGCCGCCGCCACCACAGGCCTTCGTACTCGAAAGTGTGGTACATGTAGCGCGCGACCCCACCGCGCCACACCCGCTGCAGCTCGGTCGCTGCCCAGTCCTCCAAAGCATCCCGCTCGTCCCGCCTCGCCTTGAGCCGCTGCCGGTACAGCCGCTGCAGCTTCCGGGCCGCGTTCCGCTCCTTGCGTTTCTGCCCCACGTACTTCCGAGCTTGCCGCCTCCGCCACCCCGCCTGGAGCTTCACAGCTGCGATGCGCTCTTCCCGGAGTCGCAGCGCGTCCGCTTTTTCGGCGGCCACAAAGGCGCGGTACTCTCGGGTGCCCACCACCTCGTCTCCGCTGGCCGAAGCCCCCGCCACTTTTGCCTTGAAAGGCCTCTCTTCGCGGCCGTCCCGCAACGCGATGACGTCATCGGCCGCAATTTCAGGGGGCTTGTGGCGGATTTCGCCCGTGTGCTTGTTCACGAAGTACGTGGCCTGCGCGTCCTCGTTCCAGGCCTCTTCCCAGGCGGCAAACTTCTCCACGATGGACTCGTCCCAGTTCGGCGGCATGACGCGGTCGGGCTCGTTGAAATCGGGCTCGAAAATGCCGAGCGCTTGCGGGGCCAGGGTGTCGAGCAAGTAGTCCACCACTTGGGTCTGGCCGTGCATCCGGGCCACCCCCAGGGGGGTAAGTTCGGCCCAATTGCGCCGCCCAAACGGGGCTTCGTACTCGATCAACAGCTCCATGGTCGGCACGTGCCCCAAGCGCGCGCACACGTGTGTAGGCTGGTCGCCATCTTCGTTTTGGGCCGTCACCTGCGCCCCGTTGCTCAAGAGCTTCTGCACGCACGCCAAGCTGCGGTCCGCCGATTCGCGCGCTAACTCCGCGGCGTGCGTAGCTACGTCTGAGCCGTCGCGCAGAGCTTCAGCAGCATGGCGCAGCGCCTCCGCCTTCTCGGCGCGCTCGTTGAGTTGGTTCAAGGCCGCCAGGTCCCGCCCCTTGAACTCCTCCCGGGCCTGCACCACCATTTCTGACGAGGTGAGCACCTCCACCAGCGCCTGCGGTAATTGCTGAGGCGTTGTTGCCCGCAACCCACTGCCTCGGCCGCGCCTGCCCCGATTGGCCAGAGCTTTCCGACGCGTGTCTCCCGCCGCGACTGCGTCTCGCGCCTGCAACATCAGCGTGCTTTCCAACTTCCGGGCTTTCGCGTCGGCTTCCGCAAACATCGCCACCCGGCTCTTCGCCGCGAGGGCTGCTTCTGCGGCTTCGGCGCTGAATTTGGCCGCCGAGCGCACCGCAATGTGCAAAGCGGTGTCACCGTCGGCGTCGCTGGCTTGGGGGTCTGAATCACCCACCAGCAAGTTTTCTAAGCTCGCTAAGGCGGCTCGCTCCGCGGCAATGTGTAGCGCGGTGCGACCCTCTGCGTCCCGGCAGTCTACAGAAGCGCCCCACTCCAACAAGCAGTCGATCATGGCGGGCTCGTTGGCGCTGGCGGCGTACATGAGCGGGGTGAACCCTTCGTCATCTTGCACGTCAGCCCAGGCCCCAGCTCCCAGCAGCGCGCTGCACATGGCAGCATTGGCGCGACCGACCGCTTCGTGCAGTGGCGTGACACCCTCGGCACCGGCTTCGTCCGGCGCTGCGCCGCGGTCGAGCAAAGTTTGCACTGCGCCCAGTCGATCGTGCACCACAGCAACCTGAAGCGGGGTCGCGCCTTCGAAGTCGCGCGCGCCAAGGTTGGCCTCACGGTCTAGCAAGTGGCCTAGCAGTGCGGCTCGCCCTAATTTGGCAGCCAGCAACAGAGGGGTGTTGCCTTCGAAGTCCGGCGACTCAATGTACGAGCCGTGGTCCATTAAATACGTCGCCACGTCATCGCGGGCGGGCTTCACCGAGGACAGCGACAAGTGCAGAGGGGTGAAGCCCTGGCCGTTGTAGCCGTTGGGGTCCATGTGGTGCGAGAGGCACAGCTTGAGGGTGCGCTTGGCCGCGCCAAAGGCCGACCGGTGGAGCGCGGTGTTGCCGTGCTCGTCGGCTTCTCCGCCAATGGACGCGCTCCCAAACGTGTCGAAGTACCACTTCAAGCGGTCGTACAAGTTGTCTTCGGCCGACCGCAGCAGGTCGACGACCCGCAAACCCACGAGCTTGCGGCGCGCCATAAACCCACGGTAGCACGCCTGGACGCGCGTGGCCAGATGGTGGCGCCACTGCAGCAGCCACGCTTCCCTGCGCCCGAGGTAGCCGCGCCAGCACCGCTGCAGCAACAGCACGGCATTGGTCAAGTTGAGCGTGACGAACCACTGCTTGTGGGCCCGGTTGCGCCGATAAGTCTTCTGCAAAAAGGTGGCCGCTTCCCGCCGCTCCAGAGCAGCTTCGGCTCGGCGCTGAAGTTCTGCGTCGACCTTGGCCTTCCAGTCGTGCACAATACCGAGGAGGAACCGCTTGTTCATCTTCCGGCCCATGGCCTTGACCGTCTTGGCCGTGGTCTTGTAGCGCAATAGCCCGTCGAAACAGCGCTTCAAGGTGCGGTTATTGCTCATGTTGAGCATCGTGTTGACTTTGCTGTTCGATTGCCCCAACTGCGCTCGGAAGCGCTTCACGCGGCGTCGCGCGACCTGGCTCAAGCACAAGAGCTGGATGCGAATCACGGCGCGGTGCCGGTTTCGCAGCGATGCAGCGGCGCGGCGGCCAGCGCGGCCTCGGCACAGGGCACACAAAGTGAGGGCCGCCCAGCGCTTTTCTGCTTGATGGATCCGCACGTAATCCCGCCACCGGCTCACGAGTGCGACCTTGCCGTTGTGCCCAATGCGCCTTGCTAAGCGCTTTCCTTTCGCTGTGCGGTGCGCGCGGCCATGCCAAGCTAAGAGGCAAGCATGCGCGACGCGGTGAACAATGCGCCGCATGAGCACCGCCGACTTGGCGGCAGCTCGTTCTTGCTCTAACCGGTACGCGACGGCCGCACGCCGCCCTACCATGCCTCGGTACACGGCTTGGGCTTTCATGGCCAGTAATCTCACATGCTTGGCGTCCCTGGCGGCGATCTGCCACTCCACCAAGAGCGCTTTGAGGAAGCGCCGCACGCCACCGAGCGAGCACTTGCGGATGGCCACTTCGCTCGCCCAGCATTTCGTGACCAGCCGCAGAAGCCGCAGCTGCGCCCGGCGGTAGCGTCGTTCCACTTCAAAGTCGGCCGCACCTCGGCGAGTGTCAGCCCCGCGCTCGGCAGCTTGGTGGGCGGCCATTTCCCGCTGCCTGTGCACCTTGCGCGCTCTAGCCAATTGACGCTCCGCTTCTGCCGCCTGCCCCGCTCTTATCTTGGCGTCGTCCATGGCAGCCTCGGCCGCTTCGGCCGCGTTGGCTGCACGAAGCACGTCCAGCTCAGCGTTTGCGGAGGCTTGCGCGTTGCGCTGGTCGCGGCGCTTCCGAAACGACGCTTGCAGCACCATGGCCGCGCGCACTTTGAACTGGTCCAGATCCTTGCGCCAGCCACCGGCGAGGGAGGTCGCTGCCGCTTGAGCGGCTTCGTGCCGCGTCGAGAGCTGGCCGCACCACAGGCCAAAACAGCGCAGGGCAGCCGCAGATTTCGCCGTCAGCGCCCTCGTCAGCTTGTCCGCCTGTAAGTCCACTCGGCTGCGCTTCTTCCGCGCGGCCGCTGCCAAGGCCACTGGATCACCTTCTCCACCGAGCGTAGGCGACTCCATGATTTTCGCCCATATCGCTTCGCGCCGGGCTTCAATGCTGGCTTTCTGTGCGACGAGCTCGCGGCACGCGGCCTTCTGCCGGGCTTCGTCTGCTTTCCCCAACATGAGCCGCGTGCGGAGCTGCCCCTGCTCGGTGGCGAGTGCCAACACAGCCTCGGCATCCAATTTCGAATCACTGCGCGCGTTCCCACTGCTATCGCCTGAAGCTTCTCGAGCGAGGTGAGCAGACACAGCCTCGAAGCGGCGCTGATCGGACAACAAACTGAGCGAAGACTTCGACAATTCTTGGTTGGCTGCCACGATTTGCGCCTGCAAGCCTTCAATGACCGCGTCGTCCTGCAGAGTCTCTTGCATTTGCTCCAGCATGTGCATCTTGCCGCCGTTGTCTTCTTTCCCGTCTTTGCCCTCGGCCACCAGCTCCGCCGGCGCGCCTCGGAGCGTCTCCACCATCACCTGCAGCAAATTGTGCACCGGCAGCGCGAGCGCAGCGCTCGGCGGCGGCGGCCACGGCTGCTGGGACCCCGCACCACCCGCTGGGGGGTCACGCGGCGCTGGTTGCGACACCAACAACTCCAATAGGGCACCGGCACCATCCTTGGCTTTCGGCAAGAGCACTTCCACCACGTAACGGCTCAACCGCTTCGCTTCGCCGGGCTTGCGGTCCCCCTGAAACGCTTGCGTCATGAGCGCTTTCGCAACGCTCTCAAGGGCTGCGGGGCTCAGACAAGGCTGCATGGTGCCGTCGCGCGGGCTAGCCGGGTGAGGGCGCATCAGGAGGTCGCCTGGTCTTCGCAGCAAGCCTCCGCTTCCAACTAGACCTGCGCGGCTCGAATTAAGCTGGCCCACTGCCCCTGAAGCTGCGAGCACCCCCGCGGCACGAGACGAGAGCACTCGGGTTTTGAGCGCACTCAACCGTAGGCCAAAGAGAGCTTGCGTTACGTGGCGCGCGTGCAGAAAGAACACGAAGTGATCGTCCGTGTAGAGCTCCCGTAAGAAGGACGCGAAGAGCTCAACCTCCATCACGGGCCCGCTGTCGCCGCTGACTCCTCCCTCACCACCTTCATCCGCATCATCGTCGTCTTGGGGGTTGTAGGTTTGGCCTTTTTCCGCGGTGGCTGCCGCACGGGCTGCGCGTCTTGCCGCGTTCACTTTCTTGGCCTCAGCCAAAGCTTCGTTGTGTCTGAGAGCATCTTCCAGTGTAACCAAGAGCTCCAAGCAGGCTTGGCGCACTAGGGCGCGCACGCCATGCCGCCGCTCGAAGAACGAATATACAAAGAGGGGCAGCGGAGGGAGCTCTGTGTGGGGAGGCAGCGCACAGCGAGTGGAACCGTCAAGGGGGAAAGCTTCCCCAGGCCCTAGGCCGTCACGCCCTCGCAACTCGTCTTGCTCCGCCCGCAGCGCCGCGCCTTTCTTCATCAGCACCGACTGGCCGTCGTAGTGCAAGAACTGTTTCTCCAAAGCGTTGCGCTCTAGTTTCACACGCGCTGGTACGTGCTTGGTGGCCTTCTCGCCCGTTGGAATCGCATCGGGATGCTCGGCTTCCTTCGCTGCGTCGTAAATGTCTTCGATCACTTGCAGCAGCCACGACAGCGACCGCACTTTTACTTCATTGCCAGAGTGATGGTCCGCGCCAGTGCTAGTCATGCCCCACGTTGACCCTAACGCCTTTGATGACGCACTCACCGTAGTTGAAGCACTAGTGGAGCCATCACCCAGCCTAGCGGCGGCCCAAAAGCGCACGTAGCGCCCCGCGAGACGCTGGAAGTCGGGCTTGGCCCCAGCTCTCAGCGCTAGCCTGGCACTGGTCGCTACTTGACCCGCTGCAGGCACCGCAATCAAGCCAGTGCGCTCACCGCCACCGCTAGCGCCATCAGCAATTTGAGCGCGGGCGCTACCACTAGTGGATGCAGCGGCCAATGCGAGTGAGCGCCGCTTTTTGTGCTCCAATTTCGTTGAGTCTGGAACCTCCAAAGATGCACTCCCGATGAGTTCGCGTCCTCTCCGGCGGTCCCGCGGCCCACTTTTCTGAGTCGTTGCATCCAAACTTTGCGACAAAGGCCGTGCAGGTAAGCTTTCAATAGCAGCATGCGTGTCATGTGCTAAGGGTTGCGCTACATCCGAATGCCTGTATAGACTCGGCGTCTCAACGCTGTCGTCGCGGTAGAAAAACATCTCGCCGTCATCGCTGCCTGCATTTGCAGCGGCTGCTTGCCTTGCGCTACCATGCCGCCTGCCCCCACGGCTACTCCCCATGCGCGCTGACCGAGGAGATCGCTCCTGCGCAGAGAAAGTCTCTGGACGCGGTGAAGTTGATGGAAGCGAGTCCCAGTCGCTGATTGCTTCGCCAAGCCCGAACCCAACGCTGCCTTCAAAACCTGCACCGTCACCACCGCCACCCGTGGCAGCTCCTACGAGGGCCGTTTGGTCTGCATGATGCGCATTCAAAGCCTGCTGGCTCTCTTCATCTTTTCTTTTTGTGTCTGCTGCTATGCGGTCCATCTTCTCACCGATGTACAAGAACTTGTCGAGATAGGGCAACATCATTTGCTTTTCAATCAACGTAGCAGGGTCCCACCTTTCCTCCTCAGGCTCTAGTTTCGCCTCAGGTCTACTTCCACGAGTGCTGCTAGCCCGTGAGCTTTCTGCAGTGCCTCTGCGCTTGTGGTGTTTCCGTGGCCGTGGCGTAGTGGCCTCGAAAGTGCCACTCTGACTTCCAGGGCGTGATTCGCCGCTCGGTGCTAACCCACTGAGTGGTCGAGGTGTCACGTCGTCATAATCCCCCATGGCTAGCGGCGTACCTGTGCGCCCCACGCCAAGGCGCGGTAACGAATCTTGAGTAGACTCACCAATTTGCCGTGGCGTTCTTGTGGCGCCGGCAGCGCTAGTCTCCGTGTATGCTGCCTGCCGTTTCTGGGCACGCGCCCGCTTCACGCGGTTTGTGGACCGAGCAGTGGCCATTTGCGAAGCTGTCGGGGCATACGCATCTTCCAGTGCCTTTTTAGGCGCTTTTCCTAGAGACGTGCTTGCTTTAAGCTGCCGAGCTGTCTTGGCAGCCGCGGCCTCAGCTCCAGAACGAGCACCGGGGGTAGTCTTCTCTAAGGAGGCCCACATGTCTTCCAGCTTATCCCAGTCTAGAGGCACACGGCTGCCCCGGCGATGAACCGCCATCTTGAACGCACTAGACTTGTGGGCGGCTATACAAATGGGTCGACTATAAGGCTAACTTGAGGGACGCTTGTAGCCGTGCAACCATGGCGTCCATGGCTCCATGGCCGTTGTTTCGTTGTTCCGTTGAATTGATGCTACAGGGAGGAAAAGATATTTATCTGGTTTTTGTGTTGAGTGAAGTGTTGAGTGTTGAGTGTTGATGTTGATTGATTTTTAGGACGGACTGCTTGCTAGCTACTGTAGTGAGTAGTCCTAGTTAGTAATCTCTTTAAGACCTAGCAGGCTCCGCCCTTATTCTATATGTGATAACGCTCTCTTAAGTCGAGCATTGAAGCACAAACTAGGCTGCCCCGCGTCTCGCTGGTTCTCTCAACATAGCCTGCTGACTGTGGCTCGCACTATAGATTATCTCCTAACCACAGTCACTGTTTTTTTGGCGTAGTAATCATTCAGTCGCCATGCGGACCACGATTAGAGTATTAGCTTTCTTAGTCGCAAAGTTATTATTAAGTTGTACGCAAGCATTTCAAGTGAGTCGCCGGCAATTTTCCCGCGCAAAGCGTTTGCCCCGTTTACCTGATCTTCAAGCTGAAGGCGCCCAAGGCAAAAGCGCTGACCCAAGAATAGGACAGCAAGCAGCGACATCGCCAATCAATCATAAGACTGCAAGTGAAAACTCCAAGAAAGTATTCAAACAGCGCCGCTGGGCCTCGCATCCTCCGAAAGGCGTTGAGAAGCGAGCGCTCACGTGGATACGAAAGAACCAACAGTCTGCTTCTACTTACGACTGGTATGACAATGAGCTGCTTCGTTATGAGCGTCCCAGTAGACACAATGTCATGCACTAGTCTATGGAAATATTTTTTAACATGCGTATGATGTGCGACAGGAATGGCGTGTTTTACTTGTGCGAGCGCAGTGGTATGCGCAGCGAGGTGCTCACGCTGTTCGAGCAGATGCTTGAATCTCCTGTGGAACCTGACAGAGCCTCATTCGGGCACGCAATTTCAAGCGCAGCCAAGAGGTTCAAACTTCACTCCTTTCACCTATCTATTCAGATCTTTTAAATTTTATTATATTTCTACTGGATTTTTTCTAGACTTGCTTTTGAAATAGGCTTGATGGGGATGAAGCGAAGGGTATCATTTGAAGCCTGGGTTGTCTTTTTCCTGTTTATTTACAGTGGCAATTTGGCGTTGGCGCTCGACTTTTTGGCGCGCATGGAAACAAGTGGCCTCAGCCCAAACCTCAAGTTGTGGACTACAGTGCTACGAGCAGCTTCCAAAACTCGCTCTTTGCCCGACGCGCAAATTGCGCTCGCGTCGTTTGAGCACTTCCAGCGGCAGCAACCAACGGTGCAACTTGACATAGTCGGATACAACACGCTGGTGGGCTTGTATGCGAAGCTAGGAGACGTGCACGGTGCCTTAGCCCTCCTGCAGACCATGAAGCTGAATGCAGCGAAGAGTAGAAAGTGGAATACAGCGTCATCGGCTGGTGGAGAGCTATCTGAGACAACACCAGCGGTTAACAGCATCGCCCCCACCGTGGTAACCTACAACGCCGTGATGAATGGCATGAAAGCTGCGTCGGATTGGGTTGGGATTGTGCGGCTGTACCGGAGCATGGTGTACGAGAAAAGTGCTGGAGCCCAGCCGGACGCGTACATTTACGGTTTAGTGATGCTGGCGCAGTGCGAACTTGGCCGATGGGACGACGCGCTGTATACGCACGATGAAATGCGCAGCGCAGGCGTGCTTCCCAATGACGTCACGTATGGCCTGGTGCTCGGGGCCTGTGCCAGGCTGGCGGACGTGAAGCGAGCGTGCAGTTTGTTGCGTGAGATGAGCACTGTAGCCGGCCTTTCCCCCGGGGTGCGTCACTACACTGCTGCTATCAGTGCTTGCCGGCCCTCGGGGGACTGGCGCGTTGCCAAGTCGCTCTTTGAAGAGTTTCTTCTGCAACAACAAACTGTAGTCATTGCGGCCTGCAACGAGTCTGACTGCAAAGCAAACGAAGTGTTATCGCCATCAGTACAGCAAGCGACAACACAAAGACAGGAAGTTCAGATAAAGGCCTCTGGAAGCAAAGATGTGATAAAAAGCTCAAAGTCAGCTCGAGCACAGCAACGCCGTCCGTCGAGTGCTGGTCCGAATGTGATCATGTTCACCGCTGCCATCTCCACGTGCATCAAGTTTGCAGAGCTTCGGTGGGCCAATGAGCTCTTGCGTGACATGACCCGCCGAGGCGTGCTCCCCAACCGTTACACGTACAACTGCCTCTTGCGAGTCTGTGCCGAAGATGCCAAGCGATCCGGTGACTTAACGACGACACTCGCCGTGTATCGCGAGATGACGTCACCGCTTCCAAGCTTTCCAGGGGAGGTACTGGCTGCAACGGCAGTCGTTGGAGAAGGTCGTGAAGTGGTTTCATCGCCACACGAAGGGCGACCAGCGTACTCGCCGGACGCCTTCACCTTTGGCGCACTCTTCACAGCGTGTCATCGCACAGGCAATGCTACTCAAGCCGAGCACTTCATGTTTGACGCGATGCCTCTCGCTAAAGTAGCACCGCTTGAGCAGCACATCAACGCAGCCCTTGGAGCGTGTGCCAAAAGCAGCAGCGACAACAGTGACGATGTCGCCCGGTTCGTGGTACGAGTGCTGCAGTGGGTAGACGTCACGTCAGGTCAAGCTCTTTCCACAGGCTCTGCACTCTATGCCGCAGCTGCGCTGGCTGCCCACTGCCAAGGTTCGTCACCCAATGAGGCTACCACTGCGCTTGAGCTCTTGCGTCGACAAGAAAAAGTAGCAGGCGGCGTGGTCTTCACGCAGCGGTTTTACGCGCTCATGGTGCAAGCGTTAGCGCGGAGCGGCTCGATAGACCCCGCTGCGAGTTTGTTGTTAGAAGCAGAAGAAAAAGGCCACCGCCCTGAGGAGAGCACTTACGTCGAAGTGGTTACAGCATGCGAGCGCAGTGGGCAGTGGCGCAAGGCCGTTGCGATAATGGAGGACATGCGGCGCCGGAACTACAGCTTTTACAGCAACCCACTGCTGGATAGTTTGTTCAAGCGGCTGGTGCACACTTGGTCATCGGTGACGAAGGCCGATTACGACCCATTTACAGAGGAGCAGATCGGCCCGCTTTGACTGAGTCGTGCTCCTTGGCAGATGAACAAATACAACACTAGTGTGCTATTTTTTTTTAAACGCACGTAATAAATCAAGAATTCACCAAACCAATCCCTTGGAAAATCGATTTAGTTGGTTGCTTTGGATTTTTTTCTGCAAATGGAAAGGGGCACAAGCGCACAGGGCATTAGTCGCACAGTGCACTTCTCATTGTCACTACTTGCATATATAACCGTATTCTTATTCGTTATTCGTGTAACCCCAGAAGTTTTCATATAAGTGTAAGCTAAGAATGAAAAAATGCTATAAACCACAAATAGAGAAAATAGTATACGGTGCGTTTGTTGCGGACCCAGATAAAGAGCGAAGTAATTGAACACTGGCATCCTGCACAAGAGAAAATAGATGTGAACCCCGTCGTAGTTTATATCTAAGATGGTCCCCTATCGCTGAAGATTGCCATCTCGAGAGGCCCCTCAAAACTGAAAAAGGAAGGGCCCTTACTCCACATCGGGTTGTATAGTCGACCTCAGCCACGACCGCACTTCGTTGAATCCTTTCGGGAAAAGTGGCGTGGCAGCCGTGCTGCTGAGGCCCGGGTGCACGTAGACCTCTTCCCCTTGCTTCCAGTTAGCCGGGGCCACCACTTGGTGAAACAGAGACAGCTGCATGGTGTCGACCGTGCGCAGCGTTTCGTAGAAATTGCGCCCTGTGCTGGCCGGGTACTGCGCGAGGTGTCGGATTCGCCGGTCAATGTCAACGGTGAAAGTTGAGGTAGCTGGCCGCAGGTTGCGTTTTGCGTTCACGAAATTGGGCTTCACCAAGTTCAAAATGCGGCTGATTTCAGCGTTGTGGTCGGCTATAACGGGGAACCAAACCACGCAATCCTGGAGCTCCTGGATGTCTTCGATCCACTTGCGAGTGTTGTCTTTGGTGTCAACGCAGAGCGCAACTAACTTACACTCGCGCGCTTCGAACTCTTCTTTTAACTTCGATAGCATGCCAATTTCAGTGGTTGCCACTGGATCAAATCCGAAAAGGAAGGTGACTACGACCTGAGTTGCGAGTCAATTTAAAGGTGAGTGAATAGAACAGACTATATGCCTTTACAACTTATCTGAGGGCGTTTCTACATGTTCTTTATCAGTGGAGATTGCGCACCGCAAAGGAACCGTCGATAATTTCATGCAAATTGAACATGCCAACGGTTGAATCGGTTGTAAAGTTGGGCATTTCATCCCCAATCTGCGGAATATAACAGTTATTGAATGTGAGACTACAAAGTCAGGTATTTTGAGGTATCGATAGCAAGGCAAGTTTGTAGACCTGCAAAGTTGGCACCGCAAGGGACACGTCTACTTCATCCTTCTCGGACTTTTTCTTCTTTCCGCCACCTTTCGACGACATTTTGAATGGAGATGCTCGATCAACTGACTGTCTCCCCTGGCGAACCCTAGGATTGTTCTCCACAAAGATGGCTAGCGATTCTAGTTATTAGCTAGAAGCACATGAAGTCTGTTTATGCTTCCAAGTACTTAGTATCCGCAACCTAAGACCAATTCGGGCCTGCTGTATGATAACTTCACCACTTTGTTCTACAAAAAGACTGATTGCCTATACTTCTATAGCCTTTTCACGCGCTACGTCAATCTGGACTGTTGCTGTTGCTACCCTCAAGTAGTCTTCTGTAAGTGTTAAAAGACTCTACGAAATGATGCTAAAATCCTTTCAGAGCTAGGCTTCTAGGCTTCTAAGTAGAGGCTTTTGGTGTAGCTTTGTAGCTTTTAAGAGAGAAAGCGGAGAGCGTTGCGTTGTCGCGTTGTAGCGTTGTCCGTCGTTTGTGGGTCTGTCTTGGTCTGTCGTTGAAGCTTCAACCAAGGGGATTGCTTCAACAAACAACATCAACCTTCGTTAGGAGTACTTACAGATCTGTACAGAACTTAGCTTATCTTACGAGTAAAAGGCTTAGTTAGCTTTTTGCTGGCCTTGCTACTTAGCTCCAGCCTACAACTATAATCATGTGGCCATTCAACGGCCTCATTACGCAGTAAAGGTGAACAGCTAAGTTTTACTTTTCACAATTAACTACATTTAGGCGTACAAGCTACCAGCAAGCAGGCACCATCGTGACGCCGTCATGGCCCGTGGCCCGAAGCGAAAGCTGAACGTTAGCGCAGCTAGGGATGTAAAAATGTCGCGGGGTATACTCTTGACGTGCCTTGTGGCTTTATGTACAAGTCTAGCGTGGTTTCCGATGCAAAATATGGTTAATCAGCACATTTCGACAGTAGTCGATTCTAGCCTAGCATTGCTCGAGGAAGGCAAAGCTGACGCAGCCATTGAGAAATTAGCAAGAGCATGCAGCCTCGGCAACTGGTTTTTGAGCGCACAAGATTATTCAAGCAGAGCTAACATGCACTACGCTTTGGGGCGTGCGTTCATGGAGACCAATCGAACACACGATGCGGCGCGAGAATTTGAACTTGTAGTGACCTTGGAACCGCAGCATTGGGCTGCACAAGCAAATTTGGGCTCTGCCTTATTTTTGAAGAAGAACTTCTCCGGAGCTCTCAGTGCCTTTCAAGAAGGCATCGCTGCCATTGAGGAGAAAGATTCTGTTTTGCACCCTTCGCGTGGTCGTTCTCAGGAGAGGCCTTCAATCCTGGCTGAGCTTTACTTGCAAAAAGGAGTCGTGTTACTGGAACTGCCAGAAAACCGTTGCGCGGGGGCCACCTGTACTGAGTACGCAGCTCAGGCATTGCGTCAAGCTCAAATTTTGAACCCCGAGCTGCATTTGGCTTCGCAGCTGTTGGCAAAAACAACTGTGGATTTGCAAAGCAATGCAGCATCTTCCAAATCATACATTAAAGCCCTCTTCGATGAGTAAGTCATGACTGGCATATCTCACATCCCTCATTTATCAGAATTACTATAGTTTTCAGCACTTGTCCATTTATTTATTGATGTATCTCTTACGATAGCAGTGCGCGTGTTTCTAATTTCAGCCCTCAACGTGCAGGTACGCGCCAACTTTTGAGAGCTCGCTTGTAGGCGACCTCAAATACGGCGCGCCGCATGACTTACGGAAAGAAATCAACGGTGTTCTGGCAGCGCGGTCTCCACCTGTCCCCACCTTGCGCTCTGCTCTTGACGTAGGCTGCGGTACCGGCTTAGCGGGCGAAGCATTTCGGTCCGTGGTGTCAGGAGCTTTGGTAGGAATTGATTTGTCGCCTCAAATGGCTGCTCGCGCAGAAGCTCGTGAGGGAGTTTACTCCCGCGTGCTCGTAGGCGATTTAGAAGAGTCTATTACAGTAGCAGCACAAGCACAAGTGTCAGCCACAGCAGGGCACGCCTTCGATTTAGTGCTTTTCGCCGACGTGCTGATTTACTTCGGGGACTTAACGGGACCTCTGAAGCTCGCCACCGCTGCATTAGCACCCCATGGTCTCGTTGGCCTTACGCTTGAGCGACCTTCAGAGGCAGATGCGTTAGCGTTGAGTGATCAAGAATGGAAATGGAAGCTGGAGGGCTCTGGCAGGTACCTGCTTGACCTTTTCTTATTGATTTTTTTTGCTTATCTTCGTGTCGTCTGCCTCCTCTTTAGTCGCTGAGCATATTATCGACCCCTTCACCCTCCCCTTGACTATCATGCCCAGCGTTCATTTACATTATTCTTTTCAAATCGAATCGTCTGTTCATCTATTCTCGCCTTTTTTGTGCAGGTATTCCCATAACCCTCGCTGGATCAGGGAGTTAGCTGCTCGATTAGGATTAAGACCTTTGCGTGAGGTGGTTATGCCTCAGCTCAGGAGAGAGAAAGGGGTGCCTATCCAGGGAACTCTCTTTGTGTTTGAAACGATTTAGGCCAGTGCCTTTCTGTGTGAATAGGAGCAATACACGTAGCCCAATGCACATAGGCTGCTCGGTCGCCATAAAGAGCCGAATTCGCGTTTTACTTTACTAAATCAGAACCCATGATAATCGCGGTGAACTCGAACTCGAACTAATACAAACCCAAATGGCACAGAAGCCAGTGCTGCGGGCAGAAGTGGGAATGCGCGTGCGTTGCGCAAACAAAGCAAGTGCGGCATGATTCAGGAGGGAGAGAGGGGCATTGGCCAAATTCCTCGGAAAATTTGCAAAAAGCGAGGAATTCGTGGGTGTTGCGCGGTGCTTTATCAGTTATCGCAAACTCCCTATTTCGTGTTTCTACATTCTACCTTGAAATATTAGGGGTCCTGCCTACCGTTTTTAAATATCAATTCGATGTGCATGCGCAATTGCCGCCTTGTTCTGGACTTCACTAACCACTAACCACAAGAAGAGCCAACTGCCAATTCCTATTTAAAAACGCCCATTATTGATTTCTTGGCGACGGCATGCGCGAAATGAGACGTGATTCTCTCTGGCCTAGAGCTCCACACCGCCGTCCCTCCACGGCAAAGTGTCTTCTATACCTGATAACGGTGATTGTTGTGTAATTTTCTACCAAGGAATGGCTCTCACAAGACCCACAGAGGCAGCAAACCATGTCTACGAAGCGGGAAACACGCCGTTTACTTCCAGCACTTGACTACACCATCGCGACTGCAAAAAGAACAAAAAATGGCAGACCAAGAAGGAAGCGTTTTGTTAGGAGTGGTACCGAATGAAGACAAAATATATGCGCGGAAAAAAAAAATCAGAATCAATGGTGCACTCTCGTTTAGACTCCCTTCTTAAGAACCCCCCCTCCTAAGCATGCCTGCAGCTGAGCATCATTTTCGTAGGCAAATCCAGGCCTTTGAGGTCCAAAACCGCGTCCTTGTGGCCTTGATAGGGCGGCACCAGCCCCCGTTGCTCTAATGTGGGCAAGCGAGAGGGCACCACGTGGTTCCGCATTGGCACATCCGCATCAAAGCACAGGAGGAGAGAGCTCGCGGGGTTGGCGGGAAAGGTCACCGTGTCGAAAGTTGGGCGTGGCTGTAGAAAGAAAGGAGAGATGAGAAGAAGAGGATAAAATTGGCTGAAATGCACGGTTGGTTGCCTTCTACAAAATACACTACAAAGTATACTAATGGAGACGTTCAGTTGAAATGCGACTTGCGCGTAGAATTGAAGAATCCAACCTTCAAGCCTTTCAGGCTCTAAAATAACAAAAAAATCGCGCACCTGCCCAGGCGCGAGGCCCGACACCGTGAAGCACTTGGTTGGAGTCGCCAGATCCCAAAACCGAATGTGCTTGTCGGTGCTGCCCGTGATGAGGTACGAGTTCCCGTTGTTGCTGATGCGGCCCATAATAGCCCGCACTGAGGGAGTTTCTTCGGTCGAGCTTCCCAGCATCGCCGCGGCATGGCTTGCTTGCGCTGCGCACTCTGAGGCATCGAACACGGGCATCCCTGGGTGCGCCGGGAGTGGGATTGGGTCCAAGGTAGGCAGCGGCGCGAGACCCAGGCCGTGCTGAGGCCGCAAGCTCCGGAAACACCGCCGACACACCCCACCGAAGTTCAAGTTCCAGACCGCAAGCTCCCCCGAGCCCGCCGCGACAAACGCCAGAGGCTGGGAGCTGCCGCCCTCCGGGTCTTCGGGCAAGCGCGCACAGGTTGCGAGGCGGTGAATTGTGGCCTTGGAGGAGTGGCGCCACAGCCGCACTAGCAACTGAAACCGCAAGTCCCACACCGCGATGTAGCCCCGGGAGGTGCCCGCTGCGAGCCAGTGCTTTTCGGGGCCACTGCCCACCGCCAAAGTGGTCAAGCAGCCCAGCTCAGGGGGCAAGCGCAGGCACCAGGCCTCTTCTTCGGACCGCAAGTCCCACCCGTGGAGGAACCCCCGCTGAGTGCCGAACACCACCAAGCTGGCCACGTCACTGTGGAAGTGCGCCACGGCTATTACGGGCCCTTCGGACGCTACCGGCACTCGCCGCACTTCCGCAGTGCCCATGGCACCACTGCGGCGCCACGAACTTCCCACACCACCACTGCTGCCACCGGGAGACGCCATCGGGCTAGAAGGCATCGCTTTACCTCCGGCACCAGCGGCACCGACCCCCGAAGTTTGAACGCCGTCTAAAAGATCGACCCGCCACACGTGGACTTCGCCGCTGTCCGAGCCACTGCAAATGGACCGCGTTTGTTCCACCGAGCACGCGTCTAAGATCCGCCCGCTTTGTTGCGCGTACACGGCGGCGGCACGCGGAGCCACATTCGAATCGAGTAAGGCGGTTGCCCACACGCGGCTAGTCCCATCGGAAGACGCGGACACGAAGAAGGTGTGGTCTGGAGACACCGCAAGGCGGTTCACAGCGCCGCTGTGCCATCGGGCGCTCCCTGTTCCTGTCATACTAGTAATAGAAGCTGCACCCTGCGAAGAAGTGCCCTCGTCGCTCGGCACGTGCTCTGAAAGCGTTTGCACCACCACGCCGCCCACTTTTGGGCGCCATTCTTTGCCTCGCGCGGCTGCTGCTACCTGCGCTGCTGCTGTACTGCCCCCCCCTCCACTGGCACCGGAGCCGCCGCTGAGGCCGCCGCCACCAACCCCCTCTGTGCCCTGAGGAGCGCGGCGAGGGGCGCCCAAGTTCGGGGGCAGCGGTGGAATGCCGAGGGCCACAATGCGCCTCTGTAGAGCCGCCGCGTCCGCTCCGCCTTCACCGGATGCCGAAAAGAGCACGCGCCGCGCCGCTGGCGACGCAGCACCGCCAACCGCTGCGCCATAGCCTTCGCCACCCACGGCGGCGTTGCTGCCGTCGCCTACGGGGCTGCTAATTGACTCGGTACGGCGGCGGTCTGCAGCGGTCGTCGCGTCGCCACTTTGGCCGTGGTCGCTGGCAGAGTTCGCCGTGTAGTGGTCGGGGTGGTCGGGATTGGCGGCGCTTCCTTTCCGCGCCAAACGCACGGCGTCGCGGCTGTTGGTGGTGACGCCGTAGAGCGACTGCAGTTTCGAAGCGTGGTGCAAGGGAAGCGGCAGCGCCCACACCGTGATGGGCCGCCCGCCGTGGTGCGCGATGAAATGCGCTAAGAAGCGCTTCCGCACCGCGAGCAACGAATCTCTTTCGATGGCCGCCAGAGACAGTGCGCTCGCGGAAGCAGCGTACACTGCGGCCGCAGACTTGGGCACAAAGAGCGACGAGCTCGGGGTCGCATTGAGGCGCTCGGAATGCAGTTGCAGCCTGGAAAGGGCGCCGCCTCCAGGAGTGGTGAGGGCTTTTCGGTTTGCATCGTTGCCAGCCAAAAAAGAGCCCCGAGGCTTGAGGCTGCGGTTGAGGGCACCAGGGTTGTTGTTGCCTCGCACGCTGTCGTTCAAGTTGGTAGCCGGTGCCGCCGCAGCCGCTGCCGTTTGTTGAGCACCTCCCATGGTTTGTGTCTTTTGCATCAAATTCGCAGCCGCTGCCTTGAGGTACGTGTGCATGCTCGCTAGCTTGTCCTTCTCCTCTAGCGGCAGATCCACTCCGGTTGCTTCTGTAGATGCTCCACTGCCCTTGCTGCCTGCGCTGCCGCCTCGGAGTTCATCGGTAAGGTTCAGAAGCTCGAGGCGGAAGGCGCGCCGTGACACCGGAGGCAGCGAAGCGGCGGCGAACACTTCCTTGCTCACACTGTTCGTGGCCTCGTCTTCACTTCCGCGTTGGAGGAAGCATTTCGCGAGATCTACCCGCAAAAAGTTGGTAAGCACGGGGTACACCAGGGCGTGTGAATCCGTAGGTCCGAGGCGGCGCGTGGCGGAGGCCAGTAAGAGTTGCGCGCCGTGGCGCACCCAGGAAGACGGGTGCAGGAGCAGGGGCGCGGTGTAGGTGGCGCGCTCTACCATGGTGCCTGGCAAAAGTAGACCGAGCTCGCACAAGGTCGCAAGGCAACGCAGAGCGCGGCTCACCTGAAAGAGGCAGGTTCAGAAGGAGGGCGAATGAGGAATGGAATAACGAGGCCATTCAAATTTCCTTGAATCGCTGGTTCGCATCGATAGTCCACACAAAATACTACACAAAAGAATAACTCACCACAAGCTCTTCCACGTCGACGATGAGGGGGTGGCTGAGGGGCATGATGAAGTTTTCAGTGACCACGGGGCCTAGGAAAGCGCCTAGAGCAGGAATGTGGGCGCAAAAGGCGTACCGGAGCTCCCAATCACGGTCGTTGATCATGGTGATGAGGAGCGGCAGCATTTGCTGCTCGGTGCCCGCCGCCCCGAAAAAGATGCACAGCCTGGTGATGTCCCGCAGGAGAGCGCGTTTTACCAAATTAGAGCGAGCTGCGGCGCGATTTTGCGCCGACGTGCCACTGCTCCCACCGCTGCCGCCACCGCTGAACGAGGCGCCCATAGCATTGTCGCTATCGCCAACCAGGTCGTGAATCCACTTGCTCACGACACCGTGAAGCTGCTCCAGCTTCGCGTCAAAGGCAGCTTCTCCACCCTTTGCAGCGTCTTTCGTCGCTTTGCTAGTGCCGGCAGCCCCTCCTCCGGTGGAGGATGGTGAATTGCCGTCTCCCGAGGCCTGGCTCAGCAGGAGCCCTTGGGCAATCTCCAGAAAACGGCGACTGGTTTCGGCGAGCGACGCCAGCGATTCGGCGAAGGCTATCCGAACGAGCTCTTCGGGGTCGGTGGGGAGCTTTTGCAGGGTGGGGAAAATGTATTTGGGAAAGAGGTCCGCATCCGAAGCGGGAAACTTCGTGACCTCGCCCAGGACATCCCGAAGCACGCGCACGGCAGAAGCGCGCACCGACGCAATCTGGTCCGGCCCCTCGAGCAAGGCCACGACATAGGGGACTAGTCGCTGCAGCCGAGCTTCGTCGTCCAGATAGCGGCTGAACCGAAGCAAGAGCTGGAGCGCCAGGAGCTTGGACTGCGGCTCGCGGACGTGGCGAATGCACGAGCACACCAGCTGCACCACCACAATGAGCGCGTTCTCTTGCGACGACGGAGAAGATGCTTCGCGCCCGGTCACAGGAGGAGGTCTTGGTGGCTGAACGCCGCGGCCATTTGTCGCAGACCCGGCTCCAGCAGGCGCCGGCGGCAGTGTGTCAACTGTCTCAGCTTCGATGGACGCAATGAGCCGTTGAGTTTCTTCGGCGAGCGAATCGAGCTCCAGGAAGTCGGTTTCTGCGTTGGTGCCTGCAGCTGACATTTTCACAGGTGAGATGGCAGCAGCACCAGGCACGATGTCGCTGCTGTAGTCGTTCAGACCTTCGTTGTCATCGTCGTCACCGCTGAGCACCGCGCCAGGAATGGCCACGTCAGGCGGCGCGAAGTACTCGAAGAAAGCGGCGCCCTCGGGGTCCGACACGCCACAGCACTGCTCCATGACCCGCGCGTAGTGGCGGCACACGAACAATATCCGCTCGTCCGGAGTGTGCACTTCCCGCTGCACCGTGGCCATGAACCGGTACAAGAATTCCCCGAAGCACGTCGGAAACAGCGGCCGGTGCTTGCCCCCACTCAATTCCACCGTCTCGCAGCGCCGGAGGTAGTCTGAAGCGTCCTTCCGAGCGGCTGGGTCCCGCTGCAGCATCGACCGCACCAAGTGCTTCACTTCTGGCTCCACAATAGCGTCTAGTTTGTCGAGCTTTTGCATCAGCAGCTGGGACTCGTCGCCGCCTTCAGCCGACCGCGCCGCGCGGTACTGCAAGAGTGAGGGGAGGTCCAGCACGGGGGCTCCCAGAAGGACTTCTGCAATCACGCACCCGAGCGAGAACACGTCCATCGCTTTCCTCAATTTCCCCTGACGCTTCGACCGTCCACCACTGCTGTTTTCCGTGCTGTCGCTGCTGCTGCTACCGTGGCCATCTAACCCTTTGAGAGCAGCCTCTGCCTCGGCCTCTGCGGTGGACGAGTAAAAGCGCTCTGGGGCCAGGTAGCAGCGGTGCTTGGCTGAAGAGCTGGACGCAAAGAAAAAGTTGAAGTCGGTGGGGTCGTCCTGGAGAAGAATTGGATGAAAGTGTCAGAAAGCATGCCTTTAAAAGAGAATATAAATTCATTTCAAAACCAAGTCAATCGTGAATTGAGGAAAAAGCAAAGAAGTGAAGACAAAGAGGGGGGGGGGGGCAGGCTGTACTAGTATGTCGAAGGTGTGGGAAAGCTATTTGTCTTTTTCAAATACCTCCGGGAGGTAGGTTGGCTTAAAAGACGCAAAATCAGTGAGCATAATCCAAGTCCAAGACGTCACCATCACATTTTCCGACTTGATGTCGCCGTGGCAAACGTCAACTCCGTGGCATTGAACGACTGCTTGGAAAAGCTGATAAATGATCCATTTCTTTTCCACCGCCGATAAGAAGGGCCGCGTTGAAAGGCGATCGTGCCTAGATATAAGATACAGAAGAAACATGCATGGGTGAACACGAAATGAGGGAATGAGACTACACAGCGCGTTCAATACTCGATCTAAAACACTGTATCGAAGGCACGCACAGGCTCGTGTAAAAGTGCTGCCTCATGACGTAACCGGCGCCAGTGAGTTTAGCTCCGCGAAGCTGCTGCCCAATCACAACCCGCTGATATGGCAACACATTTGGATGCGCTAGCGCACAGAGTTTTTCCTGTACGTCTTCGATGCCCTCCTGTATACATGGATGTACATATCGTGTTGGAAACGGTAGGTAGGTGCTGAAAGTGTGTTGGGCTAGATAGACACATACAGAAAGAGACTTTACCCTGGCGCGGGATAGCTCCTCCAGTGGCTCGCCATCGTGCCTTACGTAAACCTTGACCACAACATTTACGCCGTCTTCTACTTTGCACAGAAAAGATTTCATGAACTTCCCTGTGCCGAGCTCATTCTTCTTGATGAGTTTGGGAAGATCGTGTTGCAAGTAAAAGAGAGGATCCCGCTGCGCCGCACCGCCAACGGGCTTTACTTGCGGAGCTGCGTTCCCCATGATACCAACTCTGCCCCTTTGAAGAGTCCTTGTCCTGAGCAAAGCAACCCTAGTCCAAGGATGCACCCCTTTCTATGTCGAGATGTGCGATATAGATCGGACTAGGCCTTACAAAAATACGTCAAATATTTGACCCAAATACGTCAATCAATACGTCAGTACCGTAAATTAGGGAAATCATAGATTTTTCTCGGTGTCGCCGTGAAAATAAGCAAAGCTTTGAGTTTTTTTTGAGACAGGCCCCGAAGGACCGGAATTAGAAGACTACCAGGTAGAGAAGAAAAGCAAAGCAGCGCAAACTAAACCTTGTGTTCAGCTTACGTAAATTATTTCAAAGGATGCACTGAGGTAGATTTGGTTTACAGCTCATCCACTTTATTTATTTATCCTCATACCTATGGCTATGGCGCTCTGTAGAGGATCCTACTCCGAACAATTCTTTCCTGA
>Ga0307982_1000417_pt1 | contig 33693 bp, 16 predicted proteins | sample OrgLakmetagen989_FD_201847 | JGI IMG/M metagenome (GOLD analysis project Ga0307982, IMG submission 201847) | Saline water microbial communities from Organic Lake, Antarctica - #989 | ecosystem: Environmental > Aquatic > Non-marine Saline and Alkaline > Saline | place: Antarctica: Organic Lake...
AAGCGGGGGGGGGGCACGGTGTGCTTCCGCAACAGCGCCATGTGGGAAACCTTCTCTGGTGCAGTGACTGGCCACGACTCGTGCCCCTCCCCGGCCCTGCGCGGTTGAGCTCCTCGTGTTGAGCACGCAGCCAGCGCGATCAACTGCTCACTGTTCAGAATCAAGCGGCAAACAGTTACAGTTGAATTGGTGTGAGTTCTTGTGATTTTCTGCGGTTTCTTTTCGCTTTCATGAAGTTTGGAGCACAGAGCAGGGGGGTGCATAACACATCATGATGCTTTGAGTGGTCTTACCTGACCTGTTTTGCTTCAATAAATGCAGATTTGCAATCATATGTATGCACATGACGCATTTGTTTGGCATATCCCTGCTCTTCATTACAAGACCCAGCTATCTGGGGCCTTTTCAAGCATGTCAGGCTCAGGTACGAATTGCTGCCGTTTCGGCAAAGTTTCAAACCGACGAGGACTTCGCTGTTGCCTCGTTTGAGTTGTCGCGTGCAACAACTTTTGTATTCTTCCGCAGAGAGTGACGATTATGATGTTCCGTTGTCGGAGCTGGCTGGGGGCAAACCAGCTGTAAAGCCAGCAGCTGCCGCTTCAAACGACAGCGATGACGAAGATGTGCCTCTCGGCTCGTTGGCAAAGACACCAAAGTCGACTCCCAAAACTAGCAAACCCAAAACTGACAGCAGCAAGTCGACACCATCAAAGACGATTTCAAGCAAGACTCCATCCTCAAAGGGCACAAAGCGCTCTCGTGACGCAGCCAGCACAAGCAGCAAGGCAAGCTCAGTGAGCAAAACCCCACGTTTGGGCAGTGTCCTGTCTGAGGGGGGGGTACGCATCATCGACAAGTCTCTCCCATTGAAGGAGCAGGCAGTGGAAGCCATTTTGGTGCGCTGGCAACATGTGCCACAGCTGCAGTCCGCTTGGCCCCCAGTGAAGGCAGCGGAGTACCCAGTGCCGGACTCCTTCAGGCCCCTGAAAGGCTTCCTGGGCGTATTTGTGGGCGTGGACGACGCAGATAACTTAGGAGTACGTAATCTGCGCTCGCAAGCCCGTGCCTGCTGCACCCATCACGCCCCGTGTTGCCCTGCAGGAAGTACTGGACATGCGACCCGTGAAGCCCTGCCCCAGCAAGGCGTACCTCATGACGCTGCCGTGTGCGACACTGGCCATGTACTGGAAGACTGCTCTGGAGGGCCAGCTGGCTGAGCTTGTGCAGGCTGACGGCGAGGGCGCAGCCACCAGCGCCCTGGGTAAGGCCCTTGCCAAGGAAGTGGCGTCTGCTGAGAAGTTCGCCAGATTGGCGCCCAGAGCAGACAGAGAGGTAAGTCGTCCCTTTCATTGTCCCCCCTCCAAATTCACCCCCAACCCCACCCCCCCCTTGCAGGCGGAACACAAGGTGGCCGCCTTCAAGGCCATGCTGAAAGCGGAAAAGCAGCGGCGCAAGGCTGCAGCCCTGCGCCTGCTGAACCTGGCACCTACACCTGCGCCGGATGCAGCTGGGCCCACTGCCCCAGACAGCTCAGCGTAGGCCTGTCCTTTCCAAGTAGCTTGCATTGAATCCATCGTGTCGCTTTGCACATACACCACGCTGCAAGGCCTCTCGCCGCTCACACGAGCAAATAGGGTGCGGCCCGCGAGTCGTGAAATTGACGACTCATTCACTGGCTTGATGCATTTTGGTGTACAACAGCTCGCTTGTTTCGCCCCGCCTTGCCTACCCAATGCACTGTGCGGAGTGGCCGGAGGCGGGGGGGCTCACTTCCTCCCGCACGGAGCGCAGTGCAAGTCAAACTTGATGCAGTTCAAGTTAATTTCATGATCGTGTACTTGTGCTGCTTGATTGAACCATATTTGCAAAAGGAATCTCGTTTGATAGGTACGTACTGGCAGCTGGGCTCGCCAACTTTCGCTACGTGTCGAGCTCAGCGGGGCGCAAGCGCCACGCCCTCGGAACAAATACTTGCCAGCCTTATGTGACTGTGATGAAGTGTTTGAACATGCTTGTACTCTGGTTGCTTTTGATCCGATGACATTGGCCGAGTATTTCGCGGAGTGCCTTGCTCCTCCGAAGTCGCTGCGACCACCTGGGCACGGCAGCTCGGCTCTGAGACTGCACGGCTGGTGTTCTGTGTGGCCCATGAGCTTGTGCAATCTGGTCCAGGACTATTGGCAACATGTTCTCGCATACAAGCCCCTGGTGTTGTCGCGTGCTCTCCCGGCGAGGCCGTACCCCGCTGACCAATGCACGGCAACACCACAAGCACGCACCGGACACCATCCACAACACAGCACCTGCCTGCTCTTCACAGATCGCCCCCCACTTGCATTCATGGGGTGTGGTGGCAGCAAGGATGCAGCAGTGGCAGCCGAGGGTAGCGCTAGCCAGCCAGCGGCAGGCTCCACTGCACAGGACGACACACACGCGTGGGGCTCCGTGTCACCCACTGCACCGCTGACGCACGTGGCGAGCCCACAGCAGGATGCCGCGCCATGTGCATCGGATATCTCCACTGTGATTGCCTCCCCCGCCAATCATGTGCTGAAGCAGGCCACCCTGGGGCGATTCTCCTCCAGCCGCAGTGCCCAGTCGGACGATGGATTCCTGCCCGCCTCAGCAGTGCCCGTGCTACAGACATACTCTACCGTGGACATGTATGCAATGACGGACAGCAACAAAAGCACAGCGGCGTTCCTCACGGCGTGTCGCACCGGAGATGAGGCCGCTGTACAGGCCCTGTTGCTGTTGGGCAGCCCTGCCCGAGTCAACGTGCACGTGAATGGCGATCGGTGTGTGGAGCTCGCTGCAGAGAACGGACATGCCCATGTGCTGCAGCGCCTGCTAGCTCTGGACGGGGACCGCCGCTTGAATGTGCACGCACGGGAGGAGGGCGCGCTGGTGGCGGCGGCTTCCGAGGGACACACGCGCTGTCTGCAGCTCCTGCTGCAGCTGCAGGAGGAACGCGCCCCGGAAATGAGTGTGGACGACAGCTATCCCCTGCGCATAGCGTGTGAGTTCGGACACTCTGGTGCGGTGCGGGCGATGCTGGATGCGCGCCAGGCGGGGTGTGCCCTGGATGTGCACGCCCTGAATGAGGATGCGCTGCAGCGGGCGGCCATGTGCGGACACGTGGACATTGTACGCATGCTGCTGGCGCTGAGTGGGCGGGACCAGGTGGATGTGGCTGCAGCTGAGCACGGGGCCTTTCGGGAGGCCTGTCGAGGGGACCCCGGCACGGCGCCTGCAGGGGGGTCCCCATCTCGGTCCCTGGGCACCGTCACCTCGTCGCATGCAGATATTGCAGTGGAGCTGCTTGCTTGTCCAGGGCCCTCGGCCGTGCCACACAGTCTGTGGTCCCGCCGACGCTGTGGGCAAGTGCCTGCCAGCCAGTTGCGGCGTCGGGCGGCGTGGCAAGGGGGGGTTCGAAGGCTGCCCCGCAAGCAGCTGCTGCTATGGGCAAGTGGCCGCTGTGTATGGATGCAGGATGCCACTGGGATTAGTCTGCATGCACACAAGTGATCGCCTGGCCGCCATGTGCAAGTGTCTCCGGGGCAGGGCTGGCGCCTGCAGCTGGGCCTTGGCCTTGCAAGCATGCACATGGGTACGATGCAGCACCACACATAGCATATGTGAGCAAACTCGTTGAGGTCGTGGATTTGTCCATTACAGTGGGCACATGCATGGCCTATTTGTGTGCTTCAAGCTGCCATGAGCCCAGCTCCCCGGATGACAAACGGTAACCAAGCCTGGGTAGTTGGCAATACTATCAACTTGTATTATCTTGTGTAGACTTCTTTTTCGCCCCTAACAGTGTCCTACAGGGGCAGAAAACATGCAGTACAATGGGCGCAAATGAAGGAACTTGCAGCCCCCCAGACCAACGCAACCCAATCTTCGAAGAACGATGCACATGCACACCGAGGTCTGAGTCTGAAGATGCTCTTAAATGGAAGTATCGCTTATTATAAGCGTGTGATTCTATTTGCTGAACACTATTTGAGGCTGGGCGACTGCAATAAGCATACCACACTGTATCTCGTAACGGCAGCACACAACGCACAAATGGCTGCATCAGGCACTGCGCCTGGGCCGACGTGGCAGCAACCACATGTGGATGTACTCAAAGAATGGCAAGTACATAAAGGCGATGACTACTGTGAGAAGAAAGGCGACATCGTTCGTTTATTGGTATGTATCTCCAAAGCCTGTGCCGTTGAGTGTTGCTAGCAGACAACGACTTTTCCATTGCAGGACCATTCAATCAGCAAGCTCGTGTATAGAATTCCCGGGTCCGTTAGCTCCTCGTCGTACATTTCCGTGCCGAAGTACGTATCAGTCTCTGCCGCCTCAACGGCAGCTGCGGAAATTGCTTCCTCACACGCGCACAACTCTCTCGAGCTGCACAAATTACTGCGGCAAACTCATGGTTTACGCAGGTTTCCGAAAGGGGTTACTGATAACAGTGGTTTACGTCTTACTGGGCGCTTTGTCTATATCCAATTGCGGCCACTGTCATCGAAAGCTATGACCCTGCACGTGGACGTGCAAACGCAGGGCAAGCACATGTACCGCTTCTCGTTATCGTCAATGTACAAATCGGTGCGCATGAGGCTAGGGAAAGTTGCAGAGATCCCTCTGTGCCTTCCTCGTCGCTGGACGATGCTTGCGTTGGACACCCATCGATTGTTGGAGCTTGTCACTCAAGGCCACGCCCTCGGCCACCAGCTGCAGTTCGTGCGAGCGGTAAAACTTTGCTGCTCCATGGCTGTGCGAGGAGTGTGGACATCTGACACTGAGTACACCCCCGGCAATCTGCACAAAGACCTGGCACTGCATCTGCCCAAAGGCAACTCCTTCGGGGACATGTACGCCTTTCTGTGGGTGCCGGCGCCCCCCCCGACTGCACAGCACAAGTTCGCATCAGCCCTCTCTGCTCAGATGGCGCTGGATTCGCAGGCATTATCAGCAGAGCTGCACAGCACGGCGCATGACAGCTCTCTGGGCGTGCCGTTGACGCCAGACGAAGCTGCCGTTTCTGAGCCAGCCCCAGGCATCGCACCGCAGCTGCAGTCCCCCGCGTCCCTTGGCAGCCGTAGCGTGTCTTCGTCTGCAGCTGATGCACTGCCTCGTCGGGTGGGTTATGCGAGGTCCCCCCTGATCTCCTCTGAGGGGCCCTCAGCTGGCATGGCAACCTCTGCCTCGTCTGGGCAGGGCAGGCCCCAGGCACAGGGCGTGTCGTGGCAGGCTCAAGACAGCAAAGGCGCTGCGGTACAGCCCCCCCCACTACCAGACACCATGGATGCTTTGGAGGGCAGTGCACATGCAGGCATCGCCACCCGTGCGGATGTGCTGGATGCAGCAGATGACATTATGGCGGGGGTGGGGCTGCAGCCCCCCCCCCGCGCCCTGCGCAATGCACACGGCCCGAAGGTGCCCTCCACGAACCAGGTGCCCACTTCCATGGGCATCTTCGGCGTGCCGCCTTCGCCAGAAGAGCTTAATGTGAGCGGCTCCGTGGTGGAGGTGGGCGCCATGCTGCAGGACGGGGGTGGCAGGGTTGCCCTCCTGGGGCCAGACCCCTCCCCCGGGGCCCAAGTGGCAGAAGCCCTCAAGGGCCCCACCCGTGGCCCCACCGTGTCTACATCGGACCCCGTCATGAGCCTGGCTGGCGTGATGGGGGTGGCCAGTGGCCGGCAGGGGGCCCTGCAATGGGCGCCATCGGGGGATGAAGTCGTCTTTCCTGTGGGCAGGGTCATCACAGCGCTGCGAGTGACAGCCGATGATCACGCAGAGCCAGCTGAGCAGCAGGCGCCGCCTAAGCCGCGGTATGTGCTGGCGGGCTCCGCTGCGGGGGGCGGCGCCTCCGCCGCCGCAGACGTTGGCGTGGTGGGGCTGCACACCTCCGAGCAGAGCTCCGGCTCCAGCCACAGCGCTGGGCACTCCGCCGCCCATGACAGCATGATGAGCGAGTCAGGGGTGGGCGCGGGGCACCGTGCGACACCCATTCGCCAGCAGAGGCACTTCGTGGGCCACTCGCGGGATGTGGTTGCCGTCGCCCTCATGCAGGACAGCAGCGTCATGGCATCAGCACAAGCGGGGAAGGACAACGGCACGGGGCCAGAGCTGCGTCTGTGGGACTTTGCGACGGGCGCTGGCATTGGCGTCCTGGGGAACTTTGTGGAGGACACTGCACCAGGCAGCGCTGCCCGGCGCAAAAATAAGAGCAAGCTTGGCTCACGAACGCTGCCTGGCGCCCGCAGTCACAAGCCTAGCACCAAGACTAGCAGCATGCTGGAGGGCAGTATCGCCTTCTCCGATGACGACTGCCTCATGTGTGCCGTGGCAGTTGACAGCATGAGTCGCTACGTCCTCCTGGTGTGGGACGTTTCACCCGTAAAGCGTTTCATGCAGCAGCGCACCGCGTGGCGGCTGTCCCTTCCCCCCACTGAGGCAGCTGCCCGCTGCAGCGCTGCTGTGCTCCCCACCCTGCCCCTGGTGGCGCGGCAGCTGAGTGACTTCCCTGTGGCACGCGTGCGCTTCTCGCCGTTTGACGTGGCTCGGCTCGTCACCACCGGCAAGGAGAATGTACGTCTGTGGCGTATGAAGAAGGGACACATGCCTGCTTGCCCTGTGACACTGGGCAAATATGCCAGAGGCACTGAATTCGTGGATGTGGCGTTTGACGCGCCATTTGCCACTGGTCTGGGGGGGGCTGCCGGTGGTGCCGCCACAAGCAGCCGAGCACACCCGGCGTCCCTGGGCACCAGCCGCCGCACGGACGTGGTGCCGACTGCGCACCAGCGCCGCATGTACGTGGCATCATCAGCAGGCAGTGTTCTACAGATCAACTACGACACACACGCCCTGGAGGCGGTGTTTCAGTTGCACTCTGGGCCCATCCACAGCATTGCCGTGAACGAGGGCTTTTGCGTAACCGGTGCTGCCGACGGATTCATGCGCATGTGGCCTCTGGACTTCTCGGACTTCTTCCTCGAGGCGCGGCATGATAGCGCCGTGACCTCTGTGGCACTGCACCCCTCCGGCCTGTCTGTCGTGACATGCACCGGGGATGGCTCCATCGGTCGCCTGGATGTCGCTTCCCACACCCACAAAGTGCTCATGCGGTCACACACAGCCCCAGTGCTGGATGTGGCCACACGCCCACTGCCAATCGCAGTTGCGCCCCCCAACGGCATGCTGTCAGTGCCAGAGGATGTCTTCAGGACCAATGCTGCAGCTGCCTGTGTGTCTCTGAGCCCTGGCGGCGAGGTGGCCTCGGCCTCCCTGGACGGCACTATTCGCGTGTGGGACATGGCCACGTGGAGCCAAACCGCAGAGTTCCGCATACGTGCTTCCGATGATGTAGCCACTACACTTGTATATCAGCCTGTGTTCCTGCAGTGTTCTGACCAGGGCCATGCCGAGCCCAATCAGGCTGAGGCAGAGCAGCCACACGTGCTGGTGGTGGGCTTTGCATCTGGTTGCGTTCGCGTGTTTGATGTAGACACGACACGCTGCATTGTTGAGTACGCCCAGCACACCGCCCCCGTCGGTGCCATGGAGTTTCTTGGGGACCCTGCTTGTCCCCTGCTGTTCACTGCAGCCAGGGACGGCAGTGTGTGTGTGTACGATGTACAGCACCAGTACACCCCTGTGAAAATGCTGACCTCTCATGTCTCCTCGGCGTCGCAGAGTGCTTCTGCAGCGGCTGGCGGCTGGGCGCTGAGTGTGGCCCTTGCCGCCTCGCCCTGCTGTCGCTACGTGGCGGTGGCCTTTGCGCCGTCAGCCAGAGATGCCTCCAGCCAATCGCAGCCGGGCAGTATGTTCATTTTAGATCCGTACTCCCTCACCCTCATTGACCAGCTGGCTGTGCCTTTGCCGCGACTGCCAGCAGCAGAGGCTGCCGCGGCCGCCGCGGAGCAGTCTTCCCTGGCTGCGCGTCTGTCAGCCGGGCGATCCACGGCGCGCAATCACAGCGATGCAGGTCCGCTGGTGCCCCATGGCCTGCCTGTCGCGGGTAGTAAGGCGCCCCCCCTTGGACCACTGGGGCTGTCACACTTGTGTTTTTCGGGGGACGGCAACGCCTTGACAGCCACCTCACTGGACGGGCGTGTGCTGAAGTGGCACGTGCCAACACGCAAGCTGCAGCGGCAAATACGAGGGGCTCATGCAGTGCAGCATGCAGATATGCTGCTGGCTGCAGCCGCAGCTGTGCCCGCCAGCTTGAAATCTGCGGTGGCTGCACTGGGTGCCGCCAGTCGATTGGGGGCGTCTGCCCTGCAAGTGACAGCAGACGACAGCGCAGTCATCACAGGCGGATCTGATGGGGCCATGTGCGTCTTTGATGCGTCCTTCGCTGGCCCTCCTCGTGTAGTGCCGCTGGGAGCTCGCCTCGCCTCCTCACTTGGGGGGGTGGCTTGCTTGGATTTGTCAGCCGACGGCAGGGGAGTGGTCATGGCCACGACACCGCACCACGCTGACTCAGACTCCATGGGCACTGGGTGTGGTGCACTGTATGTGTGGCGATACAACGCCCCTGCCGCAGTCCGCGCCCGCGTGCACATGCCACAGTCGGCCACCAGTGCAGCCGCCGCCACCCCCGCTCAGGCAAGCCCAGATGCCGCTTTGGACTCGAGCGCCCCAACAACACATAGCACAGGCATGGGGGCTGACGTCATGCCGTCGCAGCCGCCCCTGGGCTGCGCTGTGGGCCACAGTGATTTGTCCCAAGCCAGCTTCCCCTCAAGCCCCGGCGGTACAGGGCAGACAGCCGCGGGGCTGACACACTCCCCTGCAACCAGCGACCTGCACAGTGCGCACATGCAGGCAGCACGCCGCGCTGCCAGCATGGGCTCCCAGTCCTTTGATGGGGACGGACAGGTGATCAAGGGCTCTTTCTCCCTCGAGCCAAGCTCCCCAAAACTGGGCCTGAATCACGCAACGCGCGGGAGGCTAGTGCCCCCTTTGCCAGGGCTTGAAGCAGCTGCACAGGCCAGCATGGATGGAGAGCACCCGCCCCTACACACCCCCACCCTGCATGCTGTGCAGCATGTGGATGGCATTGACCTTGCAGGGCTGCAGGTGCAAGGGCACGCTGTGCCTCGACACCCCGACTTTGCAGCCCGGGGCAGTGCAGCGTCGGCAACTTCCGCCAGCACTGATGGACATGATGGCGCAGATATGTCTGTAGCATCGTCTGCCGCCCAGTTCGAGCTCTTCGCTCGCGTTGCACCTGAGGACCTGGCCTTGGCCCAGCATGCTGCTGGGTACGTAGGGGTATCAGGGGGGGGGTGGAGTGAGGCTGATGGACACTCCATCAGAGACGATGAATCCTTCCATGGCCACCATGAGGGCACGTGGGGCATGGATGGGCAAGAGGGGCCGCAGGCGTCAGAGGCAGATGTGTCTGCCATCACAGGCCTGTCTGAGATCACCACCAAGGTCACGCCCCTGAAGCCTGGCCAGCACGACAGCCCCACGGACGATTCAGGCAGCGATGCCTGGGCGCACACTGGGGCTGACGACGGCAGCGATGTGGATGACGTCACTACAGATGAGGAGGCAGAGGAGGCCTCCCCCCACGCCAAGGTGGCGCCAGTGGGGGGAGGGCGCCTTGCATCGCAAGTTGCACACACAGACCGCGAGGCGCAGCGATCGCCAGCTCATACCATTGGTCAGCTGCATGAGATGCGGCTGCTGGGAGTGGACTCTGGCGTGCCCAGCGCGCTGCTCTGGCAGGCAGCAGACGGTATCCTGGCGTACCCGGCAGCGGGGCGGGTGGTGATTGAGGACCTGTCCAGTGCTGCCCAAACAGTGCTGGAAATGGATGGGGGGGATGAAGATGGAGAGGGGGGGCTGAACTTGTCCCGTGTATCGCGACATGGCCCCGCACCGCAACCTAGCCCCGACAAAGCCACCGGCCCAGGCATGTTCCAAATGGCCACTGCAGAGAATGTGCAGCCGGTGCTGGCCGCAGCCCCTGCCGCCCCACGGCCAATTGTAGCGCTCAGCGGAACGCCAGATGGCAGTGTTCTGGCTGTGGCCATCGGCGGCCAAGCCTTGTCGGAAGTGCTGCTGTGGCGAAAAACGTACAATGACTCCCCGGCTGCACCCGGCTCCAAGTCAGCACATGGGCATTTTTGGAAGTGCGTGGGCAGCCTTGTGATGGAACCGGAGCAGGGCGACGCATTCTCAATCGTCGCAATGAGCGTGGACCCCTCCGGCGGGGCAGTGTCGGCACTGGCTGTGAGCTCAGCCCCAGGGGAGGAGTCCGCTTCGCAGTCAGCCATCACGGCCGCGGTGTGGGATATTCGCGCCTTCTCAGATCAGTTCTTGGACCTGTCGAGGGGCTCAGAGGGGCCGCTGGGCGACAATGAGGTGCTGGAGGTGGAGCCCCTGGTGCAGCGCACAGTGGCACTGCCCGGCGCGTTCCATGGGGCACCGCCCGCCGACCCTGACACCCCCCAGGCCCCTGCACTTCATACCATTGTGTGGGTGTCGCTACACGCATTTGTAGGCGGCGGCAGGGCTGGACTGTTTGAGTTTGATGTGCAGGCTGCCATGGCAGGTAACACCGCGCACGCAAAGGCAGCCATTTTTTGCCCTCCTGCACATCCTTCCACCATGGTTGTGTTGCCTGTGCTGAATGATGACCGCCTTACTTCGCTGCAGCAAGCGGAGGACAGCAGTGCCGCCCCCTCACCAGCCTGGGCGGCCACCTCTCCCTGGTTCACGGCTGTGGACTGCGCTGTAGTGGAGCTGCCCACAGCCCTGCACAGCAACGGCACTGCGCCTCCTAGCAGCGAGCCGTATCACCTGTTGGCTGCAGGGGACGGCGAAGGGCGTGTGTGGCTCATGGCGCGACTAATGCAGGCGGGGGGTGCTGCAGCAGCTGCAGGCGACGCCTCCACCTGGGGCGTGCTCACGGTGGCGTCCTGTGCCAGTGCCATCCCCAAAGGCACGGCACCCATGGCAGTTGTGGCAGATGTGTTGGCACTGCAGCGCGCCTACCAGGGTGTCCTCCGGGGGGGGGCGCACTGCAAGGCACTCACACGGCGGGGCGTCACTGCCCTGCAAGTGGGGGAGGCTGGGCGAGTGCTGCTGGGGCATGCTAATGGCGTTGCGTGTGCCTGGGGAACAGCTTTGGAAAGCCTCGGCAAACAGCACACACCTTCAGCCACCCAGGACCGCGGGGCTGCCCGCCGGGCCCGTATTACGCGGCGCGGCTCCAAGCTCTCCGCCAGATCTGCAGGCGGCTCTTCTGTCGCTGCAAGCAGTGTCAGTGGGAAGGCATCGGCACGCCCCCGGACTCGCACCAGCAGGAGCACTCACTCCGGGCCGCGCCGTCGAAGCAAGGCAGCCTCTGCTGCTGGCACCAGTGACGCTTCTGCGTCGTCCAAGCCCAAACGCAAAGTCAAGGAGGCCAATCGGGGTAAAACCATGTCCAAGGGGAAGCCATCAGTGTCCACTCGCACGCGATCTGGTACCTCCAGCAGCAAGGGAGGGTCCTCAGCAGCGCAATCTGCCATCCGCAGCGCCAGCAGCTTGACAGTCTCCCCTCGCCCTGCTGCATCAGGGCGACCCCCCATGCCCCCGGGCACTGCCCGTAGTGGTACCCGTGTGTCTACCAACGCTCTTCCCACCGCTTCGTGTGCCTGGCAGCTTGTGATGCGGCCGCTGCACGTGGCGCAGCGAGGGACGCTGCTGCGACCGCTGGGAGACCTCACCATCCCTGCACGCAAAGCCCGCAAGCGCCTGGCGCCCTGCGACATGCTGGTGCTGCATGGACCTGTTACGTGCATTGCTGCGCGGTATGGGGCCGCTGACGCTGTGCTTCTCAGTGCTGATGGCGCCATCACCTGGGCCCGATTCCAAGGCGCCCTGTCGGAAACGTCGCCGGGCGAGTCACACGCCAGCGGCAAGAAGGCCTCTGCTGCCATCGCTGCACCTGTGGCGTCTGCTCTCTTGCTCACCGCACACACATCACCTGTGGCGCTGCTGGGTGCGGCGTGCGGCGCAGGTGGGCACATGCCGCTCCTTGCCTCCGCATGTGGCGATAGTGTGGCGGTGCACCTGACCAACACGTGGGAGGTGGCTGCCACTATCAAGGCCTACGACTTCGGGGTGCCCGTGTCAGCTGGCAGCACACTGGCTCCCAAGGATACAGTGGCCATGATTGAGGATGCGGATGGGAGGCCGCGGGCGGTGCAGCTGCTCACGCCATCTGCCCTGGCACTGTGGGCTGATGGTTCCGCTCAGCAAGGCATGCTCCCTGTGCGAGTAGCTGTCGGCTACAGCAACGGGCAAGTGACCGTCACCCGTTTGTCGGTGACTGTCGCAGCGCCAGGGGCAGGCGACGGCGCCGCAAGCACCGCCCTGCGTCGTGCCCGCGCCGCAGTGCTGGGGGTGGCGTCTGACAGCACGGGGCATGAGCTGCAGATGGATGTGCCCAGCACAGATATCAGTGCGCAGCGGCCTCTGGTGCCCCCCGTATCGCCGCAGGGGGGTCGCAAGCCCCGCTCAGGCGGTACCACAGCCTCGGCGGCCTTGGGCTCGGCCGTGGGCCAAGGCATACACAAGGAGGTACATCTGGCCGTGCACGGAGGTGCCCAGGTGACGTCTGCTTGCTGGGCCCAAGTGGTAGATATACATGGCGGTCACGTGCCGGTGCTGATCACGGGCGATGCACGGGGTCGTGTGCACCTCGCTGCCATGACGGGCGCCGCAGGGGGACACACCGCTGCTTGGCTGTTCAGCCTGGACACGTGCACCTCCCCATCTCATGGGGCAACACCCATCGCAAGCATCCAGTCTGCTGCAGACGCCCGCAGTACTATCCTGTTGACGTCTGCTAACGGTGCAGTGAGTGTGTGGTGTCTGGCTTTAAAGCAGGGTGCCCTAGCAGCTGAGATGATTGCCACATCTGCACTGCGGTATGCACGGGATGGTGCTACTCAGCTGCAGCTAAGCAGCGGTGATGCACCAGCAGTCGGTGCGGTGTTCCGTGCTGGTTCAGCAGGAACAGAAGCCGTGCTGCTGTCCACACACAACAGTGCAGCCTCATCCCAGCCCGAGCAGCACCTCGTGCTGTGGAGCATCGGCCAGGGCTCTATGATGGGCATGACTGCACCACTGCGGGGGCTGATCGGCGGCACAGTCGACTCGTTGTGTGCCCTGCCCCTGACTGATGTTGATGTGGAGCCGCAGGTGCTGCTGGCCGTGCCCCACGCCCACGCCCTAGCAACGGTGTCTGTGCACAGGGAAAGGCTGGGCACAGTGCTGCGTGTGTCTGCTGCTCACGCTGCGTCCATCTCAGCTGTCGCCGCTGTTTCCACTCAGCACTGGGAGATGGCCGACGGCGGCACCGTCAGTCGCGGCAGCGAGGCATCAGGTGTTGATGCAGTGCTGCGCAATTCACAGCGCTACGGAAGCGCAAGCCATACCGTGGTGTTTTCTGGCGCTGGTGCATGTCTGGAGGCCTGGGAGGGGTGGTGAGGCACAGGTACGTCAGCTCACTGTCGTTGACCAGCGAAGTTTGAGAGCGGGCGTGTTTGGGGGCCATCCAAGAGTACTCCTCGCAATGAGCTTCTGGTTTGATCGCTACAACCGCATAAAATGAATAGCACATTAATTTTGTGTTTCGGCGCAGATGATCGGGATTTGGCCCCCAGCTTTGTCAAAACGTCCCTGTCGTCTGCTGCATTGGCCGCAGTAATTTCCGCGAGCCTTGCTTCGTACGAAGTTTTTGCATTCGAGAGGCGCACGAATAGCTAGGCTATTGTGTAATTGAGCAGCAAACATGTTTAATCATGTAGTTGTGCTGCTCATTGTCAGCCTTGCAGTCGTAGTGCAGGCTGGTGACCTCAAAGTGCTCCCTGAGCTTTCTCTGGATCTTCAAACAGATGACTTGGCAGCTGTCATGTCCCGGTGGACACTTGGTGGCGATGCAGAGGTACAAGACGATAAAGTATACTTGACCAGAAATGAGCAGGTGCGTAAATCTGTGCTCTTTTCTGCTTCCCTTGTAATCAGTCGACGCACTGCCGGCCACGTGTGACTGCAGAGCCAGCGAGCTTGGCTGCAAACCAAGACAACGGCAGACCAGCTGGGAGAGGAGTGGACCATTGATGCTCAGCTGCGCATCGGCGGAGGCGGCATTTCCCTGTTTGGCGACGGTGCAGCCCTGTGGCTGACGAAGGAGCCCTTCCAAGAGGGAGAGGTGTTTGCTCGCGACCCCACATGGACAGGCTTGGGTCTGTTTCTGGACACATACGACAACGCCCCTGGCAAGCACGTGCACAAGCACCCATATGTGAGCGCCTTCATGTCCGGGGGTGACCATAAATTCTCCTACTCTGAGCTGGAGGCTGACGACAAGAGCCTGGAGGACCCCTCCCACGCCGCCTCCCGGGCACATGCTGGCTGCCACGCCCGCCTGAGGCAGTACGGGCGCGACCCCAAGATTGTCACTGTGCGCATTTCGTACACGAGAGCTGTGCAGAAGCTTGTGGTGAAGCTGTTTCTGGGGCGCCGGCGGGACCAGTACCGGTCAGCAGCAGACTATGCCTGGCAGCAGTGCTTTGCCCTGCATTCCGTGGATATCCCCCCCGGCTACTGGCTGGCTGCATCGGCATCCACAGGCCAGCTCACAGACACGCATGAGGTGCTGAGTATCGAGACACGCGCAGCCTCTCCCCCAGCTGAGGGGGGTGAAGGGGGGGTAGCAGGTGCACCCAAGATACAAGTACCCCCACCAGGCGACGAGTTGGCGCCCCCTGCCCCAATCCTCCAATCCGGCCGAGTCATCCCCCCTCAACAGGTTGCAGATCAGGGTGAGCCGCCCACCCCCGACCCAGCCCGTGCAGCAGACGCCAGCAGTGTGCAGGCAGCACAAGCCGTACAGGCCAGTGCAGCAGATGCCAGCAGCGTGCGAGTAGCGCAAGCCGCACAGGCCCGTGCAGAAACCCAGGCAGCCTCCGCCTCGCAGGCTCTGGACGGCATCAAGGGTGACTTGGCAGCCTTCAAACGGGAGGTGCGTCTCTCATTGCAAACCGCCAAGGACGACTATGCCAAGCACGATGACGTGTCGGCAGTGCAGCGCGCCAGCACCGCCAGTGCGGACTCCATCAAGTCCCAGCTAGCAGGCAAAGCGGCCGCAGGGGATGTGCAGCGCCTGCAACGCAAGCTGGACGAGGCAGTACAGAGTCTGCAGCAGCGCATGGAGGGCATCGAGAGCCGCCCCCAAGCGCAAGTATCAGTGTCAGACACTGCTGCGCCCACGTGGCTGGTGTTGGTAGCCCTGGCATCGCTGGGGGGCTGCTTGGCACTGGGAGCCATGTTTCTTCGCCTGCAACACCGCATGCGCAAGATGCACCTGCCATAACTGCACAATAGATATTTACATGCAAGGCACATGCACTCAATCTGCCCTCATCCAGCAGACGCGCGCTACCGCATTGCGGCACCCTCACCGGCGCTTTGAATTTTTGTCACTGGAAAGCGTCAGCGTGTACGCCACCCACCGCTGCAGGTCCTCCTGATCAGCCCCATCGCCAATGGGAGAGCTGGTGGCGTTGTACAGCAGCACCTTGTGGTTGTCGTAGCTGGCCACAAACACTTCCCCCGCCTCCCCAGCCGCCAGCCCACTGGGGCCCCGCACCCCCCCCCCCCGCACATACACCTGTCCCTGGCCGCCGGTGGGCGGGTAACGCATCACCGCATTGCGACGGAACGAAGCCACGAGAAAGTGCCCATCGGCTTGCACGTGGATGCCCACGGGTGAGAGGGGGGGTAGCCCAGACCGCAGGGGGGGCGTCTTCGCACCGGGCTGCATTTTTGGTTTCCTTGGGGGCGATGGAGCAGGGCGGTGCTGCAGCCAAAACGCATGTGCTGCGTCCATCTGTACAGGGCTGGTGGCTCCCTCGTCCCCCCCCACGATGCGGCCAAGGTAGGCACCACTGGCTGTGTCAAACGCATGCACGCTGTCGTCCCAGTGCGACGTTACCAACAGGCGCGGCTGCGTCTCCCCTGCCAGGTACTGCAAGGCACAGTCCTCTGGTGCATGCAGGATGTCGCTGCCTGGCTGCAGCAGATACCCCAGGAAGCGCCCAGAGGAGGCGTCGAAGCGGGCGATGCTATTGCCGATGAAGCTCACCACAAACAGCACCCCAGAGCCCTCGTCCAGCGCCATGCCTTGCGGGCAGTCCAGTACGGCACTGCTACCCATGTGGCCCAAGTATGCTCCAGCCACTGAAAACATGAGCACTTGGTCTGACCCGAATGACGAGACAAACACACGCCCCCCGGAGTGCAGCAGCCCCCAGGGGGAATCCACCACTCCACAGCCCCGCTCCCCGTGACTCAGCATGCTGACATCCCCTGAAGCCGCTTTCGCTGCGCTATCGTGCTGCTTGGGGCGGCGGGGCAGGCGCAGGATGGAGGACACGGCGCCGGCGGCAAGGTCGCTCACGCTGCCGGGGCAGTACACTCCAGCAGCAAACAGGGCCACGCGGCCTATGCTGCGCTCCTCGGGCCGGTGCCATGCGTGAGAATAGTCGATGGCGATGACAGCATTCCCCATGAATGCGGACGCTAGGACACGGCGAATGCCATCGGGGGACGCTGCCGCAGGCAGGGGTGCCACGTACACTGGGTGCTCAACCAGCGCAGTGATGTCTGTAAGCTGCTCCATTCGGCGTTCAGGGGTATTGGGCACCTGAAATGGTGTATTTTGGGCGCTTGCTATCCCTGCTATAATTGCAACTGTGGCGTACAGGCTGGCAAGCTTCCACAAGCACGAGCGTAGAATTTTCGTCGCCGAGCATGGGTCCTGCAAGCTGCATTGCCTCCACGTCAAAAGGTCTGGCTTGCTGCCACTTTGTTGCAACATGCTGAATTGTTTCACTATCTCTGCCGATTTCTTGCTGGAGAGCTGTTTGAAAAGGGATTTGACCTTCAGAAGCAGGACAGACGCTTTTTGGCAGCCGTCTTTCGGAAAGTGTTGAGCCCACATACAACCCGAATGATTGTGGGCAGAACACTTCGATATGTACAGAGTATATACCAGGGTCGATTTGGCCTTGCAAACTCTTGTGAGCTGATGCGCCACACCCGTGTGGCCCAAACCTTCCATACCTACCCCAGGCAGCTTTGGCACACAGACCCCCACCAAAGTCTGCTCGACGGAGGCGAGGACTCAGCGCCTTCCAGCAACAAATCCAACTGTGATAATACTGTTTTTCTGACGTCAAGTGAAGCCTGCAATTGCCGCCGGAATCACTGCGTTCCACAACAGACTGCCCAGCTCCCCAGTAAACTTGTCTGCTGACGAGCCGTTCATCACTCAAAGCTTGAACCTCTGAAATTGCTGCAAGCAAATTCTGAAGCGGGGCTCAACAACTGCAAATCATGGCAAATGCCGCTGATCACCCTCTGTCTCATAGCTGGAAATTTTGGTACCAGCAAAGGCCAAAGAAAGGTATCTCCGTGAGTTTGCGCCAGCTTACGTGACACGCCTTACACAACACTTGCACCAAGTACACTCCGTCTACAAAACAGGGAGAAGATGGATGGAAGAAAGCCCTTAAGAGCTTAATGTCTTTCAACACCGTGAGTGGCAGCTTCTGACCGACATATTTGTAGCACCTATTTCCGCAATAATCACCGGTTCATGAAGTTCAGGTTGGCACGTTCTGGGATTCCTACTGCCACATTGTGCGGGCTGATAAATTGGCTTTGGAGGCGCACGTGAGCTGCTTCAAAGAGGGCGTAACCCCCACGTGGGAAGACTCAGCAAACAACGCCGGAGGCAAATGGATGCTTGGGATCGACAAGAAGGCGACTGTATGCTTGTGGGAGCGCCTGCTGCTTGCATTGGTGGGAAATCAGTTTGGAAGTGACACTAGTCATATTTGTGGGATCGTTCTCCGTGTGAGGAATGGTCAGGACTTGCTGTCTATCTGGACAGACAACGCAGACGACGAGGCTGCGCAGCAGCGCATCAAAGACACAGCTGCAGCGGTCATGGACCTGCCAGACTTCATCGCTGACAACATGTACTACCGCCCTCATGGCCGCCATGCCGAGAAGTCTCGCCACGACAGCCGCGGCGGTGGCAGCAGCGGCTCCCGCACCGCCTTCCCCTTCCAGGGGGCGCGGGGACAGGGGCGCGAGGGCGGCGCCCCTGCGCGCGGCACCCGCAACAGCAAGCCGGTATTCGGCTCGTGGCGCTCCTCGGGGAACACCGGCAGCACCCGCACCGAGGCCGCAGCCGTCCCAGAGAAGCGACAGGGGGGCGGCAGCGACTTTGGCAGCTGGCGCCGCGGCCCCGCGCCCGAAGCGCCCGCGGAGACAGATGCCCCAGTCCCTGCTCGCAAGAGCAGCAAGCCTGCACGTGAAGGGCGCACCTCTCGCCACAGCCGCAACGCCCAGGCAGTGGAGGAGGCGGGGCCTGCAGCTGGTAGCGCCGCTCCCGCCCCTGCCCCCACCCCTGCCCCGCAGTCCCGGCACTTGCTGGCGTTGAAACGCACTGCAGGGGACGTTGCAGATGGCTCTGCTGGTGGAGTGTCGCCCACTGCTGGCGATGGTGGTGGCCGACGACGGGGGGTGCCACGTGGCGCGCCATCCAAGCTTGGGACAGCGTAACGCACACGTAGCCGTGCACCAGTGAATGCATTCCTCCTGGGTGAGACGGCCTCTTGCGTGCACGGGGCGGCCCCAGCAAGACCAAAACATGCAAACGCCAGGTTTTGGAGGCCAGAGGGTGCGTCCAAGATAAAGAAAAGTACACCAGCTGTGCATCCCGCTGCATGTGTGAACAGTCAGCAAACACCCCCTCAGCCAGGAAGCAGAACCCAGAAGCCGGTTGCCAGCTTCGAACCCGCCTGCTGTGAGGCATTCAGTGCAATTCAGCAGACTTGCGCTTACACATGAGTGGTGAAACCCCGAGGCGTTGCTGTAGCCGCAAGGTTGGGCTCGCCGATTGTTATGATGGCAGCTGCACAGCTCGGTCTGGGCAGGCAATTCGCTCGGCTTCGCCTGCCCAACGCAGCTAATGGAGCCTACTCAAAACGTTCATTAGCCACAAAATTGGCCCAATCTATTTCAGCTCAACATCGGCTGGATGTTTGGCAGTCATTGGCAGATGGGGGTAAAGATGTTCTCTCAGCACGCCGGCTGGAAATCGATACAGTTTCGCAGCGAAACGCGAAAATTACTCTTCAGGTGGACACTCGCATCTCATCTGGTTTTCCCACGCATTTTTGTAACAATCACCCACCCACTGATACGCCGTTCTTTACGATACAGTGTGAGGTGGCTGGAAATCTGACCCTTCGTGCTGCTATGCAGCAGCACACTCCTGAGCTGGCTGCTTTGAACGGCCTGTCGTCAATTGTCGCTGCTGACGTGAATGGGCAAGCGTTCGACTTGGCGACTCCACTGGACAACGTCATCGACGCTTTGCAAACAGATATGCTGTGTGTGACACTGCTTCCTGTGCTATCCCCTGTCGGCTTGCGCACGTACTGGCATTCCTCGGCTCACTTGCTTGGGTATGCACTGGAAGCTGCATACGGGGACAACATCGCTCTCACAGACGGACCATCGTTCGTGGAGGGGGGCGGTGGTTTCTTCTACGAAGCCGCTTTGCCACGTGGCCAGCGCCTGAACACCCAGGGCGCTGCCGCCTCCTCCGTCAGCAAGGCCATGAAGGCGCTGGGGAAGGATAATGCCCTGTTCCAGCACATGGTGCTGTCCCACACTGAAGCGGAACACATGTTCAAACACAACCCATTCAAACAGGCACTGCTGCAGAGCTTGCCACCCGATGCTCGCATCACGGCGTACCGCTGCGGGCCCTTTGTGGATTTGTGCCGGGGCCCGCACGTGGCGCACACCGGCCTCATGCGCGTGGCGCAGCTCACACGCACTGCAGGCTCCCACTGGGAAGGCACCTTGCCACATGCCCTCAGCTTCAACGGTAGCACCGCAGAGAGTGCAGCAGAGGTGGACTCCCAGGGCATCCTGCTGCAGCGGCAGTACGCCGTGGCCTTCCCCCATACCGAAGCCCTGCAGGGGTGGCAGCAGTACATGGAGGAGGCAGCCGCCAGGGACCACAGGACTATCGGCACCGAGCAGCAGCTGTTCATGTTCCACCCGCTGTCCCCCGGCTCCCCCTTCATCCTGCCTGCAGGCATGCGGGTGTACAGCAAGCTGGTGGACACAGTGAAGCGGGAGCTGGCGGCGTGGCGGTACGACGAAGTCATGACGCCGCAGCTGTTCAAGCCGGACTTGTGGAGGACCTCGGGGCACTGGCAGCACTATAGGGAGGACATGTATGCAGTGACTGATGTGCACACGGCGCTGCATGGGATGCAGGGGGCCCCTGACACACCATCCGCCCCCCCCTCCAAAACGCACTCCCACCCCCCGTCAGACAATGAGCCTGCTGAACTGGAAGATCACTTGTTTGGCATCAAGCCCATGAACTGTCCAGCGCACTGTTTGATGTTTGCTGCTTCGGCCAAGTCCTACCGCGACCTGCCGGTGCGTGTGGCTGACTTCTCACCCCTGCACCGAAACGAGGCATCTGGGGCGCTGTCGGGGCTCACACGGGTGCGCCGCTTCCACCAAGACGACGCACACATCTTCTGCAGTGCCGAGCAGGTGCAGCAGGAAGTGCTTGGCTGCTTGGCCATGGTAGGCTTCCTGTACCAGCGCTTCGGCTTCAACTTCAAGCTGCGCCTGAGCACCCGCCCACAGGCACACATGGGGGATGAAGCGACGTGGGACGCAGCAGAGGGTGCGCTCAAGGAGGCGCTGGACACCTTCTTGCAGCTGCGGGGGGCAGATGCCATCCCTGGCTGGTACCGCGGCAGCCTGTATCACCCAGCCGACATGGCAAAGTGCATCCCAGCGGGGTATGAAGTGGACGAGGGCGGGGGTGCATTCTACGGACCCAAGATCGACGTGGCGGTGGAAGACGCCCTCGGGCGAGAGCACCAGTGCGGCACGGTGCAGCTGGATTTCCAGCTTCCCCAGCGCTTCGGCCTCAAGTACGCCGGCGCAGACGGCGCCCCCCACACACCCGTCATCATCCATCGGGCGCTGCTGGGCAGTGTGGAGCGCATGATGGCCATCATGATCGAGCACACCGCTGGGCGGTGGCCCTTCTGGCTCTCTCCCCGCCAAGTCGTGTTGCTGCCCGTGGCGGAGCGGCACGAGGCCGCAGCCCGGCAGCTGGAAGAGCGCCTTCGGGCGGTGGGACTGCACACCAGCGTGGACGCCTCGGCACGCAGCATCCCCAAAAAGGTGCATGCTGCGCAGGTGTCCCAGTGCAGCGTCATGGTGGTGCTGGGGGACGAGGAGGCCGCTGCAGGCACCGCGACGCTGCGATGGCGAGACGGCAGCACTGCCGACACTGCGCAGACGGCGCTGCAGCAGCTAGGAGACAGCAGCGAGTGGGCCCATGCAGTGGAGCGGGTGGCAGCGCATGACTCGGCTGACGCAAGCACGCTGTCCCCCGCGCACCCCTTCACGTGTGCTGCCGCAGGACTGCCGGAGCTGCTGCAGCGCATGGCGACGCTGTAGCCGCACTTCAGCAAGCTGCGTGTGTACAATTGGTCTGAATGTATTTTACGCCTACTCAGGCGTGTTTGCTGTGTGCTTGCGGTGCGCTCATCGCATGCCAGGGTTGCCGCTGCCCATCATGCGTCCGGCGCCGCCGCCTGCACCATAGCCGCTGGAGGATGAAGCAGCGAAGCCTGAGGAGCCTGGGATGCCCATGTGGCCTTGGTTGGGTGCCCAGCTGCCAGACGTGTCCTGGAACATGCTGGCGCCAGGCAGCATGTGGCCGCCGGTGCCAGAGGAGCGGGGCTGACCCATGGTGGGAGGGCCGCCGCCAGCGTTCCAGTTTCCACCGCCACGCATCATGCCACCTGGGCCCATGATGCCGGACATGGGCCCAGACATGCCGCCGCCCGGCATCATTTGGTTCATGTTGCCACCCTGTCCACCAGCCCCTGGCAGACTGCGCTGGCCCATGTTGGCGCTGCTGGCGCCGGAGCGGTTGCCCCCCAGCATCAGCATTCCGGGGGCGCTGCTCATACCGGAGGAGGCGCCTGTGGACACAAGCATGCCGCTGCCTGGCAGCCCGGAGCTTGCTGCACCGAAAGCCATTGGGGCAGTCATGCCTGCGCTGGTGTGCTGCATGGCAAAGGCACCGGCAGACCCGCCTGACGAAGTCATGGGCAGCTGCCGCGCTGCACTCATCACATCGAAGCTGCTGCTGTCGCCCCCACGGCCGCCGCCCGCCGCCAGGAACTGCAGGCCACCAGGCACTCGTGCAGATGGCTGGGAGGTCTCCTGCGCATCCCTCACTGCTGATGGCGGCAGCGGCACGAAGTCGGCGCACAGGCACAGGTGATCCGAGGGCCACTGCTCGTTGGGCAGGGGCTTGTTGGAGTACTCCTGCAGCGCCTTGTCGGAGGGCACATTCAACACAGCGACTGCTGCCAGCTGGTCGCTGCTGAAGTACACGTAGTCAAGCGTGCCCTTGTATCCCTCCGTGAAATTGGTGAACGCCGGGTCACGGCCCATCACTGAGGCGTACGCAGACTGCAGCATGAGCCCGTGGGACAGCACGTCGCGCCCAGGCAGGATGTGAGCGGGGTCAGAGGGCATGTCCTCAGGCAGCAGTGTGGAGTGCACCTTGCCAAGGATGGCGTTGCGCCCCAGCAGCTTGGTTACGCTGGTGTGCGGCTCCGAGTTGAAGTCTCCACACAGGATCACCGGCACGCGCTCCTTGGCGACGAACTGCTCCAGCTCTCGCACAAGCATGTGCGCCTGCCACAGCTTCACGTCGGCGTACTCGGGGTCCCAGAACAGGTGCGTGTTGCACAGCAGCAGGCGGCTGCCTGGCTCCCCTGGCCGCAGCGCCTTGCCGTTGGCGTCCTTCATCTGCCGCAGCAGCACCAGCTGCGCCACGTTGTCGCGCAGCAGGCGCTGCAGGGCAGGGCGGCTGGAGCCAGAGGCTGCTGCAAGCAGCGCCTGCTTGGAGTTCTGGGCGTACGCCCCGCTGGTTGCGCCGGCATTTGGCTCCTCGGGGGAGGGGCTACTGATGCTGATGGTGGCGCCGGGGCGGCCCAACTGGATGGGGGTGCCTGGCATGCCCCCGCTGGTGCTGCTCCCAGTGCCGTCGCTGCCACGGCTGCCGTTGCCAGTCACTTGGTTGGCTGCATCGTTGAATTCGATGACGTGCTTGGCCTGCAGGGCGAAGCGTGCCTCCTTGAAGAACAGCGCACAGCCGTCCACCTTGCCCGCCTTGCCCATGCTGTCACGGGTTTTCTGCTTGTACAGCCCTGCATACCCCAGGCTGCGCAGTGCTGGGCACAAAAACCCGTCGTAGTGGTCCGCCTGCACTTCTTGCAAACACAGGATGTCGGCGTCCAGCCGCCGCAGCTCAGCCACCACCAGCAGCCGGCGGTACTCCCAAGAAAGCACCCAGATTGGCGCATAGGGGTACTGCGTGCGCGTAGCGTAAATCTCTGCCAGGGTGTTGTACGACGCCACCCGCACAACGGCGGGGGAGACACGGGGAGGCGGCGCAGGGGCGGCGTCCTTGGGCGTCTGGGCAGCCTGGCGCAGCCACTCTAGGCGGCCAGCAGGCACAATGCCGGCCTGCAGCGCTTGGGTGGCCGCGATGACTTCTGGTGTGGCTCCTGCGGCAGTGCAGGGCTTGAACGTCAGGGGCCGAGGGGGGTGAGGGGGGGGTGACGGCACCACCCACTCCGTTGTCACACGCTTTGTCTCCAATTGCGCAGAGCTAGCGCCATGGGACCAGTCCACCACCACCACCATGAGCAGTTTGTGCCACACATCCTGGACTGTGGGGGTGTAGGTGCTGCCGCAGGACACCAGGCACCAGTCGTCCGAAGCCCCAGCGGCCGTGGGCGGGGGGGCCTTGGAGACCACTTTGGAGGGCAGGGTGCTGCGTTGGGGCTTGCCTTCGCTGAAGACCTTGGGTGGGTACTTGTGCAGGCAGCTCAACATCGCCTCTTTAGTGTCGTCACTGCCCGTGGCAGCACTGCTGGAGCTCGGAGCAGTGGATTGCCTTTTGTCGCCATCCAACTGCAGCGAGTACTGGGCATTTGCGAAAGCTGGGAACCCTTGTTTCAAACAATCTGCGCTGCAAAAATTGGAGAATTCATCAGGCAGACCAGCCTGCAGACAGCCCATGCATTGGAGCTTTGGAGCTGCTTCCAACTCAATACCACTGCGCCGGCATCCAGCATACGCGCAGTGCCGAAAGACCCGCGAACGGTACCATGCCACTTGAATGTACTCAGTTGGTACTTGGGGGCGTGTGTGGATGTATGGTTCACAGGGGCAGCCCTGAACTGGATGCGGTGTGCGGGCATTCAGCTTGTTTCGCTGTGATTTGTCTGGAGTGGCTCTGAGGCCTTTATCCCACAAATCAGAGGCACCCGCAGCTCCACCGAGGCCTAAACCAAGTGTTGTGGCCTCAGTTTCCTGCGTTGCACTCATTGTGCTGCAGAAGTGTCGTTAGAAGCGAGGTGGTGTCGTTGGCGTGGCAATACAGCAAAACGCTGCTGGCGCCAATACACTTAGCGCAAAGGGCGCCGTTATTTTGGGGTAGATTGCAACAAAATGGCATGTGTTTTCGTTTTCGGACGATTCTGGCAAAGTTGCCGGTGGTGTGTGCGACGAACTCGCCAGCTGAGGTCGAAGCGGAAGGGCCCGCCGCTGTGCGCAACTCCTGCGAGCCAGAGATCCTTCACAAGCATGTGAGAGGGGGGCGCTGATTAAACGTCAAAATGAATTGCTGACGCTGATGCCAGTCCCTGACAAAACGCTAAGGTCCTGAAGTCAGCATCAAGCCCTGCATTGAAACAGTTGATTCGTCACAACAAGTGCTTGGACTCGACACACTGCGGAAATTGCTGTCTTTCAGGCTCCACAGCCAGAGTGCGCGAACCCACAAGTTTTTGCCTACAAACCGTTGGCAAGCGTGCATCACAGTTTCATCACCTCATTCAATAGTTGCCGCCATGTCATCGTGGAAAGTTGAAACGAGGGCGCACCAGGAGCGGTCCCAACCGAAGGCCCGCTCGAAATTTGGCCTGCTCGAGAAAGCGCAGGACTACAAGAAACGAGCCGCTGCTCACCACAGAAAGGACAAGCGTATTCAATCAATGAAGCTGAAAGCTGAATTCAAGAACCCTGATGAGTTCTACTTTGGCATGGTCAATGCTCAAACAAAGGTGAGCTCGCAGCACTCGAGGCGAACAATCTTGAAGCATTGTTGATCGACCTCTTCACAGAATGGAGTGCACAAGCTTAGTGCAGACACTGGGCAGCTTGCAAAGGATACTATCAAGCTACTGAAAACACAAGATATTGGATATGTCAAGAGCAAGGCGCAGAGTGAACAGCGGGTGGGTACAAGAGTTTCGGATTGAAACGCAAGCCTTCACTGGCATGTTTACACAGAAAATTGAACGCCTGAGAGCGCAACTTCATCAAATTCACTCCAAAGGTGTACCTGCGGCAGCTGGGGGGTATGATTCAGACGAAAACTCGGCTGAGCAGAGTACAAAGCACTTGGTTTTTGTCGAGGGGGACGCAGATGTGGCTGCTTTCAAGCCAACCAAGTACTTTGACACAACGAAGGAGCACCTCGACCAACCGCATAACCGCCAACGCAAGCGTGCTGTTGCAGCAGCTGCCGATGCTGCGGCAGAACAGGCTGCAGAGCTGAGCTCGCTCTCCCGCAAGCAGGTCATTGCTGTGGCCCGGGCAGAGCGCAAATCCAAGAAGCGCGCAGACCGCGAATTGTCGGGCAAGTACAAGGAGCTGGAGGAGCGCCAAGAACGCTTGTTGAAGCTGCGTCGCACAGCGGAGCACTTCGAGTCACAGCGCAACCTGCTGAGCAAGGGGCGGCGAGTGAAGGTGGCGGACGCGGAGGGGGGCATGCCTGCCAAGTTCAAGTGGACGCAGCAGCGCAGCAAGTAGGCTGCACAATGGAAGCAATATGTTATTGTATGATGCAGCATGCTGTCTGGGAGAGGTGGGTGGTGCCTGACTCACACCTACACCCCGTCGAGCCAGCCGCCTTGTAGCCACAACGTGCGACTGTGCATTGTGCGGCGGTTTGCTGATCTGACAGCTGAAAGTCGCTAACATGCACCTGTGGTCTGTCCCCCTTCAAAACACTGTAGCGTGCTGGTTGCCCGGGCAATACACTCGATTTCAGCACTGCTGCTGACGCCACCCCCCACGCCTGCGCCGGCTGCTCAGCACTGCTGGTGGATCCACAGCTGGATAGAATAGGGCCAGGGCTGACGCTTTCATGCTGCATGCTTGCTGCGATGTGCACCGCCCGAGGCGTGGTGCACTCCCACTCCAGGGGGGCGCTGCTCCAGCGCCGGTGGTACGAGGGGGCATGCTCGGGCTGGGGGGGCGGGCTTTTGTCACCCCTGGCGCCGCGCGACATCAGCCTGCTGGCCCGCTCCTGTAGTCGATGCGAAAGCACCACTGTGCTTGGCTCGTCGTTGCGACCAGCGGGAGATGAAGCCGGTCGCAGCCAGCTGGCAGGCCCCATGACCAGATGCTGCAGTGCAGGCGCTGCTGGCAGCCCCATGGACACAGCCCTGCCACCATCCGCCTTGATGCTTTGCCCAGAGCTACTTGTGCTGACCATGGGGCTTGCCGAGCTCCAGTCGCCCGGCGGCTGCGAGCGGCGGCCTGTGTCGCAGCGACCTAAGGCTGGAGACTGGCTGGCTTTCAGAGGAAGCTGGTCGCTTTGTCCCCCCCCTTGCGGCGCCCATGCGAACTTTGAGGACTTGGGTACCGCTGCTCGCGCAGCCTGCACCTGCAGTGCGCTGAGGCGTGATGCTGGGGCGCAACTGCCCGCGAGGCGGGTGCTCTGCAGGTGCAGGGGCCGAAACATACACACTGTTATGGCTGCTGGTACGTGATGATGACGTTGGTGATCCCTTGCTGCTGCTGCTACGGGCGAAGGCGAGGAGTCCCTGGGAGACATCCGAGCCAGCGTCCATGGCGGGGGGGCGTCCGGAAGTGCTTGGGCCGTGTGCGGGCTGGCACACGAACAACTCCTGGGGGTGGCGCCGCAACTGGTGCAAGGCGGATTCACTCTGCCCTGCAGGGTCTCCTGCAATACCAGCAGCAAGATGATACGGAGGGGAGCTCTGCAGAGGGGAACAAGCCTATGAGCTGCCCGGGCGCAACGAGCTACGCGAGACGGGTTGTGACAACAGCTAAAGGCTGTTCAAAGCAGTGCAATGCAAAACTCAAACACACAGCATCCTTAAACTTACTTTTCGTGTGGCTGCTTCTTCCTGTGCATGCAACGTCGTCTTCAGCTCGACTCCCGCCTCCAGTGCAAGCTGTGCCAGAAGTTCGCTTGGTGTTTGCCCGGTCGCGTACGTTAAGGCAGCGCCCCCGCACAGAAATAGGGCCAGAGTACCTTGTGAAGTTGCGCTTCCAAATCGACTGCGAAGCCCTTCCCTGGTGTGATTGTATCCCAGCGCCTCCCACGCCGCTTTGTAGCTTGCGTGCAGCTCCTCGTCGCCTGCCGCAAAGCTGTCCACGTGCCGCACTGCAGCGAACATGGCCTCATCTTCAGGCGATAAGCTGGTGCTGGCAACAATCTGTTCTGCCTTTTCTTCTGCCCGCCGTACTGCTGCTGCAGCGTTGTGACCCGCAACCTTGTCGGGGACTTCTGCCCAGTCGCAGGCCACACGCACCGCGGGCAGCATGGGAGCTGGCATGATGCGCGCCTCCACCAAATCCCAGTCCACATCCTTGAAAAAGGAGTGGTTTTGGATGTCTCTCCATGCAAAGGGGCCCACCCCCAAACGGGACGAGTCGTTGATGGTGAGCAGACGCCCGATGAGATCGGCTGCCTCGGGGGAGAAGGTAGCATCATCGAACTTGGGCGATGCATGCAGCGTCAAGCTGTTGTCACCAGCAGGGCCCTGTCCACTGCTGAATGGACTGCGCCCTGCCATCAGAGCAAAGAGCAGGCAGCCGTACGACCACCAGTCAGCCGATGCCCCGTATGCAACGCGCCCTCCATACGAATCCCGCACCAGCATTTCGGGAGCCCAGTACGCAGGTGTACCAGCCCGGCCTTTGTACCACCCCTTTCCGTCGTCATGGATGTGGGCGCAGGAGCATACCACCCCCAGGTGCTTCCGGCAGTCTGTGATGGCACCTTTCTGAAGCAGCTCGCCAAGTTGTCGCACGGGCTCGGTGGGCTCAACATGGCTTGAATCTCCTGCCATGCCACTTTGATCTGCGATGTACGAGGCAGATTCCATCACTCTTGAGTGTAAAGAAGCTGCACTCATCTCGTTGGCTGGCCCACCCACGATGGAGCTCTCTGCCATGAAATCCACTACGCCGTCCTTGCCCAACTGCTGAAGATGGCGCACACTGTTGACATGCAAGCAGCCCAAGCAGCACTTGGATTCATCTTGACCAATCGCACGAGGACTTGTCACGTCCAATTCATCAGTGGGTGTGCGCTGCACGCGACAAGGCCGCTCGCTTTGGGGTGCTTCTGTGCTGCAAGTGTGCAGGAACACTGACAAGCCAAGGTCGCAAAGCTTGATGTGGCCTGAGGCATCCACCAAGATGTTGGAGGCTTTGATGTCTCGGTGGATGATGCCTGCTTGGTGCAAGTGCTTCAATGCCACGAGGATCTCAGCGGCGTAGAAACGCGCAATGTGTTCCGGGAAGCGTTTCGAGGGCTGGGCCAGAAGATGCCGTTCCAAGTCTCCACCGCTGCAGAAGGGCATTGCGAACTTGATGGAATCAGCTGTCTCCCATGCGTACGCAATGGACGCAACGAAGGGGGATGCCACAGACGCTGTGCAGCATAGCTCACGCAATGCGCAATGGATGGCACTCTTGTGCTTGAGCACCTTCTTCACCATGCTCTTGACAGCGTAAGTGCGCCCTGAGGATGTCTTGCGCGCTGCGTGCACGTGCCCGTAGCTCCCGGTGCCAAGGATGCCCAGCGTGGTGAAGTCAGAATCTTTGACATGCTGGGAAACATACCTTGCCAAGGGTGACCCCTCAGCCGGAAGAGATGAATGGGCCTCATCGCCAACTGCAACAGGCGGCTGGAGGTACTTGAGTCCTGCCCACCACGAAACCGCCCGAGGCAGAAGAAAGTACTTGAGCAAACCTTCGGTAAGATTGTGCAGCATACTGGCGCTAGGTGAAACCTGCTTGCTGGGGATTGATCGTGGCACCGACCCGATGGGTGAAGTCGGCAGGGCATTCAGGATGCGGCTGAAACGCGCCACTTCCACACTGTACTCATCCTCAAAATCAAACCACAGTCCTGCACTGCAGCGCTCGGAGCCATGAAGTTGAACTTCGAACTCCATGCCACTTCCGCCACGACTTCGTCCTGAATTTGCGGCGTTTGAGCCTGATGAACGTGAGGCAGCGCCGGCAGTTCGCACACGATCAGGCGTGCCGTGGAAGTCGCGGGCAACCTGGACAGGTGAAGCATCAGGGGAGCGATCTGGTTGACTCGACATGCTCATTGGGAGCAAGGGCATAGAGCCGGTAGCCCCAGTCAGTACTGGAGTCGAGACGTGGGACCCGTCACTATTCCTCCTTGCACCGGCTGCTGGAATTGGGGCGTTCTGGGGGTTGACCAGCCGCAATAAATCAGCATCTGACATGTTTGAGTTTTGTTGTGGCGCGGCCAGATCGTGGTCGTGGTCTGTCTCCATGCCTGCTTCTGCGCTGTGAAGCTTGTCCCCAGCTGCAAGATGGCGATTGATTGTGACAGTGACAGCTTGCATGCCACTTTGGCCAATTTGAGGAGTCTCAGCATCGTACGCATTGGATGCGTTGGGCGCCGAGCTGACAACATAGCTCTTCCTCGCCACTTTGACGGAACGGGAGCTTCCGTGATCTTCCGCTGGGATGGACGTTTCCCTCTCGGCTTCAGCGTCCTGTGCTGCGTCACGCAAAGCTGCTACACGCTTTGCAATTCCAAACAAGTCATGGGCTTTCCACATTGATATGCCCCCTGTGAAGATAAGTTTTGCACTGGCTGACTTCAGCAGAATGGGCACGCGTAGCAACTGACAGTTCCACCTAGTAGATTGCGAGTCAATGTTTGCATACATCAGGGCGTCTTCCAGGAAGAGCATCTGCTGTATGGCAAAAGTGTTGCCCTCAGATACTATGTGTTGTTTTAATGTTTGATAGTGCACATCTGTCCATGGACCCTGCAAATTGGTAAGCGCGATGCAATAACACTTCAGTGTGGGATGTGAGTGACGCGCTCCACCTGGCAGAGCGGTGCTGAGCGACACGGTTGTTTAAATGAGCACAAGCCACGTACCCGTGCCATGGAGCGGCCCTTGTTCAACTTTATGGCTTGTTGATCAAGAAATCCGTTCATAATATCGGAAGTTTGTGCCAGAAATGTGGCTGGGTTAGACGATGCATCGCAAAACGGCTGCAGCTCATGCTTGCGATGGATGCTACTCAAAATTGAGCTGCGCAGCTGTTCAGCACCAACTTGCTGTGCTGTGAATGCCATGGTGCTTAAGCGATGTACGAAATTCTGGTGCTTTATAAGCTTACAGTTTTTTTAATTGTGCCGCTGATCCGCAGGCAGAGCTGGCAAGACAACGCCGTGGGAGTGCCTCATCAAGGGGTGCTCACACCAAGAGTGACGCTTGATGGACGCGTAGTCAGGCCGAGAGCCTAGCATCAGTGTTTTACCCTTGGTCATTTTTAAAACTCAATGCTATATCAAGTCAATGCATCCCGAGCAACCACTTCCGCAGATATGCACGGTACACTTGAGAAATACCTAGTGTCGATCACATTTCGGGCAAACTTAGGTTGAAAGTGGACCGAAAGTAAACTGCAGCTGCTGTACAGCAACCCGGGTAGTGACAGACTTGCGCAGGGGTGCTCCGCCCCCCTGCCCTCGCCCTGTCATAACTAGCGGCCCCTTATTGTCACGAACCACAGGAGGTGGGGGCGTGAAAAACTTGTTAGATGCTAATCCCGGGCCACATTCGCAGATGCTCAGAAAGGGACGATCCACTCCCCTGTGCCAGTAGGACTGAAAGGGCACACAAGGGCCCATTCAAGCGCCTCCTTCTCAGACGCAAGGAAGCCATCCTCAAGTGCTGTGGCCCCCCTCCGCACTGCCAAGCCAGACACGGCAGACGCAAAATGCAGTGGAGCAGAGCTGCTAGCAGCAGCATCAGCCATAGTCATATGCTCCCCCTGCTGCTGAAAAGCAGTATCCCCGTTAACCGCGGTGCATGTGCCAGGCAGCGTGCTGGAGACTGGTAGGGCTCCAAGAGCTGTTGTCGGCTTGGCCGGACTTTTGTCAACTGAGGACAGTGCTACAATTTGTTTCACTGTGCCGACAATTGTTTCAGCAAGATTACACGCCTTGTCATTCGCGTGGTCAAACACTGTTTGCAGGCTTTTTACTTCAACGCCTGCTGCTGCGCCTGCTGTGGTCAACGTTGAAGTGTCTTGCGCAGGAGACGGCACACAGTATCGCTGCAGAGCAACCAAGCACTTTTGTGCATCTCCCGCTACATTGAGTTCATACAGGCCTTGGACCAGTCGCAGTAGCCTCGATGGTAGTGGCAGTATTGCAGTGTTGACGCCATCTTGAGCTGCCACAAAACGACACAACGGAGTTACCACCCCTGTAAATCCCCGTGACATGGAGTCAAACAATGCGAATAAGGCAGCCAGTAGTGCACATCGGTGCTTGAGGGGGATGGGCACTACTGCTGCGGGAACGTGCCGCAGCAGAGAAGAGATCTCAATAATGCGCTGTGCCTCAGGATGAAGAGTGAGATTCCAGAATGCACTTGGCTCACATAACTTGGCATCAGTTTGTGCCGTGCCTGCCAGTAGTAGAGCACATACTTGGTCCAGCTTAGCCAGGACTGCTCCGCTCCAGGACGCAGCTCCAGCCGACCACATTCTCTGTAGATGGACACATGCGGCCTCAGCGGCAAGGGTGAATTCACCACAACGCAGCAGCATTTTAACGCATCCAGCTACATCTCCACGAGCAAGCTGTGATTCATATACGCTCTTGTTTGCAATTTGATGCCTCGGCTGAAGTCCAACTGAGCTGTAAAGTGCCGACAAGCCCAGCAGAGCATCTGTTGCGAGCGACAGGCCCGTGGGGCCAGCATGCTGCGAATCGTCAAGCTGTGGATGAACTTGGACTTCGCTCCCCGGTTTTCCGTATAGCAGCTGAGACAAAGAAGGTGCATATGGTACAAACGCAGCGCCACTGCTATCTTCATCACTGCGCGCGGGGACTTGTTGCAATGCACCCACTGTGTCTGACGACATTCCCATTGACATGACCGCAGCTGAGCCACATGCATCGACCCAGCGGCTGGCTGGCGTCGACAGACCCGCTTTCCCTAGCATTGTCCCAGCAAGAGCGACAAGTCCTGCAGTCAGCGGAATCTGTGCAGCATGCAGACTGATATCAGCCGCAGAGAAGCCCGCAGCACGAAGCACGGCCATGCCTGCACCCCACAAGCCGTGTCTGAAGCACCGAAGGCACATTCGTCGTGCTGCTTCCACAGCAGGAAGTGTTTGCAGTAAGGCCACTGGCTTAAAGCTGGATGCGACCCACACCAGCTTTCCGTGCACCAGACGGGGCTGGGCAACAGTTGTGTCAGCCGCAACTGCCACGTCACGGCTGAACTGCGACGGAATAGCTGCAGACAGCAACCATGCCAGTTCTGTCTCATTAGCTTGTAGAAGCCCATGCAATGCTCGTGGAGTTCCTTGAAGGCCTCCGGATAAGTGCCATGCTGCAGCTTGCACCGGCCGCCCTGCCTGTGTAGCATTGGAGGCTTGAATCGAGAAAAGCTCACCGACAGTGGAATCTGACAGGGCATCTTGACCTTCTTTCCCATCTTCCTCGCCAATTGCTCTTTTTGACGCAGCCACGATTGGCTGCAATGGGCTCCCTGCTGTTGCGGCATCGATAGCAATTCTGCCGGCACCAGAAGCCTCTTGAGTGACACCAAATCTGGCTAGCTCGGACGATAGCGGAACGGAATTGAGCACAGCAGCAAGCAGAATGGAACCCTGCTCTGTATGTTGTCGAGTAACTTCTTGCTTTTGCCCGGTTAAGAGCAGGAATGGCTCTTGGGTGGTTAATGGCGCATGTTCAAGCGACCGCCCTCGCTTTTTCAAGACGCTTTGCCAATACTCCATAGACACTGCAGGAGCTGCGGCCAGCGCTGCTTCCCAGTCACCCAGTTCGATCTGAATATCACAATACTCCCGAATGTTACCTGTCCGCATGTACATGCTTGCAGCAGCGCGCAACGCCGTTTCCCGCTTTGGCCCGCCGATGCGCACATGTGTGCTGCAGCTGCGCACATCCATCTCAGCAGCTGCAGCCAGCGCAGCACGCGAAATGAGCGCCTGGGGAATCACCGGCTGCAATCTCCCTGGATGCAATATGCTTTTCGCCATCGCTGATGCATGCTTGGCGCTTGCTGCGGTGGAGTCTTGTGGCTCGGCCACAGCCCGCAGTGTGTCTAGCAGTGTTTGGGAGCCAGGGGATGCGAAAAATGTTGAAAGCAGAACTCCAAGCAG
>Ga0307982_1000421_pt1 | contig 33444 bp, 16 predicted proteins | sample OrgLakmetagen989_FD_201847 | JGI IMG/M metagenome (GOLD analysis project Ga0307982, IMG submission 201847) | Saline water microbial communities from Organic Lake, Antarctica - #989 | ecosystem: Environmental > Aquatic > Non-marine Saline and Alkaline > Saline | place: Antarctica: Organic Lake...
TCTCAAACAGCACTATCCTGGCAACAATCTCCCCTGTGGTGAGATACCTGTTTGGTTCGCTGCTGGAAGGCTCTGCCCCTGCCTGTGTCCTGCTTGGCCCGCCGCCCCCCCCGTACCCCCCTGCTGCGCCGCCTGCAGCTGGCAAGGCTGCCAGGCTGCTGGCGGCGCAAGGCTGATGCACAGGCAGCAATGCATCGAATGCAGTTGCTAAAGCACGCAAGGGGCACTTACACATTGGCTGCAGGGACGAAATGCATAGGCTTTGCCACACGCTTGCCACCGCAGCTCGGCGATCACTGCTGGGCGCGCCCCCCTTTTCAGCCCCATGCTCCGCGTGAGCAACCGCTATCAATAGGCCTGCACACAAGCACATGCACGTGAGGCAGCTGAGCGTGCATGAGCTCTTAGCTTACGTCTGCAGCGGGCACGCCCCCCCTGCAGCGCTGTGGGGGGGTGGTTTGGCAGCCACACTCGGGGGGCCTGTATTTGGCTGCTTGGCCCGCAAAACGCAAACACGTCACGCTCAGGGAAACACACATGCACGCCACGGGACCGTTTCTGCAGATCTGCGCCGTGCAGCAGGAGCACCAGTGCGCTGCCCGCCCGTCCGTACTGAGCAGCCCTCATGAGGGGGGTGCTGCCCGTGCAGCTGACGGGATCCACGGCCGCCCCTGCGCTCAGCAGCTGGTGTGAGGCGTGCGCACAACAGGCCACATGCAGGGGGGTGAGGCCCCCCTTGCCTGCACCCTGCAGGTGTGCCTGCCAGCCTTGCTGCCCTTTGCCTGCCTCCAGCAGCAGCGCCAGGCACGCGGGGCGCCCAGCGGCAGCTTGATGCAGCAAGCCACTGGCAACCAGACCCCCCAGGGCGACATGGAGGGTGCTCTGATCAGGCTCTGGTATGTCGCAAAGTTTTCCCGGGTGCGCCCCAAAGTCATACAGGTCTGTGATGGTCTTCACATGAGACCCCAGGGCATTTGACGATGGCCGCGGGTCGTCAGGTGCTAGACACTTTGATGTGACTTGTGGGTTTTCAAGCAAACGCATTAATGTACTGAGATCATTTCTCGTGACCGCTGCTTTCACTGCCACGCGGGGTGCATCCGACAACGCAAGGTGCAGTGTCGCTCGCTGAGCTGCGGAAATCGACTCAGCCATTGTTGTGCAGCCCCCCTCTGCAGATTTGATACATGCATTAGTGGAAAGTGCAATTGCAAGTGGTAAATGAATTATTGAACTTATGGTTCGTAAATTGGCTTTCTTTTGTACAAGTTTGCCCTTCGAAGACCCCAGCTACCTGGAATGAGACCTTGCTTGTGTCAGGAAATTTTGTCAACTGCATGCGCGAGTTGTTTCGACGAATGGTGAAACAGTCTGCCAAACAAATCACAGAAGGAAACCAATATACGTGAAAGAGTCTGAACCTGCAGGAACATTTCCGAGCGATGACATCAACAGCCACAGGTACGTGCAAAATTTTCGGTCGCAAGCGACCCAGGCTCACTCGCGCTGACTCAGATATGAGCGTTGCGCTTCATCGTTTTGATGAAGCAGCCCGAATGTTGCACACCTATATTAAGAAACACAATTTAACGCGCCTTATTTCGTCAAAATCAATCAAGGAGTCAGGTGGTTTGCAAGGATCAACAGCGGGTGCGGGCCGACTTGGCAACGCTTCCCCTGCTGTGATCCTCCCCGCAGCAGTAGCAGCGCACACGAATGCGGCCATGCTGTCGGCTGCACAAGGAGACGGGCGATCTGGCACTACTTTGTACGTATGCATCATGTAGAGACTTGATCCAGTGCTCAGACATGCTTCTCATTCGCAGGCTGTCCCGTGCCTATGAGCAGGTAGTCGTGGGGACCGCCTTTGTACCTCCAGCAAGCAAGCTCTCTGCCGCAAAGCAGCTTGCATGGCTGTGCTTGCATATGTATCGGTGCACAAGGGATCCCACAGTGTCTCGTGAGGCCCTGCAGCGCGCCAGCGCGCTGCTGTTTTCTCGACACCTGCCTGTTGAGGCGGCACACGACCCAAGCCACCAGCAGGCCCAGCTGGCAGTGCTGCTGGCAGGAGCCATGGCCAGCACAGAGGCAGCGTTGACAAATGAAGGGCTTATGCATGTGTGTGTGCAGCTGCTGTGCTCAGCGCTGCTGGTCAGCTTGCATAATGATGCGGTGTGTGCCGCCACAGCTTGCCAGGGCGATGCTGACAGCCTGCAGGATTGCCACGCGGCGAGCGGCCACCTGTCATACGGCTTGCTACCACAAGTCAATGAGGTCAGTCGTGTGGATGCATCAACTACTTGCCACACCCCATGGGCTGCCCATGTGCTGGGGCCCGTGCATTGTGTCGTACCCCCCCTGTCCCCTGCCGCCACCCCCCCCGCAAACATGGCAGCCCCCCCCCCTTCAGCTTTGCCAGCGCAGCCGGCGCAAAGCACTGCGGCATGCAGCGATCTGCTGCTCAGCTTGGGGGTGGTGCCGCCCGAGCCGGCGGCATCGTCGGCCCAGGCCACGGCCGCAGAGGGGGGTGCGGGGCTTGCTGGCCGCGCAGCCTCCGTGCGCTCCCAAGGGGCCCTCACAAGCATGCACAGTGGCGTGCGGTCTACAACATCCGCCCGCACAGCAGGCGGTGCTGGTGTTGCCGACGGGGAGGTCACTGGCCCTCAGTCCCCCTGGCGCCACACGGCCATGACGCGGTCGGAGGACCTGTACGGGTTCCTCATCAACACCCCCCCTCCCACACACAACCTCAGCCAAGCCCAGCGAGAAGCTGCAGAACAGCTGCAAGCCCACCTAGACTGGATGCGCAGTAATGCCCACCTCGTGAACGACAGCGACCTGCGGGCAGTGCACTTGGTGAGCTCTGGTCGCCTGGCTATGGATGGACAAGCCCTAGCTGCCCTGGCCCTGCGAAGGAAGCGGACGGCAGCCCCAACCACCAAATCCTCACTGCATTTGTGCGTTTCTACTGGCGCAGCCACATACAGTGCATACTCTAGATTGCAACAGAGAGCTGGGGTTGACGTCAGCGGCACCGTACAAGTCTCCGGGCGAGCAGCAGCTTGGCTGCAGTCAACACAGGGCCACACAGGGACACTGCAGTACCCTCACTCCCACCGTGAGGAACAATCTGGCATGTTTGTATTGCAGTCTTCGCTCAGGGAGGCGGCTGGTTTCGCGTTTGAGCTGAAGCAGCAATCTGCTCAAGCTGTGCAGACTGGCCCCGGGGTGAGCCTGCATCTGGATACGCTGCTCCAAGCTGCTGCAGGGCCCCACTGCCACCCTGTCAAGAAAGAATCAGCCAGATTGCACTGCTCTGTGTTATGGGCAGATGGGCTGTTCAGCAGCCTGGCCGGAACCCTCCCCCTGGTGCCCGCTGCTGCCCCCGATGCAAACTGGCTGCTGCACATGCAGGCCGAAACAACGGCCGCTGGGGTATTGACATCTCCTGCTCTACAATTTGTGCAGAGTCTTCAGGCTATTGATCAGGGTGGGGCCCCTGTATTTGTGCCGTTGGGGGGTGCGCCGTCCCTGAGGTCCCTTGCCCTGGCCCTGACAGTCGCACTGAGGAGGCGGAGTCGGAGGGATACAGGCACACAAGCTGCGGAGCACGACACCAATATGCTGGAACTGCTGCTGCCTGTTTTGCATGCAGCGCTGCCGTGGCTGCTGGTTGCCGCCCCCCAGGCCCCAGCCGGGGGCGAGGCTGCCCCCCCCCCCATGGACGGGGGGCCCTGCGCTTCTTTGGTCATGGAGCCAGAGATGCTGCAGGACCACGTGGCTGGGAAAGATGTGCAAGCCAGTGTGCCCACTATCCACTGGTATGTGCTGTGTTTGACCCAGGAATGCTGTTCCCTGGCCCAGGAGGTGGATAGCCCCCTTGCACCAGCGCTGGCGGTGCTGCTGGCGCTGCAGGCCAACAGGCTACATGCAGAGGAGGGGCACAGCGGGATGACCAACGACTCGCCATGGAAGAGCTGCCGTGGTTTGAATGCTTGCCTGTGTGCAACTTGGCTTTCCAGTATTCTTGGTTTGGCTCAATCACGCATGAACGCTCTGCCTGCAGTCAGGCCTGTGCATCAGCCGCTGTGGCAGCAAATGCGATACGCATCCACAACACTGCTACAGACCGCCATTGATGAGCTGAAGGAATGGCGGCACCTACATTGCGACAATCCTCGGGGTGTTTTTGCCGAGTTGGCCCCACAGCTGCTGCGGGAACAGCTGGCTTGGTCGCCGGCTGTGTTGGCCTGCGAAGACATCCATGCAGAGCAAGTGATTGCCGCTGGTGGTGCGCAAGCTGTGGTGAGCATATTGAGCCGTATGAGCTCTGCGCTTGATGTTCAGCAGGCGGTTGTTGTGTGCGCTGAGATGGCTGCATTGGTCGCCGTGCGAGATGCCATGCAGCTTCAAGAATTGCCAGCACAGCAGGGCATTGCTGCTGGCGAAGCACTGGCACAGGATGCTGGCAGCGCCGAGACCAATGCTAGCGCTGCTATCGCTACTGCCGAGCGTATCTGCCACTTGGCGGAGGAGGAGTTACGCCCAGCTACACTCCTGGGGCTGAAGGCACCTGCACCTGGGGGGGGGCTGCTGGAAGCCAAGCTTGTGGAAGCAGTTCAAGCCGCAGCAGATGACAGACGAAGCCGATACCATGGCCTGCTCCTAGATGCAGATGCAGCACTCAAGGACGCACGCACTTGCGCCTCTCATCGACGCAAGCTTGTGCAGAGCTATAAACGGGATTTGCTGCAGTCCACTGGCACCGCTGCTGGCACTACAGCTGACACCACCCAAGACGGTCCTGAAACACCACATGGAAGCCCGTCGCACATGCAGTGGGTAAGCAGTGGCGTGTTTTCCGCACATGGGGAGGCAATTCAGGGAAAGGCCGCCCTGCCCCCTGCACCCCCCCAGCTCCAAGCACCCCCCCTTGGCGGGGAGGCGTTGCACAAAAAGGGCGAGTCCAAGAGCGCTGTGTATCCTGGTTTGAGCTCTCCCCACACCGTTCAGTTTCCCCCATCCCCGCTTCTGCGAGCCCAGCTGGGGCAGCCGCTGCCTACTGCTGCGCTTGGCACTGAGCCCACACAGGTACACGCACTGGAAAGCAAATCCGAAGAACCAACCGCCGTGAGAAGGCTTGCCAATGGCAACCAGAAACTCAGGCGGCAGCGTCTGCAGCCCCCCCCCCAGCTCAGCCTGACCGTGCAGGGCAAGGAGGCCACCCCCCGCGCCCGACGGCACGCTGCTACACGGCGCATCATCCGCCAGGGGCTGGCAGAGGAGGCACGTGCCAAACGCGAGGCAGCCGCTGCACAGGCACTGAAGGCTGTATCGCCGCTGAGACGCGGGTCGAGGCGGCAAAGCGGAGGGGGGGCGTCGCTCGCCAGCTCGCCGGCAGTCTCACTCACCAGCACAGCACTGCAGCAAGTGCAGGGTGTGGCAGCCCCTGGTGCTGGGACTTCCACTAGCCGCAGCGTTGCATCTACAGCAGCACGTGGAAGTCAAGCAGATGAAGCCCTCACCCCACTATTGCAGGGCAGCATATCACAGCTGGCCCAGGGCATGTTGCGTCTTGCAGCCACACAGGGTCCCCTTGTGTCATTGAGCTCCCTGTCGTACATGCCTGCTGTGCTGGGCGCCGCGGAAAGCAGCACAAGTAGCCGCCACATGTCGCCCAAGCCCCACGCTGGCGCAGACAGTGTACAGGCATTTGACACGATACAGGGCAGTGAATCATTTGTTGGTGCTGGGCTCTCGGTGTTGCGGTTTTCCCGTGCCTTCAACCAGAACAGGTTGACGCAGCTGTTGCTCATGGGCGCGGTGGATGCCGCCATATGCGAGGCTGCCACTGCTGTGTCCTCGGCGCTGCAAGGCAGCAAGCGCCTGACTGCTGCCATGCAAACCGAAGTGGCACTGGCTGCTGCTCGCATTCGACAGCGCTCGACGGCAAGGGGGGCCAATGCCTGGCCCAGTGGGCACAGACGCGCCGCCGCACAGCTGCAGGAGGCACTGGCGCAGCTATTTACACCCAGTTCTACCCGTGATATGCAGGAGAGATTACGTTGCATGTGCTTTCTCGGGCACTTGGCCCCACCGGGCTTCTTCGCCACGGCCTCCTCAGAGCAGCAGCTGGAGCTGCTGCAGCAAGCCGTCACTCCACTGGTGCCGCGCCGAGCCACGAGGCGATCCAAGGCACACCAACCGTATTCTGCACGTGCAGGCTTCATTTTCTTGGACCGCACAGGGGACTGTGGGCAAGAGAGTAAGAGGGGGGGCCTGGACACAGCGCTGCCGCTGCCCTGTGCTGCCGGCAAGATGCCAAGCAGCCTGGTGCATGCCGCGGTGGGCTTGACACCAGCGCAACTTCAACGTGCGTTGGATGTCACAGCTGCACACTCGGAAGCAGTGAGGGCTTCGTCAGTCTCTGCTGGCCACCCCGCCCTAGACTTGAGTTCGTCCTTGAGCAGTCTGGAGTCAGTGCAGGCGAGTGTGGATCTAAGGGAAACAATACCATGGGCATCAAGCAGAGACATTGAAGTGGAGGCGTGTCCTGTACGTACGTCGCCTGCAGCTGCGCACGATTGCTTGCATCTGGCTGCTGCCCTGGTGAGGGCTGTGCGGGACCAGACCTCAGCCGGGGGGGATATGACAGAGGCAGATGCGCAGGCAGCAAAGCACAGGTGTGTGCAAGAGCTTCACAGTATTGGGTGGCTGCAAACTGCTGACAGCAGTGCGTGCATCACGACTCATGATGCTATCGGGCAGCTTGACCCATCCACTGTGCACTGGCCTGCCTGGGTTGCTGGGACGGCCCAAGAAGAGGCAATACCTGGGCAGCTGTACTCTGAACTACAGTGCGAGTTGTCGCAACTACCACCTGCTGCCCAGGCTGATGCTGCTGCTGCGATGGCTTTGCTGGGTACGGCTCTGGCCTCCAGGTCGGCTGGGCGGCAGGGGCATCTGGGGGGGGGTGCAGTCACCGCAGCTGCGGAAGCATGCAGTTTAGCACTTGCCATGACGCACCTGCAGCCCAATCATGACTCCGTGGCTGTGGAGCGCTGCCAAGATTTGAGCACTGGCCATGGCCGAAGCATGGCTAGTGTCCCTGCACAAATCGGCACCCAGCTGCTTGCCCAGGGAACAGACACACATCTCGGCGTTACAGCAGCACAGCGACTCCTACTGCAAGTCAGTCTTGCCCAAATCATGAAGTCTGTCCCAGCAGAAGACTTGACAGCCGCATGCCCCTGGGTCCGGCAGGCGAGCTGGGCTGGGTGCGCAGACGTGCCGTCTAGCGGGGCAGTGCACTCATCCACACTAGTTGTGGCAGACATAGCACGAAACTTGTGTGCTGCTGCACAAGCATGGCTCGATGCACATGTTGATCGCACCTGCGCGTTGCGTCTGCCGCTGTGGTGTGCCCTGGTCGCTTGTGAGGCTGGGGGGGAGGCAGATGGCAAAAAGCAAGCTGCACTGGCCTGCAAGCAATTGAAACGCCTACACCAGCTGCACATACTTAGTATGAGCCAGGAGCTGTAGCCGTGAATATACTTTGAGCGTCTGCAGGGTGCTGCAGCAGTGCATTGTGCGGTTGGCTGTGCCGTGGGCTACTCGCCCTGCAGGACGAGTAGCCTGGATGGCTTCGGGCCCATGGGCTGGATCTGTTCCAGCAAGGGGCCAGTGGTGCCGCAGGGTACGGTGAGGCCTGGGCCAATGGCTGCCAGGTTGGGTCTCCTGAGCTTGGGGGCCTTGCCGCTGAAAGTTGATGGTTGGCAAGGAGCCTGGACTTCCTGGATCCAGTGCCAGCCGGATGGAGTTTGATGTTGGGAGAACGCGCAAGTTTGACCATCAGCACCATTGTGGTGCAAATGGCGGGCCCTGCACGTGATTGCTAAGCGGCACAGTGACATCTCATGCTGCAGGGGGACGAGGGGGGTCGTGATTCTTGACACTGTGCGACCAGCATGTGCTACTGCATCATGTTCAAATTGAAGACTTAAGCATTGAATTATTCTGTGCAGCAGCACTTCCCTTGGTCTGTTGTTCCCGCCGCTTACACTAAAAGCAATTTCCATCATGACTGCCGGAGACCGCCTCAAGAGCCGAAACATCTTCTGCATCCCCAGCGGATCAGGACTGAACATGTTTGTCATGCGTACGTTTAAATTTTGTTTCGATCGCTTGTTGGCCTCTGCAGCATTCGGATAGCAGCTGCTCCGCCCCTGCCTGCTGCCGTTTCCTTGGTCGTCGCGACTGGCTGTGACAAGCGTACCATGCCACAACCGGATGACCCTTCTGTCTTTAACCCCTTTTTGTCACTGCAGTGTTGTTGATTATTTTCATCCCCCCTCTTGCTGGTAAGTCTCAAGCTCTGCTCGCCTTGCTTTGTGGCAAGCTTTTGGCACCGACATCGGCCAGCTGCCAGCGGCACCGCCTTTCACTCCCAAGTTTGCAGCTTTCTGCTTCCGCAAGTACAAGTGCGACGTGGATGTCCTTGTCGTAAGATCAATTGCTTAGTTCCCTTTCGCGTTTTGCACGGATCCACTCACAGTGCCTTGTGTTGAGCTTCTTCTTTATGCTGCCAGTGAGTACAATCTCTGCAGGCGAAACGCCCTCAACACCAATCACGAAGAGCTTCCTCCATTGCAGGGTGTCATATACGCTGCAGTGGTAAGAGCTGGACCACATTGTCACTTTCTGATCTGGGGCAGCATGTTACCCTTTGCAGGTTGTGCTGCATGGCCCCATTCTGGACAAGTCCGAGTAGAAGTCATCCTGGGAAAGGTCCCTCAGTGTGTGTCCACTATCCGTGCGAAATGCATTATAAGTCATCTAGCATATTCAGTAGGTTGCCAGCGGCCCCTGCGTCAATGCGCCGCGACGCACTTTGCCCCAAATCACCCCCCTCCCCTCCATTTGCCCCAGCCGCCACTGCTCGCTCGTCGCCCTGGGGCTGCTGTTGGGAGGGGACTGCACTGTCCCCCTCCGCTGCACCTGCACGCTCGTACTCGAAGTCATCGTCAGAGTATTCACCTGATGCAGGCCGGCTGCCTGTTGGCACGTGCTCCCTGGCAGCGGAGCCCCCGCCACCACCTGCAGCCTCGTCGCGGTCAAACCCGGCGTTATTGTACAGCCCACGCAGCTTGGGGCGACTTGTGGAGCGGGACTTGCCCACCACAGGCGCAGCATACACCGCTGCCAGCTGCTGCTGGCGGGACCTTGCCTTGTGCTCCCTCTGTTCCCGAGGGGACACTTGCCCCCCCCCATCATGCCCCCCCACGTCAGCACTGCTGCGGGCAGAGGAGGATATATCAGCACCCCTAGCCCCAGTATCATTACTGCCACTGCTGGTGGTGGGGCGCGGGCTGCTTTGTACCTTCTCGCGCTTCGTGGGTGAGACATTGCTGGCAGCCTGCTGGCGCCTGCCGGGGGCAGGGGCTGCTGCAGGCTGCTCGCTCTGCTGCTGAGCCATTGAGCGGGGGGGCGGGGCACTCAAGCCCCCATACTTGACGTTCAGAGGCACATCACGCGCATCGCTGTCCTCATTTCCTTGGGCCGCGCTGGCGAGGGGGTGGCTATGGGTCAGGGGGACGGGCAGTGTGAAGCCCTCTTCGCTATCGCTGCCAACTAGATCATCCTGTGCCCCACTGTGCCCTGTTGGAAGCAGCTCGGCGCCCCCACGCGAGTGCTGCACGGCTTGCTCTGCCTGCGCCGCAATGGCTGCCATGCCCTGTGCCCCATGACCTCCCTGCATGCTACTGCTGACGGGGACGGCGGCGGAAGCTGGCGCTGCCCACGGCACATCTGCACGTGTATGCCCCCCCGCATGCGCTTGCTGCATTTGGGGGGCGTTGCGGGCGCTGTGGGCGACGTCATCACGGGTGGACACTGACACCGGGTTAGGGTCGTCGTCCCCAGCAGGCACATGGCCAAGCAGCGGCCATGCAGCCATGGCCGCTGCGCTGCTGTGCCCACCTGCAGCACCACCAGCCAGAGCAGGGTGCACTTGCTGACCAGCCAGCCAAGGGTAGGCTGCTGCAGGGGGGGTCAAAAAAGCTGGGTTGAACCCTGTTGGATACGAACCAGGCGCGCCCCCATCGCCCCCCTGCAGCGCAGCCATGGCTGCTGCTGCTTGCTGCTGCAGAGCAAGCGCATAGGCCATCTGCGGGGTCATTGCTGCCCCCGCTTGTGGCGAAAATGGAAAATGGCCCATTCCTGGGAAGCCCCCCCCCACACCCGCAGCGTCTGAGGAGGGGGTGTGAACGCCGGAGCTGCCTGGCGCAGCCGTTGAGCTGCCGTCTCCCTTCTTGCTGCGCTTTTTCTTCTTAGTCTTGGTGGAGCCTGCTGCCTTCCCAGCTGACTTGACACTCCCCACATCACTGCGTTGGGCTGCTCGCTGCGCCTCGGCTGCTTTTTGCTTGTCCAATTTCCGCTTGTATCTGTCCAGGCGCTTTTTGACGGCCTTGGCTCGCTGCTGGCGTGCCTTTTCCCGTTTCCCTTCCTCCTCTTCCGCGGCCTGCTCTGCGTGCTTCGCTGCCTCCAGCATGGCCTCCTGGCGTTTCGCCTTCTCCTCCATCCAGGCGGCCAGCTTCTCCCGACGGGCCACTTCCCGCTGCACCTCCTTCAAGCGCTCCGCGATGGCGGCTTCCTTGGCTTCAGGGTCGTCAGGGGATAGGGGTCCCCCCAGGGGGGGCAGCGTCACTGTGGACTTTGCAGCAGTCAAGGGGCCACTGGGGGGTGCATCCAGTCGCCCGTCACGTCCCCGCGTGCGCATGAGCATACCGCTGCTGCCCAGGGCTGTGCCGGCCCCAGATACAGGCGCTAGCTCCCGCCTTGCACTGTGAGAAGCGTCCCCAGCTGCTGCGGCGGCCTCAGCGAAGGGCCGACGGTCAGACCGAAGCGCCCCCCCTCGGCTGCTGGGGGGGGGTGACACAGCTGGCAAGGGCTGCGTGGGTGGAGAAGGACGGCGCTGGGGGAGCTGCGCAGTGTCAGGGGACTCTGGCCGTGTTGTGCCCTGCTGTGATTGTCGCAGCGAGTCGTCTGCTTGGGATTGCCGAGGGGTTGTGAGGGGGGATGCAGGGGGGTTACCGCTGCTTGCCGCCACGGAGGGCTTTGCTGTAGATGCCACTTGAGGGGACTGAGGTCCCTCGTGAGCAGTGGAGGCGCCTGTGGAAGCAGCCTGACCGGCAGCCCCTGACTGCCTCAGGGCTGACACCACGCCGGCGTGCCCAGCCCGGGAAGAGGGGCGGGTGCGTCCCCCGGTCGCAGCTGGCTCTGCTGGCTGTGAGGACTCCATTGCGGCTTGCTTCGGCTGCGGAGTGGAGGCTCGTTGTGACTCTGCAACTTTTGGGGGGGCTCCGCTGGAGCTGGCAGCCCCCCCCTGAGATTCCGCCGATCTGGGTCCAGAGTTGGAGAGGGGAGATGTGTCATACACAGCTGCAGGAGCTGCTGTAGAAGCTGCTGGTGTAGAGGGTGTTGTCACAGCAGGCGCCGCCACAGGCTGCGACGCTGCCGCCGCTGCAGCTGCTGCAGCCAGCATCCGAAACCCCTCCGCCCAGTGTGTGTGTGCCGCTGGAATGAGCCGCCTCACTTCAGCCTGCAAGTCCTCCTCTTCAATGTCTAAGTTAAAGAAGCTGTCCATGGCTTCTTTCAGCTGCAGCAAGGAGGATTCCCCCAGGGCGTACTGCTGCTGTGCATCAGCCATGTGGGCGCCCTCCCCAGCTGACATGTCCCACTGGGGCGTGTCACCCGGAACACCTGTGAGGAAGAACGCAGACCCACCTGCTTCTCCGCCATGTTGGTGTCCCTGGCTTGAGCTGCTGCCTCTTGCGACCTGCAGTTTCTGCATCAGCTTGCGGTTTTCCGTGTGTGCCTCCTCCAGGCGACGCTCCATACCCACCAACGCCGCTGCCACTTCTGCAGGGTCGCGGGGGGCGGCGGGCTGCTGTGATGCGTCTTCAATTGCTTTCGTGGAGCTGCTTTGGGGGGCGCCTTTCTTCCCGAAGGCCCCCGCCACGTCTCCCAGCTGCAGCAGGCGCGCCCGCAGTCGCTCCACTTCAGCCTGTAGCAGCTTCACTAAGACGCGGTCAGGCAGCATACTCATGTTCACCTTGGCATGCGTCATGACGCGCTTAGCGCTGTCAGCAAAAATCTGCGCAATAAGAGGTGCCGGCGTGTAAGGGCCAGGGCGTGGGTGAGACACACGACTGCGCAACACGTACCAGGGTCTGAAAGGACTCTGCTGCAGAAGACATGGCTGGAGACAGCGTGCATACCAAGCGCGTCTTGGAATTTCCACCCAGTGCATCCTTCAGTAGGTGTGTGAGCTTGCTTTCCCTGTAGGGCACGTGTACTGCAGCACTGTCGCGATCACCTTCAGATGTGGAAGGGTGTCCAAGCCGAGGGGAGCTGCCGCCCGCCCCACGTTTGCGGTCTCGTCGTGCAAGCGATGTGATGCACTTGCTGAGCGTCAGCAGCGACAGGTTGATGTGCGTCATCTCTGAGGTGTGGGCGCCGTCTCCCGGGGGGGCGTTGGTGTCCCATCGCTCACTGCCTGCTAGGTCCACTAGGTTCAACTTGGAGCGCGTGATGCGCGTGTCGCCGCTGACCTGGCGCTCGATTTGCAATTGTAGGATTGCGTGGGAGCGTGAGGACGACTCGTTGTAGCTAGTTGCGCGCACAGCTCGGTTGGCGGCACCAAATGCCACGAGGCGCAAGCAGTCAGTGGCGGAGGTCACCAGATACTCAGACAGACCCTCCACGTACACGCCATCAGTACTGCGCAAAGAGAACGTAAATACAGGCATGCTCATGTGTGCTTGCTGTGCCACTCACTCGTGCTCATGCACTTGCAGCGTTTGAGAGGCCGCAGTGGAGCGCGGGTCCTGCAGTAAATCGAAGACCTTCTCGTTGTACAGCTGCAGAAACGAGCAGTACACAGTGTACTGCGCATGCTGCTCAGAATTGCTCTCATCCGAGGCTGCTGCGTTTTTTGTTTGTAGCAATGCGAACAAGTTGTTGATGGCTCGAGGCACCATACCGAGCGCCCTATTCACGGCAGCTGCTGCATTTGCATCGGCTGCGCTTTGCCCTCGACTCAAAGCAATGGCTGCTGCAATGGTGCTCTTCCCTGTATCTCCACCAGGCCCAAAGAGTGTGTACGTCTTTCCGCTGGAGGTCTGGCCATACGCTAAGCTGTGCACACGATTGCTTGTGTCGTGTCATGGTCGCTGCGACGTGCAGGAGCTAAACCACGTACATTGTCGCATTCAGCCCAGATATTACGTGGTGGACACAATCACCAACTGATCCATATACATCTTCTTGGGAAGAAGTTGCGTCAAATGCTGTGTGCACTGTGCATTGAGCGGTTTGCTTCTCTGAGCGCAGATGTACAGTCTGCAGAAACTCCGGTGAAACGCGATTTCATGGTCCCATATGCGCGACATACCTTTCCTCCTTCCACAAAAACTGCCTGTGATGAGCCTTCCTCACGCTCAAGGTTGGGTCGTACTCTAACTAGCACTCGTATAGATTCATCTGACTGCCCTACCGATGCTGACATCCCAGGCGCTGCAACGGTAGCCGCATCAACGGTAGGCACATTGGCCTCAGCTTCGTGAGACATCCTGCGGCCAGATTGGTGCGCCCTAGGGGTGAAAACACTGAAGATGCGTTTGCCTCTGAAAAATTTGTCTGCAAGCAGCTGGGCAGCCCAAGCAGCGGTTGAAGCAGAGGGGCGGTACCCTGGAGGAGGCGGACAGCTTGGGGGGGGCATGCAGGGTGTGCACCCTCGAAAGCGAGGAGCCAGCTCCCCCGCCTTCAATTCGTGTCCCGCTTCTGTCGACTCGCGGACTAGGAACCTGTGCAGATGCTTTGCTGCCTACTCCGCACACATTACACATTGCCAACTGCTGCCACTGGTGTCAAGGATTGGACGACAGATGCATTTTCTTGCCCGTAAACTCCGCACGCCGTACCGTCTATAAGATAAACGGCAAATTTCATTTGCATTTGCTGCACACTGAAGCGCTCCTTTTTTGGGAGCAGAATGGGCTGTGCCGCATCCAGCACAGCAGACCATCCAAAGGCCAGTCAGGTGGAGCCGTCTCCCAGCTCCACACAGGCGGAAACACACCATTTCAACGGTATGAAGCGACACATTGACATCAATTTAAGGCACAGTTTGAACAGGAGTGTGTACAGGTAAAGTCGGTGAAGTTTCGACACCAAACCCAACTGATCTAGGTTGGTCGCCGCGACGAGCTATGCTATAGCGTTTCCATGAAATGGCAACCACACTTTGCAGTCAAGGAGATGTTTGATGCAGCTGGACACATCACATCAGAACAAACTCTTGCAGTGGAGCGTCTTCCTGTGGCCGTTGAGCTGTCTCTCACAGGCGGGTCGCTTATGCGAGCTCACCAATGCGCTGCACGTAGGGTACACCTGGACGGCGTGTCAATCACAGCACTAGCAGTTGCTCAAGGAAACACTGTGCATCTGTATGGCATTGAGTATGACGGAACACAGCTTACTCCCAGTCGTATTTCTGACCGCAAGAGTGGAGATGGGGACCCGGCCAGCAGTCAAGGTGCTCAAGCGGCAACCCACACGGGGCCAGTGCAGCATTTGGGGCTGGGATCTTGGATGGAATTCGTCGACGACGATAGTCAAGCATCACATGGAAGTGGCAGTATGGCCGGCGGGGTGCGCACATGGGGCGTAGTATCCCTCGGGGCAGATCACGCAGTCTGCCTGTGGAATGTGGTGGATGGGCAGCCACTGGAGTGCATGGGGGGCGCCTCTGCCGCGCACGATGAAGATGTACACACAGGCCCTGTCACTGCTGGGTGCTACATTCCCTTCCGCTCGCCTGCCGGCACTGTTAAGGCGGCGTATTGGACCGCTGGTGAGGACAGCACCATGCGAGCGTGGAGCCTCATGGATGGGTACCAGACACGGGACATGCGGCTAACAGTGCCAGGCTTGCCCACGTGCATGGGAGCCATTGAGGTGTTGCACCCCCTGGAGGAGGCTAATGGGGAAGAGGGGGGTGGCGAGCCGGCTATGCTCACCATAGTCGCCACCGGCACTTCTGCTGGGCGAGTTGAGATGAGGAACTTCGCCGAGGCATCTGTGCACTGCGCATTGAATGATGGAGTGCTGCCTGCTGCAGTGCGCAGTATCGTCGGTGTCTGGTGGGCTCGCGAGGGGGTATCAGCAGAGCAAGCCTCTACTCAGCGAGGCGCCCGCTTTGTGTGTGACCGGGGGCTTGCCATGCTGTGTGAGGACTGTCATGATATTTTTGTGTACAAACCGTCCACAGAGCACATGCTGTGTACACTGGGGGGTCACGAGTTTCCCGTGGTGGGCATGTGTATGGTGTACCCCCCTTGCCCCCCCTCAAGCGACGCAGGTCAGATGTGGGGCTGTGACCTGGCATCGACAGCAACTGCACAGTTATCCAGACTTGCCAGTCTGGACTCATCTGGTCAGATTCGTCTGTGGGATTTGGGTACTGGTGCCTGTGAGCGTGCTGCCCAGCTTGTGTGTGCTTCCGATGCTCAGTTCGTGGGGCTGTCGGGGGCTGCTCTTGCAGGAGGTGGCTTCTTGCTGGCTGCTAGCACTACAGATTCCATTGAGCTGGTGACACTGAGGTGATACCGACAGTGTATGGTCTGGGCATTGGCTTGACAAGGTCCGCGCACATGCCCAGTTGCACACTTGAGACAGCAGCGCCAAGTGATGTACATACGACGGCTATGAGCGTGGTACATGATCCCTCTTCTTTTACAAGCAGATTGAAGCCTTTTGGCTGCCAATAGCTCTCCACGTACTATGATACGTGCATGTGCCAGCAGTGCAGCCACAGGCCCCCTACAAACGGTGGAGCATGTTGAGCAGGCATTACTGCGCTGTGCGCGCTGAAACCAGTAAATAAGTACATCTCTGTCCCGCTCACCGTTAGCAAGCTAGACTTGTATGCTTTCAGGAATCTTGGTGACTTCTGCAGGGTTTGAAGACTTTTCGTGCAGATTCTGCGCAGTCATAACTGCGAAAAGCAATAATGGCGCAAAATATTTTAAGTGAAGCTGGAAGGACTAGCTTCGCATACGATCTTGCAGAGGTTTCTCGTCAAGTCAGGGAGTTTTTAGGACCAAAAGCAGACACTGACGCCAGTTTTCATATTCCGCATCCTGCGGAGCTTCTCTCTCAAGGCATCGGAAATATCCCTGATACCCGCCGAGACCAACGCCAGCATGGGCTTTCTATAAAGAAAGATGCAAGTTTATGGCTGGGGGCATCACTGCCTGTGCACCAGGCATTATTCTTGGACAAGTAAGTGCAGCAAATCTCCGCTGGGTCATTTTCGTAATGTACGTATTTCTCGCTCAGACTGTGGGTCGGCGCGCAGCCAGCAGCCATTATTGCAGAACTGGTCACAGCAGCAGCAAATACTTCAAATCACACGTATTCCGTGTCCCCCTTCCCGTCAACTGTTGAGTTGGTCCTCCTGCGGAAGCTCCGCGGCCTTGTCGGCTTCCCCTCCGAGGACATTGCTGAAGCGGTGCCTGGGCACGGCACCACGGTCGCACGGCACACACGCAGTGCAAGCGGTGCCCAAAGCCCCCCATCGGCACAGGCCGCCAGCAGCAGCTCCACCCCCGACAGCAGCCCCAGCCCAAGGGACGGGTCGGCCGGCCCAGACCAGCACACTCCGATGGCCCGAGGCGACGGCGTGTTTTGCCCAGGGGGCAGCTACTCCAACATGCTAGCTATGCTGTTGGCTCGGCACAACGCAGCCCCTGATCTGGCAGCACAGGGCTGGATGCAGTATGCTAAAAAAGGCGGCAAGCCTCTTTTTGCCTTCATCTCAGCCCAAGCGCATTACTCCTCGGCACGGGCAGCTTCAGTGCTGGGGCTTGGATCCGAAGGTGTGGTACGTGTAGCGTGCGATGCTGCTGGCCGCATGAGTGCCCAGGCTTTGGATGAGGCCTTGGAGCGGTGCTTGCAAGAGGGGGGGCGGCCCATGTTCGTGGTGGCCACCGCCGGCACCACCGTCACCGGCGCATTCGACAACGTGAAGGACATCGCTGCTGTCGTGGATAAATGGGGGGGGCACATGGAGCAGGAGGCATCAAGCACTGCTTGCAATGTTGCCAGCGGGTCCTCGCCGGCACCCGTGCTGCACAGCGAAGGCGCCTGTATTGGGCAGCGCAAGCACATCTGGCTGCATGTGGACGGCTCATGGGGGGGCTCCACCATCATGCTGGATGCATCCCATCCGGACCACCAGCTTGTGTCTAGCCTGCATCTGGCCGACAGCTTTGTCGTGAATCCTCACAAGTTGCTGGGCAGCACTCACCAGTGCAGCACCCTGCTCGTGAAGAGTCACAACGCCCTGCGTGCGGCGTGCGCATCCAACGCCAAGTACTTGTTCCACAAGCACCCCCTTGCGGAATTTGACCTGGGGGACAAGCTGCTGACTTGTGGGCGCAAAGCTGACGCCGCCAAGCTGTGGATGCTGTGGCGCAGCTCCACAACGGAGGGCTTCGGACAGCGGGTGGCCCACGCCCTGCGCTGCGCCCAAGACTTCGAAGCGCTGCTGTTAAGTGATGAGCGCTATGTGCGAGTTGTCCCACGTTCCTCCTTCAACGTTTGCTTCTGGTACCTGCCCGAGCAGGGCGGCGTGCGTGCGGCCATTTCGGCTGTGGCTGCAGCGAAGAACGAGAAGAGCAACGCAGCCCGCCGAGCCGTTGCCCTGGAAAAGTTCGGCCAGCAGCTGGCAGCATGTGTGCAGCCCATATACCAGGCGATGCAGCGCAAAGGCACCCTCCTCATCAACCACAACCCCCTTCCAGACCAGAGCATTCCAAGGTTCTTCCGAGTCGTGTTCAACTCACCGGCTGTCTCAGAGGAACACCTGGCTTACATTTTGGAGGAAATGCCGCGCCTTGCTACAGAGGCTGGTGTGGAAGGCAGTCATAGCAGCAGCAGCTGAGGGCAGGCAGGCCAGCGCGCAGGAAACAGCCGAGGGCTGCTTTGGGCCGCTGGGCATGATTCAGCCGCTGATCAAGGGGCCGTCCACCTGTGTGTTGAATACTCATCAAATGCCCCGATGCAATTTATTTGGAGCTTCTTGTGGTAGTGGTAAACAGCTGTCTAGGCCGTCTCGCTGTGGCTGGCTACACATTCCCCGCCCAAAGCTGCGCCAGCACCCCCTGCTTCTGGGCAGCGTATGCAAGGGTGCCTAGGCAAAAGGGCACCAAGTACAGCAGGGCTGGCTGGGCGGCGTGGAAGCCGTAGCTGATGACGTACGTGCAGAGCAGTCCGGCAGCATATGCCACCATGGTCGCTCGGAACAGGGGGCAGTGTTCGCTGAACATGAAATTCACTTCGGTCCAGCAAGCAGACAGCCAGCCCCCAAAGCCCATTTGTGCAGGAGCGGCGCCAGGGCCGCTTGATGCAGGCCCTGCCAGGGGGGGGTCTGCCGTGTGGTCGCTGGCTTGGGCATCCTGAGGCGGGCTGCTGGAGCGCAGAAGCGGCGCCTCCTCCTCGTCAGCCTCGCCGCTGTGCACACCAGCAGAGCGCTCAACGGTTGGGGCTTGTGCACCCGTCACTGCATCTTGCTGGCGCTTGCTGTACCGGCTGCGGTCGAACCTGTACGCCAGGGCAAGCAGAAGCCCCGGCAGTGCCACGTCCCCGAGGCCCAGCATGGTCACGCCCACCTGCAGGAGACCAGTGTGCTGCACCACTTCTTGGGTGGCAACCACTGTCATGCCTGCTTCCGCCCACGTGTACACTGGGAGGGTGAATTTATTGGGCATTTCCAGGTGCAGGGGGGGCAGAAAGGACTCTGGGACCTCCACCGGCAACGCCTTGGCGAGGGCGTGTACGGGGTTATCGGCAGACTGCTGTGCAACCTCCACCATGACGTTCTTTTGGAATATGAAGGGAGAGATAAACACCCAGAACACATCATAGATGAGCAGTCCGCCGAGTGCAATGCACGCAATCTGTGGGGGGGAGGGGTGCACAGGTACATGGGACGGCAAAACGGGTGCAGCTAGGGTGAGGGGACACACCTTGAAAGATGGCACTCGTAAGGCTGCAATCATGGTGAGGCAGAGCGCGAAGCCGATGATATTGTTGACGGGCCACGAGCCCGTCAGCAGCCACGCGAGGCACAGCAGGCAGCTGAGCATGGTAGAGACAGTGTTGTTGAGGCAGTCGACACCACAACACCCACTGGACGGTCTGCAGTTCGAACCGCAGAGTTGTCTGATGCTTGCAAGACACCTTGCAACAAGTGGCCTAAACGCGAATGCTGCGCAGGGAAATATCAGTGCGCTCAAGAAACACCTGCAGCAACCCGAAGGAACTCACTGCACGTGGTGAGACAAACGATGAGAAAGTATCCCAGCAAAATCAGCTGCACGTTCGAAAAGAACATGAATAAAGAGAACAACATAACGCTGGCAAAAACAGGCATCAGGACGGCTCCAGACACTGATATTGCGTTGTTGTCTCTCTCGGCTGCTTGGTTTCGTGAGGACCCGGCAGAAGCTGGTGGACTTGGGATTGAGTCATTCAGTATTTTGACTTGCCAAGACATCATACTTCCACATACAAGTGCACAGCACGCGATGATGCTCATGAAGAAAGATGCCACGTATGGAAGCACCGTAGGCATGATTGGCAAGGTTTTGAGACTCGAGACAAATTTTCAAAAGCAAGCAACGCTGCCGGGTCTCTCCCAGGACACACAGGCTAAGGGCACGCGGTGTAATGGCACTATTTCGATAGGTTTTAGCTCAAGCCAAGGAACGCTTTATCGCAGTGTGTGTCATGACATGCACTGCTCAGGCCTGATCAAATATCCGATGCGTCAAATAGCCCCCTCAGCACAGGTAGAATCAGCTCAGGGCAAATAATGCAATACCCGGCAGAAGCTGCTGCTTGCCACGACGAAAGTTCTGTTAGCCAGACTGCTATGCCATCGCTTCAGCCCGCTGTGACACCGCAGCCAGACTTGCAACGAAAATGAGGAGTCAATGCATTGATTCAGGCAAAACACCTCAGTTACGCGCCAAAACCGGCAATTTACAAGCCCCACACGCGGATCTTGCTGTCGGTGTAGCCGGCATACAGGGTGGACCCATCAGCGGACCAGGCCAGGGAAGTGGCGTAGTGCTCCAGGGCACGCTTGGACGTTGTCTCCTCGAACTCGGCATCCAGCTCGGCGACGGTGGATTTGGTCTCCAGGTCGTAGATCTTGATGTTCTTCTTGGTGGCAGCGCACAGCCAGTAGCGGTTGGGGGAGAAGACCAGGCAGTTGATCTCGCTGCCGGCATCCAGCTCGTACAGCTGCTTGCCCTCGTTCAGGTCCCACAGCATGGCGGTACCGTCCTTGCCGCCGGAAGCGCACAGGGAACCATCGGGGGAGACGGTCACGGTGTTCAGGTAGCCCTTGTGGCCGACCAGGTCGGAGCGGAGGGTGGAGGTGGACAGGTCCCAGACCTTCACCAGCTTGTCCCATCCGGCGGACACGACGATGTTGGACTCCTCGCTGGGAGAGCAACGGACGCAAGACACCCAGTCGGTGTGGCCATCCTCAGTCAAGGTGTACATGCACTTGCCGACGACGTTCCAAAGCTTGATGGAGCGGTCGCGAGAACCAGACAGGATCTGCGAGGGAAAACAATGCAAAAACCGCACATGCACGTACACGAGCGCGAAAACGAACCTTGGTGTTGCAAGGGGCAATGGAGCAAGAAAGCACATCCTTCTTGTGGTCAACAAAGGTCTTGTCGACAACGCCCTTGGTCAGCTGCCACAGGCGCAGGGTGCCGTCCCAAGAGGCGGACAGAGCGTACTCGGCATCAGAGCTGAGGCACACGTCCTGCACGAAATGGTTGTGTCCGTGCAGAGACTTCTCGGCATAGCCGTAGGTCTCGGGGTCACCGGTGATCTTCCACACGATCAAAGTCTTGTCTGTAAAGCGCGCGAGAGGTGCAAAAAAGCGATGGCGAAAATGGGTGCGTGCGGCTGCGGTAAATGCTGCAGAGCTGGATACGGCAGCAAAACGTACCGCGAGAAGAAGAAACCACCATGGAGCTGTCCACATCAGTGGTAGCAATGGCAGTCACCCAGTTGGAGTGGCCCTCCAGGACTCCCTTCATGATCAATGCGTTCTCAGCCATCTGTGTTCACAAATATGGTGTGGAAATGCCGCACAGGCAAATCGAGGTCTGTCTGCTTACGTTGAATGTTGTATGAAATCGAGCAAAGCGTCAGGGACGATTACTGAATATTTATTTGGTCGCGTAAAAAAGTGAATTCGACTTCCTCAAGGCACGGTGCAAGGCAATCCAACTCAGCATGTGGGCGTGTGCAGGGGGCTGTATCGCTTTACATGTATCCGTCCGTATGCCTCAGAATCAGAGGGCAAAGACTAAAACACAATCAAAGCACACAAAGAATTTCATTCTACTTTGCTTGTGCCTGCATCTGCAGCTTTCAGTGCGCGAAGCTCATCAGCAGCTTGGTCAGTGCTGGCAGACGCAGGCGAGGCATCAGCAGAAGGCGTGCCCGCCCCACGGGCAGCGAGCTGTTCCAATGCAGATGCACCTCGGAGGGCACCTGCCGATGAAACTACACCCTTCTTGGCCCAGCTGCGCTTCCGGCTTCCGCCTTCTGAGGGCACGGCTGTTGCGTGCCCCCCCTCCACCCCCTGAGAGCCCTGTCTCTGCTCTCCAGCCCCATGGCCTGCTTCCTGGCGGACAGCATCTGCTGCAACTTTGTTCTGTTGCTGCTCCTTCGTGCCAGCAGGGGCGCTCTTGCCTTGCGGGGCCTTGCTGCTGCCTGCTGCCGCAGCGACGTGCTCTGCAGGGTACTGCGGCTGCGTGAGGTCCACAACCAGGGCTGTAATGTTGTCCGTGCTGCCTCGTGTGAGCGCCTCTTTGACTAGCAGCTGTGCGGCGGCACCCGCGGAATTGTCAGGCAGACAGGACAGCACTGAGGCGACCTCCGTGCTGCTGAGGACATCCCAAAGGCCATCCGTGGCCAGCACCAAGTACTGATCGTGGGGGGTGACACAGTACTGCGTGACTTCTGGTGATGAGATCACGTACGGCTTGAGCATTCTGTCGCCAATCGCCCTGGAGACAGCCAGCACCCCCTGCACCCTCCACACCCCGAAGAACTGCACCGTGCCACCTGCTGCGCGAATACGGGCCATTTCATCAGGCCTGTTGGGCTTGTGGTCCTCTGTGAGGGGCTGTACACGCCCTGAGCGCTTCACCACAACGGCCCTGGAGTCGCCAGCGTTGGCGACGAAGACCTTGGTGGCGCCGGGGGCGGCTCCCTTGTGGGCATCTGCTACCACCAATGCTGCTACTGCAGTTGTGCCATCGTCCATGGCAGGAGACGCAGAGGCGGCCAGCTGCAGCCACCACTGGTCCAAGTATGAGAAGGCTGTGCCCAGCGCTGACGAGGGCTCGGTGGATGCGTCTTCGAAGCCAGTGAGGCCCCCAGCCAGCGCATTGGACAGCACAAGCGGGATGTTACGTGCACAGAAATCGGCTGCGCGCGCCCCACCGTGGCCATCGAATACAGCATATAGGCTTTGATTGGCGTTGCCGCTCACGTCTCCAAACACAACGTGGCGATCCTCCATGTATGGCCGTAAGCCCACATCATCACACACACCATAGTGGTACACAACATTTTTCACGTATTCAGCTTTTGATGACTGGGGCTCCCAAAGTTGCCTGCAGGAATGGACACAAAAGGTGAAGAGCGAAGTGTTGACAAGACGGAGCACCGCCGCTTCGTCAACTCGAGGCAGGCAAGTAAGACTCACCGAATGGAACTCTGACACTTCCACAGAAAGAATATGCAAATTGGTATACCCAGCAACAAGGAAGCCCACCTGTGTGGGAATTGAAGTGCCCATTGGCCAGCGCACTGCGTAGATGCTGCTGCTTACTCAAAAGCGTATTGCCAGCTGAGCTCTGGCGGCAGCAATACAATCTCCATGACTATGTACAGAGATAGATTTTACAAGGGGTTCGTACGAGAGACAGCGCCTCCAATTTTGTCAGCTTGAGCTGCTCAAGTTAAAACGTTGACAGTTCACTAAGCAAAACACCTTGTGAAGCAGTTTCCGCAAACACTTCAGCTCGACACGCCGACAAAGCGTGCTGTGACAAGGAAGCCTTCAGCAAGTAGTAGCAGGTCCTGCATCTTGGATTACCAGGATTGGTATATTTGCAGGTGAATTCCTCGCATCCTCGTGAAAGTCACAGTTTCGCTCAGCAAAGGCCCCCTCCCGTGAAGACGAACGAGGGGAAGCCCCTCCAACACCCCGACAGATCACAATAGGAAGCGCAGCAACGCACCAACAACTACCCATGTACACGAATTTGCATGGCTTCAAGCGTATTCAAGCCCAGATTCTCTCACAGTGTGCTCGCTTACGTGTGCCGCTCCAGTACGAGGTCGTCAGCGACCCGTTGCTGGATCGGTTGTTGACCTACGATAGAAATGGCAGCGTCTGAAGGCAAAGCTGCATCAGGCAGCCATAGTAGTGTTCAGCGGGTATTTGAGTCGGGAGATGGTAAAACTGTTCGTTTGAAAATCGTCACACAGGGAGCGTCGCTTGCCGGCAAGAGTTGTCTGGTCAAACGATTTTGCGAAGGCAAAGTAAGTGCCTGCACAGCTGCAGCGGTTCGGCATAACGTATGCGTATGCAGTTTGTTGGCAAGTACATCACTACAATTGGTGTGGACTACGGCGTGAAGGTGGGTGTATTGTTGGCTGACTCGTCATCTCCTGAGTCTCACTGCGCCTCTCACAGCCGATCAAGCTGGACGGCACGAAGCTGAAGCTGAATTTCTGGGACCTTTCAGGCGATGATGCATACTTGGAAGTACGCAATGAGTTTTACAAAGATGCGCAATGTGTAAGGCCTTGCCTCCGTAATTACCAGTTGTACGAGCAGCCGCCGTTACGCACAGATAATTCTTGTGTACGACACAACCAAGCCAGACACATTTGAGCAACTCGGCAGCTGGATTGCAGAGGCCCGCCAGTATGGTGCATCTGGATTACCTGCTGTATTGATTGGAAACAAGGTGCGTTTTGCCGCTGTGGAACCCTTTGCTTCTGCTTTCCACTTGCTGTACTCAATCCCAGGTGGACAAAACAAGTCGCGTGTCTGCTGAGAAGGGGCAGGCACTTGCCTCAAAGTACGGCATGCAGTTCTTCGAGGCATCTGCTGCAACAGGAGCTGGAGTGCAAGAGGCTTTCGAGTATGTCATTCGCAAGGCTGCTGCTGCATGCTATCCTGGCACCGTGCAGCCGCCTTGAGTGGGCAGCCGCTTGCACAAGACACACTCACAGCCTGTAGACTCCAGCGTGATACACGCGCATGTAACTGAGTCTGTTGCTACTGCATGCTGGAAGGCTTCTTCCACTTGGCTTGGTCCCAATAGCACCGCACCACATTCCGTGCATCTGTCGGAAATTCAAACATCAAACACACGGCACACCTGATCATCGCCAGCAGTGACAATCTGCAGCCTGGACAGCGGCACCTTGGCCGTGTTGCCCCCCTCCTCGCCCTGTGCAGCTGCTGCTGCCTCTGTACCCTCACCTGTCGATGCATAGGCAGAGGGGTGCACCAGCTTCAGATCCAGCACCATGTTCATATGTCCCGTGTACTCCTTCACCAGGGCGCCTGTGCGGGCATCCCACAGCCGAACCACGCCATCAGCACAGGCAGAGAACAGCACTGGGTGTGTGGGGTGCCACACCACCTTGATCAGGGCGTCGGGGTGCAGAATGCTGTGTCGCAGCGCAGAGCGGACATCCGAGCCAGTCAGGTCCCACACACGCAATGTACCGTCTGTCGCAGCTGTGGCAGCCCACCGCATTCCGTCGTCGCTGTTCTGTCCACTGAAGAAGGAGCAGCCTTCCACAGAGCAACCGTTCATTTGCTCCACATGCGCAGCCCCCCCCTCGCCATCACCTGACCCCCCCTCGTCACTATGCGCCTCCTGCTTGCCGCTTGTTTGCTCATCGAACTCGTCTACTGCCTTGTCTGCGCTGTCTCCGCCCGCTGCCGCCACAGCTGCCGCGGCGTCCTGCGCGTGCATGGCTGCAGTGACGGTTGAGCTGGAAACGCCTGTTTCCGCCACCTGGGGGCGCAGATGGGCGTACACCCCCAGGGGCTTCTTGGTCTGGATGTTCGCCATGCGGGCAGTCCCGTCCTCGCCGCCGACCATGATGAGGGGCTTGGTCGCATGCACAGCCTGCGACACGCAACCCATCTCATGCCACCCGTGGCCCTCAAACACGTGCACGCACTCGCCAGTCTTGCCGCTCCAGATGCGTGTGGAGCCGTCGGCTCCTGATGTGATGAGTAGCTTGCCGGAGGGTGTCCAGTTTGCACACAGCACTGGCCCAGTGTGCCCAGCCAGCACATGCACGGGGTTGCCGCTTGATGCGTCCCAAAGCCACACAGTGCAGTCATCACTGCCAGCAGCGATGAGATTGCCCTTGGGATGCCACGCGACGCACTGGATGTCTTCCTCTGGTCCCTCAAGGGTGCATTTGAGGGCTTGTGTGGCGGTCACCCAGACCTTGACAGTTTTGTCCATGGCGCCTGTGGCGAACAGCTTGCCATTGAAATTGAAGCCAACATCAATGATGGTATCGGAATGAGCCTTATTTTTAGCAATGACTTCGCCGTCGCGAAGGTCCCAAAGCACCCACGAGTCGTCACCGTCGCCCGACACAGCAATGGGTTCTGCCGGGGAAATTGCGACGCAGTATGCACTGTCTTCATGCTCTACCATCTGGATTCTGCTCACATCCACCAGCTCTTCATCCCGTTCACCAGTGTGCGCTTCATCTTGCTCTGCCATCATTTGATCCATTGCAGCTTGCAGCCCTTCTTCATCGTCAGCATCAAACACGCCGATGACTTCTTGCCCGTCAAATTCCGCATCGTCTTCATACTGTTCAGAAAAGTCTTCCTCTGCCTCGGCAGGGAAGTCTTCGCCCTTGCGTTCGTCTGCCATATTTGTAGGTGGCAATTCAAAAACGACTAAACCTAAGTGTTTTTTTCGAAAGTTTTGAAGTGCTCCGGAAGAGCTTCTGCAGAATCCGGAGAGTTCCTTGGCTGCCCCCCTGTACTCGTAGCCCCAGGAGGCACCCAGTGAGCAGACAGCAGGTAGACCACACCACACGAGTGGACAAGCACTTCATTAATAAGTGGCCTCTACCATCCGAAGCCAACTTCATCCTCCTCCTCGGAGTCATCTCCGCCCAGCCCCCTGAGGGCGCCGGAGGCTGCCAGCTGCATCAGCATTTGCAGCTGCATCGCCTGCTGAGCCTGTGGGTCTCCGCCTGCAGCCTCTGCCGCCCTGGCTTGCATCATTTGCATGAGGCCCATCATGGTCTCCATGCCCCCCCCCTGCTGCGCCTGCCGCCGCTGGGCGTACCGGTCAGTGCTGCCCTCCCTGTCAGCGGCAGCTGTCTGCCTGTCTTCGCCGTAGGGCCCCCCCAGCACGCGCAGCGTAGGCACACTGCGGCGTCGCTGTGCCCAGTTTCCCAGGGAGTCCGCAAAGCGCACCGCGTGCTCCCCCACCTTGCCCCACACCACCATGTCGCAAATGGCAACATCGCCCACGTCTTGCCTCTGTAGGAGCTTCTCCCGTGTGCGCTGCCCCGTGCGCCCGCCGTCCAGCCAAAAAGGCCCCCGCTCCTCCATGGCGCACATGGAGTGCATGTTTGTGGACGATAATACCCACATGCTGTCTGCTGGGCCAGCAAGGCGTCCCGGAGGCCACACTCCCAAGGGCTGTCCGCAGGCGGAGCCCAGCACCACCTCCCCCAGATACCCCCTGCAGTCTTTGGGGTAGCACTCCCCCTCGCGTCCTCTAGCTGCCAGCACCGCGTCCTGCAACTGGGCGCTGAGTAGCTCCGGGTTGGGCTCCTCGGCCTCTGGCGCCGCCGCTGAGGAGAACTCTTCCTCCAGGGCAACTGCCGTGTGAGCATCGCTGCTGGGGGCGGGCTGCACCAGCGGTGCGGCATCACCCGGCCTCCCTTCGTGGGGGGCAAGCAAGAGCATGCCCTCCCACTGCGTCTGGGTGTTCGTCCACCCCCCGAACACGTGCACATGGCGACCAACGCGTGTGGCTCGCGCCGATTGGATGCGAGGCATGGCAAAGGGGTTGGCATACAGGGGTGCTCGCACCAGGGCTTTGGGCTGCCCATCGGCATACTTGTGGCCGGCCCATGGCCCCTTCACTGCTTCAAGCCCCTTGTCGTTGCAGTTGAAGAAGGGCTGGGAGCGCTGCAGTGCCGTAGTCGGGTTCGAGAATAAGTTCACGGTCTTGTCCACCTCCTGGCGGGCAAAGGGCTGGAGCCCTTGTGTGGATGGGAAAGCGGTGTTGTGGGGCATCACTTGCACCGGGGTGTACCAGTCGAAATGCACCTGATTCACTTCCGGTGCAGCTTGCATGGGCACATCGCACTGGATCACCGCCATATTCCGCACACTCTCTGCACAGCCTCCGAATACCAGAATGCGGTCGTCGTCCAAGGCGACACTGCTGAGACACCGCCCCAGCCAGGCAGGGGGGGGCAGCACCACCACCGGCTGCATGGCAGCTTGCAGGCTGGTATGCTGAGCAGCCTCCTCCACTGCCAGGGAGGCGGTGACTGGCATGCCCTGGGGGATGGATGTGCGCCAAAGCACCTGCTGCCACACCATAGTCTGCAGGTCCAGCGCGTGCAGGTCGCGGATCTCGTGCCCGTCGCGCATGAGGTCGCTTCCGGCGCCGCCCCCCACTACCCACAGGCGCTTCTTCCCTCCCTTCGCACCCATGACGTGCATGGCGGCACCGAAGCGAGCACAGGGGCCGGAGCCCACACCAGGTACATCCTGCACCAGCCAAGGGTTGCCAGGCATGCCCACCCGGATGCGTTGCAGGGAGGCCGTGTTCTCGGAGTCATTGAAGCCGCCGAACACATACAAGTAGCCGCCTTCGTTGTCAAATGCAGCTGAGTGGTACCCCCGTGCCAGCAAGTCGTCCTCTGCGGCAGGCGTCACCCCAGGCTGCACCTCGGCAGAGGGCGCAGCAGCCAACAGCGTGACGCGGTGCCAGCGCACATGCAGGCGGTACGGTGTGACCACCTGCCCAAACGCGTGGATGTCCCCGCTGGTGGGCGGCTCATTGGGCATGAACTGGTCAGGGTCCTCCCACCCCTCCCCCTTCGGCTCGAAGTCCTCCTCCAGCACTTCGTACTCGTCGTCGTAGCGGTCATAGTCGTAGTAGCGGCCCTCGGCGGCGGTGGCCCCCAGGCGCCGGCGGTCAAACACGTGGTGCTTTAAATTGGTGCGCTCGCCGTGCTTCACGCGATCTAACATCGCGCTGTCCAGCTGTGTGAGCTCCTCCCGCTCAACTTCAAGACACCACACATCGCTGGTCTCACCCGAGTACCCCCCCTGCAGCAGGCCGCCTACCATCACCAGTGCCTCACGGGTGCAGTGGGGCTTGTCTGTGGGGCTTGCGCTGCCCGCCCCCGCCCCTGCGGCGGCAGAGGCAGGGGCAGCTGCTGCCTCCGCCTTTGCCTCCGGGTCGCTGCCTGGGATATCGGGCAGCATGACGTTGGTGAGGGTGTGGCCATAGCGCCCCCTGGGCACATGCCCGCGCACGACAACGGCGGATCCATGGGGGTGGCATGGGGTGGAGGGTAGTCCCTCCTCCCACCCCCCCCACTCGCCAAGCCCATGGGTGGGCCCCCCCCAATCGCCCGAGCTCTTGGGGTCGGTGGCTTGGTCCAAATCAGGCCCGGTGTACTCCAGCGACTCCATTTCTGCCGCAGGCGATGAGCCCCCAACTGCACTGCTCCCAGTGGGCCGCTTGGCTTGGCGCTCTCGGCGTGCAACCTTGGCCAGGTACTCCCGATACTCAAACGCGGTGGTGCCGCACACCCACCCATCATACACACGCGGAGGGGCAGCAACAAGCACACTCCATGGGTTGTACGTGTCTCGCTTCACCCTGTGCAGTTTACGGATGGCGTGGGTGAGCGTGTCGGTGTACTGCTCTGGCTCGCATGGCCAAGGGTCCATCAAGCACCGCACGTGCAGGTCATTGCGCGTGACAGGGGAGCCCACAGCCCAACCACCGAATGTAATGGAGTATCTGCCCATGAGGGACGCCATGGCAGAGCCTTCTCTGGCAGCTGGGGCGTCCCCCAGCACGTCCGAGTTGCCATTGGTGTTGGCGCACAGGACCTTGTAGCTGGCCATGGTGAACGGGCGGGGGATACGGGCACCTGGAAACGCCAAGAGGGCATCGTGAGGAGCCACCCAAGATACCACGCGAGCCCGGCGAGCGGCGAGAATGTGCCTGTATGCCCGGCGAGCAGACCATGTGCCCCAGCTGCTGCTGGGGGTGGCGGCGGCAATCCCGGGAACGGGCGCGGGAACAGTCACCACTGCTGCTTCGTTGCTGCCATGCCGAGACGCAGTGGCCCCTGAGGCCTGCTTGGCCAGGACAGGGGGTGCAGGGGGGGGCTGCACAGCAGCGCCACTGCTGCCACCGTGGAAGGGCTGGACAGCGCTTGAGTCAGCAGCTGTGTCGAAAGGGCTAGAGCCAGCAGCAACCACAAACTCGATGAAGGAACTGTGCTCCTTGAGTAGTAGGTGCCATAGGAACTCGTCTTTCATCGCCTCGTTGAATGTCTTGTTCACTGTGCAAATATCTGCAGTCTGCACAAGAAAAGGCGTGGGTACTTGTGCTTACGCTCCGAGCAGCTATATCATACCTCTGCCGCTGAAAAACATGACAACAGGCTGCGTGAAATATCTGGATTGCTGAGGATTGAATCCATTGTAAACACTTCGAGCTGCCTTGAAAAACAGTGACGCAAGTCGGAGTCTCACAATTCACCACGCCGTGAACTGCTTTTGAAAAAGTCGCTCAGGATGCATTGCAACAGGAACATGCACACATTCAGACTCTGCAAAGCTTTGTAAAATTCTCCTGGAAGCATGAGTGAGCAAAGATCTGCAATGGCAGCCCGCTCCCTTTGGCCCCCTTGACTTCACATGTTATCAGGGCAAGAAGGTTCAAAATTTGCAGCCCGGGAGACGTTTGATAGCGTGACTGCCAAAGGTAAGAGAACGTTGATTCAACACAAACAGATTAATGGGCCAACATGGGCAGCCTCTGTGACATGACATGCAGGAAGCCCACCATACTAGCTGCCCTGCTGCCCCCCGGTTCCTGAGGGCGCGGAGCCTGATGCTGCAGGCACGGCCCCAGCATCCAAGCCTCGGTAAAATGCAAGCGCCGCTGGGTTAGCCCTAGGCCGCTGTAGTGCCGTCCTCACCTGCGCTGGGGTGTCCTGCAGGTACAGCCCGCCGGGGTCTGACAGCCGAGACAGCGCCACATACGCCTGACCGTCAGCAAAGCAGTCCCGTAGACCCAACTGCGCCTTTTGAAGCGTCAGGCCCTGGGATTTGTGTATGGTGATGGCCCAAGCGGCACGCAGCGGCAGCTGGTGCCGTACACTCATGCCCACCCCGTGCATACGCTTGCTGAACGCACGGGGCTCGATCACTTGCACCACGCCGTTGTCAAATAGCACCACAGGCAGCTTCAGAGCGCCCACATCGGGGTGTACTGCTTGCTCTGCCCTGTGGCGGCGGTGCCCATCAAACATGCTGCGGGCACGAGAGTAGGCACACCGCCGCGCCAGTAGACTGCTGCAGGCCGCACCAAGGGACTCGTCATCCAACGGCACGCCGAGTAATTCTGCCAGGGGGCCTGTGTACTGGGACTTCTCACCCTGGCGGGGGTGCTTCGGGAGCACGGGAGAAGCTGTGGGCTGGGCAGGCACCCACACCCTGTGGGAGGGGAGCTGTGAGGCTGGCACATCCCGCTGAGCATTCAAGCCGTGAAAGCGCCGCAGCATGTCCCGCGGGACGGTGGGTAGCCAGCCGCTGGGAGGAGGGGGAGCAGCGTCGCCCCCGGAGCTGCTGGGAACCCCCCCTGGGGCATGCTCGCTTTGCAGCACCGGCTGCAGCGGAATATCTTGCTGCAGCAGCTTACCGGTGTGCATGTCTTCATGCTCAGCTTCCACCTGGGAGTGGACGCTCGGGTCCAGTGCTGCGGCGGGGTGCCCCAACCCCGCTGCCTGGGACCCCATCATACCCTCCAGCCCAGGCGCCACAGGGGGGTCCTCTTGGGAGCTGCTGGGCCTGATTTCGCCTATTGGGGGCTGCTGTGCTGCTTGAGGGGGTACGTAGGGTAGAAGTTGCACAGGCGGGGGGAGCACCCCACTTGCAGCAGCCAGCGTCTGCATGAGGGCCTGGTCTCGGCACAAGCTCAGCAATAAGCTAAGAACCTTGACTTTCTTGCTTTGCTGAACAGAGGGGAAGCTGACATCAGCCAGCATGGAGGGCACGGGGGAGCACTGGACGCTAGGGGGTTGCCAGGATGACTCGGATGGAACACGCAACACAGCTGAGCGCGGAACACCGAGGTAAGCAGCCATTGCTCGGCGCTCCACAGCAGCAGTGTGCGTTTGGGGTGGAATACCAGGGAATACTTGCGCATGTGCACTTGTATCTGGGGTCGGCAACTGCGCACAAGTCAGTGCACTGCAGGGGAGCATGCAGCCAGTGCTGCGTTCAAAGCGGTCCAAGTCCACCAGAGCCTTCACCACCCACATATTATCCAAAGGCAGCAAGTGACCAAGGTGTGCGTTTTTTGGGGGTGGGGGGTTAATAATTGGGGGGGCGGCTGCAGCGTCAAGCAATTCTGAGTCATAAAAGCTTGCGCCTGCTCGCCTCCACTTGGAGGCCAAGAAAATACCGTCGCTGAAAAACAGCGCTGTCATCACTTGCGCGCATAAGTATGCATGCTGCTTGTACACAGGAATCCATCCACAAATAGTTCCCTGTGAGCCGTTCACCAAGTCAGCTTGGCGCATGTTGACAAGCAGCATAACACGAGCCCCCGTTTTCAACAGCAAATTCGGCTGGACTTGGCCATTTGACCAAAACGGGTTGCTGTTCTCACTCAAAAGTTTGGCACACTGCTCCTGCTGCATGCCCCATCTCGATGCTGTATCTTCCTGGGCCTGTCCACTTGAGTTCGCTTGCTGTGATCGTGCAGCAGCTGACCCCGACCCCTCTAAGCTGGCATCTGCCACCACCATATCACAAGCCATACACTCGACTTCTTGGAAGGGCAGCTTGCCCATTTCAAATTTGTTCACTTGATCCACTTCTCGGTTGCGAGGCAGGAGGCGCACGGGGGCGGGAGTCGGCAAGGCCCTGTTGCTGGCGATGTCAATCAGCAAGCTGCGAAGGTGGGGCGTACAGGTGCCCATGCGAAACTGCAGCATGTCATCAATCCAGTTTTTAATCTTGTGTCGGTGTGATTGCTTGAACACAAAGCTCCTCAGTCCAGCAGCAGCCCACAGCGGCGAGTCAAATGCCATGCCGCCATTCCGAAAGGGCACCTGCCGGGGGCTGCCCTGTAGCACTCGAGTCAAAGCAGCATCTGAAATGCCACTTCCAACAGGCCCAAACTTTCTGAATGCGCTGCGTGCCAGAGCCAAGGCTGGGCTTTTGTCTGAGAGCGGGGCTAAGCGGGGAAGCAGCACACCGTCGCTGTGGCACACCCGCGGCACAGACGGTGACAGCAAACCAGCTAGCACAAGCGTGCCGTGGTCAGACCCGTGTAACATGGCCGGATTAATTCCGTGGTTGTCGCTGGGTTGGCTCCAAACTGCCCCCGGCACAGACCTGGGGTCTACTTGCCCGCCAGGAAGAAAGCGCAGTGCAGCTTCAACCTGCGCTGACGGTGCAGACGCAGCGGCACCAGATGCAGCACGCATAGCAACAGCACTATGCACTGCATGAACAACTGACAAACGGTTTCTCGTGTCGCTGGATAGCGCCGCTGCCTGGTCAAACACAGGGGGAAGCTGCAGGAAATCGCCGCACAATACCAGCTGCACTCCGCCAAAGGGCAGCTCTGAAGCCAGCACGCGGCCAAACGAGGGGCCATGACTATTTGTGCTGTATGCGGGAAGAGAGCTGTACCCCCCTAAAGATCCATCCCCACACTTGTAGGGGCTCAAGTTGAAGTCACCATCCTGCAAACCGCCTGAGCGAAACGTTGGGGGACACTTGTGTCCCCGTGCAAACCGCAGCAGTCCATCCAAGCCGGTCAAGAAGTCCCCTGACAACATGCTCACTTCGTCAATGATGAGCGCTTTCAAAGATCGCAGCCTGAGGACATCCACAGCAATGGGGCCAGTTCGTTTCTCGGCTGGTCTGAACGCAGGCGCCAAAAAGCCTGCCCAATCACTGGGTACAGGCAGACGCAAACCCGAGTGCAC
>Ga0307982_1000422_pt1 | contig 33408 bp, 34 predicted proteins | sample OrgLakmetagen989_FD_201847 | JGI IMG/M metagenome (GOLD analysis project Ga0307982, IMG submission 201847) | Saline water microbial communities from Organic Lake, Antarctica - #989 | ecosystem: Environmental > Aquatic > Non-marine Saline and Alkaline > Saline | place: Antarctica: Organic Lake...
AATGCCCCTCTCCCTCCTGAATCATTCCGCACTTGCTTTGTTTGCGCAACGCACGCGCATTCCCACTTCTGCCCGCAGCATTGGCTTCTGTGCCATTTGGGTTTGTATTAGTTCGAGTTCGAGTGCATGTGCACTGTGCAGGTGGCTCGTGCTCGTATTAATAATTAAAATTAAAGACAAGGCGCTTGCTTAAGGCTTTTTTCCTTTTCCTCATGTATTTAGTAAGGAGTGCTGGCCAATGTTTGGGTCTGGATGACGTTTTCGAGGCGGTCCACGGTGGCGAGGTGCTTCATGTGCGCGCACTTGACGATGTCCTTCACCGAAAGCATGCCGACAATCACGTCGTCCTCCTTCCGGCGCACCATGAGGTGGCGGACGCCGCGCGCGAGCATTTTCTCCTGAAAAGCACACAAGTTGAAAGTTTTAGATTACGAGTTCAAGGAGACAATTGAGTTCTGATGCATCGGTTGGTTAACGCGCTCTTCGTCAATTGGAACGGGGTATTCGATACCCCATCAATCGCTGGAAAGGGCTTGGGAGTTAAGGAGCACAATATCATTGAGTTGGACGCATGTGGTGGTAAATTTCATAGATATATTAGTGTATTATACCATGCAGCGGTCGATGGGGTTCATGCGGGTCACGGTGACAAGGTTGGGGAAGCCGCCCATCGTGGCCACTTCGCCCACCGTCGTCGTCGTAGGGTCCTTGTTGAGGAACGCCACCTTCTTTAAGTAGTCGCGCTCGGAGAAGATGCCGCTGACAGTGTCTTCGCCCTCAGATGTAACAGCCAAGGCTCCAATATCGTGCGCTACCATGCGCTTGACGACATCGATGACTAGGTCTTTCTCGGAGCACTTCCAGTTGATCTTCAGGTAGCAAGATTTCTCGAGCGCAGACTGCGCTGTCTCGAAGAGAGGGTTCAAAGGCGGTTCGGGAATTGGCTCAAAGTCAATGGAGAACGCTCGAGCTTGCACAGGAGCAGGTGCCGAGATGCGGGGCACAGCAAGGCGGCTGCAAAATTTCCGAGAGCGCGAAGAGCCACACATTTATTAATAATTGAAGAAAGATTGAAGTGCAATCACGCAATCACAAAGGATAGAGATGTCACTTCACAGATTACCGCATGGATTACATCATTGACAAATTCCACCGCATCATTAGAATTATTACGCGTTGTGCTAAGCAATGCAACGAACCTGACGGTGCGCAAGCTTGAACGGAAGGCCATTTTGCTCTCGAATTCTTTGCGGTGTGATGCTACTGGGTCCTTCCTTGATGTTCTGTCACATCTTCAACCACGTGCAACATCTGTCAAACGCCGTCGGCTAAGTACAGTAGCCAAGATCCAAGATATATTCCGATTCCCGATTCCCGAGAAGAATCCCTGTATCCCAATCAATCCCAATCATGATTCCACCAAGTGTATTTTTTCACGATGATCACGATATCACGATGCATATGCAATGGCCTCTTTGGTGACTCGATGGCTCGATGATTCGAAGGTGGCTTTTACCCTTTTACTGTCAGCTTGTGAATTGTTCGCTTGCAATCGTTGCATTAACTCGTGCCTGTTAACAATTGCTAGCTATCTAGGCATACTATCGTTGAACGCAAATACTTTACTTAAATCATCATCACTCATCAGTATTCATTATTCTACTACAGCTTCAGGCAATCAGCTTTAGTTATTGTGTAAGAATACTACAGTACGCCCATCTCCTTGAAATTTATAGTAATAGATAGAATATGCCATAACTAGATTTGCCTGGCTTCTTTACTACTGTAAGGTCCATGAGTCTCTACGACATTATTTAGGTATAGATCGAGGTGTGCCCGATGGATTCGTGGGCAGAATTGACCAAATCTCAGGGCAGCGATGCCAAATCAGGGCATCTCGACGAGATTCTACAAATGCTTGAGGTGTCATCAAGTTCTTGGTCAGATAGCGATGTGGGTGCAGCATTTCGTGATAGTGGTTGGGGGGAGGGCGTTCCGACGCTTCTCTTAGACTGGTCCGCGCCATTCCTAGAGCAGACAGCGCCAGATAGCTCATTCCCCGCGGCGGGGCCGTTGTCTGATGGTGTTGCTCATTCGGAGGCCACAAATTCGATCAATCCGTCGGTGTCTTCAAGAGTTCTCAGGCCCTTAGCTGTCGATGAGACTAAAAGAAAAGATATTGCAACGAAAGCTGCATTAGCAGCCATATCATTTCGGGATGCAGTAGATGCAGGCGACTACTCTGATTACATGGCACTTCCTGGCGTGTCCGATCCACCGGATATTGCCGTGAGAATCGATAAAAGGGTAGACGCCGCTAACCCCCAGGTGCTATCCTTTCAGCAAAGTGAATCTGGCGAAGGTCTTTCTGTTAGACAGTCAGATTCAAACATTCAAGCAAGTAGCATAGACTTAGGGGACGATGTCGATGATGATGACGACGACGATGACGTCATTGACCCGTTCGCAGCGCTAGCGACACAATTCGCCGCTGACATGGCAGCCACCGAGCAACTGGCACTAAGGGCGAGCGAAGCCGCCGCGCTGGTTGCCGAGCAAGGCGCTGACGTTGGGTTGCGAGCGTTTGAACAGCTGGTAGACGGCGTTGAAGGCGCGCTCTACCTTGGAGACGTATGTGATGTTACCGCCGCATTCAATAGCAATGTTCACGTTTGTCCAAGTGTTTGTTTTCTTGCCCTTTTTATAGTCCATGAGCAAGAGATAAAACAAATAGTTTTGTCATCAAGTATTGCATAACAATACCTCCCCTCTTTGTCAGAATGACTAAGTATATTCATTGCTTTGGGTTGCGTGCCTGGCAGGTGCCGCATAGCCAACCTGCACCTCTCCCAGAAGGCTCAATCGGCAACTCAATGACATCCTCTGCTTGCTCCGTGGCCTCGGCCAAGAAAGCTCGTTTAAAAGCTGACAAGTACTTCGCGAGACATTATTTGTCGACGCCCAATCGAATGAAAACCATTGAACGTTTCAGTGGTCCTTTGCTGATGCGCAAAGAAGCTGCAAGAGCAGTGGGGTCACCTAAGAAGAGCAGCAAGGAAATTTCCGGCGAAGGAGCAGCCAGCCGAAGAAGGAATGCTTTCGATAGCAGTGTCACCAGCCCCACCACCACCACCAGATTAAGAAGCAGTGCGAACCTCGGCAAGCCTTGTGGAGCGTCGCACGGTTGCGTAGGGTGGATGCAAGGATGGCGCGTGGCAATGGAAGACGCACATTTGGTGGTGCCGGTGGTAGAAGGGTGGCCTGTGCGAGGCGCCGCTCCTATCACCGCATGCTTGACCAACACCGCGCTCTCATGTTATGCGGTCTTTGACGGCCACGGCGGCGACACCATCAGTACCTGGTGTGCCCAGCATCTGGTGCATTGCCTTCAGAATGCGCCGAGTTTCGAACGCGGTTCGCATGGCTTGAAAGATGCTCTGGTGGAAGCGATTGGCGCCTTAGATCTGGTATGGTGGTGGATCTAGCCAGACTATACATCTATAGTTAATGGTGTACGTCATGCAACTCTCCTTTGTACACTTTTCTCGTTTCTGAGCACTGTTTCTGTTTTGTTATTTTTTGCTTTGTGTTTCTGAATGTTCATTTTTTTCATTTCTAAGAATCAATGCTGCGAAATGAATTCCTTGTTTTATTCCTGTTTTTTGTTGTGCGATGCAGTCTTTGTCCGATCCTCTCTATTCGGGTGAGCTCGCGAGTTTAGAAGCCAATAATAGGAAGCAACGAGGGGACCCCTCTACAGATGCTCGGGATGAGCGCCGAGCGCGCCGTGTTGCTTCTGATATTCAAGCAGTAACAGCACCTGCTGCTGCTGCAGACGCTATTGCCGTGGCTACAGACACAAACACGGATATGAATGCGGCTGGGACGACTAGCCCTGCGTCTCTTACTCCTCGTCTTTCTCACAGTAGGCCAATGACCCCATCTCCCGTGGCATGGCGCCGCGGCTCCACTTTAGTGTGCGCCCTGGTTGACCACGCGTCGAGTTCGCTGGTGGTGGGGCACGTCGGGGACGCCCGCGCGGTGCTCTCCACGCATGGGGGCAAAGCCCTTCGCCTCACCGAAGACCACCGCCCGCAACGTCCTGATGAGGTTTAAAAAAGGGCAGCCGTAGGCTAGAAGCTGGAGTTTCTTGATTGAGGGGTTGAGTGATTTGAGAAAGTGGTACATTAAGTAAGTAGTGGTGGGATGTATGTGTACTATGGTCAAGAATGTTGAATTTACGAACTGTTGTTTTTCATCTCCTAAATAGACTCTGCGGGTAACCCTCCTTACGTCTCTGTGTGTGCATGCGTGTGTTTGTGTGAACTAATGTGTGCGCTATTTCTGTGTGCTTCTTCGCAGTACGCTCGGGTCATAGCTGCAGGTGGTTGCGTTGATGATCTTACAGGGAGAATCAACAGCAATCTGAACATGACCCGCGCCATTGGAGACTTGCGCTACAAGCAACAGCGACATCGGAGTCTTGATCAGCAAGTGGTGCGGTCTCGCACTAGGGATAGACAGTTGTTGCTTCAGTCTTAATGTGTGTGTTTTATAGTTTGCCTTAAGGGTCAGGGGGAGAGTGGGGTGATAGGAGGTCGGTATCAACGTTTCAAGTGTCTGTTGTTTTGATTCAACACATTGATACTTGCGGATTGAACGTATAATTTGTGGCACAGATAACTGGCACGCCCGAGATGATGTCTCGCAAGTTGTTACTAAGCGACGAGTTTTTAGTGTTGGCGTGCGACGGAGTTTGGGAGTGCATGGGGGACCAAGAATGCGTCGACTTTCTGCGGCAACATATGCTTGGTGCAGGAGAATCACCCAATGAATCACGAGAATGTCATGCTGAGGGTGAAACCGGAGAAGCGCCTCAATTGTCATCTACTGATGCACCAACGACAGCTACTCCTGCTGCTACTCATGCAGGTGCTGAGGTAAAGGGGAGTGGTGCAAAGACCACTGAACATTCTGACGCTCAACCGCATAGCAAAAATACGAGCTATCATTGCCTCATTGACCCTGCGCCTGCTGTAGCAGCCTTACTAGGACACTGCCTCGCGAAGCAGCACCCATCTGAAGCCCTCGAAAATGCCAAGGGGACTGACAATATGACTTGCCTTGTGGTGGTCTTCGGTACCCCCAAAGTCACATGATGCTCAAGAATTGCGCTGAAATAGTTTGAACTCCAATTGATCTCATCTCAAGTGGCAAGTGGCATGGTAGAAGCTGAAGAGAGAGCGTACACACATATTGTTAGAGTTAGAGTTGACCGAGGCAGCATCCCCCTGTATGCTGCCGTTATTGGGTTGGGCGTATCAACGCCAACGCCGTCCTTCTCTTCCTCTCCCCGCTACTTGTTTGTCTTGTGCTACCTGTTCCCCGTGTGCTCGACTCCGGGAGTCGAGCACACCACCACTTTAACTCGAACGCACACCGTGTAGGCTCTATAACATATGCGTATACCTCTACCCGCAAAAATGTTTCCATGGAAGCTAGGATTGTACTAGTTCGGGGTTCGTTTCCATCAAGAGTCAAGAGGATGTAAACGTTGGAGCTTATCGAAGAAACAAGCACCGTGCTTATGCGCGACTTCCATTTCTATCGTTCTGTAAAATATAATTCCTAGAAATAGCTCATAATTGAAGCATGAACGGATGAACGCGACGCCGAATACCGGGACATTAGGATCGCGCGATGGGGCTGTAAGCATTTAGATGTGCACAAAAATAATAGGCCAAACGCATGATGTATGATTAGAAAACAATTCCTCGGTCTTCACATGTGAGCCTCATGGTAATATCCATGAGCTTCATACTCGCACTGCCACAATTTTAACCACTGAACTTATTGTTGTTCTTCTTCTTTTCTGATAATTCTAAGTACGTACCATTTCAGAAGAATGTCACCAACTCTTCAGTTCTTCAGCCACGGCTTATTACTTCAACTCTTAATCTGCCATTATTATAGCTGGCCCAATCGATTCTGAAACTGCTTGCACAATTCGCTGTCAATGAAATTAAAGGTCATAGCTATCAAGTGGTCAACACTTTGAGCTTGCAGTACACGAAGATCCACCGTAGAGGCTGGCAAGAAAGCAGTAGTCACGCACGCTGGCCGGGCTTGCCCCACCCATTCTTTCTGATGTCGAGCTCGAGACTCAATGATAGCCATAGCAAATTCCAACGATTCAGAATAAGCGTTTGGAGCACATCGAGCGAGATCTTCGCAGGCCAAGCCCTTGAGCTCCTCAACGCGTCTTTCGAAAAATGCCATGCAATCCTGGTTAGTTTCAAGGGCCTCGAGGACTTCTGGCATAAAGGAAGGACGACGACCTGGAAGAACGCCTTGCACGATGGAGGCAAAAGTGCGGCGAAGGAGCAGTGGCACAGATCCTACTCGATAATCTACAGTTGCGATGATATAAGGGTCGACAGGTGCATAGGCGACGGCTAATTGGCCCTCCATTATGGTTCCAATGGACGAATTAATATTGTGTTTGCTTGCAAGTTTGGGGATAGGCAAAAGCAGTTGAACTAAAGCGTCTTGGTCAACCAGAAGGACAGATTAGTGGGATGACTTGACACACTTCTTTTCAAACTAATTGAAAATAGCAGCGCGTGAACCAAGAATGCTGTCGACGTGCACTAACTAGCTTCGATTTTCAATTTTGCGACGACTGCAGAGCTGCTATCTACTAGTAGTAGGTCTAACCAACCCGTGGAAGTTTCCGGCAAGTAATAGCTCTAGCTAGACAGGGATATGTATCCCTTCGCCCATAGCCCTTAGCTCAAGACTCTACTCTAGATACCTCCTGCCTCCTACTTAAAACTGTAGACACTTGGATAGTTGGATAGGAGCTACAGCTCGGCTCTCTGAAACCAGCAGTCCAGAGTCCAGCAGTCGTTCAGCAAGCAACCGTGAAGCAACGATCAACAACTTTCTTCAGAACTCGAAACTCGAACGAAGGAAGGGTATCTGTATCTTCTCGAACCCAACCTCCAAACTCGAAATCCAAAATATTTTTATGATTTTGAGGAGCAAAGTGTTTGCTCCGCCGTAAGAAACTCTTGAGGCAAGGCTACAATGCTCACGGATTCAGCCAAGTATCTTGACCGCACACCTCAAGTCCTTGATATTTCTGTTTTTGAGCCGGGCAACTCAAACCTCGAATCTGGTGCGTTGGCGTCAAGCCTATCATCTAATTTGAGTGCTGTGTATCGCGAATATACGAGCTGAGGCATGTATCAATGACCCCTATTTGAAGTGCTCTTACTGTCCAACAATTCATATCCACTCTTATGCTTCTTACGTACATTGACTGAATTTAAAAGGCATCGAAGATGGCGACCACGTAAATGGCGATGACGGTAATTTTCAATTCGATACTGTCACGGCGCCCGCTGTGATCGAGGAAGTTCCACCTCCACCACCTCCATCTCTTGACAAGTCGCCTAGAGATGAATTAGAGGCGGGCAGAAGTAGTCCAGTATATTCCCCAAGCTTTCTGAGCCCTCGTTCTCGGAAGAAAGCGGTGGGTAGCAGCCGGACTGCAACGGGGAACCAACGCCGCGTCGGGAATAACGTGCAGAACGGTAACGAGCGAGTGCTGATTTATCCACCAGACGAAGACATTGACCCGGAAGCAGAGTTGATTTCAGCCGCCTCTTCAGGCCGTTTGGAGTCCGTGCGAGAGCTTCTAGACCTGTGGGCAAATGATTTGTTGCCGTTCGAAGAGCACTTTTATCCGCTTTACATGGCTTGCCAGGTGATTTGAATAGTAATCGAGAAAGGCAAATGAATGGAGATCTATTGTTTGGTGCGATACCGCCTCATGCTTCAAAATGGAGAGCAAATTTCCTTTGTGTGTGTGCTTCGCTTTGCCTCTCCCTCTTTGATTTCTCGCTTCTCGCCCAATGCGTCATTTTCAACCAATTAGAGTGGCCACTTTGAAGTCGCCGTGCTGCTGCTGGAGAGGAACTGCGGGTCGGCCACCCTCGCCTCCGCGGAGCTCGACGGCGCTACAGCGCTCTTTGCGTGCGCGGAAGAAGGCCACGTCGACTGCGCGAGGCTGCTCCTGGCCGCGGGCGCAGACGTGCACGCACTCAAAGAGGACGGCACCACGCCACTACTAGCGGCGAGCGCGCGCGGCCATGCTACCTTGTGCGCGGTGCTGCTGTTGGCGGGTTCGAACGTGGCCCGTGAAAAGGAAACTACGGGCTGCACCGCCTTACACCTCGCTTGCCAAGAGGGCTTCGACGAGGTCTGCAGCGTACTCTTGGCCCATGGGGCTAACGCCAATGCTGTGCGGTTTTCGGATGGCGCTTCCCCTCTGCTGCTGGCGGCGCAAGAAGGACACTTGGCATGTTTGGAAGTGCTGCTTGCATCATCCACGCACTCTGCAAGCAATGCGGACGAAGGCCTTGATCTGGATGCCCTCAATACCCACGGAGAAAGCGCGTTGTTTGTGGCTTGCGCGGGTGGAGAAGCGGAGTGCGCGGCAGCACTGTTAGACCACGGCGCTAGCGTAGATCTGGAGACGCCGGACGGCATGACCGGGCTTTTGTTTGCGTCGCAAGTGGGCGACGACGAGGTTTTTTGTTGTTCTGCTCGTTGGGAGATGCTATCGACTTTTTGTCTGTAGTTGTGTGTATGTCACTTAAAGGCGGCCTCTGGGTGGGAATTGTTCTGTTGCTCGCAGAATGACTCACTTTTCTCCCACCTTCGCCCCTGTGTTTACTTAAACTTTGTTCTTGTGCATCGCATGCGGCCGTGTAGGTGGTGCAAATCCTGCTGGACCACGGTGCAGACCCAAACCATCCCAAAGCGAATGGGCACATAACCCCCCTGGTACTAGCGACCATGGGCGGGCACCTGGACTGCGTGCGAAAATTGCTCGTGCGAGGTGCTTCCACCAAAGCTGTCCGAACTGCCAAGGAGCTTCCAAGCAAGGATCAAGGTGACGACGACGAGGGCGATGACGAGGATGATGATGATGATGAAGACGAAGAAGATGCAGTGCCTATAGGGGCAACGCCACTGTCGCTTGCAGTGGCACGAGGCCATGAAGACGTCGCAGCACTCCTTCAGCTGCACGAGGAAACATTCGCGTGAGTATAGTGCACGGTGCGCAGGGAGCTGGGTTACCCTGATAAGTACTATTTCTGTCGTTGAATTTATTGCCCTTGATTTCTACTATGAAAGCTGCTTTAATTCGTAATATGGACTATAAACCATGAGCCATAAGCATCAGTTATAGGTGAGTTGTAGGATCCCCATATCAGCACACGGGATGAAGTCCGGACTACTAAGAATCAAACGGTTTTCGGTTTTATTCAGCTACGGCCCCAGTCTGAATGGCCACGTAGCTGGATTCAAATCCTTCTTACTTCTCTTCCGTTTCTGGTATTTCAAGTCTGAAGAACTGATAATGCTAACGTGTATCCGGTATCTGGGGGTTGGGGGTTCGGGGTTCGTAATTCGAGACCGAGACGGGACCGGGGACCCAATCACCAGGTTGGATACCGGATGGAGTAGAGGACGTTGCGGGCGAATTTCGAATTCGTTGCGCCAACTAAAGTAAAGAAATCCAAAGGCCACTTACATCTGATTGTTGAACCGGATGACCACCACTACCACTACAACCGAACAGCGAACAGCGTATAGAGATGATTTTAAATCTACTTCAGCAGTATAAATGCCCTAGAAATTATAAAAGGAAAAGCGGCTCTCTTTCTTGCATATCTCTTTCCTTGGTTTTTCGGCTGAGCGCCCTCTTGCTCTTGGCTCTTGCTCTTGCCTTGAGAAAACCTTGTATCTTTGTGGTCCTTGTGTGCGTTTCATTAACCTCGATGTGCCAGCTCGCCGTCGTTGTTGTCTTCTAGGTCCCAAACCCCAACTTCTTCTTATTTTTCGCTGGCTTGCTTGCGTTGCTTTTCTTCTTGCCTTGCTTGGTAGTCGATCGGCTTGAGCTTGGGCTTGCTTTGTTTGCTTGGTCAGAAACGCCAGCCCGGCTGAGCCAGTAACCAGCGCCGTAACTGATGAGCACCTCTTCACCTGCAGCGATGGCTCGGGTCGCGATCGTAGCGAAGTGCGCGCCCCCTTCCAGTGGCAACTGCGCGGCATTGGCCCGGCTCGCCGACAGCCGGCTGTACGCAGCTACGTCAACATCGCTGGTGCCCACTTTTGGGCTGCTGTTTTTGCTGCTGTCACTGCTCGTGCTGCTCGAGGTGTCGTCAATGTACAAGCTAGCGCCGTCGTTACAGAGGTGGCCGCAGTAAGCTGGGTCGGTTGCAAGGCTCGGATCTCCGACTAGGCTCAGCCGATCGGAGACCTAGAGTAGATGGGAAAGGGCACTGGGCGTAAGGGTGAAAGGGTGAAAGAGAAGGGAGCACGAAGACAACAAACGCTCAAGTAAGGCACGATTGCTTCTTCTGAACTTCTATTACTGTAAGCCTTTTGAGGCTACCATTCGACGTCTTCCTTGAATATATACAAGCCATACCCGAATTTCATAATCTCGCGCACGCCGATTAGTCATGAAACATGAAGCCGCATCCTGGTTTGCTAAATGAGGTGCTAATAGCACGCGCATGCCTTGCGACGCCGCCGTCTGCGCCGATGTCGGTGTCATTTCGTCCCAAAGAAGCAAAGCGTCACCAGGGTAACACGTCACGAGTTCACCAGCTGCTATAGCGCGCGTAGCAAAGACACCAGATCCGTGGAAGGGAGAAGGCCCAATGCGGCACCGGTTCAGGGCAAGCTGGGGAAGCCTTGTCCGCAGCAAGTTTTCCAAGGCCTGCTCATTGGTGAGCTCACCACTTGCTTGAAAGTGAGCCAGAACGTCGCGGAAACGAGCATTGAGCTCGGCTTTCGTCAACGAATCATTAGGCAACTCACTGGCGGGAGCTGTGTTTAAAGTTTCGTCTGCAATGGGCGCCTGTGAAAGTGTTATGGACCGTGACAGCGCCTTCGGACCATGAGGAGCAAATGCCTTCGTGTTTGCTGCCAAATAAGTCAAGAGTAGAAAAGCTGCCGATAGCATCATGCAGTAGCTATTAATTGAAGCTACTGCTAGCTAGATGGTATCCTATATTATGCGTTTTCATTTAGACGTATTGCGCCATCATTGGCGAGGTCGCTTTGCGAGGCGTCAAACAATCAAATCAAATGAAGCGCGAAGATACAGAGTAGACAAAAAGATACACCCGAGATCGAAGAAGCAAAAGCAAAAAAAAAACAAAAACAAAAAGATCCGAAGCTGTGATGAAGAAGAATATTTCGCAGACAGGGATGCTGGGATGCTACAGTATGCCAATCCTCTGTACGGCATGATGCAAGACGGCAACCGGTTGCCGGCAATGCGACGTGCTCAAAGAGAGGTTTAAACTGGAATAGGTACCCCTAACCAGAGGCCTAGAATATCTTTATGAGGACTTCACTTCCCCCACCGTATCTCACTACCATTGGCAAGGATTTTAGTAGTCGATCGAATTCGAATTCGGAAATTGAGCGCAGTGCGATTCGCCTAAATCCACATCCAATTGCCCTAATGAACTTTAATGGCGCAGTATCAACCATCAACCATCAACCATCAACCATCAACCATTCACTATTATGGACCAAACTAAGATGCCATTCCTTCGGGGCCGTTTCGAAACGATTCAAGGGTAGGATTTTCCTTCATATTTCCACTGGTAGAGGCCAGCTTCCTGACACCTAACATGACTCCATGTATAAAGAACAAGAGTTGAAGCCAAATCATTACGTGGAATTCTCGAGTTGACTGTATCCCCAGTCGCCCATTTAGTTGCAGACAAAGCAGAATATGGCGACACCCCCTATGCTCACGGCCGTTTCTTGATTCTTGGAATCGCGCGCAAACCCTCCTGGGTTCTTAGTGAGGAACGCCATCCATAGAGGAGAGAGAAGAGGGTGGCGATATGTTTACGTGGCAGCCTAAGTAAACTGGGTGCCGGCATTGGGATCTGGAATCGACTACCGATTTTACCTCTCTCCTCCCTTCGGTTTCTTCTGGAAACCTTAAACTTAAATCTTGAAATTTTTAATTCTTAACACCACTTTATCTTGAAGCCTTCTCTTTTCTGGAAAGAATTATAAATGAAAAATTTGTCCAAAGAAAGAGGATATGAGGATGATGTAGCGACACAGCCTCCCGCTACCGGCATCAAAGTCAAAATACTCGCCTTGACCTGGCGCCCGATTTGCCTACACTTCGAGAGCTTACTTTAAGAAGACCTACTGGGAGTCCACCTTGCCTACAGGTCGTAATCATTTCCCGTCGAGATGCCCTGCATTGATATCAGTCCCTTGAGGAGCGTCGGCGATAAGTCAAGGACAACGGCCTGTACGCACAAGAAGAGATCAAAATTAGCAAACGAGAGGGAGTGCGCACGCCAAAGACTATCATTTAAATACAATAATGCCTTGTTTGCAAGCAGCCTAGCAATACTCACCGCGCCGATGTATAAACATGCAAGGCCCATGAGGCAAAATGTGATGAATGAGTTGAAGCCTTGACGTGCGTAGTCACCCGACGTCGCAGCGTCGTAGGTTAGCGTACTCAAAAAGTAATAGAAAATTCCACGGCCCAAGAAGTTACTCATGAAATCGACCTAAATCGGAAGAGGCAGTGTAATTTCTAGCTAGGTGAAGTAGACCAACATCCCATACAAAAATTGCAAAGCATTACCTGGCGCAACATGGGCAGGAACTCGATCTCGACACCAACCGCCAGGATGCAGCAGAGTCCACCCATCACATGAAGGAACATATCTCTTATGTACGGTACGGTGCCTTCGTACTCTAGATGATAGCAAACCAATGATTTATGTAAATGAGTGTTACGATTTGAAAGCCGCGTTCATAGCTGCACAATGTGGTGTCTAAAGTATGGAAATAGGCAGTTGTCGTGCACGCACCGTCTCCTTTATACATGTCTTTGATTTCCTGCCATTCCGTGAGTGCCCAAAGATTGGAAACAAAAGCTGTGCAACTTATGCCGACTGCAATGAATGTTGCTAAGTGCCAAAGTCCACCGTAGCGCTTTGGAGAATTTGAGTCTCCGATGATGTGATCTTTATCCTCCTCGGCGTCGCCCGCGTTTCCAAAGAGGGAGGTGCTCTCCATTAGTTATTGGTTATTGGTTTTAGACAAGCCAGCCCTTTCCCGTGTCTATGCTCGCTATCGTCTCAGGAATGGCACAGCTATGAGTGAAAGTAGAAAGTTACAAGGGGTTATGCGCTATGCGCTAAGCGGCTATGCGGCTTTGGGCTATGGGCTGCGCACTACGCGGTTATTCACAGGACACACAGGAGGAGAAATTCCACCAATAGAAAGAAGGTTATCTTGCAGTACAGTAGGAACATTTTTTTCACTTGTATCGACTTCATAGCCTGTGCATCCTCGCGTCTTCCCTAATACTTCAATCAGCGAAGGCTAGCTTCCACCATTAAGTACAACAAAATTCTGCTTCCAGCGCTATCTTTCGGACGAGTGGCGCTCAATTTATTTCAAGTTCGTTCCGTGAATTCGTTGATGTCGACGAGTGCACAAACGCCTGGTCCTATCTCAGGCACCAATGATGCTCTGTTTTCCATAATCGAGCGCATGCAGGTGGCGCACCGACCTAAGCAGTCGGACGAGGCCACGTCTGGCTGGGGTCGCTTTTTGGATGCCGGCACCGGTATATGCTATTGTATGATTTTGTGGATGAATGCGTCTCTTTTTCTCAAACTTTGTTGCCGATATGAATGCACGCTCTGTAGGAACCCACTCACTTCAGTGGATCCAGACACTGCCACTCAACGCCTGGGACGCGGTAACGGCAGACAAAGGAATGGAAACTACCGTGAAGAAAGAAGCTTTGAAGCCAGGTGAGAGCGACACGGTGGGTCGTGTGGTGCTTGGCAACTGGGACGACCCGCAACTATTGGAAGGCAACAAATATGACGTAATCCTCGCGGACTACCTGATTGGCGCTATGGACGGTTTCTCACCTTTTAAACAGGTGACAAATGATTCGTAGAGGATGAATCCAGTTAAACATTGCTTAAATAGTGAGAGCGTAATTGTTTGTGAAATGGCGTCAGTAAAGCGCTACGCTAATACTGATCGATTTTCAAATCATGTGCTTGATGACTCCCCGGCAGGATCTCATCTTTGACCGGCTGAAAAAGCACATGGACCCAGAGACTGGCATTTTGTACATCATCGGACTCGAGCCTATTCCTTACGAAGCTCCGTACCCGTAAGTGTGTTGTGAGTGCCGATTTTGGCGTGAAAGCTGGTGAAGTATGATCTGACCTTCAAAATTTTGTCTTTCGTTTTGAAAGGGAAAGCTTGATTGTGGAAATCACTCGGTTGCGTGACGCGTGCATTTTGCTTGCTGGCCACCGCTGCTATCGTGAGCATCCGCGGAAGTGGGTCGAACGTGAACTCGTAGCAAATGGCTTCAAAGTTCTCGATGCTCAGCAGCTGCCCATCTTGTACTCGGAGCACTCCGCCAGGCGACAGCTGAACGTAGCAAAGACCAAGCTAAAGCTTTTTCAAGACCGAAACCTGGCAGCTGCTATGGAACTTTCTATTGCGGACTTGGACCGTCGCCTCGTGGCAGCCATTAACTCGCAGTCTCCTGACCGCCGCATCAAGCACGGGTTTGACTACGTGATTGCGGCCGAGGTCGATCCAACTTTTGTGCCCGCTCGAACGGGAGGGGCTGATGCAGCATGCCCCTCTGATCCTAGCCCTTGAGTGAACACTTAGACGCATACGCCTTCTCATATATGCTGATCGTTCCTTAGATCGCTTTGTGAAATATTTTTTGTTATTCGGAACATCCATGAGAGCAAGAAGTAAACGCAATTTTTATTTGTTTCGGACCGCTTCCCGGGGATATGAATAATTCGCCTCGTGTTTCATGCAACGATTCCGTAGCTCAACAAGAAGGTGTATATTTGAAGACCCGCCATTGAAATTGATACTTCTGAATTCACTACAGCCCCAAATCTGTAAACCTGTGGCCGGTTATGCTCCTTAGATATCGCGGGCCTTGTGCCTACAAACGCAGCAAGGAGAAAGGTGATCGAGGACTGGAAATTGAGTAGAAATTGAGTGGGCCACAACTCGATGGATCGGGTCACCCTCCCTGTGTGCCCACCAAAAAAGTGTAGAGAGGCCTCTGTATTTTATTAAACATAGAGCTTAATCGGCTCATCCAAATGAGATACGTTCTACAGTAGCTGTTAATGCTTAATGCGGCGCTTGCCTCCAGTGTGAAATTCAGGATAGCAATTCCATGGGAATTCAATGCAGTAGGGCTACGTTGCCATAACTCAAAACAAATCATTTTGAACTGTGCAGAACTGAATTGCTTCAACATCGAATGTTCTTGTAGAAAATCTGACCTTTCGCCGAGGTCGCTCACTTTACAAGTCACGGTATTTCTTTTTGGGCGTATCCGAATCTCAGAGCGAGGACTGGAATGAGAAGCCTAATTTATGTCATCAGCACGCAAGAAGTAGCGTTCTTGCTGTATTGACAAGTAATGAATCTGAACCAATTTTTTTGGCGTAATAGAAGTACCTGTGGAGTTTCAATAGAGCAGCTGGAAATGATTAATCAGGCAAAATGAGTTTGTATTATTGATGTTATAGATTGCACTCCTACTCTATTTTTGAATTATATTATGAAAGCTATTTTTGAGAAGCTAGCGCCTACTATTGAACAAATCTAATGAAATTTGGGTATCGTATGAGGATCTAAGATCACGCCTTGGCGTCTAACATTCAATTCACGCCGAGTCCAGGACGTAAGATACTTGATTATTTATATCGCAGGAAAGACCTATTTCATTAAAAGGTAGAAATAAAAAGGATTTTTATTAATAATTCTAAGACCATTTAGCGTACCAAATGAGAGCTATAGAAGACGGAGAATGTGCATTCTTCTCGACCTTTCGACAAATCGTAAGTAGATATTCGTTTTAAAGTAAGAAATATAGTTCAAGGCAAATGTTTAAAAGTCCGTCTGAAGGCTCGGGCATTGTATATGAAAGCAGTCAGAAAAAGCACGGGGTCATCGGCAAAAGAACTATGATTTGTTACCTTGAAATACCCAATAGTTAAAAGATACTATAATTGAAATGCATTCAAACTGCAGCATAAATGAGATTGGTACTCCTTTCTTTCATTCATTCGTTCTGACATGAGGAATGAAGACTATTCTTCATGAAAGAATTTACATTCCTTCTTGACTTCTATAACCTCAACTCAATTCGGACATAGGCATCTGCTGGTAAGCACCTAACACACATTAAGCCCATAGAATGATTCATAGTCTCTTATACAGTACTTGCTAACTAATTTACTTAAATTTTGGCTTTGAGCAGGATATCAGCGTGATCACCATTGATGCAGCGATACGAGTCACCACCACCTCAAGGTGTTGTTCACTCTGTGGCGTCGACAATGCCTCTACGGTTTACTTCTCGGGCACCTACTTCAGTCGGGACGGCTCCATCAAAAGCGCGGGCGGTGCGATTAGACTTCTCGGTTTCAGCTTCTGAGCAGCCCAGAAGGCAAGCACTTTTGGAATGTACGCGATTATATTCTTCGAATGATTTAAATCGTGGGCGTCCTGTAGTCACGGGGCTTTCAACGGGCTCTGTGGCGTCACTAAGGACAGACATCGAGAGAGCACCAAATACACGATCTCATTCTTTGAGGGATCTCCTGTGTAACGCTGGTACATCACAAGGTGATAATCTCCATAGTAGCGGAGTAACGGCGGGTTGAGGGTTGAGACGAAATCGATCCCCCTGGGCGTTGATATTATGGTAACTGGCTGGCTCGTGATCAGTAGAAGAAGTAAATTCAATTGCCTATAGTTCTACAGACTCTGTAGTCCTTATTACTGTGGTATAACGAAGTAACGTAATCAAGGAAGAAAAAATATATTGTGCTTGCTCGTCATGGGCTCGGCTACACGATGGTGTATCCTTGATTGTTCATAAAGAGTCACGATGACCTCATTGTAATCGAAATCGAAATATAGGTCCATTAGTAAGATTTAGAGCAATTAAATGTGTTCATTAAATCAACTATCCGTGGGTGATCAACGAGCTGGCACTTTCGAAAGGAATTCGTCTTAATAACTTTATAGTGCGGATCGTTGAGCATTAAGGAGTGCATGGGCTTAGGCATAAGTGGCTCATTGAATGAATTAAAGAGCTCCTTATCCATCTGTGCGTTGCTCACGCCGTTTGCTTTCTAACAGCCCGAAGGTGCTACTTGTTCCCATGAATAGACCCCTGCATATGAGATACACGTAACTGAATTCGGAACTTAACTCCGGAGGTCCCATTTTTCTGCCCTCAACACATTTCCATGTTCCATTGAAGATTTTGACTTGCACGCAATGCATGCGCGAGTACTTCTGTTCGCACCATTGGTTTCTGGTTTCTGTATCATTTGGGTTTGTATTACTTCGAGTTCGAGTTCGAGTTCGAGTTCATTATAACTCCGAGTTCCAAACGCCAGCTGAGTGTAAACTTAAAGCCAGCAAGTATTTCGTAACGCTCAAAAGGCCTATTGACTCTTAAAAGACAAAAAAGTCTGCTGTACAACAACAGAAACAATCATATGTAAATCTGGTTTATACATGTAAATCTAGAAATCATCTTTCATTTGAAACTTCAGCGCTTGCAAGGCGCGCAAGTAAGTCGACCTTGCGCCCACTGACCGGCAGCCCGCGTTCTCGCAGAGCGGCCTTCAGCGCTACCACTGTCCACCTCCCCCTCTCGTCTACAGACGACGCTAATGGCTCATCTTTGAAGACTTCAGGGCCATAAGAAAGCGCAGAGCCTAAGCTAGTTCTTTGGGCTTGCTCTTTTTTTTGTGGCGTTTTCGAGACACTTTCCTCGCTAAAGTCAGGGGTAGCATCCGCTATTCTCTCTTCGAATTCGCCGTCGTGGACGTCTCTGGCAGAAGAAGACAAAGCAGCCGCAGCAGATGCAACTCCCCCTCCGTCGCTGCGTGATGGTGAATCCTCAGACTTTACGCCACGTCTCGTGGTGCGGCCTTTTGATTTACCACCTGGTAGAGTAGGTTGGCCCTCTGCAGCAGCGGCGGTCGAAGCTCTCTCCTCCGAAGAGGGCGTGGCAGGCTCAGCAGGTGGCACGCTGTGGTTGGGCGGCGCCGCCGTGCGTCTCCGTGTAGCGACGACACGAGTTGTTGCGTCTGTAGTCGACGCAGCCGCCGTGGGAGGCCTTGTTTTGGGCGCACCAGCGTCGTCGAGGCGCGCGACCGCAAAGAGAAGCCACGGTCTCAACGGCCCTTGCTGGGCGAGGCGGAACACAAAGGCGCTGCGGAGGTTGCCGTCGGCTGAGAAAAGCTCTGCGGGCGCACAAACAAATATCGTTCATCCCAGAACAGGCAATTTGAGAATGTCAGCAAATTACCAAGTGGTTATCAATCGTAGGGGAGAGAGAAGTGTGCGTAGTGGAAGTATGAGCAAATGAGCCAGTGGTCTACGAAACAATCGAGAGAAAGCAGCAGTCCTGTGACACAAGTCTCGAAAAAAGCACAGGATGCTTCTAAACTTTGCATAATTACAACGCACCAAGTGCTAGATCAGCTGTCTCGCTTCCTAAAAGCGTAGCTGGAAACGCTGCTACAGCAGCTGCAGCTGCCGTGTCATCACTGGAAGAAGAATTCGCAATTGGCTTCAAACTTCTGCCACCGGCGCTGCTACTGATGTTACTACTAGCAGTCGAGTACCCGCTCGTCAGCAGTCGTGGCTCGCTGCAGAGGCCCCAGTCTAAGAGGGGTCTTAAGGGAGAAGTGTCGAGAAATTGTGCGAAGAGCCGAGGGTTCATGGAACGCCGCAGCAGCGACCGCCAGTGGTCTGAGCTGTCCTGCGGGCGGCCTACGAAATGGCAGAACATCACAAACGACTGTGAAGACCCTAGCCTGAATGAATAGTTTTGCATAGCCTCTCGCGAACTGAGAGCGCTTTAAGATGAAGGATTCCTCAAACTGAAAAGCGTCTTTGTCTGCAGTAATTTTTAAAAGTTCACATGCTTGCCAATCTCCCTGGCTCCTCTTACCAGCCGCAAGGGCGTCGATTGGCACGCTGAACGCCATCGCCACGGCGGCGCCATGATGAGGGCGACCGGGAGCGTGCAACTGTTTTAAGGATGTGAGGACCTGTGCGGCGTTGTATCGAGCAGAAATGGGCAGTTTGTGGGGAATTATAACGAAGTCGAGGTGTTAACCATCCTACAAGGGCACGCGCAGTTCTAAGCGCGCTGGCAAGAGGGAAGCACCGGCAGTGTGTAATCTTACCGTAGCTACGACTTCTTCTGGGCTTTGACCCACGAGCGGCCGTGGGCTGTCAGGTCGCAGCCATTCATCTACGCTGTTGCCAGCATCGTTGACGCCACACGGAGACAGCCCCAAGAAGCGGTCAATGTGTGCCTTTAGTTCGAGGTCCTCCTGAGTCAAACGCATAATTTATGAGCATCATGAAAGTAAGAATAGTTCCACAGCGTATGTACCAAACTAGAAGCTCGGTTGAGAGGAATTTCAATCCATAAAGTTGACAGCACACCGCTTCGGAGACGTCTGAGGCGAACGCATGTCGTTTTGCAAGCGCAGCAACGGCAGCTTGGTCGTACATGGGAACTGTGCGCTGGCTAGCATCGTGAGCGTGAGCTCTAAGAGGCTGGAAAGTGGAAATCACACGTCGTCCATGAAGTGGTAGTGGAAAGCCGTTGTGGGCAGTTGTGCGACGGTGTCCTCCTGCTCTTCGAGATTCTAGTAGAGGTGGTGAGCTTAGAGCGGTCGCAACGACTGCGATGCTAAGTGCGTAGTAGGCACTATGGTACATTTTGTTTGGAAGAGAACTTAGTAAGGCTCGAAGCGGATTGAGCGGATTAATTCTGTTTACTTGAGTCGGCTGCATGGCTCATGGCGTCAAGAATCAAGAAATTGTTAGTGTGACGGAGTCGTAAGATTTACTAAATGCCAATTTATAGTTATGAAATTAGCAAGTTTTTCCTTGAATGCAACATCTTCCTTAGCTCAGTTGGTTAGAGCGTGCGACTGTTAATCGCGAGGTCGGCGGTTCGACCCCGCCAGGAAGAGTTTTTTTCACCAGACCTTTTTCTCGTGATGTGTACTTGATGGCCACGAAAACATTACAGTCATAGAAATAGACACGTATGAAAAATTGAATGCCATGGCGCATGATTTACTCTACTTGGTCTTGTTTTGGGCGCGGGCCCCGAGGAGTTGGAATTAGCGACCTAACAGGCACAAGTAGACCTAACAAGCACAAGTAGCCAGATCGGTGCCTCGCTTGTAATAGACCCGACACTAACTCTGTTTTAAACAGTGAAGTATTGGTATTTGGGATAAAATGCAGGCATGTTGGAAGCCCGCTCCCGCCTTGAGACCCGAGACTGGGGCGTGTGTTCCCACCTCCAGTAGGGTGTATAAAAGGAAGAAAATTCAGTACTGTAGAGGCGAGTTGATGAGGCACCCCGTTTTGATTCCAAAACGATGAGAGCATAGTTTTTGTGCCTCAGCCAAGCTTCTTTTATGCCGAGTCCCGATCTATCATTTCCGGATCCCGGCGTCGCGGCCAATCAACGTTATCCTCCTAGATCCGTTGACTCTGGGAGTGCAGTAGCTTCTCTTCCCTCGTGAGCGACAAGTAAGCCCAGTTGGCTTGTCGTGTGCACAGCTGCCATCTCGCTGACTCGATTTCAGCTGCGCCCCTTGAAAGGTTGCTCCGTATCTAACAACTTGCTCGTATAGTGCGCTTTGGCGCTCTCAGAAACAGAAAAGGAATGCAGCACAACATAAAATGAGGTGGAGAACTACTTCATTTGTATATATAAACTTGTCAATTCCCCGGCTTCACATCTCATTACATCTTCCTTAGCTCAGTTGGTTAGAGCGTGCGACTGTTAATCGCGAGGTCGGCGGTTCGACCCCGCCAGGAAGAGTTTTTTTCACCAGACCTTTTTCTGGTGACAAAATCGATGTGTACTTCACCGTCATTAGCCATGGCCACGAAAACATTACAGTCATAGAAATAGACACGTATAAAAAATTGAATGCCATGGCGCATGATTTACTCTACTTGGTCTTGTTTTGGGCGCGGGCCCCGAGGAGTTGGAATTAGCGACCTAATAGGCAGAGAAGGAATGCAGTAGAACATAAAACGAGAGGAGAACTAATTCGTTTTTGAACATTTGTGAGATCGCAGTAGCCACCATCATCGCCGCTTGCTCGAGATTTTGTGTGTTTCGTTTTTCACGAAACGGGCCTGGAAGGCGGACTGCTTGTTAATGTTTCCCAGGTGGAAATGAAACACCTGGATTTCCAAGCTTTCTATCGGGTTTCATTTCAATTTAGCCCCTCAAAGTAGGTGCTCCTCAGGACATTGTGCTGATGAGAAGCCCAGATCGCAGCTTATTTGGTTCGATAATGGAAATTTTTATCTAAAGTGGGGATCGCGTACAAATACATTGCGATCCAGTACAAGTATTCGCTTTTTGCCCCTTTTGAGGCAGGCCCCCGTAATTAGAAGGCTAACAGGAAGAGATAAAAAGCAAAGCAGAGCAAACTAAACCTAAGAAGCTAATCAGGTGCACATGCTCGAGTGGCCTTGGAAGTGATAGTAGCGGTCCATAATAGCACGCTCCTCCATGCTTTGAGAGTGCTGCTCAAAAGAAGAGTTTCCGCCCGCAGGGGTTGGGACTACAACGAAGTCTCTCAGGCGATCCAGAGGAAGAGTCGCCCATCCCCGACCGATTGCCTCTTTTGAGTGCCTGCCGATCCCACCTGTGACCCCCCCACGTAAGGAAGAGATGGAAACAAAATACCCAGATGAATGGTGAGAGAAACAACGCGCGAAGCCAACATGCTTCGTTTCTAGAAACCAGAAACGCCCAGGGCGGCACTTTTATTGTTTCTTGAAAACGAAACATGCGAAAAATCTGGGTTTGTTTCCTATATTTCTTAACGCGTACGGCAACAGCAGTCATGTTCCGTGTCGTCCTAGTCTCATCCTGTACCTCCTTGGAACTGGTTGGCAAACACAGAGCCTTCTACAGTATTAGCTTTTCGGAAGCCAAACTTACCTTTAAAACTTTAAACAGAAACTCTTGCTGACTCTTCTTCTGGATCGCCTGCGGACCTTCACGCTGCCAAAGTATTGTAACCTAGATTCAACCCCCCCTCTAATTTGATCCTGTTCGGGTGTGAGAATCCTTCAGCACTTGCTCTGCCCCCTTTTTTTGCTGGCCTTGAGGTCGTAATGAGTGTTCTCTCCTTTAAGGTGCTGAAGGTAACTCATGTTATCATAGAATTCTCCCTGGTGTACTTCTTCCGGCCCTTCAGGGCCTGCGCTGAATAAGTTATATGCTGTTTCGATCCGTACTTCAGCATCCACCTGAAAGTACTGCGGTACTCATGGAATGAGAATTACATTGAAACAAGACTTCGCACGGGGGGTAAAAAGGGGCCACGACGGACTCTCTACTAATGTCAGGAGCCTCAGACTCTGATAAGCTAAGGAGTGGACGAGTTCTAGCGAAATAGTCCTGACGTCTGGTCTTCTCTTCTCGCGCGATTATTTCTCGTGTCTTGCGTGTTTTTGAATAAAACCCCTTGATCCTTGACACCAGAAAGTTAGTAAAAGGCATTCCGTATTGTGCTCAGGATTTTCATCGCTCTGGCTGGTTCACTTCTCTTCATTTTATTCCTTTGTGTACCCTTCGGGAGGGGGGTTTACGCCCTAGCATCGAGTCTTGTGGCAGGGAGCAAGCTTTCAACACGCATACATTTACCCCAAATGCCCATACTTGCCTATTTTAGTGTGGTTAGTGATGGTTCATTTCAAGTGCAGCGCTGGTTTGAAGGCAAGATCGCACGCAGCCTGCTTGAGGTATGGGAGTTGGAGAGTCGGAGTCGATTAGGTAGCCTCATATACTCCCCAATAGCAATGGTACATCAACAAGCACACAAAGCTACGATCGGTGAGTCTTGTTATAACCTGGCTAAGAAGTACTGAGTGCCGAGCGCCCACTTGCAAGTGCCGCCTAGCTAGTTCTGCGGGTCTGGCTTAAGTAATAAACTTTACACTCAGCCTCGGGGGAATAGAAAGGGCCCTCTTTTGAAGGATTACTAAGATGAGATGGACCACACACCTCGATAATCAATAAGAAAACTGAGTGCTTAGCGGCTAAATTGCCACTACTATATGCCACTGCTCTTGATACTTACGCGCTTGCTGGCAGATCTGACGAACAAAAGCCATCTCAGATTATTTGAGTATAATCAAAGTTTCTTTCGCCGCCGGAGCTGACCATTTGGTCCATATCGAATGAGCGACTCAGCCTCGTCCTCATCTGAAGAATCTTCTGAAATATTTTCATCGTCGCCATCCTTCCCTACGTCATCAAGCTCATTCGCACTAAGGTCACTTAATTCATCTTCGTCACCACCTCTCTCCCCGCTGATCCCACCAACTTTGCTTCTGTCTCGACGTTTCGACTTCGACGTAGGCAGCTCCTTCCCCGTGCCAGGTAGCTGCGTGAGTGGGACGCGGCGCGCTATCACGGCGTCGTCCTTGTACGCGTGGGCGAGAGCAGCTCCGAGCACGCGCTGCGGTAAAACTATTAAAGTCCACAGCGCAGGGACTTCGTGTACGTTGTCACCGCAGAGGAGCAGAGCCGACCCCACGCCGGTACAAAGAAGCAACAGCGTAAGCACGCGCTCAAAAGACAAGTAACGACCACCATTGGCTAACGTAGGCACATACGTCAGTGCTACGTGGGCCCACACCCCAGCCATCAAGGGGCCTGCTGGGCGCAGCGGCACGCGCCAATAAGCGTGCCAGTGACCTTCAAGAGCGCACGCAGGGCCGCTGCCGCTGCACAGTGACTCCGATGGGTCGCAGTTGTGGCAGAATGGCGCCAAGCACGGCAGAGCGCGACTACCTAGGCTCATTGCCAATAGAATCGTGAGCGAGCGCACAAGTCGCTTATGCTCCGGAGTAAAAGATGTATACCCACCGCGCTGCGTTGCCAAGGCCCACATCCATTCATTGGTCGTCCACGGCTGAATGCAGAAGAGACTGAAGCACGCATAAGCTGCGAGCTGGTTCAAAGGGTGATTGCAGCGGCCTGCCACCTGCAAAGCTAGAAGCTGTGCTCCGGCCGAACAGATCCCGAGGAGGACCTTAAAAGTGATTCAGTGGAGTGGGGTGAATGATAATTCAGAGACACATGTCACTATCACTCTCTGATCATGGAGAACGCTTTACCTCTAATCGAAGCCACCCTTCTGGTTGTATTACTGCAGCGAAAATGCCACTGATAATGAACGCCGCAGAGGTCCCGATGGCCAACATTGAGGTCATCGTTGAGGCACTGTATTGAGCTTCAAAGAGCTCTCAAGACTAGATAATTCACTTTAAGAATAAGTGGGATAGAAAGAGGATAAAATCAAGCTAGATATGGTAGCCTGATTGCATGCGTTTGGTGCTCCGGAGCTATGGTGACTAGTATCTTCGATGCGCTTGCACTCCTGCCTGGCGCTCGAGCTGAGTTCAGAATCTTTTGTGTTAGCTTTCGAACAAAGAAGAGAAGCAAAGAAAAAAAGAAAAAGAAGAAAGAACGAAAGAACAACACCAAGAAAGAAAAAAGGTCAACAGTCTATTTTCGCGTACGTTTACGATCCCTGGTTGTGGCAGTTGGTTTCTTTCTGAGAGGTGAAGACTAGGCGCTCCAGGAGAAGGGCATCTTCTCAGTGCTTCCGACATGGCGGATCACGACGAACACGAGGAAAGCGCATCGGAGCGCTTCAAAGAATTGCTGCAGCCAATTCGGGACCTTGCGGTCAATTGGGACATCGATGTAGCTGCTTATTTAGAAGACTATCTGGGTGACCTCGAGAACCTCACCATCACTCTAGGTGAGGAGCTCCGAAATGCAGTCACCGATCCGCTTGTCGACGACGGCGAAGTCAATTTTGCGGAAGCTGCGCTCCTTATTCAGGTATGCTTGATCACTAAAGCTGAATTTCTTTAATTGCATGCTAGTCTTGCATTTCCAAACACTTGTCTCCGCCTGTGTTGTTTGAATTTCCTTCCGAGTTGAGTTTCGACACCGTGGTCCTTGTTGTGCAAACCACAGGGCTCTGCGCTGGTGTACAGCAAGAAGGTAGAATACCTTTACCAGCTTGTGCACCACACTCTCGACATTCTTTCGACGCAAAAAGCAGCTGGCTCCAAGGGCGCACGGCGGGATGCGTCGGCATCAGCGCTAGCCGAGGACGAAGCAGGATTTAAGGAAGCTGCCTCGAGTTTTCTGCTGCTCGAAGACTACATCAAGGAAGGCAAAGACATTGATTTGGCTGAGCAGCTGGAGTACAACCCAGCGCTGCACGGCTACGGCACCCGCGCCGCTGCTGGCCAAATGGCGGCGATGCAGCATTCGTCGTCGACCAACCCTCAAATGGCCGCCTTGCTGAAGGAAGACCGCGGCGCATCGTTTCGGATGAACTCTTGCCACGTGCACGCCAGTGGCGCTCTGGTCATTGGTACGGCAGCTCGCGGCGGGGGCATCAACTCGAGCTTGGACGCGCTCGTGTCTCCATTGCTTGGCGCGTGGCCTGGCAGCAGTGGCGGTTATGGCCTCAGCGCTGGGAACGGTGCTTTAACGGCTGGTTCCCCAGCTTACGCCCACAACAATGATGACCTCGATGACAACTCGATGGGTGGGCACGACGACGGGGATTGGGGCGGTGGATTTGGCGGCAGTGATGACGAAGGCGACGCGCCCGAGGCCCAGAACCAGTCCATCTTCGGGAAGAGCCCCGTGCTCACCCGAGGAGCCGCTGCCGCGTCGGCAAGAAGTGGCAATTCGGTGCACTTGGCGCTAGGCGACAAGCACGCGCCTGCAGCTCCACGTACCTTCGATCCCTGGGCCACTCTGGACCCTCATGACGACGCCGCCGAGCGGCCGCGCCCCTGCAACCGGGGCAAAACTTTCAAGGTCCCCACCCTCAATGACCCTGCTGCGCTGTCCACGCTGCTGCAGGACAGCGGAGCGGTCACTTCCGCGGCTTCGGAAGCGGCGCTGATGGCCCCTGGAGTGGCAGGCCGCGGTGGCAGCAGTGCGATCGGAGGAGGTGCCGCGTCCGGGCTGATGGGCTTAGCGTTCCCCGAGTTCGATTACGTGCTGAAGCGCGACAAATCGCGGATGCTCGCCGCTAGCCGGCAAGCACGAATGGCAGCGCGAGCTGCTCACGCAAGTGCTGCCGCTTACGGCTCGGACGACGATGCTGACGCGAATGGGGTAGATTTCGGCGTGAGCGACGGGTACGGCTACGGTGGCGGAGGTGACGACGACGACGATGGCGACGACAATTACGGCGCAGGAGGCGACGATTACGGCGTGGGCTTTGACCCAAGCACTTTGCTTGGGTCGCAGCATTCGCCCAATCATTTCGACGGGTCCAATGATGACGCTTACGGCGACGACGAAGGGCTGGTGGCACCGCTGGCTCTGGACGAAGCGTTTGCGAAAGGCCCCAAGTCGTACGCGGAGCTGTGCCGCGCGCACATTGCCAGCTTCAGCCGCGGCGCGGACCGCTACGCGCACAACTCCAACTTGAGCCGCCGGGTCTCCGAGTGGCAAGACAAGCTGGGCCCCGTGCTGGAAGAGCAAAACGCAAGGCGACCGTTTGACATTCACGCCTACGGCAGCGAGGTTCTCACGGCAGCGTCGGCGGAATGCGCAGCCGCCAAGCAGCGCAATGCCGCCGCGGCCAAGAGCAAAGGCAAGATGCTGGCGGACACGCTGGCGGCGGCGCACGCAGAAGAGCGCGAAGAGGAATCTCAAGTAAGCTTCGGCGCTGTGGGCCGCGGCCGCGAATCGTACGACGTTTGCCGGCTCTTTTTGGCAGCTTTACAGCTGAGCAACAACGGCAACGTGGTGCTGCACCACCCTGTAGGAGCAGTGTGTGGGCCAGACACCTTCAAACTTGAAGTGCTGTCGACAGTTACGTCACAAGACCGCTTCGATAATTATCTCGCGCCTTCTCTGTCGCACTGAAGAAGAGAAGTGTCTCACAAGGAACAGGATTGCGAATGGAACATATAAATCATTTCCTCGATTCATGATAATTTATGCAGCACAGAGAGCAGAGGCAGAGAGGGAGAGGAGAACCATAACCGATAATCCTTGTTGAGTCTAGTGCCAGATAGCCCAGTATAGCGAATTTGCTAGCGCATATGCAGCTCAAGTGCATTCTTTATGTGCCTCTGTGACTGCTGTGTACTTGTAAATTCGCTCGAGGCTACAGAAGGCCAATTAAGATAATTAAGGCTCCAACGTCCAACTGGCGCACTGGCGCCTTTCCTCCGAACAAGTCGCAAGTCGGCGGGACTGAGTGCTCGTTCGTGTGTCACGTCCCAGGTGCATTCTTTATGTGCCTCTGTGACTGCTGTGTACTTGCGTTTCTTTGTTTTTGGGAGAGTATTAACTAGGCTAGACTAGTGTACTTGCCTTTCCTTGTTTTTGGGAGCGTATTAACTAGCTAGACTAGACTAGCTAGATCCAAGTATCCAGCCAAACACAAAACTTCGTACTCCGCACTTAAAATTAAAAACTTCGTTGAAATTAAAAACTATTAAATAATTTGAAATCTGAAGCATAGGCCCCTGAAGTTCACCTGATATTGAGTGCGATTGAATTCAAATAATGTCCGAGATTCGTTGATCCTCCTCTCTCCTCCATTTCACATTCAAATCCGGACTCCAATGGATTTCTTGAGCATTCCAAAAATTCCACTGGTGGACTTCCAACGCCGAATATCAAAATAATTATTTCGTGTATAGTTGAACGCAATACAGCATTTTTGATTTGGTGTTGTAGTTGTTCTCTTATCACATTACCGCAAAGACAACTACGGGGGCGCTTCGGTGACCCATGACCCAATTAACCAATTGCCTGCGCGTCTTCTGAGTTCCCAATGCCAACAGAATTCATGAGAGTTTATTGCTCAAGGAGATCAATTACTTCTATGTTATTGAATTCCTTGGCAAGGCTCAAGGCTGTTTGGCCAATCTCGTCTTCGGTATTTTTCTCAGCGCCTGCTTCCAAAAGGAGCTTTACCACAGCGGTGCAACCTTCAAGCGAGGCCTTCATAAGCACCGTCCAGCCACGATCGTTCATGGCGTTCATGTCAGCACCCGCATCAAGAAGAAGCTGAACGGTAGCGCTTTGACCTACTTCAGATGCCATCATGAGCGCTGTAGAGCCACTGTAGTTCTTTGCATCCTTATCTGCCCCTGCTTTTAGGAGAAGCTCCACAATAGCGGTGTGACCTTCATTTGAAGCACACATGAGAGCTGTGCGGCTCGTATCGGACTTAGCCTCTAAATCAGCGCCTGCTCCTAGCAAGAGCTTCACGATATCGGTGTGACCGCTTGACGAAGCTATCATGAGAGCAGTCTCGCCACGATGATTCGTTGCCTCCTTATCAGCGCCTGCTTCCAGAAGAAGCCGTACGATAACATCGTGACCGTTGAGGGAAGCACCAACGAACGCTGTCCAGCCACGATCGTTCTTCGCATCCTTGTCTGCCCCTGCCTCAAGAAGGAGCTTCACTATTGTTATGTGACCTTCGTTTGAGGCTTCGATGAGCGCTGTTCTGCGACGCTCTCCCCTTACGTCAACACTGGCACCTTTCTCTAAGCATTCTCGTACGGTTGCCACGTCACCCTCATCCGCTGCCATTATCAGCTCAACCGTTGCCTTCGCTGCAATCGCGACTGTGGCCGCTGCCGTCACCACCGCGCGCACCCACACCTGTGCCTCGGGTGATGAGCAATGTGTTGCGACATGCAGCGCATCCGTGCGCGCCATCCTCTTCATCTTGAGGAACTCGAACACGTCGCCAGCACAGTCGTCTGGTAACGCTGAATTGGGCTGAGTCGCGGCTGCGAGATGCAAAATGCATGCATCATGCGCCCAAGCTGTAACTGCGGTACGGGCAGCGTGCGGGGCCCATAGGAATGACGGGTCAAAGTGATAGGACCGCAGGGGCAGCGCAGTCGTAGACACCGTATCCTCGGAAGCTGATAGAGTAACACAATGCGCGACCGCAGCTGAGACTAGAATGACTGGATCTACGCCTATAGCAATGATAACTGCGGCGTGATTATGAAGAAGGGCACGGCAAGTATCGTCGATGGCAAGGTCGAGGGGAGTGGCTCCGTTCGTGTCCTTCACGTTGATATCTGCTCCGGCTTCGAGGAGTGACTCTACCGTTGCTGCATCCCCTTTCATCGCGGCTTCATGGAGTGAGGTGCGGCCATGCTCATTCATATAGGTTCCAACGATTTCGAGTGTCTTTGCGACAGTGGGGTCGATTGATGCCCGGTGCTTGGCTAAAGCAGAGCGGGATGCAGCAGGGCTTTTCACCAAAGCTTCTCGGCATAGCATTAAGGTTGCCGCTAACACTGCTGCTGTCGGATTCATGGCCTCTGACGCACCCTCAGCAATATCAACCGAACAGGGAAAATCTTCATGAATTTGCGGAGAACTGGAGGCCTGGATGGCGATGGGGGCAGAAAGGGCTAGCATTGTTCTCCGTATAGATCTGCATACAACAACATCTAACTTTCTTACGATGATGCCGCCGATGACACGAAAGATCCCAAGAAGATCCGAAGATCTGAAGATCCACAATTCCACAATTCCACACACAGGAGACGACGAGACGACTGATGATGCGCTGATCTGTACAGCTGTACGGTAGTAACCTAGTTAGGGTTCCGTGAAAAAAGCAGAGCTTTTATTTGGAGAATCCTGAGGAAAAAAAGCTCAAAAAAAGCTCCCCAACGGACAATAGATAGCCCAACGGACAACTAGATTGCATAAGGAATTCCCAAATTCCCCCCTTGGTGGTGGAATTACGTTTTTAAATACGGTAAAAATACGGTTAATACGTCTGCAGATCCGTAGAAGCTTTTTTTTGCAGCTTTTTTTTTGGATTTTTGAAGCTTTTTTCCCGGAACCCTAAACCTAGTAACCTAGCTAGCTGCTAATTAGCTGGACTGCAGTAGTAGTATGTGAAGTACAAAGCTAATTGATAATAGATAATCTGTAGCTCGTTCTTATAAGATTATCGGACTGCTTAAACGTATGTTAGCTTTGTCGCGCTTCACACGCTTACCATTTCGATGAGCTTTACTTTACAATGATAGCCACATTAAAATTTATTTCGATTGTCTTTCGATCGTCACTTCTGCTCTCAGAGTGTGCGACTTAGTCCCTGAGAATCGAGATACTTACAGTATTTTATCATTGACAGCTGACGGACTGCCTTCACCAACGAGTGTCAACATCTACGTCATACTCTCGCTTGATATCTTTGATACCTAGAGTAATTTGTTGTAAGTTTACCAGGACACATTTAATGTTTAGTTAGAATGGTGCGCGGCCATAAAAGGTCGATAGGCGCCCCCTTGCCTCAGCTGCCACCTACCGAGGCGTTGATTCTCGAAGCTATGGCAGCTACAATGGCAGGTCCTGAGTGGGCGGACTTACACAGGCCAGGAGAAGCTCTTCTGGCGCGATGGCTGTCTGGAAATAGCTTATCTGCTCTCGAGGCCGCGTCAGCAAGGGCCTCTAACGATAGCGCTAGTATTCCATCCATGCAAGGCGCCCAACTAGTGAGCGGCAAACGCGGTGATTCCTGGCGTGCGCGGTATTCGTTTCAGGGCAAGACACGCACGATAACAGGGTTAGCTTCCCAGGCTGAGGCTGCTGCAGTTCGTGACGCAGCATTTCTCCTTTTGCATCCTGTGGAAGACCATCGTAGCAGCAACAACGTTTCTCGAGACAATAAGAGCCGCTGCTTTGATGATAGCCTATCGATTGATCCAAATGCTATCGATGATTGTGATGCAGTTTCGGACATTGACGCAGGGCATCCCAAAGATAAAGCGCACGGAGCAGGTGCTCCAGCACTCCATTCACCTGCGGCCATATTGGGTATCCTCAACTCGGCTCACAACCCTTTCGCGCCCTGTTTTCCACTTCGCTTAGCTGACTTCCTCGTCGCAGTACTGAAGAGCTGCCAAGGTGGTTCGCGCTCGAGGCAGTGTGCACCCTCAATTTCACCCTCGAATCCATACAATCCGTTAACTGCCACCGCGCAGAGCTTTGAATCTTCCGCACTCAATGATTCGAGCATGGCTGAGGCTCAGGCCTGTAAGCCATCGAGTGCGGGTACACTGACTGCTGCGCCTTTGACTAACGCTGCAGCAGCGACGACTCCCTCCGCAGCCACTTACTTTGAGAGTCCTACCTCATTGCGTAATCCCAATGATGGGCAGGCTTCCTCCAAAAATTCTGCTGCACCGCTCCACGGTGTTTATCGAGGAGCGGCCCAAGCTTCGTCGTCTAGTTTGGCGAACTTGGTTCCTCGAGGAAGTTTACCGCCAAGCAAGCGGCCGTTGCAGTACCAAGCCGGCGTCACTCACCGTGAGTGGCTGGCGCTAGTGAACCCTGCGCAAGCGCCCTTGCACTTGTTTCGCACGAGTGGTTTGAGTGCAGCGTGTCGCGATTTGGGCCTCCCTTGCCGCCCCGCTCAGGTACTTTGTCGAGGCCTACATTCATTCACGCGCTTCTAGGTGCAGAAGTGCCAATTTCCTCGAACATCTTAAAGAGCTATACGTTAACCTTTCCTGGCTTCTTTTTGTTCTTTTCCTTGCAACTCCTTTCTTTAATGTATTTCTCCCGCCTTCTTTAATTGTGTCTTTGTCGTTCAATTCCTGGTCTCATAAATCTCATACACCCTAACAGGACAGTTCCATGGCCCGGCGAGACGTGGAGCGCCGTATTCGAAGCCGCTTAGCTCAAATTGCAGCTTCCAATGCACACCCATCTACTGAAATGACTGGTGCAACATCTTTTGCAAGCGGGAACGCTACTACCTTGGCTCCCGCTTATCCTGACGTGTCTTACGCATCCTTGGAAAACCAAGAAGGTACTGCTGCAGTGGAGCCTGCTGATATAAAGAATGACATCCTTCCAGTTCCTGCTTTGCGCTTAGGAAATGAGGCAATAGTGGATAGAAGGGCAGCTGTAGATGAACATCCGAGCTATTATGGCTACGGCCACCTTGACAGCAACAAGGGAACGTCTGCGGCTGGAGAAACAACTGCAGCGATGGAAGCCACTGTAGCTGTCACAGATAGCTCTGTCTCCCACCCCAAATCGCGGCGCGAGAGACATACATCGCCGCGCCCTTCTGCTAAGCGGCGGAAGGGAATATCGAAGTTGCGGCCTGAGAATTCTGCTTTCGATAGCGCCGCTCAAAAGGAGGACGCGGCAACGGCAGCATCGTTAGCCGCTGACGAAGCTGACTTGCTGCTCCAAGCCGAAGAAAATTTAGCAGCGGAGTCGCTTGCGAACATGGCCGCGCATGGACCTTCGCAAGGAGGGATGAGCAGTAGCAGCAGTAGTGGAAGCAGTTATGGCAACAGCAGCAATGGCTTGATAAGTCACGATAGCCACAGCTACAGCAGCCTGAGCACAGGCCCCAGCTCCAGCATCGTAGGAGCTGGGACGGCGGGCACTTTAGCCGAAAGCGCCGGAGACGAAGTGACAGCCAGCAGCAGTGGGTATGGCTTTGGCGCGTTTGATTCTCTTGTCACAGGCGCCTTCTTGGGGTTTTTGTTTCAAGTTGACGGCGTGCACGACCATGGCCACTCGGACGACGAACATCACCGTGGCGGTGGTGACGAAAGAGGCAACGACGGCAACGATGACGACGACGGCCAAGACGCACCATACTTCATTAACGAGCCTTATGACTTAGCTGAAGGACCTTGGCCTGGGTCAAGCCGCTTGTAGAGTGGTGGTAAGTACAAAGTTTGGCAATGGGTATAGGCATTTCTAGTACAACCCACGCTCGCCTAATTTAGTGCTAGTTGGTAGTTTATTCCAAGTACAGCACCGGCCCAACTGTTGAACCACAGAGTAGCTCTTGGAGGCAGAATGGAAAAAGGGGGTAATGCATAAGAACAGAGCCCCATTGATGAGATTTCCTAGAGTAGATAAAAGTGGAACATATACAAAACTGCGAGGTACGTAGACTTAAAATTGAACTAACACAGAACCAGCCAATTTCCAGCTGTTCATAATACTTCCAACTCCCTCTAAAGTGGAAACTGATTATCCTGGCTATATCTCCTTCTTTAGGTCACCTGTTGCTGTTATTTCTCTTGTATCTCCACCAAGGGCTTCCTTGGGCAGGCAACTGTTTATCCTGCTATCTCCTATCTCTCCTTCTT
>Ga0307982_1000423_pt1 | contig 33404 bp, 21 predicted proteins | sample OrgLakmetagen989_FD_201847 | JGI IMG/M metagenome (GOLD analysis project Ga0307982, IMG submission 201847) | Saline water microbial communities from Organic Lake, Antarctica - #989 | ecosystem: Environmental > Aquatic > Non-marine Saline and Alkaline > Saline | place: Antarctica: Organic Lake...
GCTGCGTCGCCTGGTGATCGCGTCTGACCCCATCTGGCAGCCTGTGGCGATGCGAAAGCTGCTGCACATGGCTGTGTTTGGTCAAGTGCCAGTGGAGGCCAGTGGGCGCAGTCGGGCGAGGGGCACATACAGCAATGCTTTGGTTGATGTTGATGTGATTGGGCAAGATGATCCGGAGCCCCAACGGCTGCACAGATTGCCACCTGGGGCAGATGCATCTGAGCACGGCACAGCGCCGCTGGCCCAGCCTCGTCGGGTGCTGTTTCAAGAGGTGCAGGTGGCCTCCCTGCAGCAGCTGTCCACAGTGCAGTATGCAGCGGTGTGGATTGCAGTGCGCACGGAGCTACTTGCTGTGCGCTTGTCACGTGTGTGGGAGACACGGGTGCCTGGGTGGGCATTCATATATGTGCTGAGTACACTGCACGCGTTGAACTTAACCACACGCGTGCTTACTAGTGTGGGTCTGCGGTGTCCGTACGTGGACCCCAATGGAGATTGGTATTGGAATTTCTGTACAACTGAGTGATGTGGGCGGGCGGGCGGGCAGGCGGCGGATGTGGCTTGCTGCGTTAATGCATTGATCGTATTGCACTGCAATGAAGCCTCGTTTTGGATAGATAACATTGCGCCAATAAGCGGCACAACATGTTGCTTCAACCTGGACACTGCATCTCTTATCGCCCGTCAGGCGCCTACTGAGGTGCTGGACGCACCCACGCCCCCCCTCCCCTGGGTGCACTGCTGCAAGTAAAGAGTAGGCGAGGCTCAGCCAGAGGCTAAACCAAAGCAGCGTCAACACTGTTGCCTTGGTCATGACCTGGCCATTGCGTTTCGCTTTCAGTCTTATTTCGAGCGGGGAGTTTGGTTCATCGGGCACAGCTGCAGGTTGTCAAGCGCTGTTCCCCTGCTGGCCCGGGGCCAGCAAGAGGCTTGCCATTGTGAAGCACGACATCTCAAAAGCCGATCAGTGTAGATGCTTGGCGCAGCTCTTGCCACCATTCAGCTTTCAGCCTCCTTTCATGGGGAGCTGCTTGGTGAGAGAGCCCCTATCCTATTTGAGTGGGCTCATTCTAGTGTCAGGCCTGCGCCTGAAACACTCGCAGCGCAACTGGCCAACAAAAGAAGGGTATGCACTTGCAGAGAATGTGGACAAAGTTGTGGTCACAAAGCAGCAGCTCTCGTCACACTCGCATTGCAGGGAACCTCTGATTCTCGCTCATAGTCTTCGGGCTGTGATTCTGAACCGGCCAGTTGTTGCTCGCCAACGGGCAACAAAGAGAAGTCAAGCACGATGAGCTTGTTTGATGACGACGGTCAGCCTCCGATTGTGACCGACAAACTGTCAGCTCTCTTTGAGGTGTCGCACGACTCAGGGGGCGGCTCCCACCCCGCCGTGTTGTTTGCGCCCGAGCATCGTGCACCAGTTGAAGCATTTCCGGATGTGAAGAAAGACTCTTGCTCACAAAGTAGCCAAGCTACTGATATTGGCCCACAATATGTAGGGCCTCGTAAGTTACATGGCCGAGCATCTAGCCTGCGAGCGTTGCTTGATGCGGATTCTTCAAAGCCCGTTGGCCAAGCTAGTGGCCATGGCGATGCAGCCTCAGTTGCAGCCCATAGTGGCACCAGGCAGTTCAGACTATTCTCTGAAGACTCATCAGATGCAGCACGAGCTTCAATTGGTCGTGCACTTCACGATAATGCTGCAGATTTTGACCCAGCCGGCACTGTGCGTGCGAGCGTGCCAGTTAGAGAAATTGCTGAGCATGTGTGGACCTCGTTTGAGGCATCCAAGTTTTTTCCCAAGCTCATGGCACGGGTTGATGAATTTTGCACTGAAGAACTTGCCCGGTGCAGCCCACCTGCGGTCCGAGCTCGAAGGCCGCAGGTGAGTTGGCAGGCTCACGGGACAGGACGCCAGCAGGCGCACACAGCAGAGGAGCTCGCAGAGACATTTCTACAACCCAGCGAAGAAGCAGACGCTGCGGCGCACCGGATCTTGGATTTCTTAGAGGAGTGCGTGGATGCCTGCCGCACGTGTTCCGTGTTTTCGACGCCACCCCCATGGTGGGTGAGACACGGCCTGGAGCATGGGCGCATGGCTGCCCAGCCCCGCGGCGCCAAGCTCTCAGCCAGCAGCCTGGGCGACAGCACAGTCCGCTCAATCTCGCCAGGCGCTTCACTTGGGGGGCTGTCAGCTGAAGCCCCCCCACCCCCTCGAGCAGCTTTTAAGCCCCCCTCGCTACCTCAACAACAGCCCCCCATTGAGATGCAGCCAAAGCAGACCGGAGCCTCCACAAGTGCTGCTACCACTTCAACGACAGGCAGTCTCACTGGGACACTACATACTATTCGTCGCGTATCTGCACAACAGTCTTCGTGTGGGTCGCCTGTGTTCGCTGCCGTCTCACAGGTTGCACCTGGAACAGACCCCCTGTCTTCGCTGTTGCCACCTTCCGTGCAGCATACTACGCTGGGCAGCACCCGGCCGCGGCGTCGCAGCAGGAGCAACAGTCTCACCCAGCGCATGCTGAGCGCTCCTCGTCGGAGGCATGGGAGCGGCTCTTCGCCCAACGCTCCGGTCACAAGTGCAAGTGCGAACACAAGTCCAGCGAGTAGATGGCTGCCTGGTACAAATCATCATCCATCGAAATCAGCTTCGGATGCACGCCGTATGTCCATGAGCGTCGTGCCCACTCGCAAAGCTTCCTTCGTGACCGTGGAGCACTTGTTGTCGGGGGGGGGTGCCTCCGCCCCTGCCCACCCCAGGAGGCCTGAAAAGGGCATGGCGGATACATTGCGCACATATAAGCCCCCCCAAGAGGTGCTCATGTTTGCTCGTAACAAGCTGGAGGGTATTGTCATGGCGAATCTGCACGATGCACTGCTGGGGGGGACGGAGGCGGATATAGCTGCAGACCAAGCCTTTGAGCGCCGCCGTGCGTCACTACAGTGGCTGTCTTCTGAGCAGCTGCAGCTGCCTGCTGAAGCAGACAACGACGTCATTCTCAGCATGGCACAGAGCGAGCTGGGTAAGATCAACTCTGTGGTGACCCCGGAGGAAAAGATGCAGTGTGTGTTCGCAGCAGCGGGTGTACTGTTCAAGGCGTTAAACATGATGGTGCGCTCGAAGAACTCCTCCAAAGGCGCCTCAGCCGACGACTTCTTGCCGGTGTTCATTGCAGTTGTGCTGCGGGCGCAGGTGCCTCGACTGGAGAGCAACTGCCGCTTCGTGGAGCGCTTTCGCCACCAAAGCGCCATGCTTGCCAAGGGCGGGTACACGTTTGTGAATCTCCGCAGCGCCATGATGTTCTTGATGCAGTGTTCCGCGGAGGATGTGGGGGTGAGCCAGGAGGAGTGGACTGCGCACTTCAAGGACACTGCAAGCGCCCAAGCTTGAGGCACACCGAATGAATTCAGCACATGTGACACTTTTATGAATGCATGGAAGTCACCGCACCTTTAAGGGTACCTAGGGACTAAAGCAACGTGCTTGCAGTCCGCTGGCTTGCGGCGAAGGAATCACATCTCAACCTCACCTCACGCTCGACACACGCGCACCCACACTGTAGGCACGGGCTACTGCACTTTCGGCGCCGAGCTGCGCTTCTTGTTGGGCCTCTTTCTGCGTTCCCGAGGGGCCTGTGCTGTCTAGGGAGGGGCAGCAGCTGAGGCGGCTGCGGCAGGGGCTGCCTCGGAGGGGGGGGCGGAGTCACCCCCAGGCGGCCCCCCCTGCACATGCCTAGCTGAACAGGCGTGGGGAGACAGGGATACAGTTGGGCCTGCATCGCTGTGGGATGTTTCTGTGGTCCCCTCCTCGGCTGCCACAGCTGCCCCAGCCACAAACGGTGTTCCGGCGTAGAGCTCCGGAGCGGGGTCGTTGCGTTCCGGCTCAGCGTGCTCTGCATGGTGCTGCACCTTGCTGCCCCCTGCAGCGCCCTTCTCGTGTTTCAAGGTGACTTTCAGGCGCTTGTGGCCGATGCGCATACCATCCAGTCGTTGAATAGCCGTGGTGGCAAACTCGGCCTGAGAGAAGGAGACGAAGCCAAAGCCCCGACTGCGGCCCGTAGCCCTGTCGACAATGATGCGGGCAGACACCACGGTGCCAAATGGGGCGAAGTAGTGCAGCAGGTCCATATTGGTCATGTCGTTGGGAAGGTGGAAAATGAAGAGGTTGGCACCGGGCGGGCCTTGGGGGTCAGAGCCGAACTGCAGCGCGGGGCCTGGCTTCTGCACAGGGAACTCAGCGAGGACGGAGCCTACAACCGGTGCTGTTCCGGGTACGTAGGCCTGCGGAGTGCCTGCTGTTGCAAGAGCCACATTGTGTGCGGAGGTTACAGCATGAGCAGGAAATTGTGGCAAAGGCATGTACCCTTGCCCCGGAACTGCATGTTGCATAGGGTACTGAGAAGAGTACTGCATAGAATATGCATAATGTGGTGGCATATGCATGTTGAGTGGCATGCCTTGAGGTGCGCCAAATGTTGGCACACCATAGGCGGGGTGAACTCCTGTGTGCAGCATTCCAGGGTGCTGCATTCCAGCTGAGAACGGTGGAGATCCAGAGTGAGATAGCTGTATACTATACATTGGGTGTGCTTGAGTGCCATTGACGCTGTAGTGTTGCTGTTGGGAAGGTGCAAGCTGACTCGCGACAGACATAGCAATCGCTGCGGAATCTGGCTTGAGCGACGCACTAGGTGCTTCAGCTCCTGAGGTTGCTGTTGGAACGGGAACTAGCATGTATCCTGCATTTGAAAGCCATGAATATGATTTGGGGCGCACCTTGTAAGTATGATGCGTGTGGTCTGCTCGAGCTTGTCGCGCTGCGAGACTGCCGCTGCGGGCATTGCACGTACCAGCTGGAATGCTGCTGAGAGCCACACCACCGGCATGTGTGCCATGTGGCACAGTCCCAGGGGTTGCATTTATAGGTGCATGCTGTGCTGCAGAAGTGGCTTCACTTGCGCTCGACATGTCTTGATTTGAGAGGCTGAATGTCGAACGAAGCCAAGCCAAGGGATTGCAAGGAATCTGCACCTATACAGCACAGTAAATCGTTTTTCACCACAAACAGTGGTCAAGCTGTGCTGCTTTTGCTCGAAACTACGAACCTGCAGTGCTTGCTCCGCCCTGTTTTGGAAGGCAGCCTAACTTGGTGCGCACAGAAACCTAGTACTAGCCACTGCGGTTCCTTGCACTGCCTAAATCAAGCGCCAATCTGCAAGTCTAGCCAGTCGCTCGTGTCAGGCTGTTGCAATGTGAGGATTGGAATGACGAGCTTGAACACTGCATTCAGCGCGACGCTGTCATTCATGTGAAGAATTTGGAAATGGATTGCGCTATTCAAGGCTGTTGCTGACACGCGGGCTGCCAAGCGGATCGCTGCCTCCCGCAGTGCAGGCCCCCCCTTGCGCCCCCCTGCTTGCTGGGGCTCCGTGTGCAGTGCCCGGGATGAGCACTGCTACAACAGCATAGATCAGGCATGAGAGAATGCAGAGGCGAACCTGCTGCCCCACCCTCTGCTCTGCATCGGTTCAGCACGTCCAGGCGCTAGCCATGGCATGGTAGCACAGCACAGCGCCACGCCTCCCCCGCCTCCTCCTCTCTTCTGGATGCATCGCAGGGTGGCGGCTGACTGCGACTGCAACTTAGGTGGAAGTTACCGAAATCTGCCCCCGTTAAAAGTGCAAGGCACCTGCTTCCACGGGTGCATCAGCGAGAGCTGCGGGTGAAAACCACGTGTTGCGTCCATTGCCAAGAGGCATCGCAAACCAAGGCAAGGGGGGGCTCAGTGTGAGTAGGAACGTCAAACGAAGGCCTAAGAATATGCGACAGCAAACCAATTCCATCAGAAATCCCGGATTGTACATAACTCCTGCCGCGGTGCATTTCATAGGGACGCAGGTGGCCATGAGCGATCGCAGCAGTAGCTTGAGCGATGACGGGAGGCATCGGCGCTTGACGCCACCCCGCATCAAAGTTCCTAAAGCTCATCATCCTCTGCCCAAAGATGCTGGTGTTAGTAGCCCAACAGACAATATGATGTCTCCTATCACTGCTGCCATTTCTAAACGCCGTGATATGTTCAAATCGTACGTGGCATGCCTGCGGAAGTTGGTTTGGCGTGTTGCTCACAATCTGCTTCGCCTGTTTGTGCAGACATGGCAAATCTGAAACTCCTGCGGGTCCAACTATCATTCTGGGAACATCATCTCGATGGCGGCAAATGGTCATGTCTGAGATGGGCTACCACTTCAGTACATTGAGCCCTGACATTGACGAGAAAGCTATCCGGCATCCAAACCCGTACTTGCTGCCAACCCTTGTGGCCAGGGCCAAGGCCGACGCCCTGGTGAAGCGAGTCAACATCCCTGCGTTGATCATAACAGCTGACCAAGTCGTGCTTGCCCCTCGCCCAGCGACAAGTGCAGCGGCCGCAGCGAGCTCTGCCCCAAGTGAGTCAGCAGGAGACGGCGCCGAGCGGCACGACCCCGACACAGTTGAGATGCGTGAAAAGCCAGAGTCCCTCGAGCAAGCTCGCCATTTCATCGAGACCTACTCAGGCAGGTGGATTCAAACCGTGTCTGCTGTGGTGGTGCACAACACTGTCACTGGCGCCCGCGTGGACGGGGTGGATTTGGCCACTGTGCACTTCAGCGACATCCCGCCGTCCACTATTGACTCGCTGCTGCAGCCTCCTGCAGATGGCTCCTCTGAGCTGCCCATTATCATGCACTGCGCTGGTGCAGTGCAGGTGGAGAACCATCTGCTGGAACCGCTCATCACTCACAAATCCACCACCAACGACTCCATTTTTGGCCTTCCCAAGCAGCTTCTGGCCAAACTGCTTGTGTCACAGGGTGCACCGGAGCCCGCCGTGGAGCCCACGCTGCCCCATGGGGCGTCGGTTGCTGTGGCAATCGCGGCACATGAGGGACTGGGATGAGGGCGCAGTGCCATGTGCTCTGCGCGGGGAGCTGCCGATAATACAGCGCGGCCAACAGCAATAATGACTATATATACCTGAATCGTCAATGAGTGCTCGTGTTTGGGTTTGGGCATGCAGGAGAGATGTTTTGGCCCACGTTGCAAGCCAATTGAGACATGGGGTGCGATGTCGAGACGGTGTGCACCGGTAGACACGCCTCGCTGCATTTGGGCATCAGCAGTCAACCAAATAACGCATAACTTTACTGCGAGCAATCCTCCTCAGCAGCTTTCGTCTTGGTTCTAGGCTCTGCCGCGTCAAATATTCGCACAAAATTTCTGCGGACATAGCACCGTATTGCGACACATACTGCGGATCAATATGTCAGCTTCGCCAGAAATTACCAATGTAAAATCAAGGCAAGCGTGCTACTCAGCACGTGATGCGTTTTACCACTGTATGGGTATGTAATGGCATGAGCGTTGATTCGGCCGACCCAAGGGAACCTTTTAGAATTGATTCTTGCAGAGTCGGCTGGGAATAATGCCTCCAAGTGCGAACGAGAGGACAACCTTTACACATCAGCTTGCATGAAGAGCTGGAGGAAGTATTTCGACGACCGGAGGCGCAGTCGGAAGCCTCAAATCGACGTCAACACATACAAGTGACACGACTTGCATGCCTGTCGGGGAGCAGACCCAGGGCGTCTGGAATGCAAGTGTGTGTTTGCACGCACTAGCCGGGGGGCAGCATTGTTTCTCCAATTAACAAAGCTGAGGGCAGGTGCTATGCAGGATGTGCCATAAAGCAAGACTGTCCGCGCGCTGGTCTTCAACGGCCAAGTGAGGCAGATGTCGCAGCGCGTAAAAATGAATTCATGCGCACAAGACCATGACGCGCCCGACTCATCCATGATAGCCATGATGCCAGGCAGTGGCTTGGCTGCATCAGCTGCTGGGCCAGCAGCCATGCTGGGACATACCAGTCCCACACTGCTGGCAATAACAGGTAGGTGCACAAGGCACCACTGGGAGGGCCAAAGTGCGTCGGTGCATTATCAGAAGCACTTGCACAGCACACACACTCGAAGAAACTTGCGAATGCATGCATACCGACACTTCAAAGTCGACCGCAGCAACGTCGGATGCGGCGGCGGCCAGAAACTGCTAGTCTCAACATGTTGGGTAGTTTGGGGCTGGGGGACTGCGGGGGGATCAAGCAGAGGCAGTCTTCTTTGCCTTGTAATCCTTCACAGCAGCCTTGATGGCATCCTCAGCCAGCATGCTGCACAAAAAAGTAGTGGTGTGCGAGCAGACTTCACAGGACAGTGCACAGGCAGTGGACATACCTGCAGTGCAGCTTCACTGGAGGCAACTTCAAATGGGAAGCGATATCTTTGTTCTTGATGTTGGTGCATTCCTCGATGTTCATTCCCTGGATCCACTCGGTTGCAACGGAGCTGCATGCGCTGTGACGTGCGGCGCGTGCCGCTTTCGAATACTTGTACATTACTAACCTGGATGCGATCGCACTGCCGCAGCCAAAAGTCTTGAACTTTGCTTCGCTTATGACGCCATTGTCGTCTACCTTGATCTGCACAGTTGTAGAGATGAGAGATTAATGCCGTCACCCACGTTGTCATTCAATTCCGCAACGAACCTGGAGCTTCATGACATCGCCGCAAGCAGGTGCACCAACGAGACCAGTACCAACAGTAATATCCTTCGCGTCCATGCTGCCAACATTGCGCGGGTTTTCGTAGTGGTCCACGATATTCTCGTGGTACATACGCACGGCGCCTAGGGCGGGGCGCTGCGAGCTGCGCGAGGCAAGACCCACAGTCTGGCGGGCAGCACGAGCAAGCATTTTGTACTATGAGTATCGAAGGTAATCAAACGTGATGGATTCTTCAGAGATGTTGTTGAAGATATTTTGAGTTTAGGACAGGGCTGTTACAGGGCAGGGTTGGTCCACCCCCTGCGAAAGCTGAAAATTTGAGGCCCCCTGGCCACGAAATGCAGCAGGGTTTTATCTAACCAAACGCAATTTCCGCAGCGTATTTCTCTATTTCCGCTCTATTTCCGCACCTGTCGGCGCACCATGGCCTATTAAATCTAACATGGGGTGGACCGACCCTGTGTTAGCGAGCGGGTCGAAGCTGCCGACTGGGCCCTCCCACTCTCCCCCAGGGTTTAGAATTGTGGGGGCAGGAACCAAGTGACAAGCCAGGGCTGCGCGGGTAACCTTTATCGCTTCCTCAAAAACATTCTGTCCCATGGAACCTGTCGCCCGGTGGGCAAATTTTAGCCGGACGGCATGCTGGAGGAGGGGGCCTCGCGGGCGCGGGCGGGGGGCGATAGAGCCGTGAATATTTCCTCAGCCACCCCTAGTTGATTTGTGTGAAAAGGCTGCTACTCATTGCATGCACTGCTGCGCTGCGGGTCATTTGGCCTCTACTCATTGAAAAGACCTGATTTGGGGGGGGGTCAGATGTGAGGGAGGTCGCCTTGGGTGCTGACGGAAACAACGACTGGACCAAAGCACAAATTACCACAAACCGCCATCAGGTCTTATTGTGGGCCACGCATTCTGCCCGCTCGCCTCTCAATTTGCAGTCAGCTTGGCGTTTCGCTTGCGTTGCCACAGCCATATTGTATGAAGCAATCGGCTGAGGGCTTGGCCAGCCTGCATGGAAGACTGCAGTTGCTCAGCGATACAGTTGCAGAAGGTTTAGCTCTATATGATACACACGCCCAGAATGCGGGTTTTATTGTGGCTGCTAGGGACACGGAGCATGGCTTGTCTTTTTTGCTGGCTCGCGTAAGACAACAGGACAGCTGAAGCATGCCCAGCCTGTTCACTCCTGCCCACCGCAGAACTTGAGGCAAATGATGCACACCTTTCACTCTATTCAACAACAACTTCACATTGTTGACAGTGACTCTGAGGGTGACACCCACGAAGCTGAGCTGGCAAGCCTGTCAAAAGCTGTTGAGCTTTTGCAAGTTGTGCAGAGCGGGCTTCAGGCAGCACTGACGGCCACTCGGTGCGTTGCAGCTATCGAAGATATGCGTACGAAGAAAGCATCGTGTCTTCAAGTGCCTCTAGCTCAAGATGGTTCCCTGGTCGTGGCTGTGCCTGCCCTGTCAGCGGCCTCGGCACAGGCCCTCCTGCATCTGTACCCCCCCTTCTCTGGCTTGGCTGCTGAGCGGAAACAGCTCATTCAAGAGGGCTTTGCCCTTTTGAGAACTGCGTCTGCTACATCTTCTGCCGCCACAAGCCCAGCCCAGTCCTCGAGTAGCAACGCAGGCGCTGGTAGCGCCGACTCATTTGAGCTGTTAAAGGCGCGTGCCGGCCCAATCCAGGCGGAGCCTGATCTAGCGCGGCTGGCTGTACGGGTGCTAGTGCGCTGTGCAGTAGCTAGTTCAACGGAAAGAACCCATCCTGTTGCCGTCAGGCCCCCGCCTCAGCCTGCAGACACCGGGGCCGGTGCAGAACCACAGCGGTCCCTGCTCCGACAGCGGCTGCGCACAGCCCTGCTTGTGCAGCCCTCTCGCCAAGCACTTGCCCCCAGCTATGCTCTCGAGCACATGCAGCTCATTCGCGGCGTGCCCCCCCGCGGCCGCCATGACCTGCTGCACGAAGAGCTGCTGGACGCAGACGCAGTGGACGAGGACATGGTCAACATGAGCAGCGCACTGAAACAGGCCACTCAGGCAATGACGGATCGTCTGCAGGCAGACAACGCCGTGCTGGACTCTGCCACAGCGGCTGCAGGCACCAACCTCAGCAGCATCTCTGCAACGCAAGCAGAGCTGTCCTCGGAGAACCAAGGCGCAACTGTCACTTTCATCAGCACGTTAGTGCTGCTGGGTGTGGTAGCGTGCGTGTTTGTTGCGACGTACGCTGCCATTCGATTCCTGCCTAAATAGTAATGAATTGCAACCTTGCAGTTTGGCTGCCACAGCGGCTGCACGCCGCTGGGACTGCCACTTACTGTGCCTGAGGCACCTGTGATGCAGATGCAGGGACCCGGCGTGCACCGCTGCTTGCGCTGCTGCTGCTATCCGGCACCCCACTGCGATCATACCCCATCGCATTCCTGTACTTGGCTCGCTCTGTGGTGGTGATGCGGTCGTTCAGCCAGTTCCCGCTGCTGGTGCGCTCCCTGAAGCGCCGCCTCTTGTTGCCCCCAAAGATGACCTCCAAGTCGCATGTGGTGATCTCTGCGAAAATGCTGTCGGGGTCCAGGGTGTTGCCCCCGTACTGCGCATGCAGGGCTGTCTCCAGCACCTTCCCCTTGGCCCAGTCTGGGATGGGCTTCTTGCTCTTCTTCCCCTCATCGCTGTCGTCGTCGCTGCTGGCTTCTTTGTCGCTGATCTGGTAGTTGTCAGAGGCAGGCACGGGGGGCACGGCCGCGGCGGCGTAGGCGGCAGCTGTGGCAACGGCAGCGCTGGAGCTGGGCACGGTGCTGGGCAGCACAGGGAAGGTCTTCTCAGCTGTAGGCGGTGCTGGTGCAGCAACTGGTGCAGCTGCCGGGACAGCAGCCGGTGCTGTGGCTGTGGCTGTAGCTTGGTCTGCAACGCTGGCCACAGCCACACTGGCCAGTGTGGCGCCAGCAGCACCCGAGGAAACAGGCGCTGGTGTGGGCTCAGCTGTGGGCACGGGGGCCTTGGGGGCTACACTGACCAGGGCGCCCAAGCCTTGCAGCTGCGGGGGTGAAGCTGTGCCCTCCTTCCTCAAGCTGGCCTGTGTGGCCTTGAGCCCAGCGGAGGCGGCTGCCAGGCGGGCCTCACGGGAGGCAGAGGCGGCAGAAGTGGCAGAGCCATCACTGCTGGCAGTGCCCACACTTGACGACCGTGCCTCCGATGACGCGGCGCTGCTAGCGGAGGAGCTCACAGAGCTGTCCCCGAGCAGGCTTCCCCGCGGCGTCTCTGCTGCAGCAGCTGCTGCAGCTTGCAGCTTGGCCTGTGACTGCGCTGCCGCCTGCGCCGCTTGCTTGGCAGCTTCCTTGGCAGCTTGTCGCTCCCTCCACCGAGCTTCATTCTGCTTTGCGCGCTCCCGTGCGGCCTGTGCCTCAGCCATGAGTGCTGCCTCAGCAAGGGCCTCCTCACTGAGCTGGGGGGGCTGCTGGACAGCCGGAGGGGCTGCCACTGGTACATCTGGCGCTGCAGTAGGCTCTGATATGGTGACTGTGGCCTCCAGAGCTGCCGCTGCAGGCTGCGGCTGCTCCGAACCCGCAGCCGCAGCCGCAGCCTCAGCTGCCGGTGCTGGTGACGGCGCGGGCTCAGCCTGGGCAGCAGGCGATGCCTTGGCTGCAGAAAGCACAACATCACCATCATCATCCTGGACAGGCTTGGGTGTGCACGTTGCTTGCTTGGTAGGCACTGTGTCTTCTGTGGATGTGGCCGCAGAATTCGGCGCTGTGGTGCCCTCCGCAGATTCCTCGTCAGAAACGGAGGCTTCGCTAGCGGCAGCTGGGGAAGCATAGCTATCGGATGCACTGGAGCTACTGCTAGCTGACGAGGCTGAGCTGCAGGCACTGCCCTGGGCGGTGGAATGCACAGCTGCGCCAGAAGGAGTGACGGGCGCTGCCTTGGGGGACGGCGGTACCATGGCACCAGCCCCCAGCTGGGAAGAGGACGTGGAGGATGGTGAATCCTGCAGCTGCACTGCAGTCTGTGCAGGGGGGGAAGCCTGGCCTGGGGAGGGGGGGGCCTCTTGGGGTGAATGGAAGCTGTCGCGCGTGCTTTGGGCTGGGGACTGGACTGCAGGAGCCGCCGAGTCCAGCAGCTGCACATCACCCTCTTCATCTTCCTGGGATGTGTTCACAGCTGCAGTGGGCTTCGCTGCGGGTACAGGTGGGTGTGCTTCGACCCAAGCGGCGCGAGCATCCTCGATCAAGGCCTCCCGTAGCCGAGCAACCAAGTCCTTTTTCACACCGCTCTTGACAAGTCCCCTGGCGCCTAATTTCTTTCGTAGCTCAACAACCTTAAGGGCTGCTGGGTCGTATTCCAGCTCCAATGCCGTGTCCGGAGGTGGCGGCAGCGCCGCCCGCGCGGAAATTGAGCTTGCCTTCGAGGAACTTGAGGCATCTGACTCTGCACTGAGCTTGCGGGCCTTGCTTGACGACTGAATGGCATGAGCAACCTGTATTAAGAAAAATGTCAATAGGCTGGCGGTGCAGAATTCAAGCGTGGTGGGAAATGGCCGCAGCAGTTGAACGGGGTCAGCCAGCGTCGTGACACGAGCAGCACTCACACCTGGCAACTCTGCTGCACCTCCATCTCTTTTTGATCCACCAACTGCACAAAACGATTAGATTTGATATCATTTCATACATCCTCATCCCTTCGTGTATACATACATGGACTTGGGGTCACAGCAGAGATAGCCTGTGCGGTTGGCGTTTGCGTGCTAACGTTCGCCACTGCAGTGAGGCCGGGCTTTGTACATACACTGAAGTCAGATTCGCTGTCAGATTCATAATCGGGTACATCCAGTAAGTGTCTGTACATCAAACTGGTGACAGATCGACCTGCCGTAGTGTCCATTCGTGACTATCGTACGGTACATGCTTGGCTTTGATCTGCTGAAGTTCTGAACGCATCCACGTTTTGATTGAGCGTGCTTCAGTGTTGAGCTTTTCGATGTAGCCCCCGGCAAGACTGTTCAGCTTAGATATGACAAGCTCAAAGGGCTCGCTTTTCATTGAGGACATGGCTGCAGTCTACGCAAGCACACTTTGCAGAGAAATCGCTTGATGAGCCCCGGCAGTACGCTGCAGCATTGCCTGAGCGATGCTCTCAAAAGTAGCAGCTATGAATACAACTTGATACCAAAACATGTTTTGTACAAGCTTGGCAGTTGATCAAGCATGTATTCCCAAGTTGATGGTTGCTCGCCATGCGCCAGGCCCCCCCGTTGATGCACCACATTCAAAACAATGCCTTTGTCGGTGCTGGTTCAAGGCGCAAGGCACAGCACGCACCGCATGCTGTACACGGCAACACAAATTCCTTCCGATTGCATTTAGTTCGTTGCTTATGCCTTTTTGGCCTTCTTGGCTTTCTTGGCTGACTTGGGGGCAGCGGCTGCCTCCTCCGCTTCGCCAGCTGCCAAGTCAGCGAAGGCAGATGACGCGCGCTGCTTGGCCACCACTGCCGTCTCGCCAGACCGTGCTCGCTTGCTGCCCTTGCCTGGCTTGGCACCAGCAGGCGCAACCATGCCTTCAAACCACGTCAGGTCCAGCTTCATGGGGCCTTGTCCCAGGCGGGACAGTGCCGACTGTGCGGCATTCTGCACCTTGCCACTGGAGGCACAGTGCACCAGAGCAGATAGTGCCTGCACCAAGGCGGTGCGAGCATCTCCCTCTGGGGTGGGCACCTTCTCCCCAGCCGCCCCAGGCTTTGGGGCGACTAGCTGTCGGGCAAAAGCAATCAGGTCCTTCTGGCGGGCAGCATTCAGCTGGGAAGGCAGCTTCAAACGCCCAGCCTGTGCAGCGCGCATGAGCAGGTCGCTCAGGGACACAGCAATCGCATCCACAATGTCCTGCACGCTCTCCTGGGACAGGCGGTCGCTGGGAGAGGGGGGTGCAGGGGGGGCTCCCTCAGCATCCGACCCTGCTGCATCAGCAGCTGTGTCCAGTCGCTTACCGACCACTGCAGTATTCACTGCAACCTGTGGCACAGAAGTCTGGACCGTCAGCAGGGCTCCAGCCCCCCGCAGCAGGGAGCCGAGCATGGTCACAGCATCAGCAGACCTGAAGCCGTTCACTCCAGACGCCATGCCATGCAGCAGTGCAGGCACCACTGCCACAGCAGCTGGGCCACCAACATTCCACAGGGGCGCAAAGAGCTTGCTGGTGAACTTGCTGTTCTTGTGAGTCAGGTAGGACGTGAGCGCATCCGAGTACACGGCTGCCACTGGCGCCAGGAGCTCAGGCTGCTCAGTGAGAACATCGTCTGCCATGAGCGCCTTGAGGAACACGGCTGCCACCCGGCCTGCTGCCAAGACGAAGTCTGCGCCGGCGGCACCAGCAGCCAGCAGAATGCACTCCTCGATGGACACGGCGGCACCGGTGAGAGTCACCCCCAGCATGCCCACCTCGTCATCGTCCAGCACATCGCCCTCCACGGCGTCCTCCTCCTCGGCGTCGCTGCCGGCTTCTGCAGGGGCTGTGGCTGCTGCCTCCAGCTGCACATCTGCGTCCTCGCTGTCGGAGTCGTCATCCAGGTCAGCCAGCAGCTGTGGCACGGCGCCGCTCTTGGCTGTGAGCTTGTTTAGCAGGGCGTTTACGCGCTGGGCGATGCCGCGGCAGGGGTGCGAGCCGCCAGACAGGCGCACGCGGTTACCCAGGATGCGGGATGCACGCAGCAGAGGCATGAGCATGAGCAGGTGCTGCGTGCGACCAGCGATGCGGCCCGCCCATGAGTCCAGCAAGTCTGAGGCTCGGAACTGGAAGTGCAGGGCAGCGTCCCTGCGCGCCTTGGCGGCTGCAGCAGCTGCTGCGCCGTCCGCCTTGGCCGTCACAATGCCGCTCACCATGCGGTCCATGGCCTCCAGCTCCTCCTTGCTGGGGAGGGGGAGGGTGCCCTCCGTAACGGCGGTGGCGCCATCGTCCAGCTCCACGTCACTGGCTTCAGCACTGGAGGCTTCATCCTCCTCATCCTCATCCTCTTCCTCCTCGTCGCTCTCTTCCTCCTCAGTGTCCTCTCCCGAAGCCGCCTCCTCCTCGCTGCCGTCAGCTGAGGCAGCATCGGCATCAGCCGTGGGCTCTGGTGCCAAGTCCTCCAGGCTAGCAGCCAGCACTGAGACAACAGCCTCCACAGCGCCAGCATTCACAAGGGGCGCCAGGCCGGCAGAAGCCAGCTTCACGGTCTCGCGCACCAGCGCCGCGCCGGGGGGGGGCAGGGCGCCTGAGGCGGCACCAGCTCCAGCAGCCGCCCCCAGGTTAGACAGCAGCGCCAGCAGCACCTCAGTGACCACCACGATAGCCTTGGCTTCACCACCCTCCACGTCATCGGACGCCCAGGCAGCAATGGGCACGCCACGCCAGACGCCAGAGGCTCCCGTGGACTTGCGCTTGGATTTCTTGGGAGTCTTGCCAGTGGCGGCCTCAGGGGCCAGCACCGATGCAGCGTGCAAGGGCAGCAGCACCAGGGCACGCGCAGCAGCCAGCAAGTCCTGCAGCAGGGGCAGAATGGCCGCAGGGGCGGACAGCGCACGGGCAGCCACAACCGCAAGCAGAGCAGCGTAGGACAGAGCAGTGCGCTGCAGGTCAGCAACTGCCAGGGTGTCGCTGTCTGCCACGCCCAGTGCAGTGGCTACAGCCTCAGGTTTGGCCTCTGCCAGCACTTGTGCTGCCTGCTGCAGGGCCTGTGCCAGCTGCATGGCCTCGGCAATAGCTGGAGCTCCCTCGTTTACATCAGCAGCGGGGCTGACGCCAGCCTCAGACACAGCTGCCCATGCAGTGTGAATGGATGCGCACAGATGCACCAGGGTGCTGCTTGTGGCAGTGGCAGCGTCGCTGTCCCCCTCGCTGACAGCCTCCACCTCACCTGCACCAGAAGCAGCACTGCGGCGGGAAGCAGACCGCGCAGAAGCAGCTGCGACGCCTGCCGCAGCCGCAGTGTCCCACACGCTGGAGTAAAGCTTGCGGCTGACCATCTCTGCCGTGGCTTGGCGGATGGCGGGGGTTGGCACAACAGCACCCCCCCCGTCAGTCGCGGCGGAGGGGAGCTTTGAGCCAGACACCTGCTTGAACACGCCCACAATGAATGCGTTGTGTGCCTCCTCGGGCTTGAAGAGGGCGTGAGTGACAAGGAACACAGTGGCCTGTGCTTGGGCGGCCGCTGAAGCAGCATCTTCGTTCTTGGTGAGGTGCTTGGCGGCGGCACTCACAGAGTCCACGCACCACAGGCGCTGCACCTCGGGCCCAGTGGCCCCGCCCAAAGCACCCTCGCCCAGGCCCTCAGCCAGCTTCTTCCACTCGCTGTCCTCCTCGTCATCGCTCTCCTCGCTGTCGGACGCAGCCGCGTCATCAGCAGCATAGGCGCCGGCGGGGGGCCCGTCAGCTGCGGCTTCGTCCTCAGCGTCTGCGTCGCCCTCGGCGGCGCCCGCCACAAACTGTGCCATGGAGCTGTGCATGTATGTGATGAGTGTTTCTGCATCCACGAAGCGCTGGCAGTACTCCACAACACGAGATCGAGTGCGCTGGTCCCACTGGGCGTGCCCCCGCGACATGATGGAGGTGAACACAGCCGTGGCGAGCGCGGGGCTCTGCGCAGCAATGACGCTGCCTGCTAGAACCTGCAGCGTGGCGCGAGCTGGCTTGTGCAGGTAGTTGGTGCGTTTTCTGGCGTTGACTTTGATCACATGCAGGGCGTTGCCGCTCAGCATTGTGTCCACCACCTCAGGAGAAGCGTACGGCAAGTACAGTGCAAGCACGGCCAGGCCTGTGGCCTTGCGCTCATGGGAGGCCGAGGGGGCCAGCAGAGGGGCGTCCACGCAGTGCTTCCAGAACGCCGAGAAGGCGGCGACGGTGGCGGGGGAGGGCTGAGCGGGGCAAATGGAGGCATCGCTGTCGGCATCGGCCCGGCTGCGGCCTGCCACGCCGTGCCAGGCGGAGTCAGTCATGGCGCCAGCAACAACCCAAGCATCGCCCACTCGGCGCCAGAAGGTGTGCAAATGAGGGTACGCATGACACGCAGCCAAGGCTGCTGGGCGCAGGGGTGTGAAATCTGCAGACGCCACCATCTTGGCGAGTGCACTTGCAAAGTCTGGGGCGGCGGAGGCATCCGCAGATGCACGGTATAGACGCGAAGTGGCGGCTACAAGCGACGCTTGAGCAGGCCGAAATTCCGCCCTGGTTGGGCCAGATGCAGCAGAAGCACCCATCAGGTTGCTGATGGGACCATTTACATATTTTGTGTACAAACTTTGAGGGATACTTGGGATGATTGCGGCCAAAGCTTCATGGCAGACTTCTGAGAGCCAAGCCTTCTTCGCAGCAAGCGCAGCAAGCTCGGTGACGATATTTCCCACGATGCGCCCAATGGGCATGGCACCAACAGAAGCAGCCTCAGCATCCTGCAAAAAAAATAAGTGCACAAAGCTCACAATTTGAATTGGTTTCTCATGCTTTGCTGGACATTTTCAGACGTTCATGGCCCGCAGCGGCACGCTTGCGGAAATTGGTGCACGGTCTGAAGAACACGCCGATGCTTACTCACGTTGGTCACACTCAAGCGGCCAGCACGATGAAGGCACAGGAATCCAAAAATCCGGCCAAAGTATGCGTCTCGCTCCTCGTGCCCCTTCATGCCGCCTGAAGTGCGCGTAGACTCGGCGATAGCCTTGTACACCTCAGTCGTTGTCACAGCCGGCACTTCCCTGAGCAGAGCCACCAAAGCGGTAGCAAAGCCAGGTCGTGCAGCCGCACGTCCTGAGCCAAGACCCTTAATGAGACGCCCAAGGGTGTACTGAACATCACTTGAGACGTTCACTGGGCCATCTGTTCCTTGCGCCACTCGTGCAGCCTCCAAGAAAGACTGCTGCGAGGCGAGGACCAGCTTCAGCAGAGACGATGCAGCTGCATTTCGTGTAGTCTCAGCCTCCGCAGCCAGATCATAAAACAAATCAAAGAGATTCGGGCCATTGCCCTTTGAAGCACCTTGCGAAGCCATGGCGTCTTGTCTATTTAACGCCGATGCAAAACGCGAGTGTCAGAATTGACCCTGCGCGAAATATTTCGTTGCCTCAATTTCCGCATAGCTACCCCCATCGACCCAGTCATGGGTCTTGGTCATGAACACTGCAAGGTCAGGTGCAGCAAACCAAAAACACCACGAGGGGTTCGTCGCGTCGTTGATCTATTTGCAGGCCCGAATTAGTCTATGTACGCAACAGCTTTCAGTGGTCCAAAAGGACAGATCCGAGAGCAGCCACTTCAGTCCAAGCCGTAAAACCATTGTTGATAACCTCTCAGAGAGTTTTTAGCGCCAATTAGCGTAACTTCGTTTTTAACATGGTGTCGAGTTCCATGTCCCCGAAGCGCAAGCTAGATGTGCTCTTTATGATACACAGCGTCGTCGCGCTGCTCTGTGGCTTAATGGCCTTCATCTTCCCCGCAGTGTTTGAACATTTTATGATCGTGCACGAGTATGAAGCCCTTGATATTGCCCATCCAGGAGGAGAAGTAAAGATCACGCATACTGTGATTCGCATTTACGGTATGCTGCTCTATTTGTCGAAACGTGCTTGTAACGCTCAAACATCCCGTTCAAATGCATGCAGGGGCGCTGATTCTTGGCCAAGCTTGGATCGTATGGAGTGCTCGCAAAATAGAAAATGCGCAGGTGCGCAAGGCACTTGTGCAAGGTTCGTTTCCCTGCATGCGGCCAAACATTTGAACATTTGCACGAGCAGCGAACTTTTGCAGCCTATGCTGTGGTGTTTTTACTCACCGCACTTGCCCTTCTACGAGCCCAAGTCACTGAAGGCGGTGGTATGAACAGTCTCAATTGGATTAATATTGCCCTGTTTGGCGGCCTCTCTGCGTATTATGGCTACTTTGTGCTGGTCGAGCCGGTGAAAGTGTTTGAAGGCATTGGCAAGTCTACGATGTAGCCTGAACGCATAATAATATATGACCAGTACCGAATCATTTCCCAAGCATGTCTGTATGGTGGCCGTATAGCACCATGGCTCCGCCTGTCAAGGAAGGCAACTTGCAAGCACCCGCTGCTGCCCTGATCGAACCTGCCAGGGGCTGCCTTCCGCCTTCCTTCGCCAGCTTTGTCCACTGCTGCAGAACGTGCACTGCCAAACGGTCTTCATCGCCACCAGTGACATCCCACAAGTTGCCTGCAACGGAGGTGACTCCCGCTACAAGCAGCCCCACAGCAGCTCCGTGGCCCCCGCCTACCCCCTGAACTCGCAGCACGCCTGAGCTGCAGCCAAACAGAAGTGCTGCCTTGCATGGGTCCACCAATGTGCTGGCAATGGTCTGGTGGGGCGTGTATGTTTCACCGGCGCCGTGTCCGGCATACAAGAACACATCCCCTGCAGACAGTAACCCCTGGTGTGTCCCACTTGGGTGCTGAGCAAGTGGCGTGGCAGTGCCAGTCCAAGATGCTGCTGCATCCACTGCAGCCAAGCCATCTATTTGTGCTTGCAAGATCTCAGCAGTTTGGGGCAGGTCCCCGCCTGGGTTCAAGCAGAACGCCCCGCTCAGCACGCTGGCTTCGGCAGCGCAGGGTGGCGGGTCGCATAGCGACGCAGCGGGCACCCTAGACAGCATCACGCCCTGTTCAACACCCAGCACCATTTCCAAGGGGAGGTGCTGCAGCACAGGGCAAAGCATCAGGCCAGCAGCTGGGCCGGGTGGAGGGGGGGGGCTGCCCGCGCTGGCCCTGCCCCCCCCTGGCAGGGGCTGGGCAGCACAGCGGGCCGCCGCCTCAGCCGCCTGTGACTCCAGCAGGCGCTGCACCAGCTCTGCTTTGCGGCCCGATACAGAAAGCCCCAGCTCCCGCAGCTCTGCCTTCAAGTCCACCACCTTGAGCGCGAACAGCTCTGCCTCAGAGGGAGCAGGGGGGGGGCTGCAGCCCCCCCCTGCATCTGCTGCAGCACCTGCAGACATATTTGCCGATGATGATGATGATGCCTGCCATGCCTGCAGCATCTGCCCCTGCATCAGCCCAGCGCATAGCTGCTCCACAAAACTCTGCATTGAGTCAAGAAGCTGAGCGTCAATGCAGGCCCGCTGCTTCCACCATGCATTTCGCTTGGAAGCGCTCCACTTTGCAGCCTCTGCCGCAGCTGCAGATGTGATGCCTGCCTGCAGCACAGACTGTGTTGATCGTTGCAGGATGAGTGCGACTTGCAGCAAGGCTGCCGGCACACTGGCGCTGGCTGCGGCCGTGTGGGGCATGATTGCACCGTACACCCTGGACAGCAAGCCAGCCGCATGTCCACCCAACTCGGCTGAATCTGACGTTTTGTCAGTGGGTGCCAGCTGCAGAAACTGCGGCGCTGGCATGGCCCCACCAGGCAGCACCATCGCTGCCATTACTGCTGAGCCATCAGCAGTGGCTACCAGCTGTAACAGCGGAGCCTGCACCCCACTGTGGGCCCACATGAATCGCAGCCCCACCTCATCATCCTCACGGTTGATTTGGAAGGGGCTTGCCACCTTGTTTGTCCACCCCTCGACTTGCTGCAGCCAGTCGCTGCCAGCGGGCACTGCACGCTTTGCCCGCGACTTGTGCACAAATGCATCCACTGTGCGGCCGGCAGCCAGTGCAAGTAGCGCTCTGATCTCATCTGCTGCCGCTGGGGATGCACCGCCCACCAGCACAGCCAACACCCTGGCCACGTGCATGGCAGCGACGGCTTGCCCGCAGTCAAGGGCGCAGGCCAGCTCCAGCCGAACAGCGGCGCTGAGTGCAGGCACGAAGAGACAAGCCGACCCCGAGCCATCTGTCCTTGCATATGCCACTTCAGCCAGCGGCTCTGCTGCAGCGTTTTGAATCCGCCTCAAAGCGACGGCGGCTGCGGGGTCTGACTCACTGGGGCACGAGGCCCAGGCCTGAGGGATACCAGCGTAGTTGGTAAGTGTCAATAGAACTTGTGCTGCTATGCTACAGGGCTGCAGGGCTGGCGAGATCATCCCTCGCTCACCACCAGCAGGCTGCACCGACAGGCAACGCATGTGGGCTGCAACCCCCACCACGTCGCACGCAGCTGTGCAGTCCAGGGCCTTGCACAGGGCTGCCAGCTCCACGCCCTGAGCTCCTAGCGGCAGCAGTGCGGTGGCAGCAGCGGCCAATGCTCGCTTGGGCAGGCAGCCTGCTGCGCCACTGGACAGCATGCACAGCTGGCTGGCCAGGGCCACGGGCAGCAAGCGACGCAGAGCAGCCGCACATGAGCGTTCGTCGCGCACATTGCACAGTATGGACTTGATGACTGGTCGTGCTACATCCCACGCGGGCACAGCATGCCCTGTGTGGAAGTGGGCCTCCGCTGTCCCAGCAAGGTGAACCCAACTGGTGCCGCCTACGGCCGAGGCTGCCACATTTGTGGAGGGCAGAGAGGGGAACCCGCGGGCTGCATGCAGGTGCAGCAGGGTGTGCACTGCATCTGCGGTGGCCGCCATGCCGGGCAGACACCGCGACAGCAACATGCCCCGCTGGGCATACTGCTGTGCCAGGGGCAGGTTGTCGCTCCCAGCTGCAGACCTGGCTGCAGCCAGGAGAGATCGAAACAGAAACACTGACGGCATAAGTGGGTGGAACAGGACACATGTTGGGGTGGATGTGTCGCTGGGAGCACCCAGAATATCCACAGCCCTGCCCTTGGCGGCATGCACCCCCCCCCACACCATGGCCACCTTCACTGCCTCCACTTCGCAGGTGAGACAGCTGGGTGCACAGCTCTCCATGCGCTCAATTACGCACTGCAGGGTGTCTGCTAGGGCTTCCACCATGGGCAAGCAGGCCGCTGCCAGCGACTGCTGCAGCCCATCCGCTTCAGCGTGCAGCTGGGGGAGGGGCGAGTCCACTCCTGCGAACCGCACCCCCCCCTTGCCTGTTTTGCAGGCCCCTGTGTCGGCAAAACGAAGGCGCTTGCCAGCCCCGGCCCCGGTTTCAGCTTCCAGTGGTGTTCCTATATCCTGTTCGTTGGCACTGAAGCTTGCTGCCCGCAGCGCACTTGGTGACTCACTGCTGCTGCCGGCTGAGGAGGCCTGAGGGCTGTGCATGTCGCGGCGACCGAAGTGCTCGCGAGGAGGCGTCAATTGCCCCCCAGGAGCAGCTTCTTCTGCTGTATCGTGCTCATTAGATGCGACATCTGCCAAGTCAAACAGCTTTCGCGCTGTGTGGTCGTCACCCGCAGCCACTGCCATGCCTGCACCCCCCTCGACAGGGATCGCCACTGGGGGGGGCTGTTGTGGGGAGGCAGCCTCTGCACCCAAGTCAAACTGAATGCGGCGGACTGGAGATGCACCTGCACTGCTCATGGGCACTGCTCGGTGGGCTGCATCGTGCACGGCTGCCAACATGGCCTCTGCTCGCGCTGCGACCAGCTTCACACTCGCCCCCGGTACGAGCGCTGACGGCCGGGACAGGCACATATAGCACAACATACCGACTGGTATCATGGCTGCAGACAGCTGCCATGAATGCTGCACGCTGCCAACGCAGCACTCAGTCTCCTCAAGAAGCTCCATCACTGTGCTGGTCAAATAATGAAGTCGGGCTGCTCCGGTCAACGCAGTCTGACAGCACACGTGCACACATGAAATGCAGTGTAGCAATGCAGAAGCTCCCTCATCTGAATCGTCGCCTTCGGCTTGAAGGCTCCGAGCCAAGCAGCGCTTGAAGGCTGCCACAGCTCCCGCAAGCCGCTCCTCACTGCGCTGGGAAGCACTCTTGTCGCCATGGCTTGAAGCAGTAGCTGAGCGCATTACAGCTAGCGAAGGCCCCGCATCTGCACATGTAATGGACAGTATGTGCATGCCAGTTCCAAAGGCAGCGGCAGGGTGCCCCGCTAGCCCCAGCAGCGCTGCAGTGCAAGCACCCTGTAGGGTGGCGGAGTTGCGCAAAGCTGTAGGATCCCAGTGTGACACGCTCATCAAGCTAGCTGCAGCATGCAGTCGAGGCAGGAGCAAGGTTGCACTAGCTGGTAGCTTGTCCAGATCCAACTCGGGATGGGTGGAGCCCTTTGCTGTGGCCGCACCCAGGGCAGGCAGCAAAGATGCAGGTGCACACAGCAAGCTCTGCAGACTCGTGAGGGCTGAAATGGGTGCTGAAGCAGGCTCCACCTCATCCAGTGCGGTGCAGCTCCCAGCTGTTGCTTGCTGCAATGCTGCAGCATTGCTATGGTCCCCAGACAGTACCTCTCGCCTGCTTGCTGTCGCCTTGAGCAGTGACGCCACCAGGCCTCCGCCGCGAGGAAAGCTCTGGTCCAACAGCCGTGTGCTTGTATGCCACATGACTTGGGCTGCCTGTGCTGCTGTGTGCGGTTGGTCCAAACTGCAGCACAGCCTGAAGAACTCCACGCAGTGCGCCGCCGAAGCGTCCTGCACAGCAGCACTGCACGACTGGTGCACCAAGGACGTGACGGCATCTCTACTGCCAGCTCCATCCTTCAACGCTGTATGCAGCTGCTGTAGCACCGCATGTGGGGCTTGCCACATTCCCAGGGCCTTGGAGCTGCGCTGGACCTGTTGCAGAGCAGCGGTGGACAGTGCCTGCTTCAAGTCATGCAGCACGGCGTGCTGGTCAGTACCAGCGGACAGGCTGCTCACCAGGGCTTGAAGATGCGTGATTGACCGCGGGATTTGAGAGACAAGGCTGCTCTCGCTGTCGCTTGCACTCGACACAGGACTGAGCAGCGTTGGAGCCAAGGCTGACAGAGAGGTGCACATGATGAGCCTGCCGAGAGTGGCGTCATCTAGTGCACCTGGCAGAGCGGCAGCCAGCTTGACAAGCACATCTGCCAGGCGGCCACTGCTTGCTGGCGCCACAGTCACAGGCTGCCGCTCCTGGTAGAGCAAGGCGTCACTGGTAATGCGAACCAGCTTGGCTGCAGTGCTGCCAAAAGCAGACTTGTGGCCTGCATTAGGGGCAATGACAAGCTCTATGGCCCTCCATAGTGTGGCAGCTGCAGCCGCATTGGCAGCCCCCGCAGCCAGCCGCAGCACACCCTCCTGTGCTGAGTGCCCTGATGTGGGAATCTCGCCGCTGTCCAACAGCGCCTTGTGGAGACAGGATGCCAGCTGAGCATATTGTGTGCTCACAGCATGCCGCTTCATTGCCGCCGCTGCGACAGGTGGCACTGCCCCCCCCCTGCCTTCGACAGTCAGGGGGCCCTCTGCAGCCAGTGCAGACATGACACTTAACCGCAGGGCATAGGCTGCCACTGCCATGGGCACGGCTGCTTGCTGAAACAGATCACTGTTGTACAGACTGCTGCTGACGTTGTGGGCAGCAGTGGCAATTGTGCAGGCGCAGTCGTACCCAGATGCCCCCCCCACCGTGGCTGCCGCCGCCGCAGCCCCCAGCAAGTACTGCAGGCCCTTCTTCATGTGGTGCACGGTTTCGTCTGCCTTGGACCCCTCCGTCTCGCCTGCAGCAACGGCAACGTCGCCTGCTAACAGGCAGGTGACCTGCTCCCCGGCACACAGGCGCATACGGATGAGGCGACTCAGAGCGGCACCAATGCCGCACTCGCTCTCATTCACAAGCAGTTGTCGCTTGCTTCGATCGCCCTCGCACGCTATTGCAGCATGCAGTGATGCGCCGACCTTGCTGGCCGGCAGCCCCTCATCCAGCATGCCTGCATCCCCCCCTGGCTGCAGTGGTGCCTGCACCAGCACACACAGGGCAGGGCTCCAGCCCGGCGTTCCTGGGGACAGTGCTGCCCCGGAGATGGACATCCCAACTGTATTGCGTGCAGCCATATGCTGCTCCAGCGACAGAAAGAAGCCCTTTTCAAGCAGGGACCACCAGTTCTCCCCGCTTGCCGCCTTGGCGCCCGCATGTGGGGCGGCGGCGGTAGCAGTCGGCTGAGTCACGCCGCGAGATATGAGCACAGCGCCGCCCCCTGTCCTGACTGAGGCTCGCTTCAGTGCCGCAGGGGTCTTTGGTGCCAGCTTGCGTCGCCCCCCTGGGGTTGCTGCTGCCGCATTGGAGGGCGTGGCGGCGGCACTGGGGGGCCTGCTGCCGCGATGGGCAGATACGGCAGCGCTGGGCCAGGCATACCGCTCACGCACTGTGGTGGGGGGTGCAGGAGTAGCTAGTGCTGCCATGAGTGCACCTTGGTCGTCAGGTGCACCACTGTGCGGCCCCGCGGCCTGGCCCTCAGCAGAAGCTGGGCTGGCACAACGGCACCAGCCCAGGTAATCGCCTGGGGACCACAGACCAACAGCTACAAGAGGGCGGGCCTCCCAGAATGCAAGAGTCTTATGCAGTGCCTCCACTACACCGCCCAGCTGCAGGGCGTGTGTTATCCAGAGAGACACACTGCTGGAGCAGTCAGTCGGGCAAGCCAAGCCAGCCGGTACTGCTGAGCGCAGCAGGGTCAGGGCCCTGGTGGTGAGACGAAACGCCGATGAAACGCCATCTGCTGCTGCTTTTTGTTGTTGGTCATCATGTCCGTCAATGGCTCTTTCCTCGGCTGCAGTGAATGCCGTCAAATGCGCGAGGCTGGCGGCGGCGCATGCTTGGGCGGCGGCGGCACTGGCTGCCACTGACGCAGCCGCCTGCAGCACTGCAGCCGGCACAGACTGCGCTTCTTGGCTGCTGGAGATGTCTGCTGCCAGCAGCTCTTGCAGCGCCGCAGCCATGGCGGCCATGCCGCTGCCTTCGGCTGACACCGCCACCACCCGGAGACAAGCCTGGGCGGCACGGCGCAGCAGGGGGCGCTCCCCTGGTGCTAAGGAGCTGCTTGAGGCCCGCTTGGCGAGGGCAGCAAGTGTGCCAGATGCTATGCTGCGGGCACTGCTGCCGTCGATGTCTTTGAGAAAGGTGTCTCGAATGCTGCCACGGCTGCAGGCAGCTGAGGGCTTCCCAGGGGTGGCTGATGCACGGTTGGCGGAGCTGGAGGCGGTCAATACAGTGGATTTTCGAGAAGCTGAAGCTCCGATGGGTGGTACTGTCAATCCTCTCGCAAAAATCCACAGGCAAGTGGCCGCGTCGTGCATCTGCGTGGGAAGCAGAATGCTGAGACGCTGTCAATGTGAGGAAAGCCTGCTGCGACATCGAACCTGCTCTGAATCCATCAGGGTGTCAACAACTTGCAAACACATTTTTTCTATTTGCAGCGGGGCGCTCTTCAGTAAGTTTTGCAGCGAGTATAATACCAAGAGGGCATCAGCAGGGCTCGCGGAAATTGCTGCAAAGGACGGAGCTTGCATGAATTCGTGGCAATGGACATGCGCTACCGTCGTACTTTTTGTCTTAACAAGTGTAGCAAGTTGCTTCTGGGCGCTTTGATACACGGGTGATCCGTGCTTCCTGCAATTCGAATGCACACAGAGTTTGAGGATGGGTTCGCACGTTAGCAGCGTAACTGCACAAACCTCAATTCTGCACAGCTGCTGCTCAGCGGCAGCTGCAGAAGGGGCTCAAATGCAGCCATGAATGAAATAATGATACGTTCTTAGATGTATTCTACGATTTGCGGGGAACCTCGGAGATAATATGGTAACTCTGCAGATGTTTCTGGCAGGACAAATCTTGACACACGGCGCGCACGTGGCTCTTTGGAAAGCGCACGTCTTGCTAAAACAGAGCATGTTACAGGCAAAAACTGCTGCTTCACATGTGAATTATCACCTGGGGTTTGGCAACTGTCAGGAAAGTTGTGAGTAGGATGTGAGGGGCCCTCGTTGGCCACTAGCAAGCAGCGCGTGCCACCTTCAGTGCCTTCTTTGTACTTTTGAGTGCTTGACGGAGGACATCAATCTGCCGCTCGCGCGCAAGGCGGGCGTCCCGGGCCTGTGACCTGCCTGCTGCCTCTTGGCCATGCTGCCGGCTGTCTTGCTGGGCCGCCTGCAGCGCCTCTTGTAAATCCCGACGAACATCCTTCAAGCGCTGCACCTGTGCTGTGGGCTCGCCCCCTGTGTTTTGCATGGCCTCCCTTACCCGCTGCACAAGTTCCTCAGTCAGCACTGCCTTGGGCTGGGCTGTGGCCTTCTCGGCTGCAGGAACACGCTTAGCGCGAGCAGCCTTCAGCACAGCTGTGCCCTCAGCCCCCAAGTGTGTCAAGGCGTGTTGGATCATCTTTTCAATGGATGTCACTGCTCGCTCTGCCTTTCGCTGCTGCGTGAAGTGCTGAGGAAAGCGCTGACACAGCCACAGGTACATGTCAAAAACCCCATGTGCCCCCTCCAGCGCCTTCAACTCCCACGTGTTCCGGGGTGGGCGTTCCGGCACCCGCAGCGAAATGGGCACACGCTCATCTGCCGCAAAGCGCTTCGCGTAACGCTGCAGGGCTGTGAGGGCAACCCTGTCGTCCACATCCACCGGTGCACGGCAAAACACAAAACGTGCGGCAAGGGGCAGCGGCACATGGTCGATAGCAGCAGCCACACGTGTGGCGTCGCTGTGGTCGCACATGAAGAAGCGCTTCTCGTCCACCTTGGCGAAATCCAGGTACAGCCCCAGCAATTGGGAGAACGTGATGGGCCGGGGCGCCGGGACATCTTCCCCGAAGTCTGCCTCCAAGTCAGCCACACCTGACAGAGGGGCATGAGCTGATGCCAGTGCTTCCAGCTGTTGCGTGAGTGTGGCCGCTGCTGCGCTCACGGCATTTGCCGCGGCGGATTGCGGCTCCTCGTGCCCAGCTGCTGCGTTGTGCGTACGTGCATCGTCCTCCTCGTCACTGCTGTCGTCGAGGTAGTCATCGTCATCCACGCTTCCATTAGGGCTTTCCTCGTCGAACTGGCCAGCGTACTGGCCCTCCGCGCCAAATGCAATCGCGGCCTGCTCCGGGAACAGCCCAGCACCGCCGCTGCGCGAAGGCAGCTCAGGGCCAGTGCACGAAGTTGATGCGTCTGAATCCGAGCGACCACTATCGCTGTCACTGTCGCTATCGCTGTCGCTGTCGCTTGCAAGTCCTGTACTTCCAAACGAAGCGGTGTGCACCAGGCTGCGCAACTGTGCCTCAGCTAAGCCAGCCGTGAAGTCGCCCTGGCCCCCATGCAGCCCAGCAAACAGGGAGACGAAATCAAGCTCCCCTGCCACAACGCTGTTGCTGCCGTCGGTTTGTGTGCTGGCTGGCAGCGCCGCTGCGCCCCGCTGCAGCACTGCCAGCCTCTGTCTGTACTGCTCCGCCAGCTGCGGCGCCGCGCCCGCCTGGGATGCAGCAACGCCGAGATTGTCAGCCACCCGCCCCAGAAGCGCGGCTGCCATATTCGCTGCAAAGCGTTCGCGATTAGAGCACGCTGCAGTGGGGCCCTCGCTGTCAACCCTCCCCAGAACATCGTCGTCAGGGGCCCCCTGGGCATACTGCTCCGCCTGCCGCTTCTCCCACTGTGTGCGCTCGAAAGTCCGCCAGGCACGCCCCAGTTCTCTATCTGCACGCTCCACTACGAGGCGTCGCCGCTGGTCAGGTGTTGCGATGGATGCTGCAAAGAGCTCCAGCTGATCAGAGGACGGCGAGAGCCCAGCGGTGGTGTTTGTCATTGACTGCCCTGCCAGAGCCTCTCGCAGCAGGTTCCGATCTGTAGCGCTGCGGGCTGCAACGTAACCTGTGGGATGCTCTGAACCAAATCGCCCGGCACGCCCAGCGATTTGTTTCGCTTCGCTGACTGTCAACGCTCGAGACTGCACTCCGTCGAACTTCGTCACTGCGCTGAAGATGACACGCCGAATGGCCAAATTGAGGCCCATGCCAACAGCATCTGTTGCAACCAGCACAGAAGTCTCGTGCTGGGGGTCATTGAAGGCCTTTGCCTGCTCTCGGCGCACAGCTGGGGGCAGTGCCCCGTACACCATTGCACAGCGCAGGGGCGTGCTGCGCTCAATGTCCTGCTTGATCTCAAACAGTTTCTTGCGGGAAAACGCCACAACGCAGTCGCCTGCTTGCACCTGGCGCCAGGACTGCAGCAGCTTGGGCTGCAGCTGCAGAGGGCTGAGCCGCTCATACTGCCGCACCTCCAGCTCCTCGCCCATGCTGCCCACGATGGAGCGCAGGAGGGGGAGGGCGCTTGCGTCGCCACACACGTGCACTTCAGCTGCAGGGAGGCCCATGAGGGCGCGTGTCCACGCCCACCCCCTCTCGTCGTCGCTGATCATTTGAATCTCGTCCAGCACTCCAACTTGCACAGGGGCAGACACGTCCACCATTTCCATGGTGCAGGACACGTGGCGAGCACCAGGAGTGGGTTGCTTTTCTTGGCCTGTCAACAAGCTGCAGGGGACCCCCTCCGCAGTGTTCATGCGGTCAAACTGCTCCCAGGCGAGCAGTCGAAGGGGGCCAGCATACAGGCCCGACTGTGCGCTCTTCAGAGCTTGGATTGCATGGTGCGTTTTGCCGCTGTTTGTTGGTCCAAGATGGGCTATGACCTTTCGTTTGATCCCTCGGGCTGCAGCATACCTGTAAACGCGAGCGGCCTGTAATCGCGGAATTTGACATTTCGCGGAGATGTCGTCATACCACGTGTGAGGAGCACGCAAGTCTGTCAAGCGAGTGATTGTGTCCAGATTTAAATCAGGATTAATATTGAAAGCCATGTTGCGCTTTGCCAGCTGGCCTTGTCGTGGGACATTCAGTATCTGTCGCCTGAGGACAGCTGCTGCTCGGTGCATTTTTGCTGAGAGTTGGCCACAGCACCTGTGGGCTTTGTAGCAGCCCCATGCGTGCCCATACGGGTCTGGTGGCAATTTCAAAGCTGCCTAAACAAAATGACATTGTCTACCTCGACTTGCTAGATTCAGTCATGAACACTCAGCCGTATGAGGCCCCATAGTGCTGTTTTCGCTGCGTGGAGCTCAAGATCTCCATGCCGACGCGTCACCAGTGGCATTGAACAAGCTTGCTCGGCGCAGACTCTGGTTTCGTACCAAGTCCGGGTGGGCATCTCCCGCAGATCCGATGGGCTGCTGCGTTAGCTGTGCCAGACGCTGGCTGTGAGTGGGCGAGCTCATGCCCCTGCCCCCCCCTCTGGGCGAAGCTGCAGCCCGAGGAGAGGGACTATCGAAGCTTAGCTTCCCCGTGGCACCCCATGTTGGCTGCAGTGCTTGCTGCGATGCGTTGTACTTGCTGCGGCCCCTGGCAGCTGCAGCTGCACCCTCTGCCCGCTCAAAACGTGAGGGGCTGTACACGTGAATGACATCATGTGGAACAGCGGACAGAATCATGTTCTTGATGTGGCCTTCGTGGGTCATATCTGGTGCACGTGTCATCCCTGCAGGGGGCGGCCTGCGCTCTGGGCCGTCAGGGAGCCCCCGACGGGAGGGCCTGGTGGCCCCCCCTGGAGGGCCCCCGTGCCCCCCCATTGCCGGCGCCTGGCTTCGCCCCCGAACCTCGTCTGCCTCCTGCTGCAGCACGCCTGCTGCCCGCAGTCGAGCAGTGGTCAGCTCCGATGCTGTTGGCGTGCCCTTGACAGGCCGGGCTCGCCCTGAGTCACTCGAGATGTGGAAGGGGGACGATGGGATGCCGCCTGACAGCCGAGATTGCTGCTCCAGGGTCCGCCGTGTGGGGGCATCCTCGAGAGCAGGCACTGCACCAGCCATATAATCCCGTGCAGCGCGCACATTGTCTGCCTTCTCCGCAGCAAAAGCCTCCAGGATGGATGCCCCACCCAGCATGTCTGCGCTGTGCTGCCGCAGCTCGAATGAGCGGCGTGTGATGCGGCTCACTAGAGCCTCGCGCTCCTCAGCGGAAAGAGAATCCACGAAGCGCTTGTGCTTGTCGGTGAGAACACCGGTGCGACCTGTCGCAAGGTAGTGCTCTCGAAGGGCATCTTGCTTCATCTGAAGTGCTTGCGGATTTAGTCGCATTGACAGTCCCTCCACTACGCTGGCATGAGTCCGCAGAGCCTCGACATGCTCATCCAAAAAGTCTGCACTTATCCAGTTCCATGACGCAATGGTTGCGGCATGCAGTCCAGCAAACGCAACTTACCACGAGAATTCGCGAGCGCGTCGCTGCGACCCGAGCGCGAGGCAACAGCAAAAGATGACATGGCTCACTTTCGAAACCCAGCACAAAATGCAATGACAGCCAATACTTATAAATCTGCCCTTGTCAGACCTGAATCTTATTGTGGACGGGGCCCACTTACTTGCGGACACAGCTGGCCGAGTTGTGCACACACACAGGAAGCAGCAGGGAGTTACGACAGCAGCTCAGTCAAGCATACTAGGAATACATTTGGTTGGCAGGCTTGCATCTTGTCGCCAGCAGCTGCAGCAGTATGCACGCACGACCCGGCTAACACCCCAGAAGATCCCAACACTTTGCCAAAGCTGCGCAAGAAAAAGCTGCAACCTAGCAGAAGGGGGCTTCGGCTGTTGCTGACAGCGAAGTCCCCACACAGTGCTGCCAATTACGTAAGGCGCAGAAATCCCTGCAGTGTCTTTCCTGAGCCTAATTGAGCTGATGACCACCTCGTCGTCACTTGCAGAACTTTCGTCCACCCTCAGTGAAGCTGTTGCCGAGATACAGTGCACTGCTCGCTTTGCAATTTGTTGCACAAGTGCAGCTGCCATTTCCCTGCTGGTAATAGACCGACATTCTTTTTTCTCCGAACGGCTGATTGAATCATGGCTGTGAGTGATTGGCCAGGAAAGGTTCAGATTCAGCGGAAATTGCGACGCTGCAAGCAGCAATCAATGTGCCACTTTCCGCTGCAGACTGTATCGTTGGCTGGAAAGCGGATAACAGACCTGTATCCATCACTAGAATCGATTGACCCGGCAGTTTAGTGAGTGAATGTGTGCACGGCTTGCGAAATCCCTGCACTTGACGTTGTCACTCACAGTGCTTTAGATCTGGGTAACAACCAGCTCAGTGCCCTTCCAGCTGATCTGTCTCGGTTTTCAAAGCTGCAGCACATCAACCTGGCCGACAATGCATTCACGTGAGCACACTTGCAATGGCTTCTCGATTGGTGCCGCCGCTCTCACAGCCATCCCTTCTCACAGGCACGCAAGCAGCATTGCTGCGGGTCTTGCCTCAATCCCGCACCTACAAACAGTCAGTGTGAACGGCATGTCAGACGATGAGCTGCAGAAGCTTTCAGCTGCCTTGGCCACCACAGTCACACTTCACGTGACGAGTGCGTCCGCCCCAACTGCCGCAGCAGCAGTAGCTGCCCCCTCAGCGAAGGCGCCCCTTGCCACGCAGCAGCAGCAGCAGCAGCAGCAGCAGCAGCAGCGCAGTGCCAGTGCGGCGCCAGCAGCAGCAGCCCCCCGCGAGATCACAATCTCAGAGAAGGACCTGTCTGACCTGGCTGTGCTCTTTGGCGCCCTCAAGACGCTGGTGGGGGGCGATGACGACACCCACACGCGCCTCACGAAGCAGTTTGACACACACGTGGAGGGCGTAATCAAAGGCCTCAGCGCCCGACTGGAGGGCATGAACGACCCTTTTCAGCGCCAGGGCGAGATCTTGGTGGCCAAGGAACAGCTGTACGATGTGGTGTTCCAGGTGTCTATCGAAGCTGCCTCCACCCTGGGTAGGGCGGGGGCTGCTGGCGATGGCTTGGCGGCATCTCTGCGTGCCCTGCGCAAATCCATGCGTGGCCTCGCGTCAGACTGGCCTGCAGTGCTTGCAGAAGCCCGCCCCGCATACCAGGCAGCCACGGTGGCTGCTGAATCTCGCGCCAGCCGTGCGGAGGCGGAGACAGCCCGCCTGCTGCGCGCAGCTGAGATGCTGGAGAAGGAGGTTAGTCAGCTTCGGCGGGAGGTGCACGGCGCCGACAGGGAGCACAGGGAGGAAGTGGACGCCGTGGTGGCGGAGA
>Ga0307982_1000429_pt1 | contig 33256 bp, 21 predicted proteins | sample OrgLakmetagen989_FD_201847 | JGI IMG/M metagenome (GOLD analysis project Ga0307982, IMG submission 201847) | Saline water microbial communities from Organic Lake, Antarctica - #989 | ecosystem: Environmental > Aquatic > Non-marine Saline and Alkaline > Saline | place: Antarctica: Organic Lake...
TTGAGGGGGGGGGGGTTGTTGAGGCAGCTGCCGCCTCGTCTGCCGCTGCTGCCGCCTGTAGCGCCTCCTGGGAAATGCCAGCCATGGACAGGGTGCGCTGCAGGCCCCGTATGTCTGTGTCGCCATTGAATTGCAGCTGGGGCTCCTCTGCTACCGTCCGCCTGACTTCGCTGGCGATGGTTTGCGCCGCGGGGTTCCGGCGAATGCCAGGTACAGCGCGGTCACTGGGGGGGGTAGCAGCAGCTGTGGGGTTAAGGGGGGTTCCATCGCCAGCAGTGGAGGGCAGATGGGTGGGGACTGACTGGGTGTCTAGCGCTGCTGCAGCCTCTGCAGACTCTGCGGTAGCGTGCCCTTTGGCAGGTTGAGGCGCAGATAAAGGGGGTGAAAAGCCCCCCCCTAGCGGCTGGGAGAAGTCAGGAAGGGGGGGGTGACTTGCGAGAAGCACACCCGCATCCACTGCCCCCGTGTTGTCCCTGGGTCCCGTGTGCATGCTGCGCTGTCGGGGGGTGATGGGGGGGGTGCTGCCCTCAGAATCCGACTCGAACATGTAGGGGGTGGAGGCGGAGTGGCCCCCCGGAGATCCCCCATCAACAGGGTTGACGGGTCTTGGGGGTGTGTGCAAGCCAAGGGGGTGCTCATCTGCCTGCTCAGCCGTTAAGGAGGACAGGGAGGGAGGGTGGGGAATGCCCCAAGGGGACCCCTGCACCGCCATCAGGTCACCTGGGACCGACTGTGTCTGGGCGTGGGAGTGCTGCTGGTGCAGATCCATGTCCCCATACTCCTCCGATCCCACGTGGGAGTGCGGGAAACGACCACTGCGCAGGATGCCACTGGTGCCGCCAGCTTCCAGCCTGAGCTGGGGGGGTGCTGAGTGCTGTGTGACATGGTGCACGCCCTCCCTGCGGCCGTCAGAATCGTCGGAATCGTCGGAAACGTAGCCCTCGTCTGCAGCGGCAGCGATGAATTCCCAAGGGATGCCGGCGGCCTGTGCCTCCTGTTTTGAGGCAAGCACACCACGCACAGGAAGTTGTTTGATAAGATGTACCGCGGGCTCCCCATTGGTGTAGTAAAACGCAAAACGCATCACAACAAAGGCCAACTCCCGGTGCAACTGTGGAGCCACGCATTGCATTCGCTCGCGGTCGGAGACAGCTCCACACAAGAAGCCGAAGATGCTTCTAAATTCTGCGCTGTGTGTTTGTACATCTGACCAAAACAGGCGCTGGCAGCCAGATGCAAGCGCTGCCAGCTGCACTGACTGAAAACCTTGCTGCGAGCCCACCCGTGAAAACTGCCCCAGCAGCCACAGGTGAAACAGCAATGCAAAGATGGACGGGAAAAGCGGGTGGGACCACAGTTGGGCACACAGGGGCAGCAGATCTGCAACTCCTGTGTGTGCCTCCTCGCCTGTTGCGTAGCCTTGAGCTAGCAGGGACCAGTAAAACACAGGCACGGCGCGCGAGCCACAGCCTTTGCGCAGTTGGAACACTACGGAACGTTCGATGGGGGAACACACGCTGAAGAATAAATCTTCTGCACATGGACAAGAGTGACAATGCAGCAGAAGAGATGACAGTGACATGTATACCTAGAGCAGAGGTCCGGGGCTCGCCTTCTTGAACACAGGCACGCTGCAACATGGAACACACTTCATCGTGCAATGCTTCATGGAAATTGTCCAGTAGGCTGTGGTCTGAAGCAAGGCTACGAGCTGAACCATCAGCAGACTCGCCGTCGTGCACAGACCCAAGGACGCTTGCGGCAGCCTGATCAAAAGGAGTCACAGCGCTGGCTTCCTCTTGCTGAAACACTGCTGGCACTTCACTAAAGTCTGACAAGTTTACCCTGCCCCCGTCAATTGAGTGCACTCGTCGTGAAAGTCCGGTATCCTGCGCAAACCAAGCTGCGGAAAATGCTTCAGCCCAGCTGATCAAGGCAGTGCCTCACCTTTTGCAAATATCCACCACCGCTGCCCGAAAGGGATGTCGTGTCACCCACACTAACCGAACGATCCATTGGTTATCTCCTACACCGCCTACGTTGATAGCGGGAAGTAAGGCAGTCAACAAAACATGCGGAGAAGACAAAGCTGGAGCACACTGTTTGGAGGCGAAGGGTATCTTGCTCTGCTCACAAACAGGCTGTGCATGGTTTTCCTGCATGCTCTTAAAAGTGCACAGTATCGAGGATCGCACAAATGGTGCAGAGGGGTACCGTACTGCCGGGTGTACAAGGGAAGCAAAAGTCAGCCCTGCTGGAAGAGTTTGTGTGTGCCCCCCCGTCTGGCGTAAACGTCAATGTTTCCCAAGGTGCATGAAAGTAGACGCCGGAATGTGCAAACGCAAACCCATTAACAAGACTGCATACTTCTGGTCTGCAGCTTTCCTTCAGTATGGTTTTGCCATCAATTGCGGCCGCTGCGGTCAGGTCGGTCCGACCTCGCAACTCAAGCTCTCGGCGTATTGCTAGAGCGTGGAAGTACGGCGCCCCATTCGTGTTGTTTTCCGTGGGCGGCCTCTACGCGTTGAGCTCCATGGTGGACCTCAAGTACGAAAAGCTGGATTCACAAGTCAAGAAACAATCAGAGCGGCAATTTGAGCTTGAGGAGGAGCACACCGTAAGCGCAGCTGACTGAGCACCTCCATGCCTATGAATCCGAAAGCACGTTTTTCAGCGCATGATGGAGAAGCTCGAGCTGACCTCTTACGAGCTGAAACCGATATCGCGCCCTGAAGACTCGTAAGCATGTTGCAAGGCCCAGGGTAGTCTCATCGTTGAGCTTGGAAATTTCTTTCGTTTGGCCCTCCCGGCTTGAGATTGCACACAGCCTATGAGGTTGCCAAGAAATGAACGGATTTTGTATGGCCCAATAATTTGCCCTGTGAATAATATTGTGGGGGCCTGAGCTGCTCAGAGCAAGTCTCAATCCTGGGACTGCTGGGAGGACCGATGTCCGTTTGACTGCCAATTTGGGCTCCCACTTGGCCGTTGGTACGAGCAGCTGCGCTCCAGGGCAGCAAGCAGGCAGCGTAGGAGATCAGTAGATCAGCGCAAGGCACTTTTGTGCTGCACTGAGACGCCCTGCCCTGATATGACATAACCGGCTCCGCACCTCCCCAGCTGTGCCGTGAGAGTGGTCCCCCAGTAGTCAACTATGTTGATTTTGCATTGGATGCGCCAAAAATCCGAAACTGCCATGACACACTATCACAATTTTGAAATGTTACAATTTTTCACGCCTGTCATTTGTTGATGCTTGCATCCTCAGAAGGGGCCGCCTCCCTTGCAACTCATTTTGCGCAGCACAGCTGCATTACACACACAGCTGCACATCGCGGGCCACGGCATTAGAACTCGAAAAAGACACAAACGTAAGCTTCGTGGGGGGGTTTGAAAGCGTCCTTTGCTGACTGGCATAGCTAGCTGCTTGAAAGCCACTGCGTTGCCCTGCCCTTGTGGTGCAGAAATTGAACAGGGTAACAAATCACACTCTTGCGTCAAAGAGATCTTCTTGGGAAGTGACTTCAGGCATCAGTTGCTCTGTCTGCCTGCCCCTGACTTCCAGCAGGCCTCTAACGCTTAGACAGGGGTCTCCGCTGACAGTAGTCACACGAGCCCTTGGCACAGACTCTACTTCCTCAAAGCCTGCCTGGAAATAATAAAAGTGCAGGCGTAAACTTTGGCATATGTCAGCGAAATTTTAATTGGGGCTTGACGTTGCTGACCTTTCGGTACGCTGCTCGCCAGTATCGTTAAAAGTTGTGAAACGCAGTCAAAACGCAATGTGTGCATTCGCCACACGGAGGAGCTACGTAGCACAGCGTGTATGCGCAAATACTCAGAGTATTTCTGCCAAATCGGATAAGTTTCGCCACAGCTGGTGCTTCCGTTCTCTAATCGGGACTTCAATATTCCTGACATGCTTGTCCATGACAGTTGCTCCGTCGAATTTTCCTCAGCGTGCATCCGCTGAGGGTCCAGGCTCAATTTACTGGTGGCTACCTGGCTTCGATATACTTGCTGCAATCATATTCATGGTTGAGGTTGTCCTGAAAACACTTGATCTAGGCTGGGGAGCGTACATCGATTCGCCGTGGAATAGGCTGAATACGCTTTCAGTCTGCTGTGCAATTCTTGACTTGGTGGCACCGCAAGGCAACCCGTGGGTCAGTCTTATCCGAGCATGTCGAGTGCTGAGGGCTCTCAGAGTCCTAAAATGGTTCCAATCCTTTAAGCTTGTGCTGCGAGCCTTCGTCGGAGGCTGGACTTATTTAGTGCATGTGTGTGCATTGCTAGCTTTCTTCTTTTTCGTCAGTGGAGTGTCTGGCACAGAATTCTTTGGGGGAGCCTTGAGAAGCCGCTGTACTTTGCCAAATGGGGACTTACTCCAGCTTCCATCTCACGAGCCGGCGGCATACTGCGATGTACACGCTGGTGCTTATTTGGTTGGCGGGCTTAGTTGCAGCGCAGTAGGCCATGCTCTCAATGTGTCAGCGCAGTGCACAATTCTACCCTCAAACATGGAAGGAGCTGGCCTTCTGCATTTTGACAATTTTGGTGCCGCTGTCTTTTCGAGCTTCATCATTGGCTCGATTGAGAGTTGGGTGTCAATTTCCTACTGGCTCGTGGACTCAGTTTCGTCCTTTTCTCTACTCTATGGGGTCGGGGTGATTATATGCATCAACTGGCTGGTGTTTAACATATTTGTCTCTGTAATTTGTGGTCTTTTCTCCAGCTCGTGGGCAGCGTACGAGCGGGAGCAAAAGAAGCGGCACAGGAGGCAGATTCTACGACAAGCAGCAGCTGCAAGCAAAAGCATACTAAAAGCGCTGACTGAAAGTTCGTCAAAAGCCGTGGCAAACACAAGAGCAGCATCTTGGAAAGTGGTAGCGTCTCGATCTTCAACACCGCAGTCAGCATCACCATTGCTTCAGGCAGCAATGTCAGACAGCTTCGAACACCCCGAACAGAAATCAAGCCTTATCGATGACAGCAGCATACCGCAAAAAGTAATACACATGCAAAGCGTTCAAGAGCAGCTGCCGAGCTTCGCAACCCCTAAGCTGTTGCCAAGGGGAGCAAGCAGGTTGGGTAGTGCGGACCGGTTGCAGTCACAGCTACAACTGCAACTTGTGCAAAAGCACGCAGCCCAAGAAGCGACTGAATCACATGATAAATCCAGCGATTTGCTTTGGGCCGAGTTCAAGGAAATGCTGAAAGGTTTTTCTGCTTTTCGTGCAGCTGCAACTGCATACTCCAGGCTACGAAGTTGTGTGAACTCGGCCCGGTGTGTCGTTGTACTGAGGCGCTTAATGGTTCTCTATAAGAAAGAAAGCCTAGTTTTCGACTGGTTCTGTATTGGCCTTGTTGGGGCAAACTTCCTGGTTTCCACAGCTGCGCTGAGCAATGGGGGGAGCGCGGGAAATTCAAGCATGTTGCTGTTTCAAACTGTTGTGAACTTTGTTGCCGTATTGGAGCTTTTACTGCGCATTATGCTCGATGGGCTCAGCTGGCTAAGAGCAGGCTATCATGCTTTTGAGGCCCTATTGGTGGCAATTGGGTTTGTCGGGAGCATTGCACACTGTGCGACGTTTTCACGAGAACGCCTTCCATCTCGCCTGGTGCAGCTTGCCATGGTTATTCCAGTGTTTCGTGTCCTGCGTATCGTGGCATCCCTACGGGTCTTCCCTGCCATGCATTCATTCTTGCTCATGATGAAGCGGGCATCAAATGCTTTGCTTACTGTCATCCTCATCAATGTGTACATCAGTTGCCTGTTTGCGTGGGTCGCAATGCAAGTGCTTGGTCACCGAACAATGGCTGACGAGGCATCAGCTATTCAGAAAGGAATGTCATTTGAATCCTTTCCTAGGGCGTGTTTCACCCTGTTTGCCGTTGGCTCTGGCGAAACGTGGACTGATATCGCCTTCACATCCATAGAGCGCAGTGGAACACCAGGCGGAATAGTTATCATCACATTCTACCTTGTGGCTGCCTTGATCATGCTGCCCCTGCTCGTTGCAAACATTGTGACATCTGTGTCGGTTGGAGAAGACGAACGGAAGCGAAACCAGGCGATTGACTTTGTTCGCCATTGGAAGCGAGCTCGCCATGCAAAACTGCAGGAAATGCGCAGGCTGGCCATGGAAGTAGATGAGCATGCGCACCCTTCACTAGGTGAGCCCATTTCGCTTTCAGTAGCTCACTTACAGGAACACGCTGCAGGTGACGCCGGCAGCGTAGATTCAACATGGCTTGAGGCGACTTCTTTGCCGAGTGTGTTCCTCAACGTCGACCCCTTGCAAGATACAGCCATGCGAATAACCTTTCACATAACTGTTTCAGAGTATGAAAAGCTTGTGAGGGCTCGATTCCGTTCTTTGGCGAAGCGCCTCATCTTTCTGCAGCGTTTCGGTGGGCTACAAAACTTTGCCCGGCGGTTTGCACGTGCTTCCACACGAGTCGACAAGACTGCAACACAGAAAAAGGCGCCCCCCATGCGTGCGCAAATCCCAACGGACTTTTCGTCACTTCTGGAGCGTATGCCTCGGATCAATGCAATCAGTGCACTGAGCGCAGCGGGAACTCAATGCACACTGGGAGTCACGGAGCGCCTTCACAATCTTAAGTGGGCAGCAACCGTATACTTTCGTGCACAAGAGGGCATCACCCTGGGGTGTGTGTCGCCCAAGGACTGCCTTTGGAAGCTTTGCAACACCATTGAATCCTCTCCAGTGTTTGATGTGTTCAACGTTGTAGTGGTCGGCGTCTTTGTCTGGGTCGTGTCTCAGCGCGATGCAGTTGCTTTTGATGATCAACTTCGATGGCTCAATATTGCTGAAGGGGCCATTGCGTGTGTGTTCTCCCTGGAGCTGTGCATCCGTCTTGTGCAGCATGGTGCTTTCTTCACGCAGCACGCCTACCTATTGACAGGGTGGGGAGTGCTTGACCTGATGACTTCTCTAGCTGCAATGACCAGCACTATCTGGATGTTTGTGTGGCCACCAGTGGAGACCTTGAGTCCAGAAATAACTTTCCTCTCGATCATTCGAATCGTCCGGCTTCTGAGGTTTTTCAGCGTTCTGCAGAAGCTAGAAACAACGAAGGAGCTTGTCCGATCAATGCAACAGGCAGGTCGCGAGTTGCTCTTTGGGTGCGTTTTCCTTTTAGTGGTGCTGATTTCGTTTGCATTGGTTGGAACAACAGTTTTTAGTGGCCAATTGAGTTCCTGCAATGATGTGAGCGTGACAATCGCGGCAAACTGCACTGGCGTATTCGTGTCTGAAGGATTTATGACGCACAGGGTATGGCAGCCTCCATCGTCGAATTTCGATTCAGTGTGGAATTCCCTAGAAGCACTGTTCGAGGTCATGACTCTGGAGGGTTATGTAGACATTGCACTGCAGGCTTCAGAACACTCGTTCTTGGGGTCATGGAGCACAGTTTACTTCACCGTTGTTGTTGCAACAACTTCGTTCATTCTGCTGCAGTTTTTGGTTGGAACTGTTCTGGGAAATATCAAGGATGCAGACTCGTCGGCAACGCAAGCTCAAGGAGAATGGGACAATGTGTTGGCGTATGTCAACCAGCTTTCACCAAGTATGCCGGTAGAGTCGCTTGCAGCCACCATTGCAGATAACGTTCAGAATTTCAAGAAATCCAGTTTGTTCAAGGCAGTTTTCAAGTCGCAACCCGACACTAAACAGAACATACCGTTTGGCACTCACACACACGCAGAACTAAAGCGCATGATGTCTAATGACCGCATACGTGTGGCCGCTCCACATGGAATTCCGCTGTTTGGGAAAAACAAGAGTACATTGGGCTCGTTGCGTACATCATCAGTATCAAGTTTACAAGGCGTCACACACACACACCATCACCAGTGCCTGAGCATACGGTCTTGCCAATGCTGGCAGGGGTCTCATGCGCCTGTCATAATTCTGCAATTGAGGCAAATTGCTCGCGACATCTCAGTGCCTTGCGATGCCGAGTCAGGTGCTTGCTCCGCGAAGGGAAGGCGGTTTCACTCGCTGCACAGCAATTTTGAGCGGGTTGTGTTTGTAGCGATTGCTCTGCACTCGGCATTGCTCATGAGTACCACCACTCCCATGGATAGTGTGTGGATTGCACCGTGGCAGTGGCTGCGTTTCTTCCTTGTTGTGTGTTTCATGTTTGAACTGTGCGTGCGGGTGTTTGCGGATGGCCCTCAGCGATTCATCAAACGCAAGTTAAATATTGTGGATTCGATTGCTGTCGCCTCGGCAGGTGTGAGTTGGTTGGTGCCCGCTTCAGCCTCTTTGTCGGGTCTTTCTAGGATCCTGTTGAGCTTGCGAGTTCTCCGGTGTATGCTTGTGTCGCCTTCACTGCATGTGTTGCTGGACACGCTCGGGCACAGTTCCAAAGCAATTGCATCCGTGACTGCACTTCTAGTAGTCAGCATTGTGCTCTATGCATTTGCGGGTATGGAGCTATTTGGCCACATCGGCCCTCAGCATGTCAGTGAACAACAGCCATCAACAGCTGACCTGTCATACGCCTGGCTTGTGCAGCCAACCACCCCTGAACTGTCAAACACAAGTGTTCTGCATCAAGCTGAATTGAACACGTCATCTATACTCAGCCCACTTTTGCCGTACGAAGCGCTAGGGCGGCATGTGCACTTCCAGACAGCCTTCACGGCAATCTTCACCATGTTTCGCGCTTCAACGGGGGAAGATTGGCAAAATATTTATCACGACCTTCGCAGGACCCATCCCCTAGCGTCCAACATGTTCTTCTTTTCATTCATGCTGCTCTGTGGCCAGGTTTTGCTCAACTACTTTCTTGCCGTGGTAATTTTGCGATTCGACCGCTGCTGGTCTTTGGTGCGAGGACAGGTGACATATGCCGACCTGGTGCGGTTTCAGAAGATATGGCTGAAACCTGAATACTCAGCTGGCTCAGAGTTCATGTCGTTTAGCAAAACCAAACAGCTCATCCAGCACTTTGCTCAGCAGAACACCCCAGATGGCTTACAGCGTGCGCGCGCAGTGTACCATGGAGGCAGCGCTCACGACATTGGCACAGCCGGCGAGAATGAGGACAGTGACCATGAAAGTGATATGCCCGAGTTTTCTCCGTCGGCTGCAGCGGAGCTGGAGCTGCCTTTCAATGCCATGCTATCGCAGGCCACTCCCGGATTGGGCTCAAGCGGACAAGAGGAGCAGGCGCTGCGGGAGCAAGCGATGCACATGGCAATGTCCAGTGCGTTGAAGTCGGCAGGCAATGCTGAGGCAAAGCGAACACAAAGATCCACGATCCATGCAGGGGTGGCAGCCGGGCTGGGTGCGCTGCGGCGCAAGGCGCAGGGCCTCGTGCCAGTTGCCAAGATGCTAAGGGACCCGCTGCAGCAAACGCAGGCAGAAACCACAGCTGCACAGCAAGACGGTGTGTTGCAGAATGTTACGAGTGCTGTAACAGAGGTGGCCAGTGCCGTGTCAAATTTCGTGAATGGTCAGATTGAAAACACTGCCAATGTGCTGTCCAAGCAAGGGGCAGTCCTGCGCGAGGTATTTGGGGGGGAGCAGCCAATGACCGAATTCCAAGCCAACACCCTCGTTGGATTGCAGTCCCGCCTTTGGTGGAGCATGGTTCGGGAAGACTTGAGGGACTCGGCAGTCTCTGCCACAGCGCATTTGATGCTTTTGGCGCACAAAGCGCAGGTAGAAACAGCCAAGACTGTCACCGCCCGCAAAGCCACTGTGGTGCCCATGGACTCAACACAACGGCATGCAGTGAAAGGCCGAATTGCAGTCAAAACAGTGACCGCTGCAGCGATTTTCAAGCTGGGCATTCGCGACAGCTTCCGCAGCAGGACGACACGCGCCCCTCCCACTCAATCAGCCGCGGTCGTGCGCGGGTCGACAATGAGCAATAGTGTTGTGAAGCTGCGTGCAATGCGAAAGGCCCATGCCCAACGAACATCCTCGCAGCCATCACAGGGCGCGGCGGCATGTACAAGTGCTGCGAGCGTCCCAAGCAGCGAAACACCCCAGCCGGTGAGCGCACCAAGCAGACCCCCACCAGGCAATGATCTGCAAACCTTCATTCAAGCTGCATCACAGCTCCCAGATTCAGCACTCCTGGTTCCTTTCCAAGCTGTCATCGCCTCCCTGGCACTGTGGCATGTGGGGCCAGAGGCGCTCCAACCAGAGCAAGCTCTGCAACGAGCCATGAGCATCAAGCGGTGGCACCAACACATCATTGTCTCAAGAATTCAGGCGCACTGGCGACGAACGCAGGCAAAACGAGCGGTGCAACGCAAGCTTGAAAGCTTGTTGTCCACGCTCGGTCAGCAGATCCGCTTGCAGCGCTGTGCTCGTCACATTCAGCAAATGTGGACAAGGCATAAACTCGCAAAGCAAAGCAAGCGTGTCAGCTCAGCAGTGGACTCTTCACTTGCTGACCTTACAGAATGTGGTCAATCCAAGGAGGTGAGGGCCCGTGAGCTGCCACCAATCGTGGTAGGTCACAGAAAAACGGGGCAAGCGAAAGTAAAACCTCCCATTGACCCACCCCTGTCGCAGAGCAGCCCTGCCCATAGCTCTGGGTATCAAACTGATGTGGCTGGAATGTCATTTCAGTCTCCTGAAGCTCTCACGGCCACTCTTCCGCCAGTGGGGGGTGCCAATCCCATTGAGCCCCCCTGCACCTTGAGGCCAGGTCAATCGGAGGGAAGCAAGACGCAAGCTCAGGGCAGCACCCCCATTTCGAACAATTGATTCAATTCTTATCGGCTGCATCTTCCTTGGCAAGCTTTGCCAGGAAGCTGCTGACCCCCAACGAGCGCTGCGCCACAACTTTGTGATAGCGCCTTGAATGTCTTCTGCGTTTGTTCTGTGAAGTTGCGGTTCCTGCACCGGTGACATCAGTTGATACTTCTGTGGCGGGAAGTGTTTCAGGCCTCGGCACCTCAACTGCCTGCGACTGCTTACTGCTGTCTGCCGCAGTGCTTGTCATTGGAGCATTAGTTGCCAGCCGCTGTAGAAATGCTTTCGCCTCCCGTTTTTGCTTGAGCAGTGCCAGTGCGAAGGATGGCCCAAGCAGCACACGTGTGGAAATGACGCCATCCATGTGCACACACACGTGCGCTGGCGCACTCATGTCTGCTGCGCCATCCCGTTTGATACGGGCAACCGCATCTGCCCACTGCACCGGTGCGCCTTGCTCTGCTTTTGAGTGCGCCACTCCCAAGCACACACACACCACGCCAACGTCAGACCAGCACTGCACCACACGGCACAGCACAGTTTCAGGCTCGCACATAGCAGCAAGCATGGTTGCGGGGGATGCATCGAACCCCCCTTCGCCCTGCAAGGCATCTCCACTGTGGTCACCCGCTGGGCACTCCGAGGCTGGACGAAACGCCGACGCCAAAGCTGACAGTTGCAGGACGTCTCCCACTGACGGAAGGAACTCCTCGGGACAAGCTATACTGCGTGTGTGCACGTCTGTTAGGGAAAGCTGCACAAGCGCTGCCCGCGGTAGGCGCACAGTCACACCAGCTAGCACAGCGCTGGAGGAATCGTCTGTGTTGTGCCGGGGGCGTTTCCCTCGAAGCCCCCTGCCACCCCTCCCAGGTACCCCCGGCCAGGACTGTGCCAGGGCAGCCGACAGGCTGTGAGATATATCCAAGGGCGCAATTGTGCCCAGGTCTGCACCATGTGACAGCCGTTGGTCGGGGGCCTGCGCAATACCTGCAGCTGAGGTTCCAGGCGCGACCGACCCGCTATGCGCCTGTACAGCAGTGGGTGCAGAGGACATGGTGCCGGACCCTGTGCCGACCGATTGACTAAGACCCTTTGCCGCAAGAGGCTGGGGTGCCTCATCATCGCTGCTGCTGTCGCTGCTGCTGTCGCTGTCGCTGCTGCTGCTGCTGCTGCTACTGCTGGACTTGGAGCGATCGCGATTGGCAGAAGCTGCCACGGCTGAAGAGGCAGTACTAGCAGCACCAGCAGCGCTGACAAGGGCCCTGTCACTGTGTGCAGCACTGGCCGCACTCCCTTGGGTTGCGGGTTGGCCCGAGTGAGGGCTGTGGATCTGGAAACCGAACGAGCTCGATTTGTACAGCTCCGACTCAGCTGGGGTAGGCAAACAGACCCGAAGGTGGTCATCATCTCGAAGAACGTTGCTATGTTCCGTTGATCGGAGCAAGGTGCGCTGATTCAGCTGCAAAAGCAGGAAGCCCAATCGTGAGGAATTGTCTTGCCAATTCGAAGCAAGTGTTTTTGGAAGCTGCTGTTTGACCAATTTGCACAATAGAGAGTTCATTGTGACATTTGCAGCATCAATGCCAAATGTGAATGCATTTTCAGCGGGCTCTGTTTGTCCCTGTAGCGAGAGATGAACTCTGACTCTTCGCTCCGTTCGACCGTCCATTGTGAGCAGCAACTGACTGGTTTGTACGAGCCCAAGAAAGCTGAAAGCCTGTCTGACTGCACCAACATACTGTCCTTTACAAGTTGTTACAAGGCATGCTCAGTTAAGACCAGCCTGCCTCGGGTGGTGCTTCTGCATTCCCTCAAACTTGGGCGAGGGGGCACTGCCTGACCTAACTTGGCACTTTTGGAGTTGTAGTCACAGCAGTCGTGGGGACCACACGCTGCAAGGCTACCCAACGTATACAGCAGCAGCAGCAGCAGCAGCACACAAGCTGAGCCCGCCACGGCTGCATTCTTCTCGTGCGCAGCTCAGCTCACGCTGGGCTTGTGCACCCAGGAGATGAGCCCAGTTCTCGTACCCAGCTCAGCTCAGGGGGGCTTGCTCCCACCAGAGCCCAAACCCCACGTGCAGCTTGCTGTCAGGCAGGTAGAAGCTGGTCTGAACCCGTGAATCTGTCCATTCACAACAAATCACATGTGACTGGAGGCAGCTTCACGCAGCCTTCACACACCTCAAGTACAAGTGAAACGAGCAGCAGATTGGGATAGAATTAACCTACATTCAAAAGAAGCCACAATGCCTACTACACTGGGCCCCCCTTGACCAATCAGACACACTGCTGCAGCACGCTTACAGCATCTTCTGCACCAGGGCGTTAATCTTCTCCTGGCGGCATCCGGCATCACCCCCCTCGTTGAAATGCAGGCGCTTCTTGGTGAAGCCACCGTTGGCGGAAGACAGCTTGAAGGGCCACAGGAAGTTGTTGGCCTGCTTGAAGGCGGGGCCGACAGTGTAGATCTCGTGAATGAGGTCCTCCACGCAGATGACATCAGCATCAGCCACAGAGGCGAAGTGCTTCTCGATGATGGTGTTGTCGGTGATGGGCACACGCTGCTTGTTGATTTTGGCGAAACCGCGCTTGTAGACCAGAGACTTGACAGTCTTCATGTTGGGGTAGCCCCAGGCGACATAGGGGGTCACGATCTGCAGCATCTGCAGGGTGGCCTTGTTCAAACGCACGAAGACGGCGTTGTTGATCTGGCGCAGGCGCAGCAGCTGCAACACCTTTCGGACCTTGGGGGACACTCCCAGGATACCACGGATGCGGACGACCAGGGCGAGCTTGGCCTCGGGCTCCACGAAGAAGTCACCGGAGGTGCGAGCAGCACGGCGGGCGTTGATGAGTCCACGCTCAGCCTGCTTGTACTCCTGTACGTACTTCTCGGCGCGCTTGAAGTAGTCAGTGCGCTTGGACTTGGAGGCCTGCGAGGTTATATACGGTGAGGCGAGCATCAAATTCCGCAACTGCACAATTCACTCACAGCCTTGGCGGCCTTGCGTGCCTCGGCCTCAGCAGACTTGGCAGCCAGCTGTGCCTCGCGCTTCTTCAAGAAAGACTCGGGCACATGCCTGTAAACATTTGAGGGCGGAGTGAGGAAGGGCGCAGCGGTCACTGTTCATTCCCGTATGGGTTCTCGCAAGGCGAACAGCCACACGCTGAAAAGCCAGCTGCCCCTGTTGCAAGGCTTGATGGAATCAAGCCAATGCAAACGGCACTAGGCAATGCATTTAGCATAAGGAAGCAGGGAGTGTAGTTCCCGTGTGCTTTCGAATGCAAATCCGCTCTGCACTCAGTCGTATTGCTACGAGAGCGAGAGGAAAACTCGTCTGCTTTGAAACAGATGGGTCAAGAGATGTCAAAAGACACTCAAACACACTTAAAGAGAAGAACATTGCTGTTTTACTCTCAACATCCACCATGCACAGCTCCCTAAAAAGGGACTGAGAAGGTGAGCAGAGTGGTGCTAGCTTCGAAGAAGACTAGTTCCGCTGCCCGCTAGGGCTCCAGGGAGAGTCTGCCAATTCCAACGTTGTAGTGTTGCCTGGGAGTTCTGAACTCACGTGGCATCGGTGTTCAGCTCGGAGAGCGTGGGCACCTGAACCTTCTGGGCAGCCTGCACAAAGTAATGTTGGTGAAATTCCGCAATCCAGACAACGGCAGCTGCTGGAGCATACCATTTTGATTGTAGGAGGTAGCTATGCACGACAAAGCACAAAACTGCTACTAATATTCTATCGCTTGAAAAGTGTCCGGGTTGCACCGTTTCGCCAGCGCTCCCATACCGTGTGTTTCCTGTGAGGGCATGTTCAGCCCCCCTCCCTCCAGCAGCTACGCCGGACCCTCATGAGGCATTGCGAGCAGTTATTGGAGGACTTACAAGCACATACCACACCACAAATGGTGTGAAAATTGATCGCCCACTGGCTTTGATTTGTGTGGGTCTGTTGCTGTGAAAGTGCGGCTTTACCGTTGGAACTGGGCGCACCAAACGCAAGAGAATGCATTCCCCACACACCAAACAAAGCAGCTGCTGACGAGCTCACAATAATACACGCGCGTACCACATGCTGTGTTGTAGCGTTGGACGAGCAGATCCCGTTGGTGTCAGCCACTTGCCGGCATTTGGTACCTGGGACAGCATATTGGGGGTGCTGGGACGATCCAATTACATCAATCACCGCTACGAACCCCTTCAAGGTTCACAGGCCTAGATGCGGTCATCTCCCTCACGGCAGCTTGAAGCCCCACTCAAGCGAGCAGACTGCGAGGCACAGGTCTCAAACAAGTTGCTGCGCACAGCTCTACGCGCACCAACAGCAAGCATACCCCGCAGCCTTATAAACGGACTTAATTGGACGTTGATGCAGCGCCTGGGGCCTCAACCGCTGCAGCCGCCTGCGCAGCCAGTGCATCTGCAATGGGATACAGAACAGACATCTCCATCAGCACCTCGCCTCGGCGCTTCTTGTCCACGAACTGCTCAACAACGGAGTTGTACAGATCTGCTGCGCGCACATTCAATGCACGAAGTACCCCCCCTGAACCGAGTCCCCCCTCTTCTTGCAGGAACTTCTCTAAGAACTCGATCCGCTGAATGCGTTGCCGCAAATCTGCCTTGGTTGCTGCAGCCAGCTCAAGGGCCACTGCAAAATTCGGCTCAATGACCTCTTGCTCAACTGACTCAGCATTGCCCTGAGCAGTTGCATTACTGGGCGGCTGCTGCTCCTGATCACCGGCTAAGACGTTGGCTGTCATGGTCATGGTTTGGTTTGCAGCTGTCGTCCGATTCGCCATCAGTTCTTCCGCTTTCACCAGGGTGGGGGGCTTTGGTGGAGCAGGGCTTGAGCAATTGACACCTTCAAGGGCAACAGGTGGGCTGTCGGCCTGTTCACCAGCTTGGCAAGCTGCCATGTTCTTCGCATGTCCCTCAAGTGCCGCAATGTACGTTCGATTGCTCTTGCGGACTTTGCGCTCCAATTCAATGGCCTCAAACTGCGCCTGTCGTTCCTTTTGGCGCTCAAGGGCGCGTGCCTGTAAGCGTTGCTCGGTGCTTTTGAACTCTGCCGCGACCGCAGCGGCAGCCGGCCCCAAATCGCCAAACACGTCAGATGAAAGCAATCTGGTGGACCTGATCTCATCAGCATAGTCAAGGGCAGTCTTTGTGTCGTTGTACTGTAGCTGGAAAGGGAATGGTGCCCGAATGTTCTCCGGGTACAGGTGGAATGCTGGCAAGGCTCGGACACCGTGGAGGCTGGTGAAAGACTTGTACTTCTTGCAGTCAGCTAGTACTACATCAACCGCGTCATCAATGAACATGTCTGCAATTTCTTGCACCACTGGTCTTGTCACTTCCCATCTCTGCACCAGATGGCAGCATAGTTGTGTGCGTTTCGTTTGAAACTGCAGGGCAATTACATACTGGCAAGTCTGGGTGAAAGAATATAACAAGCACGCTTGCAGAGCCATTGAATCGATGCTGATATCGCTTCTTGAAAGGGGTGATTTCCGGTAAACTCGTCTGATTACCGACAGCATCGCCTGTCACTGCAGTAATTGCTGCAAAGCTGGCTGCAGCAGCCAGCAGGACCAAGTGCATGCGGATGTGAGCCCGACGCCAGCGCAGCAGTGTCAATTCAGTACCATCAATTCAGCACTTGCTATTATATTTGGTAGAACGAACGCTGGAATTTGAGCGTAGTTGGGGAGCACATTGACGCAGCCAACACAGCACGGGTACCGGGCAGCCGCCCCCCCGTTCGCTGCCTGTCGAGGCTTTGAGCACAGTACAGCTTTGCAGGAGAGGAACTGCAGCTGATTCACTCATTTAAGCTCGTCTGAATTTATGTGGACATACTGAAAAGCTCACTTTGCAGCTCAGTTCGTGCAGTCCTGCTTCAAAACATTGAGCGTGGTGAGGCTTTCGCTCTGCTGGCCACTCCTACACGCGTTCAACTGCGATACTGACGCAACAATAAGGGGCCGTCCAGCTTAGAAGTATGGCATCATCCCAAGCAGCAGCAGCTGGAGCAACCAGCGGCGCTGAAGTTCACAAAGACATTATCATCTGCGACAATGGCACTGGCTACTTGAAAGCTGGCTTTGGCGGTGAAAACATCCCCCAATATGTATACCCGTCCTTGGTTGGCCGCCCAATGATGCGCGCTGAGGAAGATGTCCTGGATGGTGTGGAACTGAAGGTGTGTACGCGCCGCTCCGTAACTGATTCGCGAAAGTGCATTTGGCTGCCGGGCTTCTACCCCGCAGCCAACACGCCTGACTTGCACACCACGATTCCTGCTTTTCTATCAACCAGTGCCCTTGTGCACACAGCAGTATCGCATATAATTCACGTTCTTTAACTTTTTGTCGCTGTACAGGACGTTATGTTTGGCTCGGAGGCAGCCAAGGTGCGGCAGGCCCTGGAAATCAGCTACCCCGTTGAGAATGGCATTATTCGCAACTGGGCCGACATGGAGCTGCTTTGGGACTATACGTTCAACGGTACGTGCATCTTTTCCCACGTTGGTTTCTCTTGTGGTCTTTTGCGTTGTTTTCACTGATCTGTCTCCTCCTGCTGCGCAGACCAGATGGGGGTTGAGACTTCGGACAAGCGGATTATGCTGACGGAAGCAGCCATGAATCCAAAGGCCAACAGACAAAAGATGGTGGAGACCATGTTCGAGAAGTACAGCTTCTCTGGGGTGCAGGTGCGTCCAGGTGTAACTTCAAGTGTTCCACAACCCTTGCCCTTACACCGTGCTTGATTTTTACAGGTTTCCATTCAAGCCATGCTAGTGCTGTATGCGCAGGGGCTGACCACTGGGCTTGTGGTGGACTCTGGTGATGGTGTTACGCACGTGGTGGCTGTGTACGAGGGCTTTGTGCCTCCTGCCCTCACACGGCGTCTGAATGTGGCCGGGCGCCATCTGACGCAGTACCTCATCAAGTTGCTGCTTCTGCGCGGATACGCCTTCAACTCCTCTGCGGACTTCCACACGGTGCAGGAGATCAAGGAGGCGTACTGCTACAGTGCGTTTGACGTTGCCAAAGAGCGAACTTTGGCTGCCGACACCACAGTGCTCATGGAGAAGTACACGCTCCCTGATGGGCGTGAGATCTCACTGGGGCAGGAGCGCTTCGAGGCCCCTGAGGCGCTGTTCAATCCCAGTCTGCTGGAGCTGGAAGACAAGGGAATGGCGGAGATGGTGTTTGATGTCATCAACACCGCGGACATTGACATCCGCAAGGACCTGTACAAGACCATTGTGCTGTCAGGCGGCAGCACCATGTTCCCCGGACTACCCTCTCGCCTTGAAAAAGACGTCAAGGATCTGTACGTGGAGCGAATCCTTGGCGGCGATGCTAAGAAGATGAAAATCAAGGTGAAGGTTGAAGACCCCCCCCGGCGAAAGCACATGGTGTTCCTGGGCGCAAGTGTTCTGGGTGGCCTCATGGCCAATCAAGACGACTACTGGATGAGCAAGGCTGAGTACGAAGAACACGGTGCAGCTTCGATCATTGCCCGTAAGTGCAACTCCAGTGGTTAGTGCTGGAGTGATTGCTTGCGACGTGCCTACTTCAAGAATGCATTACTGCGACAAACTTGGGACCCATGGTTGCATTTGTGCTTTTGTTCTTGCCTGTGTTCAATGGTCTGGGGTTTCCAAGAGGTTGGGCGAGGGGCAGGGTCCCGTTGGAGTCAGCTACCAAGCCAGTTCAGCAGCGCTGGGCGATGCTGACAGGACACACATGTGTGAGCTGAGTGAATGAGAGAGTATCTACCAGGCAAGTACTTACCGTGTTTTCCCAAATACCTGTGAGCCCCCCTCCATCGAAACTGAAGGGCCCATCTGCTGTAAAGTGCACATAATATTGACCATCGCCCGTTGCTCCTGCTCAAAGTCGAACCAACCGAAGAGCGCAAGTGTAGCACTCACTGTCTTACATTTTTGTAGACATGGCAACCCGTGACCTCACAACCCGGTTTTTGCGCCAGCGCAGCAGTGCTGTCGCCCGGCCCCGCAACGCCACTGCAGATGGCTTGCTCGGCTCAGGCGCAGCTGGTGCCGGCGGCCAATGGAACACTGCAGCTATCGCTGGCATGCAGCCACAATATGTTGACTTGATGGATGAAATTAACAGCGATGTCAACAGCATCAAGGCGAAAAGTGAGTGCGCTACACTTCGCCCCAGCCTGGTCAACTTCCGCGCAACTTCGGGATTTCCTCACCAGCCCCACAAACTTTACGCCCTGTGATACGACTGAAACGTATATCTTGATTCACAGTTGACCAACTCACTAGTTTGCACAATGCACGACTGAAAGTTCAATTCGATGAGGCACAGGTATGTATCGGCTTGTCATGCGGCGGCGTGTTAGACTCCGCTCAAGCTGGTCACCTGCGTTGTCCCGCAGGAAGTCGAGAAGGACCGGGAGATTGATCTTATTACTGCAGATATTACAAGGCTATTTCGTAGCGCAAGTAAGTGTTCAAATGCACTGATCATTGCAACGCTTTCACTGACCCACACTGTCCCCTCCAGGCACGAAGCTGAAGCGAATGGCCACTGGCCCAGACAGGGGGGGCACTGCCGATAGCCGTGTCCGCAAGAACATCCAACGCAGCATAGCCTCCCGCCTGCATGAGCTGTCCGGCAGCTTCCGCAAGGCGCAGAAGCAATACCTGGGGGAGCTGCAGCGGCTGAAGGATGGGGGGTCTGTGGACATGTTTGGGGGGGGTGGCGGCAGCAGCGGCGGCGGCCGCGATGTGGACATGGGCTTCAGCGCAGAGCAGATCCATGCCATGGCGGAAATGGAGGAGTCAACGGAGTGGCGTGACCAGGAAATCGCCCGCATCGCACGGTCTGTGGAGGAGCTTGCAGTGCTGTTCAAGGACCTGGCCACCCTAGTGGTGGAACAAGGAACAATGCTGGACCGCATCGACTACAATATGGAAAGCACTGTGGAGCGCACCAAGAAGGGTGTGGAGAAGTTGGAGCAGGCGGAAAAATACCAGAAGTCCGCCCGCCCCCTCAAGTGCATGGCGTTTCTCATGGTGCTCATCATCATCATGGTCATCATCCTCATCACACAGCACACTGGCGACAAGAAGAAGTGAGCAGGGGGCAATGCGTGCTGGGGCAAGTGTCTGGTTTAATCTTTTAGACACCCCCAAACTCAACCGTCAAGTTGGCGCCTTGCAGGGCGACAGGCGCCCTGTAGCATTGAAACAGACTTTGCAAACGGCACGCCAATGAGCAATGTATGCCCCATCGCGCATGTGCAGTGCAGTTTATGTATCGTCAATGTATTGTTGAATGTGCCGCTGGCCATGTGCAGCCCTACTGCCATTGCAGGGGGACATCGTCGTACTCCCCACTCTTGCGCAGCCAGCCCAAGCCACGCTGGCTGGAGGCCAGCTCTGTCATGAGCGCCTTGTACTGCCCTGCGGTCAGCGCGGAGCCGGCTCCAGCCTCTGCGGCGTCAATGGCGGAAATGATCTGGCGGCGCTGCAGAGACAGGGCCCCACGGGCAAACTCCGCCACAACGGCATCTCGACTGCGAGCAACAGTGGTGCCTCCCGACGCAGCGTTTGTAGTGGACGGAGCTGCAAACGCCATGCGACTGGCGATGGCTGCCACCGTGGAGGGGGTGCCTAGCGGCAAAGTACCCCCCCCCTCCAGGGCCTCCACCCCCCCATGGGCACCGTCCTCCTCCAGGGCGTTCATGCCAATGAACTCGCCACTGGCCTCCAGTTCCAGCGGCATGGCTGACAGCGCGGCGATATGTGCCTCAGACACGGCTGTGAGGGAAGTTGACCACTGCGCGGCGGAACCCCCCCTAACAAGGGTAGCCACAGCAAGGTGCAGCTGGTCTCGAGAGTGGGACAGGAGAGCAGCAAGAGGGGGTGTCCCACGGGCGGCGGCTGTCGCTGCGACCTGGCTGATTTGAGGGTCCAGCGACCCCGCTGCAACGTGCACTGCGCTCAAATCTGTGCTCAAATCGCCACTTTCCTGCAGCTGACGCAGAGCTGTGACTCGCAGCGCCGAAGCCAAGTACCGCACTGAGCACACACGGTGCTTGTGCAGCAAAGACGCGATCTCACATCGCGCAGCTTCCACGTGAGCCTCCAGCAAGCGTGCATCCCCTGCGGCGGTGGAGGCAGATTTTAAGCCCCCAGCACCAGCCATGGCCGCAGCGTGGGGGTGTCGAGCAGAGGCTGCACCAGCAGCAGCACCGCCAGCCTCACCAGCACTTTGCCCAAACAGTGCTTCAAGTGCTGCTGTTCTGCGTTCCCAGCTCTCCTCCTGCTGTGCAAGCATGCCTGGAAAGGCGTTTCTAAGAAACGCTTCAGCTTGTGTGCTGCTGCCGGGCAGGTGCCACGCCGCATCGCCCTCGTTGCGCACGGGCGGCTGCACTGCCGCTGCCTCCACCCCGGCTCCAAATGTAACCGCCATGATGTGGGAGTGCTTGGGGGGGCCTACTGCACCCCCCCTCACACGCCCCAAGCTCTTCAAAATGGAGCGGAGGGTGCTGGTGGCGGCGCCGGTCACAGACTGCAGCTGCGCCAAGTGCACTCCTGCCTCGCCACTGCCCCCACGAGCCTGCAGCTGCATCAGCACGTAGTCTCTCACTGCGACCAGCCGTGCAATGCCCTGCATGGTCGTGCGGGCGATAGGTCCCAGCAGGTCCGGGCGGTACTCCATGTGCAGTCCCACTGGATGCTCCACAGTGACTGCGTCGGGATCTGTCTCCTCTTCTGCTGCTGCCAGGCCCAAATTCGACCCCCCCTTGCCCTTTTTGGCACCCCCCCTGCGTCGGGAGTTCCCTGCTGCAGCCGCAGCTGCAGCGGCCTCCTCCTCGGCATTCTCGCGGGATTCACGGGCAAGCGTCTCGTACGCCACACGCACGGCTCGCTGATCGAGGCCGGAGTCACCAGCCAGCAGGTGCAGTGCATCAGGAAGAGTCACCCAGTGCTGAGACGACAGCACCCACAAGCCGCGCACTGGACGCGCATACTGCAGGAGGTGGCTCACCAGGATGTCATCAGATGCATCTTCTCTGGTGAAGCGTTTCACGTCTTCCAAAGGCAGAATCATGGCGCGCTTCATGACGATGCCAACTTGTATCGGGAGGGGCAGGCGTCGCAGGTCCCCCATGCTCACTTTTGCGGGGTCGGGCAAATTGTACGCCTCCACAGCTGTGGCCCCGCTTTCCCGCCTGGCCAGGGCGACCACTGCAGCGCTGATGCCAGGCTGCGCTCCCATGCTTGTGGCAGCTTGGATGGCTGACGACAGAGCAGCGCGAGCAGCCTGCACAGCTGAGGTGGCAGACACTGGACCGCCTGATTCATCGGGTGTTGCTGCGCTGGTGTCTTCTGTAGCCCGCATGACGCCAATGTACTGGTGCACGTCAGCTCCAATTTGGGCAGTTTTGAGCACGCCAAAGTCCGCCTCTTCCCCTGATTTCTCATGGGGCCGAATCAGGGCACGGTCAAGCTGGGATGAAGTCATGCTGTCCAAAACGTCCTGTGCAGCCTCCGATGATGCTTGATATATCTGCAGGGGCAGCACTTGATCTGGCTCCAGAAGCTGCTGAGCATATGCGTGAGAATTCTTGCGGGCAGCTGCTGCCCGTTGGGACTCCCTTCGGCGAATACGGGTCTGCGAAGAAAGCACACCCAGTTGAGGTTCGGTTAGTTGTTTGTACTTGCGTGTGTATGGACTTTCGAGAAGTATGGTTGACAGAGGCAGCAGCATGCTCTCACCTCAATCTTTTGCATTGCACTGTTGCCAGCCTTGCTTTTGTCAGCGTACGGATTAGGCAGGCCATCATTAACATGCACAAGATCTGGCCGCATTTGATACATGCCATCGACTGGTGAAATATGCACGGCTTCTGTGAAAAGCAGCCCAGTCAGCAAATGCACCTCCGCGGAAAATCCGAGAATCCACTCACCGTCGCGGACAGTCGCTAGCATGTAGTGCGTGCGCATGGGGGCTGGGCTGGCCACAAAAGGCAACTCGGTGACTTTGTTCCAGTCGGGTGCATCAGGGTCGTAATTCTGAGAGCGCTTGTCCAATTCATACCCAAGTCGGAGAGTCTCGTTATGTTCACGAAATGCCGCAGTTGCTGGAGCTTGCACGCCAGCTGCAGCGGGCTTCAACTGGTGCTGAAGCAGCAGCCTGTAATTGTGTTCGTATTGAGATTGCACATACTTCGGGCTTGTTAAATGCCAACTTACAAACGGTGTGCATCCTGTGGCGACAGCAGCACTGGAAGCTCAAACACAACTGGATCAGAGTGATCCGAAGCTAGGCCGCTTGCTCGCGACATACTGCTTGGATTCTACAGCTGAATCAAATTGAATCCAGAGCACGTTTTGGTGTTATCTGTGGGTTGCTGTCTGTTTGCTCTCGAAATAGGCCAGGCAGTGCAACAGTGCCAGTTGACACGGCTGGGCATCAAGAATTGTCATGACAGCCCCCTGCTCCACGTCAAGGCCAATTGGCTAACCTGACTGCTCAGACTTGCTGGAACCTCCTGTACATTTCTTCTCGTTGGCCTTTTGGGAAATGCGTGAAGCTTGTGGCTGGGGTTGTCATTCAGGTGTCAAATGTGCCGTTGAACCCACCAAAAAGCAGCACACCTCAGATTGTAGCCAGTTTGTCTTCTTCGTCTGCAAAAACGTGTAGAGGCCCCCAGGTAAAAGCTGGTCATGGCACTCGAAGAAGATCATGAACTTGTCCAGCGTTTGGCAGATGAACTTGGGCTCAATACTGCTGCGAAGGAGGCGTTGCGCAGACCGCCTTTCAGGCTCCTGCATGAAATCGCTTTGCTGCTGTCCAAGCCAGGAGACCCATTCCACGACCTGTTCGGTGCCGCCGAAATTGACGTGAATCAGTTCAAGCTTAAGCACGACAAGGAGCTGTCAAGGAGGCGCAAGCTGCTCTTTGTGGCGAAGATGGTTGCCGCCGTGCATTTCGCTGGGGGCATCGCTCAAGTCAAACCAGCCGATGCAATTACAGGCCGAAATGTGGCGGAAACCCTTGCTTTACTGCTAGTATGTATGGCAGCACAGTTTTGTTGACAATGTCAAACCAAGTACCCCCCACCCGCAGGAAGCCGTGTCACTGAGTCGAAGTGGGACAAGCCCAAAAGCAGTGAAACTCGCTCGAAACTCCACAGCTGCGGAGTACTCAACATGTTTCAAGCAGAGGCCGGTGGTCGGTGCCAGCCGCCCATCTATGACCAACTCTCACAAAATGCCCGCAATGCGGGCGATAAGTCCAATTGTATCACCCTCCCGCGCTTCTCTCTCTGTGTCACCGCCTGCGTCAGCACCTGCAGCCGCTACGTCGCCCTCCAGCGCCGCAGCTGCTGCATCTACACCAACACGTGGCAGCGGTGCCAAGCACCCAAACTCACATACAAGTCCGCCTAGACGCACTATGGGCGGCATTGACCGCCTGCACGGCCCTCAATCTGCCCGTGCAGCGCAGCTCCTGGGGCTTGCCTCAACTGCAGGGGGGGTCTCTGCGGATGAGGGGGGGGCTGCAACAGCATGTGCACCACAATCTGTCGCATGCACATCTGCATTTCCTGTGGCTGCAACCCGGAGTCGAAGCGCCAGCAGCAGCAGCAGCAGCAGCAGTGACTCCTCCCCCGACCCTACCAGCGCTGGCCGCGTGGCAGTGCACGGGTCCAAGTCTCTAGGCCTGCTGGGGGTGTGTAGTGGAAACTCTGCCAGCGCGGGGCTTCGGGCAGTATTTGCTAAGGATGCGAAGGGAGGGTCTGTGCGTCCCGCCACCCCCCCTCGAGGCGGGCCGGGGGGGGGGGTGACTGCTGTTCCCTCACTTCATCTGGGGGCGCTGCCACGCTCGTCAGCTGTGCGTCCTGGCTCTGCCCGTGAGGCACGCCTGCAATCGCAGACGTCTTCGCACGCAGCAGCGGCAGCAGTAGGCAGCAGTAGCGGTGTGCCCAGGCCGGCCACAGCCCGGGACAGGGCGAAGCCGCTGCGGCCAGCCACTGCCTTGCTGGCCAGCGCAGCGGAGAGGGAGAGAGGCAGCACAGCGAATGCGCACACGTGGGCCTTGAGGGGTGTACAGGGGGGTCAAAAATGTGTCAACCATGCAGGTTTCATGGACCCACTGGTCGCGATTCTGGCTGGCGGGAGGCGCCCAAACATGGCGTGGGTCCCCCCCCCACGACCCCCATCGGCAGGGGGGGCGGGCTCAACAACAGAGCGCAGATCCACCAGCTCAGACACGCGACCTGAGAGCGCAGGATCTGACTGGCTCCGCCTGCCCACCACTTCACGGGACCCCCCCCTTGAGCAGGCAGGCGCGACAACAGGGGGGGGGGGCGTGGATCCGAAACAGCTGCTACTGCCAGCTGAAACAAACGACTGGGCTGCCATTGCCCAGATTCTCAAAGCCCACATGCCCCACACAGTCCTTCCAAATGGACCAGAGTGGCTGTGGGTGTGCCCCCCAAGGGTTCAGCCCGGGGAGGACCCCTCAGGCGTTTCAGGCAGGGGGCTTGCCGGTTTTAGCCCCCTACACTACGCTTGCTCCCGGGGGCATGACGCCGCTGCATGGCTGCTGTTGAGGGCAGGCTTCGACCCGAGTGCTCAAGCAATTGACAAAAGCACCCCCCTTCACTCAGCAGCAGGGGGGGGGCACTTGACCTTAGTGCGCATGCTGGAAGCCTTTGGAGCCCGAGTAAACACACAAGACGACTTTGGTGAAACGCCTTTGCACGCTGCGTCCAAGCAGGGCAATGTGCAGTGCGTGACATGCCTGCTTGCAGCCGGTGCAAGTGCTCGCGTCGTTGATCGTCTAGGCGACACACCCGTTGATGTAACGGACAAACCGTCAGTCCTGCGCGCCCTGAAACTTGCCGAGGCAGCTCAAAGCAGCACTTTCAGGGATGCACCGGGAGTACTGGGCTCGATGACCATGGGCAGGCATGCACCAGCCTGGTCACATATTCTGCGGTTTTGTGACTCAGATGGCGCCAACAAGCTACGGTGCACATCTGGACTGTTGCAGTGGCTTGCATCTCTTGTGCAACCAGCCACGCACATCAAGCGGCTGTCATCAATTACTGGTCCAGACCCAGCGAGCCTCGACGCAGCTTCTGTCGCATTCGCCCCCCGCAGCCACCGGCTGCCTCGGGGCAGGGCAGCTGGAGGAGCTGCAGGTGCTGCCAGCTCAGTTCTGGCTGCCAGCATCGCCGACCCGGCCCTGGCATCATTTCACTCGAAATTGAAGCAAGCCAGTGCACGTGTCTGAGCTGCTGGAGTGCACGCTGGTTGCTTACATTCGTGTATGTGTACCTGGACTTCATTTGCTTAGCAACTCACCTGCAGTTTGTGCCCAGGACCTATGACCCCCGCACGAACGTTTGGCATGCAGCTTATATGTGCTAAGTCAGCAACTATGCACCATACTAATTATTTTGCTTGCTTCAAGAGCAATGAATCCGCTCGATTCAGCCCGAGGGCCAAATATCTCATTACTGTGAAGCAGTGTGTGACAAAATATCTTGGCCATCTGTATACCTAGCTCCTGGCCTGGAAGTATGCAATTGGTTTGACTTGACGGTATGGCAGCAAAGTTGATAGATCGAAGAGGGGCATTAGCCTGGAGCCTAGTTATCCTCTGTGTGGGTTGCTTTCGACAAGTCAGCGCAAATCGAAATGGTGAGGTTTGCGAAACGCGGAAGGCGAAACGTGAAAATCATTCGACCGACAGCACACTCGCTGCATACAGGGGTCGACCAATGCGTATGGTTCCCACCGCATGGCTACCATGGAGGTTTAGTCCGGGCATTGTCAGTGTCAATCAATCTCGCCCAAGATGGTTTCCTAGTCGCTGGCTACACCGGTAACAAGACGCACAAATTAGAAGTCAGAGCAAGCTACTTTGCCATGAGCTTTGTCGGCTTTTATATCAATATTTTTCGGGGTAAGCTGTCTCAAAGCTTGCGCCCGCGTTGCATAAAACCACAGTGCCTTGTGTACAGGCTTCCCGGAATCTGTGGAGAACTTTTCTAACGCAACGGCTGGTTTCTTTGAAGGACCATTCACCAACGCAAGGACGCAAACCATGTGTGGTGGCATAACACATACAGCTGAAGTTGCTGACAGTGAGTACTAAATCAGGTCGTATTTGCCCCTGAAATATATTCTTGAAGCCATGCAGATTTATTCAACGCTGGAGGGTCGATCACATACGCTGCTGCCGGTTGGGTGGCACCGCCAGCCGGCACAGGTCCACTCACCGTGGTGATGTCGACAGCATACTCAGCTGACAACGCGGCTCCATTCTATACTGACAGCTGGGTTCTCCAAGAGGCCGGCAATATTCAGCCCTGGCTGCCATCCCCGACCCCTGTGCCGGACCCGCCCGATTTGCCTTGCACTGTCGGAGCGGTATTCCCCAGCAACATGGAACTTTATTTAGCAATGGACATAACAGGCTTTGTATCTGACACAGCATATGACTTTTCTGGCCATCTGCGTAACGCCTCAGTAGTTCATCCAGTGTGGCCGTTGGAGTATTTGTGGCGCCACGAAATGAGGACACAAGGGCGATCCACGTGGGCATCCGGCTCAAGGGGGCAATCAGATGGCGCAGCACTACTTACTCCTTTCCACCCTGAGTTGAACCAGCCCAGCTTCACTGTGGCCTGGCGGGATTTACTGCTGACGCCGAGCTTGTCAACCATATCGTTGATGAGCTGGGACAACATAACTGGCACAGGATGGTACACATACAGTCGTGCCGTACATTCTGATACAACTGGCCCGTACCACGTTGGTGTGGCGCTAGGGCAAGGAATCGGGCAATCTGGGCTGATCACGCCGCTGATGTGCGAAGCTGGCCACAACTTAGCTTTCGTTTTTCAACATTTTGCTGCTACTGTGCAAGTGGAGGGGGGGTCAACCACATGCAGGATATTTCTTAACGGTGCGTTAAAAAAAGAGTGCACGTTTGCGCAAGCATGGACCCACCAGAACTCGGCAAACGGTTTCTACGTGACGCCGTCCTCAGCGGATATGGGCGCTGACGGCATCGGATTGCCTGTGGGCGACACGGATACAAGCATGACTGGATCAACTACATTTGAAGGTTTTATTGATGAAGTAATGGTGTTTTCCAAGGCTCTCACGTCCGACGAAATGCACTTTGGGGTCAGGGTTCGGGACCCAGTGCGCCGGCTGCCTGTAATATGTGACCCACGCCCGACCCCCAGCGGTACACCATCCCCCGCCCACACACCCGCATCCACTCCAAGTGTATCTCCATCAGGTGTGCCGACTGCCACACCCAAACCCACCTTGGTGGTTCCCCCCACACCCACAGCAACAGCAAGTGGAACAGCCGCACCGTCACCATCAGCATCTGCAACTGCAACCACAACAAGCACAGCATCGCCGTCCGTTTCGCCAAGCCAAACTCCAAGCAACTCAGTAACACCTACTGGCACAGCGAGCGTCACATCGACAGCTCGTCCGTCCCGGGCACCTGGCTCTACGCCATATTCCACCAATTCACCGACAACGAGTTCCTCCCCCACAGGCAGTGGAACTGCAACAGTAACTAGCAGTCAAATAGCAACACCAAGCACTTCTGGCACTGCAAGTACATCACCTTCCAACTTGGCGACTCCCAGCATCAGCGGAAGTGGCTCCCCCAGCCCATCCAGCTCTCCCTCCAACACTGCAACCCGATCAAGCTCCCCATCTGTAACTGCATCGACGAGTGCGACCTTGTCACCTGGTGCATCGCCAAGTTCAACACGGTCTGCAACTGCCACAGCTTCGCCGACTACATCACACAGTGCCACTGTCAGCGGCACGCCCTCCTCCACGGCATCCAACAGCGCCACGGGCTCCGCGAGTGTTTCTCTGACGCCAAGCAGCTCTGGTACTTTTAGCAGCACAGCAACCGGCTCAATGTCAGCAACCGCCTCGGTGTCTGCGACAAGCTCAGGAACTGCATTGCTCACAGCAACTTCAAGTGTGACTGCCACGCCATCTTCCACACAAACACCGCGCAGCACAACGAGCCCTACAGGCACGCAAACAGCGTCTCCATCCTCCAGTACAACAGCAACTTCCAGTTCCACGTCAACTTCTTCTGCCACGGGAGCAGCCTCAGTGACTGCATCGCAAACACGCAGCCCGACTGCCAGCAGCTCAGCCACGTGCAGCCTCAGTCCAACACACAGCGCCTCCTCTAGCTCAACCTCCAGCCCCACTTCAACCGCCAGCTCCTCGGGGACGAATACAGCCACGCCTACCACAAGCGGGACAAGCTCGCTCACAGCTTCCAGCTCACCGCAGGAAACGCCCAGCGTAACGCCATCAGCGACGCCGTCCTTGAGCACATCTCCCAGCTCTACTGGCACACATTCCCCCACAAGCTCCAGCTCAGCTAACTCCACCCCAACGACCCCAGCTTCGCCAACACCCACTGCGTCAAACTCCGGGACCCCATCTCCAAGCACCACTCGTTCGGCAACGCCTACCCGGACACCAACAGGCACGGGAACCGGGACGCCTTCAGCAACAGCCATGCCCACAGGCACCCCGACAAGAACCTCCACGAACACAGCTGCCCCCAGCCCAACAAATACCCCAAGCAACACACCTGCTCCAACTGCAAGTACAACACCAACAGTGGACTGGATGTACTGGCTGGCGTTGCAGCACCGACAAAATCTCAGCAGCATGCAAAGCTCGACACCGCAGCCTACGCCAGCACGTGATTCGGGATATGGCCCAGTGGCGCAGAGTATTGGGCTCAATGCGACTGACGGGGCTGCATTCTCCTTAATCGGTGTAAGTGCTGTGCTTTTCATTAGCTTTTGCATGGTAATAAGTTACGGTTGCCTCCGGAAGCGAATGCAGCCAGGGCAACTGGATTGTACAAACATGTACGGTTTGTGTGTTGTAGTATGCGTTCCTTGTCCATACAGGATTAGAGCTGTGTGGGGGATTCCTGCTTTGCCGCGGTCGAAACGGGCTGTCCCTGATGATGCCAAGCCGAAGTCGGACTCGTCCTCCCAGGGCAGCAAGACAAAAAAGAAACGCCCTACCCCACTGGACATACCGGAAAAAGGCAAGATTAAATCACCGGGAAGTGGCTGGGGACACGAGGACGTATCATCTGACAGTGATGGCGCTGGTACGGGTGTTCTGGCAGACAATCAACGGTTGCACTTGGCACAGCAGCTGGACAGCTCTAGGCGCCGACTGCATTTCACGCCGATGCAACAAGCACTAAGCAATGATACGCGCCGTTATTCGGATGCGCCAGACTCCCCATACGGACTGCAAAGTGCCCTCAGTGGAAATGGGGCTGAAACAAAGCTCACGCCCATCGTTGTTGATGCTGCTCGATTGCAGCGCGACCCTTCGTACAAGCAATGGTATGCAGAGAATAGAGCGGACATTTTGGAGCACAATAAGAAGGCTTTCAGTTCTGCAGCAGTAGCAAATCGGCAACAGTCCCTTCGGAGCGCAGTGCAGGCGGCAGCCTCGAGTGGCAGATTGTTGACTCCAACTGGCCGCCTGACAGCAAGCAGGCTGGCTCTTAGTGCGCGGTCAAACACACCTCAGGGTCAAAGCATGTCGCCACTTGCCCTTGCGCTGCCGGCTACAGATAGCGCGGCAGGAGGCACTGCATCGCAGCCACCGCCCCCCGCCCCGCGAACCCCACAGCCGCGCAGCTCACCTGCAACGTTTGTGGTCGATCAAGAGCGATTGCAGAATGATCCTGCATACAGCGAGTGGTATGAAGCAAACAAGCACAAATTAGAGGGCCGTGGCCTGCGCAGTTCGGGCGGCGGTGACCCAGGCGCAAACAGCACCCCCGCTTCGCTGCTGGGGCTGCTGCGCGGCGGAGCAAAGCCACCCGCTACGAACAAGGCCCAAGGTGATGAGCACGAAGTGCCAAGAGGCATTGATGGTGGTTTGATGCAAGTGCCCGCGGCTTCTACTGCGAAGTTTGTGCCAGACCATGAGCGCCTGCGCACAGACCCCGAGTACCGCGATTGGTACAACCAGTACAAAGATCAGCTGAAGTCTGACAGCGAAAACCCGCGCGATTCTGAGGCTGAGGACGCACAGATCTCTCAATTTGATGTTGCAAACCCACTTCGGGCAAGGCAAACCATGAATGCAGCAAACGCGCAAGCCCCGGCAATGGACACGGGGCAGAGCAAGTTTGTGGTTGACAAAGACCGGCTGAGAGACGACCCTGAGTACACTGCATGGTACTCGCGGCACGCACACAGACTGAACTCGGGCTTCAAGAGCTCAGCCTTGGGCAAGGCGATGGCAGCCGGGAGGGGGCGCCGGCGTGCGCCCAGCGAGACAAGGTCAAGCCAGCCTCGTGGCAGCCTCAGCCCACTTGCAGCAGCTACCACGAGTATCCACGTTACGTCTCCCTTTGCGGTACCCACCAAGTTTGTGGTCGATCAGCAACGCTTGGTGGAGGATGCTGGATACAGATTGTGGTATGAGAAGCACAAGCACATGCTGCAGTGAGCCAATTTACCATTTCAGTGTTTAACTGTGCTACTATGAATCCAATCTTAATGTTTGCGTGATTTGTTGTTCATTTTGTGGTGGTTGGGTGTGTCTACAAAAGCTTCTCTGCTTGCAACCGCTGCATAGCCAGTTTCACGAACTCCTCCTGGGAGAAGCCCTGCGGGCTGGCAGTAGCACTTTCCACACTTGACAGAGTGTTATTTGATAAGCCCAAGTTGTCCAAACCTGTAAATTGGTACCACGGTCAAGAAGGTGCGCTGTGTGCTGAGAATCAGTTCGGGTGCACAGAACTTACCTGTCTGCACCTGTGCCCGGGAAATGAGTCCACGGCCAGTTGGATCAAACAGTGAAAACATGCCCTTCAAATCGTCGAATGTGAAGAACGTGGGCTTGTTTTTGTCCCCTGCGTCATTTGCTTTGGCAGCTCGCTCACACTCCGCCGCAAGCGCATTCAGCGGCGAGTCAGGCTTGGTGAACAGCACGCTCGTGAGAAGCTCCTGCCGAACAAATAAAGTGCTTGTACTTGTATTTGAGCTTGTGCTCGCGCTTCATACCTCAAACAACTGTTGAATGTTGTGCTTCGCGAGATATTCCTCTGAGCTCTCCTGGCTTGGCCGTTTTGAGGACATCTCTGTTGGGACGTTGCCAGTTTCGTCCAGGCTAGTTTTGATCTTGCCAAGCTGTTCTACAATGCATTTGAATGGGTCTTTTGGCTGCTCAAGCAGCAGAAACTTTGTCAGGTACTGTGAAGTGTGGTCTGTGAGCGGACATCGTGCGGGATTTGGTGTCGCAGCAACCTACCTCAAACACGTCTGGCAGGCGTTCCTTCTCTGAGAAACCATGAGCAGCCTGTAAAATTTGCTGGCTGTTATCAATAGCTGCCATGGTGTTTGATCAGGGGTCGCTGCGTAGTATATCTGAAACAATAACGGCAGAGAAATGTTTTGGCAAGTTGCAATGTGTTTGGACAAGCTTATTGGTGATGACAGACTGAAATGCGCAACCTTTAAGACCACGCCAATTTGCTACGCGATGCACACTGGACAATGAAATTACTTTTTGCGCGCAAAGCGATGTGGATGTGCCCCAACTGCAGGACACATGAGGCACGAGCTTGGGGGGAACGGACACCAGCCCCCCCCCCGAGCAACAGTGCCGCACACGCACAGTGTTCGCACAATTAGCGTTTCTTCTTGCCCTTGCGCTTCTTCTTGCCACCTGTCGGGGCAGGTGCAGGTGCAGGTGCAGCAGCAGCGGCAGCGGCGGCGGCGGCCTCCTCAGCAGCCGGGGTCTCGTCACCCTCCTCCTCCCCATCATCCCCGTCATCGTCACCCTCTGCATCAGCATCGTCACCCCCCGCGTCAGTACCAGCAGCGGATGCCTGGGCAGCTGCCACAGCAGCCTCCACCTCTGCGCGCTTGGCGGCGGCGGCAGCGGCCTCAGCGACGGCCTCCTCAGCGGCCTCCTCCTTGGCTGCGGCAGCGGCCTTAGCGGCAGCAACCTTAGATGCGATGTCTGCGCGACGAGCCTCTTCTGCGGCTTCCTCGGCCTTGGCAGCAGCGGCAGCGGCAGCCTCCTCCTCAGCCTGCTTGGCGGCGGCAGCAGCAGCGGCAGCCTCCTCAGCCTGCTTGGCGGCAGCAGCAGCAGCGGCCTCCTCCTCAGTCTGCTTGGCAGCGGCAGCAGCAGCGGCCTCCTCCTCAGCCTGCTTGGCGGCAGCAGCAGCGGCGGCCTCCTCTTCAGCCTGCTTGGCAGCGGCAGCAGCAGCGGCCTCCTCCTCAGCCTGCTTGGCGGCAGCAGCAGCGGCAGCCTCCTCCTCAGCCTGCTTGGCAGCGGCAGCAGCAGCGGCCTCCTCCTCAGCCTGCTTGGCGGCAGCAGCGGCGGCCTCCTCTTCAGCCTGCTTGGCAGCGGCAGCAGCAGCGGCCTC
>Ga0307982_1000431_pt1 | contig 33163 bp, 15 predicted proteins | sample OrgLakmetagen989_FD_201847 | JGI IMG/M metagenome (GOLD analysis project Ga0307982, IMG submission 201847) | Saline water microbial communities from Organic Lake, Antarctica - #989 | ecosystem: Environmental > Aquatic > Non-marine Saline and Alkaline > Saline | place: Antarctica: Organic Lake...
GTCAGCGTCGGTGTCACCCCCCTCATGCCCCCCCTCATCATCTGACGAAGACTCTGCCATCGCTGTATCACTGGTGAGGAATGTCCCTGAGGAGCGCTGTTGTATGGAGCGTGCCTCCTGCCAAGCCTGCACCAGGGAGGCGACGGCGCCGCCAAGCACATCCATGCAGTCAGGCGCCAGCAGTATGATGCCGCTGCGCACCTGGGCTCCATACACTCGAAGCTTAGTACCAGGTGGTGTTTCCAGTCTGTTGAGTCACACGGGAAGTGCTGTATATATGTGCTGGTGACGACCCAACCGCGCTTCACTCACGACAGTGCTGTAGGCCTGTGCTCAACTGCTGTCGCGAAGCGCCCAGCGCCATCCGTCAAACGAAGCAGTAACGTGCGAGGCGAGGCAGCTTGTTGGCGCGATGGGCATGCTACGTTCGTTGAGCTCAGCAACTGGAGTATGACTGGATGGTCGATCTGGGCAAAGCATGTGCTGGATTCGTCCTGGCAGCCTGTGTAAAGCCTTCATAACGCACCGTACCGTACCAATCACTGGATGTGTCTGCAGGCAAACTTGGACCATTGAATTTTCGTAGATCGGTCTGCGTATAAAGACTGTAGGTTTTATTCAGGCGATCAACTCGAGCGGCATACACTTATAGCGGCCCACAGCAATGGAGATTTCTCTGCAGCCGGGGCACATGTAGCGGCAGCTTTCAGCACCACTTGCCCATCAACATGAACATGGAAGCCAACTTGATTCAATTGTGCAATATTGCTTTGGACTGTAGCTTTGTTGCGGATCATCCTTTCGGGATAACACGGCAGCATGGGCCGCTGCACCTTGCCAACTGCCGGTGTAGCACGGCGGCCAAGACGGCAGTTGAAACGAAACTGGAATAAACCATCGGCATGAACCATTCATTGAAGAAACACATTGCAAGCATGCACAAAATCCCCCGTCAACCCCCATGCAAAATTCAGCAGCCCCCCCCTCACAGCTGCCCCACAGCAGGCGCTCAATCCAGGTACTGCGCCAGCTTGCTGTTGAACTCCTGGTCGTCACCATCAGCCTGGCCGTCATCCACAAGGTGGCTATAGTTGCCTACACCGTCGGTGCTGGCAGATTGGATGGAGTACTGCTCCCCGGCCAGAACGTTGTACTGGTTGCGCTGCCGGGCGGCACGGCGGCGGTACCACCACACCCCAGCCACCAAGGCGGCCACCCCAAGAATCACAGAGATTCCCAGCACCGCCTTGATACCAGGCGCCAGGCCTGGCTTGCCTTGGGCGGGGGCAGCTGCCGGCTCGCCCGTCTTCACCATTGCGGACAGCTGGTACATGCTGCGCTGTACAGCGTGGCTGGCAGAGGAATTCACACCCAGGGTGGCAGCCCAGCAGTCCAGGTCGCACGTCACCATGAGCGCAAACTGGTAGTCCACATTGGGCGTCAGGCCCCCCACGGCCATGCCGGCGCTGTTGTCCTCTGCGGTGCTGAAGGCCACACCAGCCCTGTTCCCGTTGGCAGCTGCCCACGCCTCCACGCCGCAGGGGGTGGTGGGCACGCCAGCCTGCACCGCAGTTAAGTTGAAGCCTGCTGGTGCCGCGAACGCCTTGTACTCGGCGTTCACCATCTGCACATCCACCCCCATGCGCCGCAGCACAGCAGGTGTCCACGCCAGCTCCACGGTGGCACCGTTCACAGTGGCACTCATGACATCCTCAGGCACCGTCACCACATACGCGCGGTTGCTGTACAGGTCCAGCTCGAAGGAGAAGGAGTTGCTGGCGCCGCCTTGCAGCGTGGCGTGGCCGCCGCTGCCCAGGGCCGGCATGCGCACGGCACGGGCAGCGCCCCCCGTCTCCTGCACGGACAGGTATACCGAGCTGGCAGTGGAGCCAGATACATTCACCTGTGCACTGCCGCCGTTGTCAAAGTTCGTCACGGCGCTGTACGAGAAATCAGCGGGGCCGGGGGCAAAGGCATCCTCACAGGCGTTGGGGGACTTGGGGGAGGGATCGCAGATGAAAGCCGAGGAGTATGCACCAGAGCAGGTGCTGAGACGCACGTTGAGGTCAGTGGGCCCGTTGCCAGACAGGTAGGTCTCGAATAGTGGTGCTGATCCTGTGGGTGCCACGCCAGGCACGACAGCCATGCGCTCAGCGATGGCGGAGTACCCAATCACTTCAATGGAGTTACCGTCTTGCAGGGTGACGGCCAATTGGAACTTCTGAGAGCATGCCAGGGGGTTCACGCCTCCCGCACAGTTCGCAAACACGCCAAAGTAGTAGTTGCACTCGTCCCCTGGCACTGGGGAGCAGTACACTGCATCCCGGGGAGTGATGAAGAAGGAGGCTTTGTCCTTTGAAACCTGGAAGGCTGCATTGGGCGCAAAGTTACCAGCTGAGGGGCGTCGGTCTGCTTGTGTGCACTGCGATGCGCGGCAGGCGTTGGCGTACACAATGAGCGGCACGGGATGCTTGCCGGACTCCAGTGTGCGCGTGATGACCAGTTTCACGTCGCGGTCGCCAGAGTCCACATCACCGCCGTCCTCGAACAAGAAGTACACGGGGGTGAGTGCTGAGCTGCTGCCAGTGGCTGCCTCGCCATTGTTCAGCGACGCAATGCTGTTGAAGTAGCTGGTCACTGAGAATGTCGTGGTGGTCTGCGCAAACACGCCAATGTAGTAGAAGCCGGGGCGCCAGTCCACAGCGGGGACACAGCCAGTGCTATTCACGCCTTCGCTGCCGCAGGGATCTGCTGCTTGGATGGTGAGCACATCAGGGGCCGAGTTGCTGTTGTCGCCAGCGGTCAGCCATCGGGCGCCGTGGCACGTGCGCAGTTTGGTGCCCACGCCGAATTGCTGACCAAAGCTAGCTCTGGTAGGTGAAGAAAGCTGTTGCTGGCCCTCCACCAGCTTGCGGGCGTATCGTGGGGTGTCGGTCTCCAGGGCGCGGCTGCCGGGCAGGGTGCAGTAGGGGTTCGGGTCAGTGGCTGACACAAGCAGGTCTGCGTCGCCACTGAGGGGCGTCACAGTGATCACCAGGTCATCCGCAGTGCTCTCCAGGTACGTGTAGAAGTGCTTGGTGTCACCCTGCTGCACGCTGACTCGAGCACTTGGTTGTCCCATGCGCAGGAAGGTGGGCTCCTCTGACGTGGTGGCCAGCACATTGAAGGCGGTGTTCACGCCCTTGCCGTACACGCCGATAGTGAACACGGTCTTGCCGGGGGTGTGCTTGGGGTCGTTGGCGGTGATGGTGACGGTGTTGGGATCGGTGGATGTCCCCGTGTCGGAAGACCACACGTTGTTCTCAAGTGTGGGCAGGGTGCCCTGCTCGGTGCCGGGCACATACAAATCCGTCACCACCACACGCACATTGCCGCTGCCTACCGGGGTAGCTGACACGGTGAGGTCCTTCCAGGTGCAGCTGGCGCCACAGGAGTAGGTGAAGTACTCGTAGTCGCCCGCCGCCACCCCCCCCAGCTGGGAGGCGCCGTCGGTGAGAGACACGATGGTGGTGGACAGGTGTGCCACCACACTCACGGTGCTTGCGATGGAGCCGTCGTTGTTGTACAGCCCGAAAACGTAGTCTACCCCCGCCTTGAAGCGCGGGTCACTGCGCATGATGGTGTCGGCAGCCCCCCCAGCAGAGGCATGCCCCTTCCAGATGTAGTTCTCAGGTCCCGGGCGAGACGACGAAGTGCTGTTTTCGGGGCGCGTGATGAAGTAGTCGATGCTGCCGGACAGCGGCGCGATGGCGTACTGCAGGTCGGCCTGTGAGGCGGCTGGGAAGGGGAAGCGCAGGAACATGCTTGAGCGGGGGAGGATGTTCACCTGGGTGGAGCGGCCGTCAGACAGCGTCTGCTCGTTGCTCTGCGTGGCAAACACGATGTCAAAGGTGCAGTCAGTGGACCAGCCGAACACAGCGATGTGCAGCACGCCTGAGGCGTTGTACGTGGCGTCCCCAGGGGTGAACACGATGCTCTCGCGGCCGAAGCCGATGGCGCGGCGGTCGTACGTGCTGGCGGAGGGCAGCGCGTCACGGCTGCTGATGATGAATAGATCCGGGTCACCGCTGCGGGGCGTGACCACCACTGAGTACGCCAGCTGGTTGTCAGCAGGGAAGTCCACCACTGCCCTGTAGTATGCGTAGGAGCCTGCAGGCACCATGCCGGACTGGGGGACGCCATCGGTCAGCAGCACCTGCTCCCGCCCGCTGACCTTGGCCAAGATGGAGTACTGCGCAGCTGTGAAGCCGTACACGCCCACATAAATGCGGCAGGCCGACAAGCGCATGGCGGCCGCCTGGGCATGGCACACCTGCAGCTGGGCGGCCGTCAAGTACACCGAGTCGTTCCCGAAGGACACCGCGAAGTAGTCAAAGCCGCTGGTCTGCGAGGGGCTGGTGTTGTTGGGATGCACGCTCACGTACAGGTCGTTGTCCCCTGAGAAGGCCGTGGCTTGGATGAGCACGTCCTCCTTGGTGTCCGCCACAGTCACGTAGTAGTACTCGTACTGCCCCGCGTCCACGCTGCCAAAGGTGGGGATGCCGTCTGCAAGCTCCGTGGTGGTGTCTGATGAGGTTGCCGTCACAGTGAAGGCGGCTTCGTAGGAGCTGGCAGTGGGCGGCGTCAGCACCGCCACGATGTACTGCCCCCCCTCGCGCCACTGGGGGTCGGTGGACCGCACAGTCATTGTATTCCCAGAGGACCCGGCGGTGGCCCACGCCGCGTGCAGCACAATGTAGGAGCTGCAGGCCACGCTGCCGGTGCGGCACTGTAGGCTGGGCTTGATCAGCTCCCCAGTACGGGCGCTGAGCTCGTTGCCGATGTATCCCACGGCAACGCCCCGGGTGGCGGCGATGGTCACGGAGAAGGACGAAATGCCGGGGGCAGCCTGGAACAAGAAATACGAAAACTTGGCCCTGTCCACAAGCCCTGCAACGGGGCGCCCTGGGGGCAGGCTGGGGATGCCTGTGCTGGCGGTCAGGCTGTAAGCCGTGTTGCTGCCGCCGAAGGCGTACACGCCGATGTAGTAGAAGCAAGGCTTGGTGCAAGCCACAGCGCGGCCATCAGTCTTCTCGATGAACACGCTTTCGTACCCCAAACCACTGGACTTCCAGGTGTACTCCGACGCGGAGGGGCGGGTGGTGTTGTCGGCAGAGCTTGCAATGTACATATCAGCGTCACCACTGGTCACGCTCAAAGCAAAGGAGATGTCTGCATCATTATCCACACGGAACACAAAAAACTCTGGGTGCCCTGGCTGCGAGTCCTCCGCAAAGGGCGTGCCATCGTCCAATCGGTGCAGGTTGCCCCGTGAGGTGGCCACCAGCGTGTACTCGCACTGGGAGAAGCCATACACCATGATGTGCGCAGAGCAGCTGGTGGTGCCCTTGCAGGAGGCATTGTATGGGCCGTCGTTCCCGGTGATGGCGATGCGGTCGGCGCCGCTGTACATGGAGAAGTACTGGAAGTGCTCCCGGTCCAGTGGCCCATCGTCCAGCCGCACATACAGGTCTGCGTCGCCGAAGCGTGGGGTGAGGGAGATCTCAAACTGGGTAGTGGGATCATCCACGGGCACGTCCACAATGTAGTAGTTGCGCTGTCCGCTCTGTGCAGCGTCAATCTGGGGGCGTCCGTCCGACAGGCGCACGGAGGCCGTGCTACGCGTGCGGGCAAGAATGGAGAAAGTGGCAGCCTCAAAGAAACCAGTAACACCAATGAAGTAAGTGCAGGGGGCATCACATGCATGCGCATCGCCGGGGTAGATCTCAAGACTGCCGCCGCCGATAGCCGTCTCGCTGAAGTTGAAGTTGCCGGCTGTGGGCAGATTCACGGGGTCGGTTCCAATGTACATGTCGGGGTCGCCACTGACTGCAGTGAGGGAGAACGCAGCGGCGCCTGTGTTGGACACGGTGAAGGCGAAGTATGTGTACTCCTGTGGCTGCACAGATGCTGTCTGCGCTACATTCTCCTGCAGCGTGGTCATCAGTGAGGACGAGGCCGTCAAGTAGAACCATGAGGTCTTGAAGCCCTGTACACCCACCCGCACAACACAGGACGCCAGTCCCGCGCAGTGCTGCGTGAAGGGCCCGTCGCTCCACTGCATGCGCACCTCGTCCTGCCCAGACATGGAGATGCTGGCGTAGTCATGGGACAGGGCGTTGGGTGCCTCCGCCTCCGCACCCACGTTCACGTACAGATCGGGGTCGCCAGACAGAGGATTCACAGTGACCGTCATGTTCTTGGCGGAGCGCTGCACTACCCACAGGGCCTGGGCTGTAGTGTGCGGTGACACGTACCCCAGCACAGACTGCCCATCCACTAGAGTGAATACATCGGACGAGTTCACCTCAGAGACGGAAATGCCAAAAGAAGCATTCGAGCGGTCGCCGGTGACGCCGATGAAGTATGTGCAGGGGCCTTTGCAGGCGTCATGGTCGTTGTGATCGATCTCGATCACGTCCAAGTCCGAGTACGTGGAGGTGCGGATATAGGAACTGGCGTTGTTCAGGGTGGGGCGGAACTGCCCCAGGTCGCCTCGGCCCACAGCCATGTCGGGGTCCCCGCTCAAGCCCTGCAGCACGAAGCGCAGGTTGCCGCTCTGCAGGTGTGTGTTGAACATGAAGTAATCATATAGACCCTCAGCCACGTGGTCGTAGGTGGCCTGTCCGGCAGTCAGCTGTACGGGCGAGTCGTTAGTGGACCCCACGATGTCGTAGGTGGTGTCGCGGAAGCCTCGCACGGCGACGCGCACGGGGCAGACGACCTTGTGAGAGCAAAACACGCGCCAGGCTGCGTCGGATTTGTGAATGACAACGTAGTCATGGGCGGCTTGACTGAGGGAGGCGAACTGCCAGTGGTTGGGGCCCGGCTCGCTGCCGTCCAGGGTGACATATAGGTCAGCGTCGCCCACAAGCGACTGCAGGGATATCTCCAGGTGCTCGTAGGCCTCGTCCACCAGGGACATGATGTACTGGTCTTGCTCATTGGCGGAGACACTGGAGCGCATGCGCACACCGGGCTGCAGTAGCGTGGGCTCCCCATCGCTGGTCCTCACTAGGATGTTGAAGGTGCTGGCCTGACTGCCCTCCGCCACCGCCACGCCGATGGCCAGTGTGCATGTCTCGCCGGCTTTGCTGGGGCATGCCTTGGGATTGGCGGGGAACGTGCCAATGGTCAGCACGTCGAAGCCGGCGCGGGTGGAGGCGTAGGTGTAGTTGCCCTTGGTGGGCAGGTACTGCACCGAGTTGGAAATGTACAAATTGGGGTCGCCAGTGCCAGAGGGAGTCACAGACACGATGACGACTTCGGGCTGGGACACAGCAAAGCTGAAGTACTGGTATGCCCCGGGCTGCACAGTTGAAGTGGTGGAGATGCCTTCCGACAGCTGCTGCACCTGGGTGCCGCCACCTCCCGTGACAGTGCCAGTCAGGGTGAATGAGGATGGGAAGTCTGCCGCCCCCCACACGCCGATGCCGATGACGCAGCCGGCAGTGGCAAAGTTGGGGCAGTACTGCTGCACCTTGCTGCTCGTCATGTCGATGGTCAGTATGTCGTCGCCGTAGATGTTCTGTGCGGTGAAGTCGAATTTGCCGATGCTGGCGGGGCCGGTGCGGCCTCGTGTGGCGTTCACCAGAAGGTACAAGTCGGCATCGCCCGCCGTGGTGGTCAGGGTGAATGTCGCCTCGGTCACATGCGGCCGCACAAACATCTCAAAGTTGTCCAGGATGTCCTGCCCCACTGCCCCGGACTGCGGCGTGCCTGGCAGCAGGATAGTGTTGTCATCAGAGTGCATGGAGCCCAGGAGACTGAAGCTGGAGGGCTGGAAGCCGTACACCCCGATGTTGTAGATGCAGGGTACGCCGATAACGGGCTGGCAGCGCTTCTTGTCAGCAGTGGTGATGAACACAGTGTCGTTTCCGAAGCCGAAGCTGGCCCAGTCGTAGGAGCTCATGTTCGGGTTGGTGGTGCACGTGTCCCCGTTGTAAAGCCCGTCCACATACCCGCAGGCCGACACCACCAAGTCCACGTCTCCATTGAATGGCGTGACGCTGATGGCCACGTCCTCGTTGGAGTTCACAAAGAAGGTGTAGTAATGGTACGTGCGAGCGGCAATGACGTCTTGCAGGGGCACGTTTGAGCGCAGAATGGTGTGCAGCTGCCCCGTGGAGGCAGTGATGGAGAAGAAACCTCCATCTGTGCCGTACACGCCAACAACGTACACGCAGTTGATGCAGGCGGCCATGTCGTCGTGGTGGATCATCACCACTTCGCTGTTGGCGGTGTGCTCAGAGGTGAAGTCGTACTGGGTGGTGGTGGGCAGATACTCCTGGCAGCCGGACTCCAAGCTCTTTGGGCACTTTCGTACAAACACAGTCATCTCGCCGCTATTCAGGGGGGTCACCGTGAAGCGCACGTCTTGCACGCTGCTGGCATCTCCAAATTGGGCAGTGAAGCCATACATGGTGAACTCACCCGTTAGCACCGAGCCTGTCGCAGGTGTGCCGGGCAGCAACCCCGTCACAGTGGTATCATCGTCGTTGGTGAGGGCAGCCAGCACCGAGAAGGTGGAGCTGACCCCAAAGGCCTGCACACCGATATGCCAGCTGCCTGCGGCGAGGCCGTCCCCAGGGGTGATGCTCACCTCATCGTCTCCGAAAGATGCACCGGAGAACACATCGGCGGGATGCAACGACTTGATGGCTGCAGTGGGCCTGCTGTACACCTTGGATACGTACAGATCGGGGTCGCCATTCACGGGGTTCACAGTCACGCGAAGGCGCTTGCCCTGCAGCTGCGCCAGGGGCACGTCGTATCGGAAGAACGCGTAATCGCTGGCGTTTACATGCACCAGTGACGGCACGTTGTCCTGTAGTTGCATTTCCATACCATTGACAGTTGCCATGATGCTGAACACCGATTGTCTGAAGCCGTACACGGCAATTTTGACGTTACATGCCCCGGCCACCGGGCATGTGCAGGTGGATTGATGGGGCAGCGGGCACCCGGCCCCGTCACCACGGACAGAAACCAACTCAGTGGCACCCGTGCCTACGCCATGATAGTCCCACACAGTGCGGCTGGGCTCTCGTCCGTCCAGTGTGATGTACATATCGGCATCCCCGCTGGCAGTGGACAAGGCCAGGTCAATCACGGTGCCGGCATCAGTACTGGCCAGGGAGAAGGAGTAATACGCATAGTGCTGCAGCGCCACACTGCCATCTTGGGGGTACCCGTTGTTCAGGGCCACAGTGTTGTGCTGGGCTGTGGTGGCCACCATGGAGAAGTTGCTGGGCAGAGGCCCGAAGGAGGACACCCCAGCGATGAACGCACCACCGCAGTAATTCGCATCGTTGGATTGGATCAGAACTGTATCAATACCAATTGAGAGGCTGCCCCACTGACTGTGCTCTTGAGATGGCTCCCCACTGTCGTCACCGGTGAGGCGAGCGACAGATTCGCAGGAAACAAACACGTCAGGGTCGCCGTTGAACGGAGTCACGTCGAAATAAATGTCAGAAGGCACCGCTGGCGCCACAAGCTTGAAGTAAACATAACCATTTGGGGGGGTGGATGATTGTATGGCCGTCCCTGGATCAAGAACAGTAGCAGTGCTGTCGCCTAGAACGGCAGCTCGCACAGTCACTTTGTCCCCAGACGTGCCACGCACGACAAACGAAGAAGTGCAAGCAAACTGTAAGCAAATTAAAACAAATATAATCAAACCCCCTGCATGCCCCACTCACCTGCTTTGCTTGTGTTGGAGGAAGCGTCTGAGCTTTGCCAGCTCTGCACAACCAAGGTAATTTATCAGCAAGTTCCGCATCAGGGCAGCCTCAGGGTCTCGGCAGGGCGACACGAGAGGTACGCCAATAACTCACAGTGTCCGCTTAACTTCAATTGTATCGCAGCTTTTGGTTGAAATACTGCTGTGCAGCTGCGAAATTGTTGATTGTAATGTCAAGCTAACGCCAACACGCCTCCCTTGGGTGTCAAGCACCTACCTGTACACAGTACGCATCGGTACTTTTGAATTCCAGCAGCAGAGGTGAGCTCCCTAAAGTAACGCCTGCATTGTGGCCTGGCTGGCAAGACTCCAACTGCGTCGCAAATGCAGTGCTGGCAGCCAAAGCAAGCAGTGCCGCTCCGGAGCGGCGCATGGCAGCCATTTCTGATACCACGCTGAGATGACTGAGCGCTAAATCGTCAAATTACCAGTTACAAATAATATGAATTTGTTGCTACTGGCCAGTGTTGCATGTGTCAGGCCTAGCCAGCATTTTTTTCGGCCGGCCGACGACAAAATGGGGGGGTTCTGTTTCACATGGTCCTGACCTGAAAGCGGCTTTTGCCAAATTGCAGGGGTTTTCTGTCATATGCAGAGGCCCCCTGGAAAGGCTTGACTTTTTTACATGATCAAGTCGATGTTGGCTAGGCCTGTGTGTTGTTGGACTCGGGTGGGGTTGGCACACGCTGCCTCGCACAACAACAAGGCACATGCAACAAGGTTTCGGAAGTTCCTGGGGGGGCGCCCATCGCATCAGAAAGTCCTACCCAGGAACCTTTGGCTTCCCTCCACATAGACCGGGACATCTTGGCCAAATTTACAGGCATGGTGGCGAGGTAGAGCACAAAATAAAAACCAGAAATCATATCAATCTTCTGGGGTGAACACCGTTCCTTACTGTTTGCGGTTAGGTGAAAGCCACCACACCGACCCGAGTGTTGCCCCCACCACCAGCTTGGACTGCCACAGCCCCCTACCAAAGCTGATACAGTTTGCTCCGGTCTGCCAACTGGAGTCTCAAAGTAAGCACTTTGTAATACGCAAAGCAGCATCGACCTGTGCCCACAGGTGTCCCAACGCTCCACAAGGCAGGCGGGGGGCAGGCGGGGCACCCCAAGCTCCTCAAGAGTAAATCCTTGCAGTGCATGAGCGCAAACCCATCTGCCCTTCATGACAAGCCTCCTGATCGAACTCTGAAGCGATTGGACGACGAAAATCTATGCTGGGCAGTTGGCTTCAGCCGTCGCGAAGACATTTGGGGGGCCGACTTCACGTTAGAAAATCGGCCACTTGCAAAATGTTCGACGACACGACCATCACCGAAGACTGAACTGTTTGCAAACTCTTCAAATGCGTCTGATGAGTTCTTTCTGCTGGCCAGTCGCAGGGTGGCTGGAGTAAGTGGCATCTGCACAACAGTGTGGTCTTGCATTTGGAGTCGCCTCTCCCTCCCCGCCTTGGCATGGTCAATGCTTTGCATGCGCTCTTCATCGTTTGCTAGAGGAGCAAACTCACCATATATCTGTCCTTGGCGTCGCTCGCGTCGTGTACTTTCGCCCACAGGAGTTTCTTCAATGTCTGCATCGGCCCTCAGGTTCGTCCCTTTGTGGTGACGCTCCCGAAAAATGCTGTCTACAGTAAAACTGCTGTACAGGGGGGCAAGTTCTCGAGGGTTGATGAGGCCTTTGGGGCGCTTGATTGACTCAGACCTTGAGCTTGACTCCTCTGTGAGCTTGATGTGGTCAATCAACGCAGAAGTCCAGCGCTTCTTGGTTGTGTACTCCAGTTTGTATGTTCTGTTGCCCGCATCACTCATGTCAAAATGGTCGATTTTGGCTGGATTCTCCGGAAGCTTATATTTGCTTGCTGTCTCCTTCAGTCTGACCAAGGAGGTCGTTGCCTTGGATATTGGTGTCATTGACTGTGTGGACCTTGTGCTCGCAAGTGAGGCTACTTTGGCAGCAATACTATTGGTCACTTGGCTATCTGCAGTTGCAAAAGGGCGCTTTACTGTACATCGAATATCTTCATCGCGAACAGCATGCCAAGGTCGCTGTGGGTTGGAGGCAAATTTTGGAAGTTGCCGCGCATGAACGCCCAAACTATGGAGCGGTGCAGCGCTCTGAGCTGCTGTCCTTTGCTCTTGTCGGACTTGCCTTTTTCTCTGAGAAAGGGTCTTGCTGGCTCGTGCAGCACGTGTTGAGATGTCCATGTGGTAACAAGCAGGCATACCAAGGCGAGCCTTGGCTTCGGTGCTCCTGTCCTGCTTGCGGAAGTGTAGCAATTCACTTCGTAAAGTATGGCATGTTGATTCACCTGTCGGCAAACTCGTCGTGTCTCCGTCTGACTCCTTGAATGGTTTACATTGGGTCGCTCCGGCCCAAGTGTTCGAGAAAGGAGCTACATTGGCGGTGCTGGCAGAACCAAATGAATGGGGATCTGCCATGTTCCCCCCAAAGCGTGAGTTGAGTGTTGCTTGCATTGACTCTTTCCTTGCGTGCAGCAATGCGGTGCGGGTGGTTGCCCCCACCTGAGCGGAGAGAGTGCGCGTTTGGCGCAGGTTCTCGTCACATGCCAAAGCCACCGAGCTTCCACCCCGACCATACTGCGCCCACATCGGCCGATGTGTTGAACTCATATTTGATGGCCTCAGCTGCTGACGGTATGATCCGTCTGGCCGCTCAATGGCCTCAATGCCATGCTGCTTCGCTGTCCTGTCGTCCGCCTGCTGCTCCAATGGGGTACAAGCCATTCCCTGCGAAAAAAGGACTGAAATAAGTGTGGCTTTATATACCTTTTGTCTCGCTTACTTGTCCATGCCACACAGTTTTATACTGTGATAGTTTGCGTCTGCCAGCAGGGATATCTTTGTGAGCCTGAAAACAATTCAGGAGGTACAAGTGGCAATTGTGAACACTGCCTCTGCGATGATAACACTCACTGTCTCTTCCGACTTTAGTTTAGCTCTTTCTATGTGGACATCTGTGCGCGTCCTACCGTCCGGTTTAGATTTGGAGGACCAAGATGGCGGCAAAACAGGCTGTTGCGAGTCATTGTTATACTTATGAGTTACTTTTGGGCGAATCCCTTGCCCAGTTCGTGAACCATTCAACTCAAAGCCTGCTGAATTGATAATTGCAGGGGAATGCTGCAACTGATGTATTTTGTGTTGTACTTCTTGGGCGCTTAGCATGATGAATGTGCAAAAACGTCTGTGAAGAAATGTCCAGCAAGCTCAACAGGTATCGACACGCTCTTCCCGACCTGTTAGATGCATTCAAGCAACTTGGCACCGAAACGTTGCATGTGCGGTACTTCTGAGTTAATCTTTCGTGTGGGGAATTATGCACACCGGATGAGGAGGCCATATTATAAATACTTCAGTGGGGGCGCACTGGTCTGCATGCTTCAGCGGCAAGCACACACACAAAAGGCGGGTGAAAAATCCAAACCTACCATGCCCAGAAAATAGACTTCAATGAAGGTGCTGCGCTTCAGCTTCGAGAACCAGCTTTGAGGGTTGAAGCATTTACGAAACAATGCAAGCAATTGAGCTGGAAAACATCTTGAAGCAGGACACAGCAAGCACGCCCACAGAGTTTGTCTTGCACGAGCTCTGCAAGAGAAACCATGGTGTGGGAAACCTGCCTCTCAACGTACCGTTTACTGTGCTGCTGAATAGAGGGTGCGTGGCTTAAATATGCACTTCCTGTGCAGCGTTATTCATACTTTGACTCCCACCTGGGCAATGTACCTGCAGCAACCCTTACAAGTATTATTATACAAATGAAAATGGAGAAATCACCTGCCAGCCAGCAACAAACATGACCTTCATAGAATTGACAGCTGTCTTCAAGCGATATGCTGCCGAGCTAAACCATGCGGCGCGTTGCGGAGATATTTCGGCAGTGCTGCAGGGTCCAGATGATGTTGTTGTCACAAGGACGAACGCATATCCTGTATGCTCACAACAGCTTGAAAGAGTTCTTTCTGTCGAGCCCTTCCCCAAGAGAGCAGGGGAAGAAAAACTACATGCAACACTGAAACAAAGACGAACCGTGCTGCAACAGTTTATTTGTCCACGGAGTGTTTACAATGATACGACTCAGACCTCATGGATTGCACCAAAAGGAGCTGATTATGTGTTTGCTGCTGGATACCTTGCCCACATGCAAGGAGCATCTGAAGGCTTTGCTCGTAAGGCTGTTATCTTCCGCTTGGCAAGTGTGCTCATGGCCCTGGGTTCAATGCAAACAAAGCGGAGAATCGTTCCATGCAGCTTAGGTGATATCAAGCACTATAGTGCCGCTGTGAGATCGGCGGCATGGGGCGACAATAGCATACAAGCACTGGCGGATGCCGGTTTGGCCGCCAGTACAGTGTCTCAGGCACAGCTACTGAACACGGTGCCTGAGACTGATCCACGGATCATCGATGTTATGCTGGAGCAAGTTTGCCTTGTCATAGCTAGACTTTCATTGGCAAACCAGGGTCGGGCAGTCAATTGTGCTCAATTTGTGCACAAGGTTGACGAACAGTCCACACTTTGGTTTTGTGGAGCTACATCGACCCCGCAATTTGGAGCTCCCGGCACTGACCTAGATATGATTAGGGTGCAGAACACATGCCAAGATTTATTTGGAAGCCACTCCCTGCGAAACCCTTCTTTACGTGGTGGTGCATCGGCAGCGTTGGATTCATCGTGGGGTTTGATTCAAGCTTCAAAAGAGTTGCGTATTGAGATTCACACTGACCGGGTACTGCCCTTTGCAGAGTCTCCAATGAATAAAACTCATCACCATGATCTTGACGAAGCTCTACGGCAGTTCGGAGATGAGTATACACAGAAAATCAAGCTTGGCTTGCAGTATGAGGAGCCGCCTAACCCGCACCAAGCCAGCGTTGATTTGGACGTCTACATGCAAATGCGACGGCGAAAAACAGGCATGAAGGAGCTCAAGTTTAGAAGATTTTGGCGGAGCATTGAGCCCCATGATGTGCTGCTCATGCAAGCAAGCACAAGGAAGCAGCTGGAACGTGCGAGCCTCTTGCGATGGCTAGCATGGCGCCATATTCAACAGCAGCTTCACGCGGCTAAAGTGAAAAATGAAACCTCTGGAGCAATAGCAGAAAACACAAACATCCCACATGCTACCCTGCGCCTCATGGAGATAGCCGGAGAGCATCTGGATGGAGGTGCAGTTGATTTGAAACCACTGAGTGGAGTGAAGCAGGAAGCATTTGACATGTCCAATCTTGGACGCATTGGGCTGCAAGTGCACGACAAAGTGCAGGTCCACGCTGTGCACAGGCTGGCCACAAACACAAACGAAAAACTACGCATTCCTGGAGCCGAGTCTGGAGTGGGGCCCTTGTCAAAGTTTGCCGTCCGAGACTCGGATGGCCTTTCCGCAAGCACTCTCTCGAAGAAACCCACACCTACCTTTTCTCATCTAGTCGGCCTTCAGCGACAACGTTTTGACACCGCACAAGCTCAAGTGACTCAAGCAGAAGCTGCAAGGCAATTTGAAGAGAACAAACGCAAATCTACGCAGCGGCTGGCCCAATTCGAGTCTGAACGGGAACCTACCACTTGCGACGACTGCACCAGCACGGGGCCCAGTATTGACGACTTAAGTGTATTTGAGGACAATTTGGATGCATCATTCGCATCGCAGGGTTTTGGTTCCATGGAGGATAGCCTATATGACAGGGAAGCTGCTGTTCTGAGTCGAAGCGAGCACGTCTCCGCACTTTTGCATTCACCCGCTGGTCACAGGACTAAGCTTTTGCAGTCATCCCCACAGGGTGGTATTATGAGCACTTTAGACTCCCCAGACTTTTCCCACTCGTCATTTTGGACTGCAGCATCTGACGAGGAAACTCTCTCCGACGTTGAAGCTCGCCCAGCACGTGACGACCGCAGCCCATATGCACGCGTGGAAACAATACTGCGAGAGCGGCGAGCATTTTCCGCACCAGCAAACACACATCTCACAAGCAATTCCATCAACCAACTGCACATACCGCCTTTGAGGAGCACGGGTGACTCCTTTGCCAGGAGGGCTGCCCGCAAGGCACGCCAGGCTGCCTCAAAGCTTCAACTGGAGGCCACACTGCTCCCCCCTGTGCCAGAAGTACAACCACTCAGCAGAGAAGCACAACAGCAAGTGCACAAAGCACGCAAACAGCTGGCTTCCGAGCAAGGGGTTCACCACTCTGCTTTGCCCACTTTCGGGGCAAGTCAGTACTTGGCATCTCAAGCAGCCGCTCAGAAGCACCGGGCTGCTCGCCGAACACAAGATCAAGCAGCAGTGCACAAACAACCGTTCAATTCCTCAAGTGCAGTAGGCGAAACTATTTCTGCTTGGGCAAGTTCATCTACGGGCAGCGGGAAGGAACGCGCCAAGGCAGCCAAGCGTCAAGCGAGGTTGCGCTCAAAACTCTTGTTGAAGCCAAAAGTCACACCTGCAAAATATCGTGTGCCCCAAATTCCCCAGTCAAGCTACAACAGACTCCTGGGTGATGCTGATGCAGCGGACAGGAAGCTGATGCAAATAGCGAAGGCTGCCTTCGGGGACGCAGCGGCAGCTGCTGCTGTGCAGCAAGCAAAGACCCAAGCACGCAGGCACTCCTTTGCATGAAACACCAAACGTGTGTATTGATTTAATTCTTTTGTGCTTAGAGCAGCTCATGGCATGCCCTCGCTGGGGGCAGAGTCATCCACCTTTGCGTTGTACTCCACAACGTGCACGTCGTTCATGGGGTTCTCAGGCGCCTTCTTCCACAGGTTGTGTAGCTTCTCCTTCAGCTGACTGCGCCTCAGGCCCGGGTAGTCTTCCTTCAGCAGGGGCATTTGCACCTCCTCCCAGGCTGCGTAGGCTGCCTTCTGCCGCCGCTCGGGGTGCCGCTCTGCCTCTGCACTGGCCTTCTTGGCGTGAATCGCACCAGCAGCAGCATCCAGAGCACTATCAATACCCGTGGACCACTGGACATCAGCGCCCCCGCCGCTTGCTGCAACGCCTAGTTGTGCTTGCAGCGCTGCAAGCTCAGCTGCAGCAGCACGCTTGGCTGCCAGCTTGCTGCCCTTTGATTTTGTTCCTTTCGCCTTCACACCCTTCATGGCAGCTAGCTCTACGTCCTCCGCAGCAAGGATAGCCTGTTTTTCAAGCTTCCTTGCCTCCTTCTCGGCTGCTTTCTCTGCGGCAGTCTGTGCTCTGTAAACACATCTCAAACATCCACAAATTCCGCTGTGCAGGACTGGTGGCCCCTTACTTTGCCTTTGCTCTCGAATTGGCCCCAGCTGCCCATTCCACATCCTCAGCCTTTTGTTGAGACTTTTGGGCGGCAGCTTCCTTATCTGCCTGAATACGGGGTGCAAGCGATGAATCGTTGACCAGCCAGTGAGGAATCGGCTCAGCACGTACTCTTGCAGCAGCTTTCTGAGCCTTGGCCTTCAAACCACGAGTGTCATCACCTGCAAACTTCTTTGGCATTATGGAAATATGTGAGTCTGGTGACAGATTGGTCCCTTTTTTGTCAAGATAGGAAGAAAATAGGTACTTGGTTGCCAAGATATTTCCTAGACGACGGGCTTTGGGTTTGCAGGATCAGTGCCTATATGAAGTGTCAGGTTGCATGTAGAATGACTCCATGGAATTGATTTGCTCAATTGACACCTGTTGCGTGCTGCGGCAAGTTTCCTTGGTCAACGAGCTGAGCCACCCCTCTCCAGCCAACGACCATGTGGTGTCTTGTTAGGGTCACAAGCGCGCTTCCATCAACCGACCCCTGTAGCGGCACCCCACTGAGCGGAGTTGCCAAGAGCATTGTCACTTGACTCCCGGAAATGCGGCAGCTGCCCTATCAGCCCTGCAGAGTGGCAGCAACGCCAAAGCCTGGCGGCACGAATTGGGCCTGGGCGCACCCGCCCCCCCTTGCGCCATTCGATACTGCACATGAACCACGTGCTATCAGCTGGCGGGGGCGGCCTCTTCCCACCCCAAGTCCCGCCCAAGGTAGCTGTACAGCTGGGCGTTGATCGGGCGAAACAGGTCCTGTAGCTTCCGCCGAACGCCCTCCGTCAGCGGGGCGTACTTGCTCTTGGCCTGCCATCCAGTGCGCTCAAAGTCGGGGAATGCATGAGTGAAAGCTGCCTGTGTCGCCTCAGCATCTGCCACATCACTGAGCTGGTCGGCCTGCAGGGGGGGCAGCCCCAGGAAGGCAAACACCTTGGCCAGGGTGGCGCCCCGTCCTGCATCATCCAGCAGCTCGGCATCACTCAGCACCATCACACGGTCCTTCCCGAACACAGAGTGGAACAGCTTCAGCTGGGGCAGGTACAGCCCCCTGGCAACGTACTCATTCACGATGTTGCTGGTGAGGCCGTTGGCCCAGCAGCCCGCCTCCCCCCACCGCACACTGCCGTCGCTGCGCAGGCAGTACTGAGTGATGGCATCCGCCTCAACCCCGAGGGATGTCACGGGGGGCACGCGCTCTGGGCGCACCAGGGGGGGGGACAGGCATCGCTTCACCACATCCAGGGGGGGTAGGGAGGTTTTGTCAGGCAGACGCGCCAGCAGTCGCTTCAGCCGCTCCGCCTCATCCAGGGCATGCTCGTCCTCCAGCTGGGCTCCAGGGGGGGGCGTCCAGGGGCTGTGGTGGTGGGAGCCCCCCCCCCCAACACCCCTCGCAGCCCCCAGTGCAACAGCACCCAGCTGCCTTGCAGTCCAGTGCGCCGCCTGGGCCAGCTTGCCGACCAGCCGAGTGGCAGGCCCCTCTGGACGCAGCCCCCCCTCTTGATCGGCCTGCAGGTCCCGTGACCCACCAGCGCCTGCTGCCTGCACCGCAGCGGGCAAGGCCTCCGCAAGCACCTGCATTCGCTCAGCGAACTGCGTGCCTGCGTCCTGCGGCACAGGGATGCCTCGGGGGCGCTCGTTGCGGTAATCGGGCAGGGCTTGGTTCACAGTGCGTTTCGCCCAGGGCTGGTGAGTGCCCTTCACTATGCATGGCGCCACGACACTGCGCAGCGTGGAGGCGGGGCGCATCAGCCGCTTCACGGCTTCATCCTTGGGCAGGTGTTTCAACAGGCAGCGATACACTGCCGTGCCGCTAGGCCGATCTCCAGGTTGAGCTGTTTTGCCCTCTCGTGCAGCAGGAGAAAGGGGTGTATGGGGGGCAGTTCGATTGTACGAGTGTTCCTTGTTCGGATGCTTGAAGCAGGGACGCACGATTCCAGCGTACACTTGCTGCAGATGGGCCGTGTTGCTGGCGTGGAACTGCCCCTGCACGCGTCTCAGCTTCATGTTCCATTCGCTGTACGCCCTGTCCACGGGGTTTCGCAGGATGAGCAGCAGCTTGGCATGCGGCAACAGCGAGGCGATTTTCACCGCAGCGCGGGAGTCCAGCACATACGCTGGGGTGGTCTCCAGAGTGAAGGTGCTTTCCAATGCAGTGCCCAGTGCCTGTGACTGCTGGAAGCCCAGGTACGTTGGTGGCAGCGCCACCTGTGCGAGGGAAGCCTCTGGTGTGTCCTGTTTGTGCAGCTCCACCAGGCTGGGCATGGGGGCCTCAGGGGTGGCCGCTGCCCGCGCGTGCAGAAGCTTCAGTGGATCTAGAGTGCTGCTCATGTAATGCCGTACGCCCTTCTCAAAGGTGTAGTCCCGGTCAAAGTAGTGCGCCTCCTTGGCCATGAATGGCACTGCAGCAGGGTGCCGGATCAAATGCGAAAACAGCGCCGAGGAGCCGCTTTTTTGCGCGCCAATGATGATCACATTAGGCAAGCAAGCAAAACGATAGCCTTCACTAGCAGGAGGCACTGGTGGGCGAGCTGCAGGCTGCTTGAATCGGCAGCAGCACTGCTTGCCGTTTGCTGCTGGCATCCATGCACACGAGATGAGGCTTGCGTCAATGCCCTCTGGTCCACACTGACCCAATAATTCTGCACTACCCAACCACTGCGACACTATTCCATTGTTTAGTTGCTGAGCACGTCTCGTGCTGTTGATCGCGCCAGTGTGCCTCAAATTGGGGTGCGCTGATTCCCGCTGCTGGTCCGCACCCAAATACCGCACAAGCTGCTCTACAGCCCATTGTGTTGACAAAGCAACAAATGTAGCGACCAAGGCTACAACCAACAGGTGCGATGTCTTTGGTTTGGGCTTATTTTCTGTTGCCATGGTGCAGCTGTTCTTACTTCGCACCGCAAACACGCGCAGAAGACAGGCCAGGTGAGCTTGCTCCGCAGTGCGCGAGGCGCCCTTTGTGTCTTCTCGAGGCTAGCCGAACAGAGTCACAAGAACGAACGCCAAGATGGCTATGTATGTTTTGGGGGTGCTAGGTAGGGGTCAAACTTTGTTGTCATTCTGCAGTTGGTCTCATGTGTTGCTTTTGATTTCGTCGTGGAGCGAGAGGGGGGTAGTTTCGACAGTTCGCCCGAAAGAATTGGTTGCAATGATGTGCTGCCTACTTTCATTGCTATGTATACTACGTGAATACATTTCCAATTTCGCTCTGCACAGCCTGATTGACTGGCAACATGTCTGCAACAGCTCCTTCGAAATCCGCAGCTTCGGCTTCAGCAGGTGACGGTGCTACAGCTGGTGTTTCCCAGCAGTTGCCTGTTCGCACGACCTTTAAGCCAGCAAAAACGACGGGAAGGAATCAGTACTCTGATTCGTCGCCAGTGAAGTTGCCTGAGACATTGAGCGCGGACTCCCTGCCGAAGTCAATTTTCGTGGTGCGACTCGCAACGCTGCCTCAAAAACTCACCATGGCATGCATACCATTTGCAGGCACTGCTATCAGTATCTCGCCAGCTGGAACAACAAGGCTACATAACAAATACAGAAAAAGGATTGCTAAAACAAATTTTGGCGACATCCAGTCAGCACACAATGAGCATTTTGCTTGGAGCTCTCATGCTGTTTCAGGAATCAGCCGAGGTTCCCGACCTGGCAGAAACTTTGAAGGTGCTCATTTCTAGCAAGAACCTCATTTAGACCAGTGCAAATAAAACTCTATTACGTTGACGTTGCACCAGAGGCATCACCTGCATCAGGCACAGCCGCCTGAGCCACCGGCATCCCTGCAAACACTCCCGTCACTGACAATCCTGGCCAGGAGCCACTGTCCGCAGTCACATCCCCGCCTGCTCCACTTGCTTGCTGAGCTGCCAATGCATAGTACATTGGATTCATTGCATTTGCCTGAGCGGCTGCAGCTGCCATCCACTGCGCTGCCAAAGCAGGATGCACTGTCGTTTGCTCCGGTGCCACCACGCCTGTAACTGGGATACTGCCAGCAGTCGCGCCATCCGCTGACACAACTACAGGCATGGAGCCAGCAGACGCTGCCGGCCATGCCACAGCAGCGGTGCTTGCTCCTGCTGCATCGGCCTTGGCTTTGTCCCTAGCCGCAGCTTTGGCTGCCTTGGTGTCAGCGCGCTGCTGCGCCACCTGGGCAGCTGCTGCAGCGGCAGCAGCCTTTTTTGCTGCTGCAGCTTGTGCCCGCTTCGTAGTTGCGCGTGGGGCGGGGGTGGATGCACTTGCTGCGCGCTCCGGGCTCTCCGCTGGTGGCAGTGAGTTGGGGGTGGCAGCCATGGCTGCACTGCGCAGCGCCGCTCGGTCGGGGGTGCTGAACGTGCTGGAGGCTGCAGCAGCACTAGGAGCACAAGACAGCGGCACAGCCATGACTGCTGGTGAGCTCTGCGATGGGTGAGCACCATCTGCGCTGCCCCACCCGGCATTGGCCTGTGCCTGCAGCTGGGCAACCGCCTGCATGTACGCCAGCTGGGGGGTCATGCCCATGGACCACTGCTGCACTCCCGCAGAGGTGGCAGGCCACGACACTGCTGCAGTGGTCTGCCCCCCTGAGGCCATGCCTGCACTGCTTTGAGGCGGAGTGGCGGCCACCACGGGCATGCCCCCCCACACTGCTGGCTGCACATGCCCCCCCCGCATGGCCTCCTGCATGGCCTCCCATGTGTGCCCCCCCCCAGCGGCCTGCGCCTGCGCCTGTGCATGTGCCAGCTGCTGTAAGGCGTGCAGCTGTGCCAGCTGCTGCAGCTGCATCGCAGTCACATACGCAGCGCCCCCCCCCCCTGCAGCGCCGTTGCCAGCAGGGGAGGCCGCTCGCTGAGGCTTGCGTGGGCGCTTGACACCCCCCATTGGTGCAGCCTCGCCCCCCTGTGCCGCCTCTTCCTCCGTGCGCTGCCCCCTGCGCCTGTTCTGTGAGCGGCGCTTGGCGTGGGTGAGCAGCTCCTGTGCCTCAGCAGTTGAGGGCAGGGAGCCGTAGTTGTTAACGCACAGCCGGTGGCGGTTGTGGAACACACGATATTGCCGCTTCAGCTGCCGCTTGTCGTCTTTGTCCTCCAGAGCAGCCATTGGCTGCGGCGTGTCCGGCAGGGCCAACTCGAAGACGCCTGTACGAGTGTGGTAGGCATAAGTCCCTGCGAATGCGCTGCAAATCAGGCGTGTACCACCAGTTGCAGCTCGGGAAACATACCGTAGGCCAGCGAAAAGTTGCGGCACACTCCAGCCTGTGAATGGAAGACAATGTGGCAATGTCAGCGTTTTCAGTCGCTGCGGCAGCCGGTCCAAAACAAACGATCACTTCGCGATGACAGGTACTATGCTGGTCCCCGAAAAATGCGTATGATTTTCTGAATCAAAATGTTAAGCCATCATGAGAAAGCCCACAAAAATACAAACGGGAGGAGGCGCTGTGTTTTTTTTCACTTGGGTGGAAGCTACCGTTTCTGGGACTCACGTTCAAAGCAGCCCCGTACTTCTCCAAGCACTCGCGGAATTCGTTGCTTTGCAGGAGCCTCAGCTTAATGATATCCCCATCAGCATACTTTGAAAGGAAATCTCGGGCAGCAGCTTCATACATAGCCTGCTCAATGTGCAAAGGTGAGGTGACGGCGACGACTGCCGTTGTGTCTCGAGAGCTGTGCCTGCATGCCTCACCACTGAAAGCTCTCGCTCGCGCGTCTCCAAAAAGTACTCGGCGAAGTCAAATCGTGTCAAATATTGTACCTGTAATTGTGAGGTGACATGCTACACTACAGCAACAACGGAGCAGCTCGCAACGGCAGCAGCTACTTCTCTGCAGTGTCCTCACCCTCTGAAACACCTTGGCCCAACCCAAGCCCTGACGAACAAGCCCTTTGTAAATCTTCGTGGTGTCTTCCATGCGCTGCAGTCTCCCGGAGAGTAGTGCTGGGTCTATGTCCAGAGCACGAGGCATGTAGGAGCTGCCCAGTGGCGTGACGAGCAGTGTGTTTACTTGCCATGCTTGCCCTCCGCTGCTGGCAGAAATCGCAGCCACAGGAATGCTCATTGTCGACACCAGTTGTTATCTTTGGACAATCAAGCACATTTTGCACAAATAATGCTTTTTTGGCGCCTGCCTATTCGTGTGCAGTGCAAAGGCACTTTGTGGTGTCAGACAGCCCCCCAGCAGCATGAAGAGGCCCCTCACAGCGCTCAAGCGGGGATGTCACGTATGCATTCTATTCAACTAGTGGTGGCGGCAGCAGTTTCCCGCTAGCAGTGACGATGCATGCCCCCGCCAAGTGTTTGTTGCTGGCCCCGTCAGGCAGCTCAACAGTGTTGTCTGCCTCCCCGGCCAGGTGCCCCGCCTCCCGGGCCGCCTGGGCTGCAGTGCCGGCAGCCTCCATCAGCGCTGCATGGCCGCGGGGCAGCGTGCTGGTCTCACTATGGTACCGTTCAGTGATCCTGCGCACGTGTGTTCTGGCTATGTTGAACAAGGGGTGTGTTCGTTTCAGCCTGTTTCCCTCCCCGCCCTCCAGCTGGGAGGCGGGCAAGGGGCTGCCGCGCATGTCTTGCTGACACAGAGACAGCCCAGACAAGCAGTAGCATGAGTGATAGAAGTCCCGTTTCTCGGTGGGCTTGTCACGCAGCCCTCCCTGATACTGCTGGCAGCAGTGCAGGATGTACGCCCCCAGCCGCTGCTGGTTCATGGCCACTGGCAGCACAGGCGCCGCGGAGCTGTCCTCCGCACCATCCCCTGCTGCAAGGGCCTGCTCGTGAGAGAGCCCCACTGTCATGGCTGGGCCGCCTTGCCAGAATGAGTAGCACCCGTCCACCAGCTTGTGCGTGCGGCCCTGGTACCCCCCTTCACACCCCATCTGCCGCGCAGCCAACCAGTCTGTGAGCTGGGGCACATTGGCCTCCTGCAGGTGCCCCGTGATTTGCAGGGCGGCCACAGCGCAGTACGTGTACCCCCCGTGCGCTTCGTTGCCAGGCTCCCCCCCGAACCCCCCCTCGTACGTCTGGCAGCGCAGCAGGTAGCCAACTAGGGCCCTGTTTCCCAGCTCAGGAGTCAGAATGCCCAACAAGTGCACGACAGCCAGCATGAGATACGCTGCTCGCACGTCCACCTCCCCCCCGTGGTGCACCCGTAGCCCCCCTGTGTCCCCATCCAGCAGGGACATGTAGTGGGCATACAGAGATGGCCGGATGGCATCCAGCACATCAAGCGCCTCCTCGCAGTGTGCTGATACGATACACAGTGTGCATACAGCAGCGTATGTCGTAGCACAATGGGCCAGCTGCTGCGGCCCCCCCCCGAAGCCACCGGTGGTATTCAAGCAGCGGGACAGCATATCTGCGAGGGCATGGCACAGGTGCATCCTGCATTGCCCCCAACAGCTGGTGAAGCTTACCGACTGCTCGGCTATAAGATTCAATGGCAGGCTCGCCCAATAAGTCCAGTGAGTGAATGGTCCAGAACGCCAACCATGGGCGACTGCAAAGAGGCTGCGTGAAACTTCGTCGAAACGCAGACGCTGCGCAAAGTGCCGTACCTGGCATCTAAGGCAGTGAAGTGCTTGTTCAAGCCCTTCAGACCCGACCGCAGATATACTAGATGTCTCTCCTTGAGCAGCCTCTGCTGGCCGTTCTCGTCAAACAGCTCTTTCCTTATGGCCTGCGTGAGTAGCTCAACGACTGAGCTCTCGTACCTCAAATGGGTCAATCGAGACTAAACTCACCACTGGGTACTGACTGGGGGCATTGTAAAACAACCTGCATGATTCTTCACAGCGCTGCTGGTCCTGTGAAGTCTTGGTCACGACATTATCGTCACAAAACACCAGGAAGCGGCCACTGCACCTCTCATTTTGGAGGACTTCCAGTTGCTCCTGCTGCGGAAGCGCAGCGGCATCCGCCATTGCACTGACAATTTGCACACACACAGAATCTGCAGAGCTGATACTTCTATCCACCTCGCCCAGTTGTTTCAAATCTGCACGCAGCCTACTTGTCTCCCAAACCAGCACTTTCACACCGCTGCTGCGCCAAGCTCTCCAGGGGGGGTATAGGGTCGCATTTAGTCGGGTCTTTCGGAACCGGAGAATAGGGGGCCATGGTATTTTCCAAGCAAGAACTTTCAAGGGTGCTCTCTCGTGAAACCTGCACAAGAGGCGCATGCCACAGCAACAAGGCCTTCAAGACTTTTCACGGCCAAGGTCCGCATCTTGCAAGAGACAGCACTTCTGAGACGGCAATCCTTAGCCAAAAATGGAGACCGAGCGCAAATATCTGTTAGATGGAATTAGCCAAGGCATTCGGGTGGACGGGCGGGGACTCACTGATCGACGGTACGTCTACTGTTGGTGTTTCATTGCGAAACACTAGAACATCTTAGAGCCTTGCTTTCACACTCTCGTTAGCAGATACGTCAGCATTGAATGTGGAAATTTACCAGCATGTTTTGGTTCATCTCGTGTGTGCCTAGTAAATAGCGGTACTGATGTCATTGCTGGAGTGAAGGTGTGCACTGCTTCGCTTGGCAGCTGCCCTCAGCATATTCACCTCTAGTCTCTACAGGCTGAGCTACTGGACAACGAGGGCCCGCAGTCAGCAACAAGGGGCGCAGTCGAAGTGCATGTGAATGATTGGTCTCAGGCCACCTCGAGCTCCAACCAGTCTCAGCGCAGCACCGAAGCTGCAGTGCTGGCCGCCAGCGTGCAGCGCTGCTTGATTGACTCCGGCAGCTTCCCCCTGTCAGAGCTGGTGGAGGGGGAAGGCGCCTTCACGTGGAAGCTGCACGTGGATGTGACTGTGTGTGCTGACGGCGGCGGGCTGCTGGATGCGGTGTCTCTGGCAGTGCATGCAGCCTTGGCAGATGCCGTGCTGCCCAAGATCACACTGGTGGTCACACCAGGGGATGGGGACGAAGCGGGGGGGGTAGACGCACAGGTGGATGAGCAGCTGGGCACAGGCCGCAAGCTGCAGCTGCACAGCATGCCCCTGTCTGTCACCCTGCACGTGATTGCAGGGCGCCTGGTGCTGGACGCGTCGGACACGGAGGAGGCCTGTGCTGCAGGCAGCATCACGCTGGCGGTGACACCCTCAGGTGACATTGCTGCCATGAGCACCAATAGCAAGCCTGGGGTGCCGTGCTTCACCCCCACGCTTGTGGAGCGGGCCCTGCAGACTGCCGTGGCAGTAGCGGCAGCCAGTGCCCGCCTGTACGCTCAGATCACGTCCCTAGCCACACCGCTGTCGGCTGCAGATGGCACGGGAACCTTCGACCCCATGGCGTCCTTGCAAGAGGTCACCCCTGAGGGCTTCCCAGTTGACGCTGCGTCTGCAGAGGAGGCTGCCATGAAGCTGGACGCCACCCCTGGCGGCTTCCTGGCAGCCCCTGCCCGCAAGGCCTGAAGCCCCCCATGTATGCTGGTGCATTATTTCAATGAATTGACATGTTATGCCGACCACACGTCCTTAGCGTAGCGGCCTGCCTGGCTCATGCGCTTCAGGTACGCCTCTGCGGCCTCTGAGGAGCCCAGTTTCCCCCAGGTAGCAAGAAGGGTCACAAGGGCAGCGTGCACATCCACCACCATGCGGGCACCATCACCACACACATACACACATGCTCCCTGCTGCAAAATGAGCTTGGCAATGTTCACTGCAGTGGTGGGCTCTGCCATTTTGTCCTGCACGTAGGTGCGTTGCAGTTCTGCCCCCCCCGTGGACTGCCGGGACCAGGCGCAGTGGTAGTGCGTGAGCACCTCATCCTCCACCAGCTTGGACATCTCCTGGCGATACAGCCAGTCTACATCAGGATGGCGGTTCCCAAACAGCAGGTGAGTCGCCCCAGGGGCCTTGGGCTCCTCGGCATCTGGGTCAGCCACGTCCGCCAGCTGCACCCCCCCCCGCCAAGACCCAGAGCACACTGCAGTTTTGGCTGCCTGAGCACGCGCCCATCGGGCGGCACGGTGCTGCAGAAAGCCCAGGAAGGGCGCCACCCCGGTGCCTGGGCCCACCATGATCATGGGGGTGCTGTGGCTGGCGGGGGGGTGGAAGTCCTTGCTGCTGCGGTGCTGCACACGCAGGGTGGGCCCACTCCCCACGGTGAATTCCGGTGCATCGCTAAGCAGCCATGGGGCGCACACCTCCTCCAGGTAGTGCGTGGCGACGCCGTGTCGAACCAGGGAGCCAGGCATGCTGCCGTGGCGCGCATACGTCACAGTGGTGGCTGCGAAGCAAGCACGGCCCTGACCTGCAAACGGCGAGGAAGACAGGCTGTAAAAGCGTGCCGGGAGGGGGGGCAACATGGACAGCAGCTGGCCCAGGCTCACCTGCACCGAGGGGAACAGGTGCAGCAGATCCACCATAGTCAGCCCCTGCCCGGCGACGAAGCCAGCGTAGTACTCCTTGCCGGTGGCGCTGCCCAGCAGCTGCAAGGTCTTGGCTTCGTGCACGTCGCTCGCCATCTGGGCCAGTCGCGACAGCACCGCTTTGCGGGGGGGGGTGGTCAGGTCTGCCCCCCACGACAACACATCGCGCACAGTGGGCGGTGATGCGCCACCAGCCAAGGCATTCAAACGGCAAGCTTGAGTGGTTGCATCTGACGTTACACTGGCGAGCGCAGCGGCAAGCTTGCCAGAGGTGGCATCCTGGGGGTTGGCGGGGGGGGTCGGCGCGGCAGCGCCCCCCCTTTCATCACTCTTGCTCTCCAAGTGTCCCTCTGTCCCAGGTACCTTCTTGCGCAGCACCCGCTTCTTGCCCTTGGCGGCTGCGGCAACCTTGGCGGCAGTCATGTCGATGTCCACGTGCAGCGTGGCCTCAAGGGGCAGAGCTAGGGCCGCCGCCAGCGCTGCCACAAGCGGCGGCGCGTTACACACACTCACGCCAATGGTGTCGCCCGGCGTCCACTGCAGCACTGCCCCTGTTGACGAGCGAGGCTGCAGCGCCACTTCCAGCACGCGGCGGCGGGCGGCAGCGCCCCCCGCTGTGAGGTACCGTGCTTGGGTAACTGGCAGGTCCAGGAATGCCTCTGCACCGACAGCCGTGGTCGAAGCGAGGTTGGAGCGAGAGGTGCCTGTTGTGCAGCTGTTGCTGGCAGCCGGGTCGTGTGTGCCGCTGGGGTGTGACGAGTACACCCCCCTACGGTCAAAGGAGGGGTGCTCCACCGGAGGGGGGGCACCTGCAGCTGCAGGGGGTGCCAAAATGGTGGCCTCTAGCAGTACCGGTGCAGGTTTGGCCAGAAGTTTGAGCACTGACACCTCTGGCACGACTACGTCCGGGTACATCTGCCCAAAGGGTGCCAGGCCAGCGGAGGGCGCCGACAGGGTGAGCTGCCCCCAGTCATCCGCGGCGCCATCACGCGTGACCACTGCAGGCGCCTCGCACACACTGGTGTCCACAACATCATCTCCTGCCTGTTGGGTGGCGTGTGTCCTGGCCCCAGTTCGTACCTTGCGGGAGGCCAGCTGTGCCATGAGGCTGGTGCCTGTGGCGCACTGCACGGGGGAGTCACACCGAGCCGGTGCAGGGGAAGAGGGGGCGGTGTCGGCACCATCTGCTGTATCGACATGCCCTTGGAGGGCTCGAGCATCGCCGTCCTTGAAGCCCACAGGGCCGTTGGGGTGCAGCTCTGCGCCCGCCAATTTGCAGGTGCGGCCCTGCATTGCGCTTTGCAGGGGGCGCCACAGACCCTCGATCCACGGCTCCACGACACTCTCCAGCCCCACCTGCTCATCAGTGCACCCGGTAATGTAGAACTGCTCTGCAGATAGCTCCAGCATACGCTTGGCGATATTGCGGCCGGCGTGGCACCACTTGTCGTAGTTTGTGTCGCCCAGGGCCAGCACAGCAAAGCGCATTCCCCGAAACAAATCCGAGTCATGTGTGCGTCGGCGCAACCACCGCCAGAATCTATCTGCATTATTTGGGGGGTCGCCGTTGCCCGTTGTTGAGCATACAATGACGACAGTTCTCAGCGTTTCGAATGACAGCTGCACGTGCGGAATGTACCTTGGCACAGCAAAGACTAGCATCTCAGACAGCGTACCTTCTTGAAGCTGTTTAACTCATCAAATGTAGTGTTGATATTGTGTTGGGCGCATTCGTCGTTGATTTTCTGCAAGTTGGCAGCCAAATGAAGGCTCATTGCGGAACTTGTGAAATGCACGCGTGCCCACCTCAGCAATGCTGCGGGCAGCCCCAGTCTCCGAACCGTATAGTATGCATACTCTGTAAAGATTGGGGGCTCATTCATCGTCACAAATATACGTGCAGCACCGAACATACGACTGAGAAGCCATTCTGCGGATCAACAAGTGGCAGTATCAAGATGCGGTGGGAGCACAAGAAAAATATCCTGACGAATTCACGCGTGAGTTGCAGTGCAATTGGACTAAACTGTAGCGTGTTAGTGAGAGATGATGAAGAATACCGCTGTTAAGACAATGCAACCAATTCTGCACGAATATGTCGTTTGCTTGATTCGGGGGGGGGCGAGCGCTGCCTCAATGCCGCCGCCTCCACCCCGTGTAGCTCAGAGCTGCCAAACTTGCTGAGCTTGCCATCGCTGAGTCGAATTCCGTATCACATCCACTGCTTGGAACAGTACTCAAAGCTGCGGAGCAGCTACTAGCAGGGCAAACTATGTCTACACGTGGTGCAAGAAGTCGCTCTCTGGGAGCTACCTCTACTGGCAAAGGTGTGAGTGCAGCTGCATGGGCTATTGTAGACCAGTGCGGCACAGTGCTGGCACACAGTAACGGCCACGACCCTCGCCACCCTGCAAGCCTGACCAAACTCGCCACCGGACTGGTATTAATGAACGTCATACAAAACTATAATTTCGGTGCAATTGAGGCGTTTGTGGAGGTGACTACCGCTGCCAGTGCATTGCGCGGCACCAGTGCATCGCTCATCGCGGGCGACCGCCTCACCCCCACCCAAGCCCTGCACGCACTGCTACTGCCCAGCGGAAATGACGCAGCAGCCAGCATCCAGTCATCATGTGTTACACTGGAATGCACGCATGGCTCCTCACCCCATCCTCCTCGGCCGTTCCTCGGGCGCATGGCCGCTGCGGCATGCCAGGCGAGGGGGCGGGGGCGGGGAGGCAGGCGCCGCCCTGCTGCACTCGACACGAAACACCCCACACCAGCACACAGCCACACTGCATGCTGCTCTGCTCCCAGCACCCACTGCTTCGCCAACGCCCATGGGCTGGATGCAGCGGGGCACCGCATGTCCCCCATCGCCGCGGCGCGGCTGGGGGCAGCTGCACTGCAGCATTGCGGCACAGCACAAGCAATGTGCACCGCAGAGTATACCACAACAGTACATAGTTGTATCGGTGCTGATTCCCGGGTGCTCACGTGGCGTAATACGCACGAGTGGGTGGCCAAGTATGGCCTCATGGGCAGTGATAAAACGGCCAGCAAGCCCGCCAAGGACCAGACGTGCGACGGAATGTGCGAGCCGAGCACATCTATCGGCAGCTCTGGGGGCAGCAGCCTCTGTGGCTCTAACAGTGGCAGCTGTGCAGAGGAGCATGAGGAGGGGGGCGACCCTGGGGAGGCATGGAGGGGGGTGCCCATGGCGGGGCAGTGGCGGCTGCTGGGGGGCAAGACGGGTTTTACGCGTGGGGCAGGGTACTGCTTGTTCACTGGCCTGCAGGCAAAGCAGTGGCAGCTGCACATTGCGGTGCTGGGCAGCCGCAGCAAGGGGGCACGGTATACAGACACTCTGCGGCTGGCGCGGCAGGCCCAGCTGGCCGGCCTAGCTTGAGACCCTGTACCAGAACTGACATTTTGTTGCATGCCATGCCACCTGTAGGCGCCAGGTTGCTGGGTTCACCCTGTGTTGATACTGACTTGGCCAGCCTTGAGGGTGGGCGGGCACTCAGTGCACCAGACCCGCGTGTGCGTCTGTATGGATTAAAATGCTACATATGCATGTTTGCGCAGCAGGTCACAGCAGGGATCGGCGCGAAGGGGGCACGCGCAGCGGCTGTGTTCACTGGGGCCAAACGCTGTGTGGGGGGGGGGCTGCACTCGTTGCGCCCAGGTGAATGGCCCAGCAAGTGGGATGTGCGTGGCTAAGCATGGTGCGTGACCTGCTCACAGCGTTTTCTTGGTGGGCATGGGTGCGGGTCCGAAGGTGGCCTTGAGGGCCTTCACCAGGCCCCGTGTGAGGGCCACCCACCACATGCTGTTCAACACATGCAGCATGCCCAAGTTGGTGATGCACACTGTGGGGCCCAGCCAAGTGGTGCTCCATGCGTGCATGATGGCGCCGTATAGTGCGTACGTTACAATGATGTTGCCGATGATTCGAGTCATGGTGAATGTGAGCCAGAAGAAGGCGCCATTGATCGTGCGTATTAAGCCCCAGTGCCCACGCAGACATGCAGGTGATTCATCATCGTGCTTCAAGTAGTAACCAGTGGCCCAATGCACGTTCAAAAACAGCGTACTCAGCTCGTTACTGTCTGTCGCAGCTTGCAGAATTATACCGAAGCCTGAATGCACCGAGGCAGCCATAGCAGTGACAACAGCGACTGCAAAAAACAGAGAGTATGCAGAAGGTGTGCCCCTTGAGTGGCAAGTCGGGAAAAAAGCAACACCAGTGCTGGTCAAGAACCGTCCTGGGGCATGCAAGCGCGCAATTGCGGGTTTTGAACTTACAATGATGCACTACAGTTGGAATGTCTCTGAGCTCTTTGTACATGAGAACAATGACAAAGTCCCCCAAAATGTACCCACATGTGATAGCAGGAATCAGCCATGCCCACTGCCACTCAGGAACGTTATTTGGCCAAAGCCCGATGTCAGCTGGATCTGCGTCAGTGATGAAGCGCCCACCCAATGCCGGGATGAAAGCAAAAGCCACGAGCGTAGAAGCCACAGCAGCATGCACTTGGCTGACAATGCGAGAGCCTGCATCTGGTGAAAAGCCCATGCCCATTATCAGGCCAAGGTTTGCGACAACTGCACCAATGGCTGCCAGAGTGAAGACTGGCAGATACATCTCCGGCGTGCCTGGTGCCAGCCATACGTCAAGCGGCTGCAGCTGCACTGCGACCCATTTGAGAAGAACGTCCATTCTGGACCAGAGGGGCAAAGATAAATAGTTTACAATCACAAATGTAGATGCATGAGATGGCTTGTTTGCTCAAACTGGCAGGATAGTTAGATGGTCTGCGGCCGACTCCGCTCCGTGAACAGAAAGGCTAGCAGGGGGGGCCAGCTGCCGCGCCGCACACACTGTCAAAAACCAATCTCGCCCAGGCATACACATCTAAGACTGCGCAGGTATTCCCCACTGTGGGCCTGAAAGCCGGGCCTGCCCACTGGGGCCGTGTGCAGACTTCCCCAGGCGCTCACTCCTCCAGCTGCGCCTCCAGCTGCAGGCGCCGTGTCTCTGTCTTAGCCGCCACTGCCCCGGCTGCAGCGTCCCACGACTGCAGCAGCGCCAGCGCCTTGCCCTGCACCTCCTTATCCTCCCCAGTGCGCACCGGCAGGGCAAGGGCCTTCTGCAGCCAGCGCACCCCCTCAGCTGTGTTCCCCAGCTGCAGCTCGCACTCCGCCAACTTGAACTGGTTCATCTTCCAGAAGTCGGGGGCGATGCGCTCGGCTCCCCCGAAGTAGTCCCGGGCCTCCTCAAAGGTGGAGGAGGGGGGCTCCGCAAACAGCGTGCTGGCGATGCTGCGCTGGTACCACGCCATGTTGGCCACTGTGAAGCACCATCGCCCCAGCAGGTGGTGCGCTGTGGCGTCATCGGGATTGATGGCGATGGCCGCTTTCCACTGCGCCTCCACTTCGAAGGCGTCTGCGATTTGCTGCTTGAAGCCCTGGAAGGCGCTGTGCTCCTGCAAAATGGTGCCAAACCAACGCCGGGCGTCGCTGTTGCTGCCGTCGTACTGGATGGCAGACTTGATGTGCTTCAGGGCCTCATTCAGCAACTCTTGCTTCTTATCGCTTGGGGTGCCTGCTGCCGTGGCAGCCTGGTAGCATGAACGGGCGTGCCGCCACAGCATGGCTGCACATAACGCCAGTGAGTATTGCGGCTGTGTGCGAGAATTCCTTTGCAACTTACCCGCATCCTC
>Ga0307982_1000432_pt1 | contig 33161 bp, 17 predicted proteins | sample OrgLakmetagen989_FD_201847 | JGI IMG/M metagenome (GOLD analysis project Ga0307982, IMG submission 201847) | Saline water microbial communities from Organic Lake, Antarctica - #989 | ecosystem: Environmental > Aquatic > Non-marine Saline and Alkaline > Saline | place: Antarctica: Organic Lake...
CTAAAGGAACAACAGGCATAAGGCATTTTTTGAATTCGTGCTGTCGAGGATGAGAGGTGTCACCATAGAGAACCAGAATTTTAGATGATGTGCTTGTTTGGTTGAGACTCGACAACGAAAAAGTTGGGTCCGAATATTTTATTCCTGATTTTGGTTGAGACTGGGTGTGAGTCTTATGATCCTTTCTATTAAATGGAATTTGGTGGTTCGTTGGTGGTTGGTGGTCGTCGTTTTTTATGTACCTACGTACCTACAGTACTACAGATTTGCTGTACATGTGCAGTAAACAAAAACACAAGGCGGACCACGGGCACAAGAAGGGACACGCACCACGGGCACAAGAAGGGCGCCCATCCACGGGCATCTCAAGGCCGCGCACTGAGGTGCTAAGAACGCAGCAAACACATTGCTCCGAAGCCGCGCATCGCGCGGGCACCTGAACTTGTTTTATTTTATTTTGATACCATACTGTACAATATATTGATACTGTAGCTACAGAATTTTTGAGACAGGCCCCGAAGGGCCGGAATTAGAAGACTAACAGGTAGAGAAGAAAAGCAAAGCAGCGCAAACTAAACCTAAGAAGCTAATCAGGCACACATGCCCGATGGTGCTTTTTTTTTTCCAACTCTGTGCAGCTGTGCAGCTGTACGTACTTACTTTCTGTACTACCAAGGGTACTACGGTACTACAGTACAGTACTTACGAACTTATGAAAGTAAGTACTTACGAAACCTTCAAACAATGACAACATCATGTTGTCATAATACGACGGTGAGAGTAGAGCATCTCGTCCGGAGAGCCACGATAAAATGAATATGAGATCACGGAAGCTCATGTGAAGCTGTCGTTGGTGGCTTCTCCTGAAGCTTGATCTCGACTTTCGTCTTGCGTGATTTATCATAGCCTAACCTACTGAAGGCCTAACTGCAGCACTAACTACGTAGAGGCTACAGATACAACTACATAATTACACTCTAGGTTATCTGATCTGGACTCAAAACCACAATAGTTGATACTTCTACAGGAAGAGAAATGTCTTATCTCTGGCAATACTCTTTTACTAGCCCGAAGGAGTATTTCCACGATGGAGGCTGAGAAGAGCGAGATCAAGTTTGGCCATCATTGCCCATAAAGCCTTCGCAGTCATCATAGAATGGAAAGCGTTCAATTCAATGTGGCAAAAATATCTCGATGCATGATGATTTCTCTTTGTGTTTCTGCCATAGCTGCTGGAAATTTTCTGCTTATCGATGATGTTCGTATGCTGTTGCCAACGAACCTCAGTAAAATCACGGATGAGAAGAAGGCTGATGTATATCGAGTGATTGCAGACCGTAAAGGTCAAAGCAAAATCCCAGAACTTTTACCTCCTCTTCCCGTAGATAATTTTTCGAATCAAAGCAATGTCAAGCAGGCGATACAGGCCACATGCAGCTTTTGCACTATCGTAGGCAGGAATGAAACAAATTATACAATCGAAGGAGGGGCCCAATCAAATTTGCCAACTAGTGTTGCGCACAACGCTTCAGAGGATGCGCATACCGCCATCTTAGCTCCTACTGTTGACGCTGATGCAACATCTAAACCATCAACCTTAAAGATGAATTCAGTGGATGATAATGCTGATGTACCCCGAGAAAATGCAACCCCAGTGCTCTTACCTCTTCTTTCGGTGATTAATTTTTCGAATAAAAGCATGCCAAAAAGCACGACGGAGGTCTCTTGTTGCGCCATTCTGGGCCAAAATAAAACAAACCATGCAATCGTAGCCGAGACACAATCAAATTTGTCAAACAATGTTGTATACAACAGAATAGAGGATGCGCCTGATATTGATACTGGTACATCGCTTCCACTAGCAGCTACGGAGGTACACTTCATTAATTCAAGCCGACTTTCGCGACCCGTTCCATTTCCGCCGTTAATTCACTCAAAGTCAGCAAGAACACCGGGGGAAAACAATCACTTACACAACACCTCTTCAATAGCACCTTGGACAAAGACCCGCAAAAACTTTTTAAGCGACATTGTGGTTTTAATGACAACTGGATCATATTTACAAAATTGCAGCACTTTGCCGTTGTCAGTGCCGTGCCCTCCAGACCGAGCTGACTTGGTGGAGTTAGCCACGAACCCCACACGTGGTTGGCTTCGCGGTATTAAGCACATTGTCGTATCAAATCATCCCTGGCCGCCACTTGGCGTCCGGGGCATCACTGAAATTTCCATAGCATCCAAAAATTCAAGCTACGGGAGAAATTACAGGAAAAAGCTCGCAAGGCGGCGGCGACTTGTTGGCCAAGCAGGGTTATTGAAGGACAAGTTTCATAATGAGATTATAATACATGGAGTACTGCTCGCCAATGACACTTTCGGCGACGAGGGTTTCAAGTGGATTGTTGGCGGAGATGACGACACCATCTTTATATTCTCGAAACTGGTTCCCTTCTTGCGTTCGATGGATAGCTCAAAGCCCTTGTTTATAGGCGTGCCAGGTCCGGGAAATATTGGACGGTGGTATTGTGCTGACCAAATGTCTGCTTCTCGTGCTCGACGTGGACCTGTGTGTTGTTCTAATTTTTCCGAGCCTTGTCCAGTGTTTGGGCTCAACCTTCCAAATGGGTCGATGAACGGTTCTCCCCAAGGTCAAAGCTTAGACTTTTTCCGCGAAGACGAAAGTGCGCATAATACCACTGCTGCAAGCAACGCGGAGAATATTCCTTTTAACCATTGCTGTGGCGCAAACGCTGCTCATTCTGCATCGTCACTTGTTCTTAGAACAATGCAGTGCACAAATCAAACGTGCTGTGGTATAGAGCATGGAACTAGAAAGCATCCAAAGAAGGCAGGGGCAAAAGAAAAGGCTGCAGCTGCAATGGCTGCACATCTTCACTGGCCAGCTGGTCATTTTGCTTACGGTGGAGGAGGTTGGCTGATATCCAACGGAATTATAGGCGGAAATGGCAATAATGAGCGCGCAGTTTGGGAGATGTGCTCGGGAGCTGTTGCTGGCTGCCCGACAGTAGCAGCTGACGTTGCGTTGTCGACGTGCATTTTCAATCTAGGGTTTACTTTAGGAGTCGCACCGCCGTACATTTTTCCTGGTACGTCGGGAGAAAAGAGGTCGGCCCTCGCACGAATCGATGAACTCCCAAGTAGCACTCAAGGTTTTGCCACTCAGACCCCGGGCACCTTTGTGACCGCTAGTATTCACCACGTTAATCTCCAATTTGCTACACACGCCATAAGTCTCGACGAAGTCTTGCTCCGTGGCGACCTCGATGCCAGCGATCAAGTTTCTTCAGATCGTGCCTTACGTAAAATTTTCTGGGCTGGAGTTCGAAATCAATGCAAATGCCAACCAGGCCAGAATCCGCAGGAAATGGCTATCCGTGGAACGGGTTGTGTGCCTTCTAACTGTGGCAAGAAGCAAAACCTATTGCCAGGTAAAGGAAAAGGTGCGTGTTGTAGGTGCACGGAGAACCAGTGGCGAGCGATATTTTCGCCGCGGTGCTCGTGGCTTGAGGCCGCAGTTTGAGCCGTAGATATTTTCCTGGAATAAGTACCCAGACAAGTAAGGCGATGGATCCATTAGCGATACGATGAACTAACGAGGTGCTTGATTATTAACCTGCGTAGATGATTATTTTTTTAAAAAAACTCCCGATTTTAATATACTAGAGCCACTTAAAGCCTTAAAGCATAAAATTTGATCTGGTTTAAATTTTAGAAATGATTTGAATTAACGGACGAAGGCAATTTATTTGATACAAAACAACTGAAAATAGAAGAGAGCCGGCCGCCAGAAAGCAGCAAGAAGGACTCGCATTTCATATCTTAGCGCCAAGTAGCATAACAGAAATAGTGCAACCATCCATAAGAACGGCGTTCCTTTTAACATTAACCACCGCAGATTTCAAGGATGAAAGTTCACATCAGATAAGTGAAACTCAACCAAATCGGTTTATTCGGTTTGCACTAGCCGGGAGAAAAGAACTCTATGCAAATGCAGCAGCTGGCCTCCGCAAAGAGGAACTTCCACTGAATTTATATCAGCGTCTCTAGGATTCCCGTGGTCAAGCTGAGCGGTAGAAGACTGAGTTGCCTGCAAAAAGAGAGGGCATAAATGCTCACGAACGTCATCGTCAACGAACATTACGACTGGGCGCAGTGATTCAGGTAATAATTGTTCTTCGGATGGCTGCGCGAGGTGCCAGTTCGCAGGATCAAGCACGACAGATGCTTTAGAGGCACCTTTACCCACATGCCACACGCGGCGTACTAAGCAACCACGATCTCTCAGAAATTTATGAATGTCTTCCACATGGCGGTTGCGGGTCACCACATGTACATTAGGGTGCCAGCTGCATAAACTGCTTAGGTCTTCATCGATAGTGTGTGGCGAGTAGCGGCGAATAGCATGCACGTCTTCGGCATTAATCGAGCCCTCATCTAGCTTTCCCGACGACATGACCGGGAAATTTCCAGAAGTTGAGGAAGACAACATCGCGTCAGTTGAGGATTGCATTCCCTTGGTTTTGGTCTTGGAATTCGGGCTGTCAGGATAAGGCGACTGGCCGCGGCGAGTTGAAGCCAGCGTGCGGTCGAAATCTAAAAAGACCGCGCATGCCTTCAGGTCTTCGGCCATGGCAGCAACTTCTGCGCCGTCCCCACGAACCAAACCACACCCAACGCTAAAACTGGCCTTCGGCATCGCAACAGCAATCTCAGCATTGCTCTCAAGATCGACGCAGCAATCTGATCTGCTTTCCCTCGTGCAATCGATGGATGATGCATCGTTGTTGATGTCATCGCCGTCGTAGGATCGCAGTATAGGACACGAATGGGGTTCACACGCAAAGCACTTTCGCGCATGTGGACACCAAGCTGCCTTCATGCACGCTCGTGTGGCCAAAGGACAAGAACCACCCGGCACTATTGTCGGTCGTGAGTCAGGAGTGCTGCTTTTTTCGCCACTAGCGCTTCTATCATCGCTACTGTCGACTGGGCCACCGCCGAGGCGAACCCCGAGACGCCACTCTTCATCGCAGCGTAGACAAACATTTGAGCCGCCCTTGAGCCAAAGTTTGGCCAGCTTCAATCCGCAGCGCTTGCACGGGTAGGCACCAGCTAACGAGGGAAAAGCTGGTGGTGGCGGCAGCGGAAGAGGGTTATTATCACGGCATGTGCAAGTGCAGGAGTCGGCGCACGTGCACTTTCCTGCACTTGTGCTCAAAGCAGTCGAGGTAACGACGGCACCAATCTTGGCATTGCTTCTTACAGGCGGCCAACCGAAATCGACGATGGCACTACGAATAGATGCGTTGAAGCGACTGGCTGTTATGCGGCATTTGTCCAGGACAGCATTTCCGAGCGAGAATCCTCGAGGCACTACCAATGCCGCAGTTGGTGAACTTTGGCCGCTACTTCCACTGCTGCTTTGATGGGTGGAGTCGGCTGCGGCGAAAAGGGTATAATTGGCACCGCGTTGCACCACTAGCTGAAGGGCGCCTAGAGCTTCGAGCCAAGTCGACCGGCACGCTTCAAGCTCCCGAGTTGCGCGGTCATGGTGTGCAGCCGCGCCGAAGTGGCTGTTGCTGTCGCCAGCAGAAGCGACATTCGTGGTTGCGTCATAATTGACGCAATGTACATTTGAAAGGGCAGTGTTGATGGCGGGCAAAAGCCGCTCCTCAATGCTAGTTGCAAGTCGCGCGAGCAGAACACGCATCAAGATCGCTTTGGCTCCACCGCGGGCTATTACTGAGCACCGAAGCAGCCTCGCTGCCTCGGGCCCACATGCGCGCCAGTGCTGCAGCTTTCTGGCAATGGCGATGCCGTTGCTGTTGGTTTCGCGGTCGCTAATGACAGGGTGGGCTGAACTACCCTCTCCCTCTTCTACATGGCAGGTTGGAACCTGTTGGTGGTAGCTGGCTTCTACCGATGCTTCGTCTTCAAGTGGGCCAAGCATGTCGTTCAAAGCCCGCGTGAACTCTACGTTGGCGTCGGCTGCCGATGCCTCATCACCGCCTGGTGCTGCAAGCTCGTCTTCAGAATTCAACTGCTGCGAAGAGCTCTTTGCCTTGGCTCGCGCACAAGCGACACCATCGCGTTTCAAGGATTGTCGTTCGAGCATGCGCAACAGCGCTGCAGTGCGCAATGATCGAAAGTCACCTCGCAGCAGCGGCGACAACTGAAACGACCCATCGCCGGTACTGCTGCCGCAATATCGAGGCGCGCATGCGAGAGCTTTGGTGACAGTTCGAAGGTCTTGCACTGCACATACAGCGCCTTTCGCAGCTGCATGTTGACCAGCGAGCAGCGCGTACGTTGGATGATGTGTATAGCCACCGCCGCCATCACCTGAGGCACTCTCTTGTTGTGACGGAACGGTGTTTTTAAAGTGCCAAGTGCAACCGCGCGCAAGATCATCTTCTATTCGCTCAGCTGCCAACATGATATGCTGTGCGACCTTCTTGAGGCTCACTACATTGCGCCGCACTAAATAAGCACGCTCAAGCTCCAAAAGCGGTCGAAAACTCGACTTACTGAAGTTAGCGGACAGGCTCCTTTCATCATTAGAGGATTCAATGGAACAGATTCCCAGGAGCTCATCTGCTGCAGCAGCGGGCACCCCTTCTTCAATATCTCGCTTTACAAGGAGAAAACTTCCTTGAGCGAACAAGCCAATGTTTGCTGGTCCAACGTCCTGCACGGGGGGTCCTCCCCTTGGATTCTGCATCCTTGAGGAGGCGTCCTTAGAATCCGTTGCGCCAATAAATTTCAACTCTAGCTTCAGCCTCACAATTGACGCCAAGATATTACTTTCAGGTTGCTTGGTGAGACGCCATAAACAAGGATTAAATCATCGAGGCTAATTTCGTACTCGCAGGTTTAAAACGCTGCGAAATATGATATAAAATTGCCGCTAGAATGGAGAGAAATATCTGATACTGCAAAGTACGTCCATGTAATCACCTAATCTTATCCTACCAACTCTTACACTATTGCAACATCGTTGTCACTTTGCCATCTTGCCATGGCCTGACCTAATCATAAGAAGACGACGTCAAGACGACGACTCATTGATTTTTTTACTAGACTATATTAGATATTTTTTGAATTTATTTTCTACTCTGCGCTTTCGCTTCTCACCTTCTCACAACCTCTGACCTCTGTCTTCTGCTTCAAAGATAAGAGCTGTGCTATCCTGCGTTGCCCGAAAGGGACGATCGAGTCAACTCTGATTCGGAAAAAAAAGGTGCAAACCACCATAACAACATACTTTTTATGTAACGATCGTGATTTAGCCTGTTCCTGGGCTCGATTCTTAGATCGTATCAAATTGTAGTAGTGCCTTGAGCATAATTTCTGTAGGGTATAATTTCGAGGGCTGCCACATTGACGGAAGCATATCTCACAATGATACAATAAAATAACCGATTTGCTATACAGGTCTCAAGTGTACTACCTTTCGAGCTCAATCGGCTCAAATTCAGCTCTCCTGAATCTACCACGATAGTCTAAGGCCATCGCACTAAGTCGTACACAGGGCACCCTAATCTTGTGAGCAGAAAACTGTTCAGACGAGACGAAGACTAAATTGGTTTACATTACTTGGCCAAACTTTTGAAGCTGTCTCATTGAAGATTTTCAGACGAGTGGACTCATTCTTTTGAAAGTATTACACATCACAAGCCCTGTCTGCGCATAGACGGCGACGACAGCTCTTGGCCTTTTGTACAAAGTATCCGAATCGAACAATCGCAGAATGCCCAGATTCAAGTCAAGAAATAATTCATTGCATGAGACTCCTCGATGGGCCAGGGCTGCTCCACTTTTTGTGGCTACTTATGATGTAAAACGAGCAAAAAATATAATGAAACGAGATGCCGGTTCTGCGGCTCTCCTTGAAATGTCCACCGAAGAACAAAGAGGCGCTAAATTTCGCGCCCAAAGCGTTCATTTAGTATCTTCATCCTTTGAAAATTCTTCTCTAATGAAGCATCCTGCGCGACGGGCGGTGGCTTCGATCTCGTCGTATGCACCACCTCCAGCACGTGCAAACCGCCGTAATGCACAGCTTTCTCTCCTGATGGAAAAAGCTGGACTCTCAAGATTTACAAATATACTAATTGCTGAAGGTTTCACCCTGAAATTGATTTTTGAAGCCCTCCATTCTGATCAAGACAAGCGATGGCTTCATGAGAACCTCTTGGAAATGAATTTTTCCGAAGGCGAAATTGAATTTTTATATTCGCACATCACGAGCATTTCTGAAGAATTTTCTCAAGATGAACACGTAGCCTCAAAGCAAGCCAACACTTCAAAACAAGAAGTGTACTACGCACTAGAAAATGACACACTTAATCATATTGCAAGTAAGCTTGGCTTAAATGTCAACGAATTAATTCACAACAACCGGTCTCATCTCGGGTCAGTTTTGAAGAAGCACTCACGGCTGAAGGAAAATACTGAAGTATGGCTTAACAATTCACCTCGATCCACCCCTATATCGCGACCTTTATCGAGCAAGTATGATAGGAGAGACAGTGGGTGGGATGTATGTCACGAATGTGGAGAAGACACTGCGGATGATTTGAATGGCTATACATTGATTTGCGGCTGTTGCGAAAGTAGGGCGCATCTTCATTGTACTGGACTAAGCAAAGCCCCACGAGGAGGTAAGTGGCAGTGTAAAAGCTGCTCAAGCAGCTGGAACGTCGAAAAAATTATACGCAGGGTTGGAAACCACTATGAAGTAAAGTGGGAGGGATATCCACATGAGAGCAACACCATGGAACCGGTTAAAAATTTCACGAACAATTGCATTGCACAGGCCTTCGAGCGGGCTGAGGGAAAGAGACTTCGCAACTCGTTTCAAGGCTTCGCAAAAAAAGAACATTCATAGGATTGATGTTTAAAGTATTGAACTAACCATGTTATGATTAACTAAATTCAAACTAATGACGATAAAAGTCTTAAAGCAGTGGACACTTCAAAGAATTTAAGTGTTTAATGTTTAATTTCTAAATTCAATGCTAGAACTCGTTGGTTTAATGATTCAATAAGAAGATTCAAATCAAAAGCCAGGGCAGAGTCTATCGCCATTCATAGATAAATTCACAGGCCACATCCGCCGAATCCAATTTTTGAATTCAAAGAAGTTCCACAATCAGCTGCAGCTACTTCTATCTTGTATCTCCTGATCTTGATATATATAGTCCATGGTCAATTTATTTCAATCCTTTATGCTTTTGTGGACGTTATAAATTGTGAATGGTGCTGCGCGCTGCGCGCTTAATTTAAAAGAGCGTGTTTTCCATACGACGAAATTGGCCATTATAGATAGCCTGATTTATGTCCATGATTCGGTATCATTTAAATTCAGCAGAATTACACAAAAAAATACCAAGTTGACATTGCCTTAATAGCACTCAGCGGCAAAATGGGGTGATGTGTGATGCTTAATGTTAATTATTTACATCTGATTGGGCTGAATATCGCCCCCTTGTATTGCGATGTATTGATAGAGAGTACGAACTCGCATATCTCTGATAAGTTTAAGTACTTAGTAGATGTAATTTAGGGAGACGCAGAGTCTGGAATTCAAATTCTTTTGCAATGGTAATACCTTAATGGGGTATCAAAAAAGGAGTTCATTTATTTGTCCAATCGCAATTAGAATCAAATCTTTCATGATCACTTTTGGTCTACACTTGCGACACATCAAAAACAGTGATAGTAGGGGTCACATCAGCGAGATGGATGACGCTAGAATGGTGCTCTGACGACACCCAATTGATTTTATCATTGTGTGCCAACCGTGCAGGTGCGGCTACCTCTACATCGACTGAACAGAGACCTGCCTCATCGCATGCGGAAGAATCCCCTTTTTCCCCTGCCTTTGCTTTGCGCTTTTTCTTGGTGCTACCTGAGCGGCCTCCCTTGTTCCCTGTGCGGTTTACTGGCGTGGGCGACTCGTCAGCATTGAAAAGCTTCCCGAGGCGCCAGAAACACAACTTTTTATCGTTGCCGCCAGACACGAGGAGGCTCGCGTCAAACGCACAGAAATGAACGGCTGCAACAGCTGCTGCATGCCCACCCACCAGTCGCCGAAGGAGTCGCGGGCTGCTGTTGCTGCTGCTGCTGCTAGGCTCGGGCCAAGCGTGTACTGCTACAGATGCATCCCCTAAGCCAGCCGCAAAGTAACGGCCATTGGGGTGGCCGCTCATGCATTGTGCCAGAGGCGGATTGAAGCTCTGCGATGCACTGCTCGCAGCCGCGCTATTCGCTAAACTGCCATCGTCGGGATATAAATCATTCAAGCTCGGTACAGGCCCTGCCCACACCGGCCGCCGCGGCTTGCTTACGTCCCACAAGCACAGCGTAGCATCAAGCGCGCCGCTCACCAGATCGCGCGGCGTCGTAGCGCGAAAGTATGCACCCGAGCACACCGACGTGTGGCCGCCTGTCAGGATTGACTTCCGCACCACGGACACGGCGCGAGTAGTAGCTGCAGGCCGGCTCGGTTGAGTGTTATCCTGTACGGATTGAGCTGCTGGCGAACCTTGCAGGCCATCCCGAAGTTTGGAATCTTGGCTAGAAACCTGTAGGGACACCTGTGAGAACACTTCGCTGAGCGAATCGTCTTCGTAAGCGTCTGGAAATTCGTCTGATCGAACGGTGGCGCTACAGGCTACTTCAGTTGACGAGTTCTCGTCGGTGATCGTGAAATTTTGTGCATTCGACGCCATGCTTGATTTCAGCTCGAGTAGGTGCACAGTGCCAGCATCATCAGCGACGGCCACAAATTTGCCATTGCTAGGCTGTACATGCAATGACGAAAGCTCATCGTCGCCGTCAGACCCCGGCGAACAAACTTCAGTCATAGAAAGCGAGGCTGAGCGTACAACAAGCCCGTTGGCTGATGTACCGCGCAAATCAAACGCGAACACGTCTCGACCTGCGGTGGCCCATAGAGCGGATGGTAGCGGACCTTGTGGTGGTGCCCACGCTACGAGAGCTACCGGTGCTTTGTCGAACGCCGATATGCACCGTACGCAAGGCCGGGGTGCACGAGCATCCCACAAGCGCACAGTACCGTCATCGCTTGCTGATGCTAACAGGGCGAGCGACGGTGACCATTCGACGCAGTTCACGCTCTCTTTATGGCCTGTGAAGCTGGTGTGCGAAATCGACGGTGGAGTATTGGGAGTCGTGCGAAGTGCTGCCATAAAACTATGCTAGCATCTAACCGCTAATAGATGTCTATTGCTAGCAGTGTCACAGATCCAACGCTTTTAGCACGCTTAACGTTTTGAAGCTTCTACTTCTTACTCCTGGCTCCCGGTTATCTGGTTATTGCATTGGCTGGCCACTGGCTACTACGCCTACTACTTACTATCTGTACTGGCTGTTGCTGAAGTACGCAGACGACGTCGACAGACGACAAACGACTAGCTAGTCTACTGATTCTGATTATCTGATGATTCTGGAGAAAGCTGTGTCTCATCAATCATCAGGGACGCCAGCTAGAAGAGACATACTGTAAGCTTAGTTTACTCTGTGAAGTGTGTATACAGTAGCTCTCTGGGCTTTTTGACTCAACTTTCTCTGGCTAGCTACGTGCAAAGCTGTAGTATGATGCTGTATTGAAAAGCTACAGCGTAGCAGGGCAGTCAGTCAACATTGTGCGCGCAAACTTAACTAAAGTGGCACTATTAAAGTCGAACTTTGTTGCATACAACTGCGTCTCTAAAATTATTGGTATCACTAGGGCGTTGCTCGTTGGCGCCTTAAAGCGTTAGGCTAGACCAGTGCAAAGGTTTCGCAAATTACACTTCTACCAGTTGAAGCCTGAACCTAGTGAGGACTAGGAGTCAAGTATACTAATTCTGGACGAAATAGGTTTGCAATCAATAATTTATTGTGGCCTTTTGTCACAATGAAGTTTCGTGCCCTCTTGCTAATGCTTCTCAAGTTGAATCGTATCCACTGTAGCTCCTTTGATGGACTCCTGCAAGCAGCTTATGGACACTCCGGGGGGACCCTCAAACCCGATGACGCTGCTTTTCGCCCTCCAACATTTGACTTGAGGGACAGTACTCCTACACGTGAGGCCTTTGAAGCTCTCGCTGATGGGTCCGTAGGCCCCACAGCTGTTGGAATTCAAAGCAGCATGTCCGCAACTAAAACTGGGACCACTATTGTTGGGGTAAGGTCTAAATTTTGAGGTCGATGTTGAAGCTATATGCACGAACGAGTGAATTGTTTCTTCTTTTCCCTGAATGAAGCCTTCATGCGGTAAACCTGACAAAAGTATCCGTATATACGTAGGTATTGTGCCCGTCTGCAAACGCAGTAGTGCTCGCGGCCGACACACGAGCCACGAACGGCGAGACAGTAGCTGACAAGCGGTGTGAAAAGATACACCGGCTCGCGCCGAACATTTACTGCTGCGGCGCGGGCACTGCCGCAGATGCCGAGCAATTGACCCGGGCCGTCGCAATTGAGCTGACGACGCAGCGGTGGGCACTTCGGCTTGCTGCTGGCCCACCGCCAGTAATGCTTGACGAACACGACGAAGGTCAAGGGGTGCGCACTGATGGCAACGGCAACCCTGCTCCTAGCGCTTCTTCTTCGTCGATTCCCTTCTCTCAGCTTGGTTTCGAAGCCGTCGACGCCACCAGCCGCGTAGCCGCTGCCCACTGCTTGCTCAAGAAAGCCGTGTACCAAGGCCACCGCACCGGCAGCCTGAGCTGCGCGCTCGTGCTAGGCGGCGTTGACGCCTACGGGTTCGCGAAGCTCGTGCAAGTGCACGGTGGCGGCTCTTCAACCAGCGTGCGTACCAGGGACCTCAGCAAGAGTAGTATTAGCAGCAGCAGCAGCGATGGTGTTCCCAGTGGTTTCGGGGAAAGCATCGCGTGTGGTTTTGCGGCCCTAGGCAGCGGTGAATTGGCTGCCGTGAGTGCGCTGGAAAGCCACTGGCAGCCTGACTTGACCCTGGACGAAACCGTTGCGCTCGCTACGATGGCGGCTCGAGCTGGCGTCAACAATGACTTGGGCTCGGGCGGCGGTGTGGATGTATGCGTAATTGCTGGCAGCAGCAGTGGTGGCAGTGATAGCAGTGGTAGTAGAAGTGGTGGTAACGCATGGGTGAAGTACATGCGTGGCTACCGACCGGAAGATGCGGCCCCTCCACTCCCTTATGGAGTGGTGCCCGCTGCTTCTTTGGCGACGATGCCTTCAACAACACCAGCAGGCATGGTAGCCAATCTGGGAGCTGCTTCGCGAAGTGCAACCTCCATTCATCTCGGCCCTTTGCCTCCGCTTAAAGGCCGCTCTCCACTCAGCGGCCCAAATCCCGAACCCCCAGAAGAACTAGAGTTGATTTAATTCCGCTTTGTTGTGCCGTGCGGTATATAATATGTTCCTATGAGGCCAGCTCTCTCATTTATCCCTGGCTATATGGCTCTGAGGGCCGCACGATGCAGAACAGAGGTTATGCGGTTATGAGTTTATTGTGTATTAGTTATATTGTTATACTTCGCTTGCGCTGCCTTAAAATTCCTTTTCGACCATTGACTGCATGACTGGTGTCTCTAGACACGAGATCAGCAATGAATTGAAACCAGAGGTAGATGCCCGTTAGTGTTCGTCTGGTTATTCCTGCTCTAAGCGAATGGCACCATCTCCTCAGCGCTAATCAATTCGAGGCGCCGCGTGACAGTGTAAAAGCTCGTCACAGAGAAATCATTGATCTCGGCTGACGTGTGTGCAACAGTAATCTCGCCAGAGATAGCCCGGCAAGCCGCTTTTGTTACCTCTTGAAGCCGGGCAAAGTCCCGATAATAGTCCTTCAGCGGTGGCTTCCCATCAGCTTCCCGGCGGGCGTTCTTGGCACTGAGCTCTGCATCCACCTCGGCTTCTAACGCTGCAACTATTCCCGGGTGGCGATCATTGAGCGCGCTGGCAAGCTCTGAGAACCAACACTCTACGTGGACGTTGGCGCGATCTGCGTTGGGCGCATGGTAGTCGGCAATGTGTGTATCCAGGCAAACCAGCCCACGCCCAATCCCTAGTGTCTTGGCAACGAGCGGCGTAATAGCGGATATTCCCCGTGGCTCCAGTGGATCACCCTGGATCACTAAAAGTGGAGGCTTGCTGTATGGTCTGGCCTGCCAATGCATTTGCAGTTGAGCCACGATAGTTTCGGCAACTGCCTCGGGCGGGCGTGAGTCATAGCCCCCCATACCCTCGATAACGATCGGATGGTAGGCAGCTAGCCTGTCAATAATCGAGCCGCTCGAAACTGGCCCGTCTGGCATGATGGCTGCACTTCTAGCAGTACTGCTGCTGCTATTACGTCTGCTTGAAGGCTGCTCACCGATGGATGGTTGGTGCGCTGCTAACAGCGGACAGACAGCTCGTCGGCCTAGATGATGATGATGAAGGAGATGAAGCGCCAGCGCCGATGACGTTTTCATGCACTAGAGTCCCTATTCGCTGTGGCGATTATTCTCAGTCAGGAATCTAGAAATTTGACCTTCAATGCCTCTAGCAAGTGATCGAGGCGTTGTGGCTGGAAGTATACATTAGCGTGGAGCGCACCGCACCTAAGTACTTATTACTTATTACTATGTAATAAGTGGCTCTGTAGCTTGCACAACCACGTTTTTCCCCTCTTTTTTCTTTTTATACATACCATACTAGTGCAATTTTTTTTTTTCGTCATGTCAACATGTCAACCACCACGCAACGCAACACACAACACAAAGCACAGAAAATTCAAGATGAACGAAAAAGCGAAAAAGTCAACAAATCAACGAAGAGCCTTTACCGGCAACTACTAGACCGGCAACCGGCTGCCAATCTACACACCGACTACCGGCCTCCTATTGCCCAGCGAACATAAAAGTACCTGTAGTTAGAGGTTCAAGCGTTCGTCTTCATACTTCCTAAAGCTAGGCTAGACATGCCGCCAAAGGCAGGAGAAAGGCGTGGTGGGAAAGGGAAGGGGAAAGGTTCGAACAAAGGCGAAGCCGCCGCAGTTAGCGAATTCGACCGAGTACAATTCACGTCTATATTGAAATTGGTACGCGATGGCACAGAAAAGACCGAGCATGAGTTCCCTTCTACGCTTGCCGCAGCGCAGCGAGCTTTCATCCATGGCTTGGCGACGCAGTACGGGCTTGTCTCGAAGTCAAAAGGCAAAGGTGAGGCACGCGCCATCACAGTATCCCAGCCGCGGTCCCGAGTAGCGCCTACCTCCGACGAAAACGCATTGCCGTGGCTGCCAGTGCCGCCCTCCGTGCAATCTGTCCTAGGGCGCCACCTCATCCTGCACCCACCTTCAGCCGCTGAACTCGCGGAAATGGAACGCGGTGAGGCTTTTGAGTCGGCAGAGCACGACGGCAACAGCATTACAGCAGTGGGGTCAGTGAGCGCTTCAAGTGTTGAGGGCGGCAGCAGCAATCGGCACCGGGGAGCGGATTCAAGGCATGCTTGGCGGCCGGAGCCCGAGAAGCATCACGCTGCGCAGGCGGCTCGGTTACAGCACCCCAGCTATGCGCACTTACAAGCGCAGCGGAAGAGTCTACCCGCGTGGACATACCGCGAGCAAGTGCAGAAAATGGTCCGCGAAAATCAGGTATTGACTGCACGTGCTTGATTGCTGTGTTAAGTAGGGGTGTATTGCTTTGTTTGAGGTTGTATTGGTTGTGTGCTTTGATAGGCAATGTATCTGTTGTACTCATGAACAAAAGGGGTTTGATCCAGTGTTTTGCTTTTCACATTTCAGGTGGTGCTTATCAGTGGTGAAACGGGTTGCGGCAAGACCTCGCAAGTGCCGCAGTTCCTGCTGGACGATCCCCAGGTGGGCCCCACGTGCAACGTCGTGTGCACCCAGCCCCGGCGCATCAGCGCGATCAGCGTGGCCGAGCGAGTAGCCGCCGAGCGGGGAGAGGCTGCAGGCGGGGTCGTGGGCTACGCGGTGCGCGGGGACGCCATGGAAAACAAACTGGCGAAAGTTAACTCCTCCTCCTCCCCCTCTTCGGGGGGTGATTCCAACCCGAGTCCTAAAGCTCGGGCTGGCGCGGGGCCGTGGCCGACGCAGCTGTCTTTCGTGACCCCGGGGTTGCTCCTGCGGCGGCTCGGGTCGGACCCCACTCTGCAGCGCTACACGCACGTGTTGATCGACGAAGTCCACGAGCAGGACAAGTACACCGAGTTCCTGCTGGTGCTCTTGAAGCGGCTCCTGCCGTCGCGGCCCGACCTTCGCGTGGTGCTCATGTCCGCGACCCTCCGCGCCGAAACCTTCGCCGACTTCTTTGGCGGGTGCCCGGGCCTCACCATCGGCACCTCCATGTACCCCGTGGCCACGTACTTCCTCGAAGACGCGCTGCGCAACACCCACTTCCTCGAGCGGCGCGACGGGGTGTCCCCGGCGGACTGGAAGCAGTGGCACGCGAGCAGCGGCGGCGGCAGCGGCATGGTCGAATACGGCGACGCGTTGCCGCTGGGGTTTGGCGACGCAGAAATGAACCAATCCGCAGCGGACCTCGAGTTGCTCAGCAGCCTCTGGCGCGCGGGCGCGAGCTCTAGCGCACCCGTGGATGCTAGCAGCAGCAGCAGCAGTAGCAGCAGCGGCACTAAGAGCACGCCCCTGGGACCAGCGACAGCGCTTGCATTTCCGCTCACCAACACCTCGATTGAGCCGGAAGTGCAGCGCCAGATCAAACGGGGGGCAGCTCTAACAGCCCACCCAGAAAAAGCTGAGCAGCCTGCGTCATCTAATTCTGGCCATGACCACGATGCCAACAACGGCACCAGCGGTGGCGAAAACGTCCGCCGTGCTGGTGAGCACTTTGAGTGTGTGGTTTGCGGGTCAATCAACTTTGAGTCTGCAGAGGAACTCGGCGCGCACATTGCCGAGTGCTTCGGGCAGGCTCCAGTAGAGCAGCAAATGCACTCAAAGGCAACACCACAAGCTGCGAGTCGCATAGCCAGTGGCAGCAACAAAAACGATGACGGTAACAGTGGTCGGTCAGCTATTTTTTCAGCCTTGGGTATGGAGAGCCCTCCTCTCGTGTCAGAAGTGGGACCGAGCGCAACAGCTGCAGTGGCGTCTGGGGCTAGTGAAACAGCAGCCGAAAGTGGAAAAAGTTCAAATGGCGACGGCAGTATGGCCGCAATGATGGCGGCCGCGAAGGCAGCAGCTGCACAGGAGTCTGCCGCGGAAGCGTCGGCGAAAGCGGACATCGCTGCGGCTCTCAACCAGTATCTGGGCGGGGCGGACGACGAAGAAGTAAGCAAGCATTTGATTTACAATTAATTGCATGTGCCAAGTTTCTTGACGCGAAGCACTCAGGCAAAAAGTGTTCTCCGAAGCCTAAACTCTGAAGCCTTCCTATTCTTTTCGTGCTCACTTCACAGGTGGACTTGGACTTGGTTCTCGCGTTGCTGCACCACATCATGCGCATCGAAGCTGCTGGTGGGCCGGACAAGGCAGACGCAGGTGGCAACCCAGGCAGCAACAGCAGCAACGGTAGCAGTGGCATAAGCAACGACGATGACGACAGCAGCAATGCTACAACTGAAGCATGGCAAGCAGTTCCAGACCCCGAAGGCAGTGGGGACATGTACTACTGGAACCCAACCACCAACGAAACGACGTGGGACCTTCCACCGGACGCTCAGGTCGCCAACGCCAAGAGCAAAGAAAAGCGCAAGAAAAGCAAAGGCAACGGCAGCCACGGTGGCGGGAACGGCGATGGCGACAAGTTCGGAGCGGGTGCCGTACTGGTCTTTTTACCGGGGTGGTTTGAGATATCGCAACTGAAGGACCTCCTGGCCGGTGACCCGCTCTTTGGAGACGCGCGGCGTTGCCTGGTGCTGCCGCTGCACTCGGGGGTGCCAGTGGCCGAGCAGCGGCGCGTCTTCCAGCGCCCCCCCGAGGGAGTCACCAAGGTCGTGCTGGCCACCAACATCGCGGAGACCAGCTTGACCATCGACGACGTGGCCTACGTGGTGGACTCGGGCCGCGCGAAAGAGAAAGGCTACGACCCCCACATGAAGGTCTCGGTGCTCCGGAGCGGGTGGATTTCGCGGGCCTCCGCCAAGCAGCGCAGAGGCCGCGCAGGCCGCACGAGGCGCGGCATGTGCTGGCACTTGTTTTCCAAAACCCGCCACGACGACGCCTTGGAAGCGTTCCGCGCGTCGGAGTTGCTGCGCACCCCGCTGGAAGAGCTCGTCCTGCAAGCCAAGTTACTGGGCTTGGCGCCTGGTGCTGGCCCTGAAGACCCTCTCTCGGCTTATGGGTTTTTGGCGAGTGCCCTGAGCCCTCCTCACCCCTTGGCTGTGGCGAATGCGGTCGAATTGTTGGTCACCCTGGGCGCCATTGGCCAAGGCGACGAGCAACTGACGCCATTGGGGCGCTTGCTTGCCGCTTTGCCTACGGAGCCCCGGCTCGGGAAAATGCTCTTGTGGGCGCGCTTCCTGGGCCTCGGCGACCGGGCTGCGAGTTTGTGCAGCGCCATGGGCAGCCGCGCCGTGTTTACCATGCCCGCGGCGGCCAAAGCCAAGCAGCAGCAGGGGGGTGATGCGGCTATGGGAGCCACCAAATCGAAGCGCGAGTTTGCAGCGGGCAGCGCGTCGGACCAGCTCGCCAACCTCGCGGCGGTCGAAGCCTACCAACAACTGCACCGCGGCAACAACAGCGGTGGCAACGGCAGCAGCAAGTGGCGGTGGTGCGAGCAGCGTTGCGTGTCAGGCCACGCGTGCGGAGCGGTGGTGGAGGCTACCAAGCAAATGCAGCAAGAATTGCGCAGCTTGCCCCTCGCGCCGGTGCCCGGCCCGCCGACCTTTGTAGAGCTTGCTTGTAGCGAAGCCGCCGCTGCTGCTGCAGGAGGAGGAGGCCACATGACGGGCGCGGACTCAGGAGTCTTGGATGCCAACGCCTTGCTCCTCGCGTTAACGGGTTCCGCCCTTTATCCCAATTTGGGCCGCCGTATGCCCGGTGAAACGAACTTTGCGACTGCAGCGGGGCGCAAGTGCAAGCTCGCTGCTCAAACCGTGGCCAGCCACAAGGGGCCAGGAGCGTCGAGTGCACAGCGGTCTCTTGCAGGCCCGTGTGGGAAAAGTGCCCCGGATTGGGTGGCGTTTTCCGACTTGACGCAAGGCCGCACCAATTTCATGGCCAACGACGTGAGCGCGGTGGACCCGATCGCGCTGCTCTTGCTCAGCGCGGCCGTGGATCTCGAGACCTTTGAGCCTTCTTCGCCCGCTGAGCTTGAAAATGGTGCTGTTGATGCTGCAGTGGATGGTGCTGCTGACAGTGGTGCGGTGGCGGTAGAGCCGTACAGCGTGCTGACCTTGGACGGTTGGGTGGCGTACCGCTGCCCGCCGCCGCTCGCACTGGGATTGGCCACGTTGCGGCGCCGCCTCCGAGCGGCCTTCGATGCGCACGTGCGTGCAGGCAGTGGTGGCAGCGGGCGCGGCAGTGGCGGTGCAGAACCAGGCGTTTTGTCAGCTGATTTGGCCGATGCAGTCACCACAGCTGTTGCCGTGCTGGCTGCTCCTGACGGCCCTCTCACAAGTGGTGGTGGTGAAAGCATTTTGGAAGGGTCGTTGTCGCCGGCAGCCGTGACGTATGCAGCCGATTGGACATGCCCTGCGTGCCATGCGACCGTGTATGCTTCCAAACAGCAGTGTTTTCGGTGTGGCGTTGCGAAGCCAGTACTGGGCGGAACGCCTGGACCTGTATCTGTCGTAGGAAAGGGGAAGAATGGCAAAGGAAAAGGTGGGAAAGGCAAAGGGAAGAGCACACGAAAGCCGTGAGTTGAACTGTTGTTGATCAGCGCACGCAAAACTATGCGACCTGCTTTATCTCTATACCTACCAAACTTTTTACTTGTTAAAAAATTTTTATTGAAAGTACATTAATTGAAATAACCACATAAGTACACAGCGCACCAACGCGCGCAGCGCGCAGCTCTTTACTCAGCAGCAACAGCAAAACACTTAACTCTGAACTTTCAGGAGTGGGAATTAAGAATTTTTACTGTTTCCTATGGCCATCGCACCTTGGTGATTAAAGTTGACTACCTTGCCTCCTATTCCGTTTAAGTTTATATCCCCTTCGCCTCTTACTCTTATGTTTTATGTCTATTTGTTTGGTTCCTGCTGGGTTGTCGGTGTCGTTGTCGCTGGAAAATTATCCAATTGATAAAATCGGATATATAGACAAGAACAGAGAGCTCCGAGTCCGATGCGGAGTCGCAAAACAGAGGAATCTCCCGATTCCCTGATCGTTAAGGAGCTGAGGGATTACTTATTATTCGACGACGCCGCAAAATCTTCGTCGTCGTCGCTGCTGCTGCTCGCAGCCGCGGCTTTTTTATCGTTTTCGACGGCAGTTGGCTCTGCTACCGTTTCAGCTGGTGCTTCGCTAGCCGGTGCATCTGCTGGTTTATCAACCGAATTCTTCTCTTTCACGGATTTTTCCTTAGCCTCCTCCGTGGTGTCGTTGTCGTCCGCGGCCTCACTCTTTTCCGCTTCTTTTTGGTCTTTTTCCTTTGCCTCCCGGGCTTCGCGTTCTCGCGACCGGCTCTTGACGCGATCCCGCGACTTGGAGCGCGACCGCCTCCCTTCCCCACCTCCACTGGGCCCGCAGTGGCTGTCACCCCCACCGCGGAAGTTGCCTCGCCCGCGGCGAATGGGCGAAGGGCCGCGACCGTAGCGCCCCCCATTGCTGTACCTGTCGCCCCAGGGGGCACCACCACCTCCGCCTCCGTAACGCCCTCCGTAGCGGCCACCACCGCCTCGGTACCCACGCGGTGAAGGCGACCGGCGGCGGCCGTAACCACCGGGGCTGCGCGACCGGCGGTCTCCGTAGCGGCGGTACCGATCCCGAGACGGCGACCGCGAGTAGCGGCGACTCCGGCGGCTGCTGCGGTCTCGGGAGTCGGAGCGCGAGCGCCGCCGCCGCGGTGGTGACCGGGATCGGTCCCGGGAGTCGCCTCGGGAGCGAGAGCGCGAGTCCCGGGTGCTTCGCCGTGGCGGCGACCGAGAGCGGGAACGAGAGCGAGAGGCGCTGTCGTCGCCACGGCGGCTGCTGCGCTTCTTGTCCTTCTTCCTTCTGCTACGCTCGCCGCCATCGCTGCCCTGAGCGTCATCGTCTTTCGCGCCCTCGCCACCGCCTTCATTGTCTTCCGCATTGTCGCTGCGCTCGCGGCGGCGATGTTTCTTGGTTTTCTTTTCTTTTTTCCGTCGCTTGCGCTCCTCTCGTTCGCTGTCGTTTTCTTCGTCGTCGTTCTCGTCACGGCCGTTAACCATATCCTGCAGCTGAGAAGCCATCCCGCCCGTGGCGTCGCCTCCGCTTCCTTCGCCTCCTGGCACGCTCGGAAGACCGAACTGTTGTCTCAGAAGCGGATGGTTGGCATTGGCTGGGTTCGCAGCGAGCATTGCCTGCATTTGCATCAACTGCTGCATGGTAGGGCCGCCTCCAGGCATTCCCGGAGTTGCACTCCCGCCAAATCCAGGCATGCCCATCCCGCCCATGGGCACACCGCCTGGCGGCCCGAGCCCAGGTAAACCCATGCCTAGGCCAAGGGATTGTCCAAGGCCTGGCATCCCCATGCCTGGCAAGCCACTGAGCGGGATACTGGGCTGAGCTGCTGGCGCCGATGCTCTTGGCTGATTGGCTTTTGATACTTTAAGTTCCTGCCCTCCGATTTCAGTGCCCGAGAGGCCCAGGGCAGTGTTAGCTGCATCTGCATCAACGAAGTCGACGAAGGCGTATTTATTTCCAGGCGTGTGCCGGACAGCAGTGATGGTGCCGAGGCACCCGAATACATTACGAAGGACATCTGCGTTTACGAGCGAACTTAAGTTGCCAACATAAACTGAGCGCGACATATTCGGCGAACCATCGGCAGTACCACCGACCGGCTGTGAAGCTGACGCCGCTGAAAATGCATTCGCCAGCGCAGATGCAGCATTTATGCTAGACACTGGAACGCCGCCTATGAGGTCGGCGACAGGGGCCGTAAATGGGACACCTGCGGCGTCGTTTGATGTGGGAGCCGCTGCTAATACTGCATCGCTCGTTTCAGAAAATTGCAATGCCGCCTCGGTTGACGCTTCAGCAGGACTCTCAAGAACTGGCTGACGCTTTTCGTCCGCCATTTGTATCGCCAAGATCACGAAGATGGGTTAATACGTGTTGCGAAGTTACGAGAGGTTGGAAGGATGATGGCTGCGTTTGCAGTAATTTGCAGTGCTTGGTCCCCTTGGTGGTGGTTTGGTCATCGAGAAAAGCATCGTGTCGTCGTCGGAAAAAAAATCAAGACGACTCTCTCAAGCTTTCAATCAAGACCCCCATCGGGGGGAGCGTGATTTTCTGAATTCTGCGAAGGCACTCATTGTAAAAAATGGGGAAAAAGAGCAAGGCGAAGGCAGGAAAGGGGCCTAAGGCCGCGAAGAAACCTTCGACTACCTCAATCCTAAGCTCCGATGCAACGGGAAAGCTGCGAGAACTTCTTGAATCTGTAGCTGCCTGGAAACGGGACGGCTTGGCCGCCGTCGCTGCTGCGGCAGAGTTAGCAGCTTGGCTGAACAGCCTCGCCGCAGATGATAGCGACGATGATTTGGTAGCGCTCCGAGAGTCCGCCGACTTGCTAATTCAGTCAAACGCTGTTCTACCACTACTACATATTTTGCAAGGCTGTGCTTACAGCGCAGTAACACTGCAGCCCATAGGCGATACCTCTCCACTACAAGCGGCTAGTCTCGAGGTCGCAGCTTGCCTAGTCACGGCCGCTGACGCGACGCTTCGGCAGTGCGGATGGGAACTGATCGACGATCCAGACGACCTTGGCCGCCCAGCTTACTTGCATCGAGCAAGCAGCATGCTTCGCAACACGCCGCCGGAGCTTGAGCACTGGCCCGCACCTGGCCCCGCGACCTGGTCACGCCTTTTGCTCCTGGACCTCCCCACCCTGCTAGTGCCATGTGCCGCGGATCCTGCTGCTGCAGCTGCTGCCGCCCGAGCTGCTGCGATGCATACGTCCAACGCCGTCGATGAAAGTGCAGCGGCAGGCCTAGCGCGGCGCCAGCGGCGGCTGCGTAGCCAGGGAGGACCCAACACTGCTAGTAAAATGAGCCACGCATCATCGGCATCCGCGGCCGCTGCTGCTGCTGCTCTGGCAGCGGGGCCTGTGCGATGGGCAGTACATGTAGTAGAGCATCTTCCAGCAAGCCATAGCGTGCTAGATGTTCTAGTGGACGGTCGAGTTGACGGTAAATCTTATGAGTCAGCGCTCTTATTGTAGGACTCGAGTCTTTTAGAAACGAACTAGTGCCTCGTATGAGCCAGGTCATCATTCTCGCCTTTCTGTCCAAGGCATAATTGTTTGAGTTAGCTGCCAACTTTCTAATTTCGGCGTATACGTGTGTGTCTGCGTGCTCAGTGACGTACCGGCAGCTCGTTCGGCACGACCTCGATGGAGCGTGGAAACACACCGACGGTTTGGCGGCCGTCGAAGTGCTCGTTGAAGAAAGGGTTGCACCACGCAACAAAGGCATCACAGGAAAACTGGATGCGAGCCCGTCGCTTGTGCCTGCTGCATCTGCGGAGCCGTTGAGCTTTACCAAGACGACCATGGCGGCCCTGCCGCTCCTTGCGCTTCCTGCGGCGCGCCGGCATGCTTACGCGGCCTCGATTTTGCGCGCCTCGACGGCGCCTGCACTTCAAAGAAACGAAGCCAGAACTGCACCCTCGAGCGGTGACTCTAAATCTGGCTCCGACTGCAGCGGTGAATCTAGTAGCGACGGTAATCCTTTCGGTGGGTCCTTTCAGGCAGCGTTTGATGCTGAGAACGCTGCTGCCGACGCCGAGGCTGAAGCTCTGGATGTAAATCTCGAAGGAGTGGACGGAGCAGGCGTCGATGAGCTCGTTGCCGAAATGCTGAAAGGCATGGCTTTTGAAGCGCAAGATTTCGAAGCCAGCGCTGCACAATTCAACAGCAGCAGCAGTGAGGGCCAGAGCGGCGGTGGCCCCGGTAGCGGCGGTGGCAGCAGCGGTGATCAGCCCGGAATGCGCGTGCTCGTCGTAGGCTTGTCCAACGCTTGCGACCTGGCGCGCTTCGCCATGCGGCTCGGCGGAAACCGCGTAGACGGTGTCGATGCTTTCGGCCCGGGTTTGGCCGTTGCGCGCTTACGCCACGTGGAGCAACACCTCGGCCTCGACCTGAGCGCCATGGCGTACGTCAGCTTGGACCAACCTTCCCTGTGGAGCGGTCTGCAAGCTTTGGAAGCGGACGGTGAAGCGCCGCCCGCGTGGACAATGCCTGAAGTGCCTACTGCACCATCTACTGTCGCTGCTTCTGACGGTGATACTGACGGGAAGCTCGATGACGCATGCCCTACATTAGTGCCTGCATCCCAAAGCCCCACAGGAGGCTTGAAGAGCAGCAGCGGTGGTTGCGATTGGCTGATCGACGGCTCTTCTTCGCAGCTCTACGACGCGATTGTCTTGGACTGGGCCGCAGAAAGTGGTTCTGGTACTGGCCCCGCGGCCGTCACGGACGAGCTCTCGAACCTCGTGGCACTCGTCGCTCCTTGGCTGTCCCCCACCGGTCTCCTGTGTCTTGGCATGGGCGCGGGTTTTGCGAGCGGCGGCCAATACGGCGGCAGCAGCAGCGGCACCAGCAGCACCAGCAGCACCAGTGGTGGCGGCGGCAGTGGTGGTGGCGGTAGTAGTGGAGCCAAAGCTGCGTTAGCGGTTCAGAAAGCGTGCGCAGCTTGCGGGCTTGCTGGCTTTGCGGTCGTGAGCGACGCGTCGAGCCGCGAAGAGCCTCACTTGGCCGAGTCCGTAGTCGTCGCGTCCCGCGCCACTCTGGTGCTGCCTGGTCATGCCACCTCCCCAACTACGGTGGTGGCCGCGGCGGATACGGGTACAGCCTCAGAGGAAGCTGATGAAGTGGAATTGACAGCTGACGCGTGGGTGGATGCGTTTGGGCCAGGCAGCAGCGGCGCCGAGTGCTTTCGCTTGCCTATGACTCTGCAAGAAGGGGAGCTTGACGAGGCCAGCGCAGTGGCAGGACCTAGCAGTAGTAGTAGTAGTAATGTGCCGCGCGTGTGGGCATTCTGGGCGGAGGCAGAGAATGCAGAGGTAGACGACAGAGTAGCGGCAGCGAAACCTGGAGAGGGCATCGCGGCCGACGTATGGAACGAGGCGTTTGGCAGTGACGACAGTGATGACGATAGTGACAACGATGGGGTCGATAAAGGCAGTAGTGATGCCGTCCCTCAAAGTGATGATGAAGTGTCGCGACGCGAAGCCTGGGCAAGCGTGATGTCTCCTAGTCTACGCGCTGCTTGCCCTGCGATGCCGCTCCTTCGTGCTTGTCAAGCTGCTCTAGCCCCTGAAGCTGAAGGGCATGCTGAGGTTGGGCTGTCACCCAAAACTGAGACCACGCAAAAGTTGCCTGCAGTGCAATTCCCAGCACTGGTCGTGAAACCCGGTGCCCTACAAGCTCAGCTTGACACTCGAGGTTACGCCGTTTGCTCGAGCGGCGTTTCAACCACGGATTCGTCGACAGCAGAGGTGGAGGCGGAGGAGGGCCAAGGCGAGGGCGCAGCAACAACATCGCTCGGCTCGTCAACACCCGTTTCGAGCTTGAGGCACGACGAACCAGCGCTGCTGTCCTTCGTGCACGGCGCGGTCTTGGCCCTGAAGCGCAAGCAGCTGGCTCCGGCGCACGTGTACCTGTACGACGCCACCTGGGAGTTGGCGCTGCGGGTCTGGCCGCTCGCGGAAGCAGTGCTGGGCAAAGACTGTGTGCTCGAGCCCTCGTTTGCTGCCTTTGCGTTAGACCCGCAGAAAGCAGGCACGAGTTACGTGGGCACCAACTTTGGGCGGCCGCACCGGGACTACTCGTACGCTGACTCCCTCGAAGCAAACGCGACTGCTGAGAACGGCAGCGAAGCCTCGCAAAAGCTGAAGGTCCTGTCGGTGTGGGTGCCACTCAACGGCGTGAACACTTCCAACGGGTGCATGTACGTGGTTCCGCGGCCGTGCGACACGGGGTTTGCGGACCCGCTCAGCGCCGAAGGCTTGCAGTCGCCGCGCGTGCCCGCCGAGACGGTGGGTGGCGTGGTGCCCCTCGCGCCCCATCCCCCAGGCACCTTCATGTGCTGGACCGGAAACACGGTGCACTGGGGCAGCGCGTGCGCGCGAGAGGGTGCGGCTGACCCGCGCGCCTCGCTCGCGTTTGTGTTCCGGCGCGCTGGCGCCCGCTTGTCGGTGGCAGAAGTGAGCTTGACGCGCTCCGACATCGCTGCTGCTGACACTGCCACGCGACTGCAGTGGGTGCACAAGGCTATCGGTTTTTTTAAGCACTGGTACCCAGATGCAAGCCTTGATTACAAAGCTTTGCCCTGGGCCTCAAAAGGCGCTAAACTGGCCACTGAAGACAGAGCTGCTTCGAAAAAACACGTGATGTTTTCATAGTGGCGGTTCAATTCGTTGTATATCTAAAGCTTGTGTTTTGACCTTGACCTTTAATATTCCGATGCGAGCTTCTGATATTTTTGATTATATATATATATAAACGCATATGCATTAAGGGCGCTGGACGCCCACATGCCAAGAATTAGAATTTACCCTCAAAGGCTTAAGTTACGGACTAATTTTTCTTGTTCTCTACTGTGGGCTGAATGGTTTCTACTCCGCGGGGTCACTTCGAGATCACAGGGACATTACAATTGCAGTTCAAGTAACGAAACAAGTAACTTATATTATTTATGATGGTGATGGGGTGTCCTGTCTTGGGTACAGATCATGCAGAATGCGGCCTACCAGCTACCAGCCCATGCTGGGGGCAAAGCTTCAGCGACATCGGCATTATGTCAGAGCATGGTGTCAGGCAATTGCCCTCACGGTTGCCCTGAGCTCAGCCCTGAGTGCTCTTGTGTTTTGAGAATGGAGGAGTTAATTCAGCCAACAGCAATCTCAATGTTTCACACTTCATAACGCATCCATCCTGTATTGCGTATGTTTTTTGCAATAAAACTCAAGGGTCGTTTTCTCAGCTCTACGAGACGGGCGTAACACCGAAGGTCACAATTTATCTTAAAACTTCATAGCAGCAGTTATGAAACAAAGAGACTATGTGATCTAGTTCTTAGAGACTCCAATACAAAGAAATGAGACGGGCGTAACACCGAAAGGCATAATTTATCATAAAACTATATTGCAGCAGTTATGAAGCAAAGAAACCACTCTATGTGATAGTTCCCAATACAAAGAAAAATGGCTCTACAGTAAGCATTTAGTTCATTTTTTCTTCTCGAGTTTTACGATTTGAGATTGAATTGTTTATCGAGATGCAAGTCTGCAGTTCTTTCAAGGGATAGCTCCTACTTCTTATCTACTTGCATACATAAAGAATTGAAAGCTTGAAAGCGCGGGACCTCGCTAGTCAGAATGCCAATGATCACGAGAAATAGTTGAGATTCTGAAGCATACTACATCAAATTTAAAGACCTGCAATGGAGACGTCCGAAGAAAGTGCCACATCGATGGCAAGTCCTCAAAGAGAATCTAAGTCGAGCATGATTCCTAAAGAAGAAGCCATAACACAACCAAAGCAATACCACCTGCTGTGTGATACGATGTCATGCGATGCTTGCGAAGCAGCTGTGGTGGCCACCTTGTCAAGCATTCCAAATGTCTCGAAAGTAGAAGCCTCAAGAGCACAGGGGACCATTGTTGTATCCACCAATTCCTGTAATTCTTGTGTCGATTGTCAATGCTGTCAATGCGATCCATGTTCTTGTGAGGTCTGCCGTTGCTGTGCGTGTGGAGTTGACAAATATCTCGCAGCTCTTGAAGATATTGACCACCATGCAACGTATCCAACAACTAAGAAATCAGATACACCGAGTGAAAGTAGGCGAGCGTCCTTGTGGAAGTTCCCGCAAAATATAGATATCTCCATTGCTTTGGCTTTGGGAGTTGCATGCTTTGCAATCGGCTCAATGCTTAAAGGTATGAATTCAACGCTTCAAATGTGAATTATTCTTTCAACTACTCGCGACTCTTCAGGAAGAGTTGCAATTTAATCGTTTCTTATCATAAACGAGGCTCTTCTCTGATGCAACCCAAATGATGTCACTGCTGCGGCCCCACAATAGATACCTCCCTTGTTTATCATTTATGATACTAGATGGCTCATTCTTTTATGTGAAGCGCTTGAGTCCATTTTAAGGCATCCAATCCAGGCGGATTTTGCTTACAATGGCTCATAATGCACAGTGCATTAAGTCTGGATCATCTAGAATAATAGTTTTTATGCAATAGATGCCACGCCAATTATAGTAGAATGGCCGTGAGTGCCAACTGCCAGCTCGCCTGCCATTGGCTTCAATTAATATAAGAGCAAGTTCGCTGTGCAGTGTGCCCTTAGACAATAATTGAAGCATAAGTTCGAAGGTATGTGAATTAGTTAGGTATGTTACGTCGTAAAACTGCGCTTTCGATCATCCCGAAATATGTCTCATGTGCACGACATCAATTAGCTAAGCTCTATAGAAAAAAGTTAAGTTCAAATTCAAATACTTATAACAACTTATAAATTTACATATTTAAAATGTCTTTGATTTTCAGCTTGTGTTGGCCCGAAACTTCGAAGCATTTTTGAGAACATAAAGGAGCCTAGAATTAGTTCAAACTCATGAGAAGGGCTCTTGAAAGGTCGATGGGAATGTAAGTATAAGGTCTCGCTGCATGGTCAATTGAAGCGGTGAGCTTCAAAGGAGGCTCAACCCATTATTTGCCCAAGCAATGCTGATATTCCTCGGATTGACAAACTAGACAGCGCCCTACGTGCTTCAGAGTATCGTGGCAGATTGAGTTCGGCCTGTAAGGTGCTGAGAACAGAGGCTAAAGAAGTATGCAGCCGCTGCTCAAAGGCAGCTACGAATGAACGCAGCCCAAGCCAAACAACGAAGTCGCGGCGAATTGAGTACTGATAAAATTGGTGGCATTGAAATCTTCTCAGCAGCAGAAGGCACAAATACTTGGCAGCTGAGCACACTGACTTAAAGACAAACGACGAATTTGACATTGCATGAGCCCGCCGAGGTAAACAAAGTATGTGTGCCCGTGATTTCACTGCACCTAGAAGACCTAAGTAAAGGACGTTCTCGTAGACCTGCGTCAATGGATTGAAAGTTGCATCAAATAAAATTGGATGGCTCTTGGGGGCCATGTACGAGCACATTTTCGAAATTAGTGTTTCCCCAGGCCGATCCGATGGACTAATAACGGTTAGCAGGTCGAATGGAGTTACGTTGTTGAACTTAGTCACTCCTGGTCGCACACTTAAGGTTCGTGTATTGAACTCAAACCCACACCATGGAAACCAACGCGTATCTCCATCAAGATTTGATCTCGTCTTGTCCCGATTGAGGGTGTAGTCGCCACGCTCGTGAGCTGCATTCATTGACCTTAAGAAAGCTCTAACATGCTCAGCATTTGTTGCAATAAAGATGTAATCGTCCATTAATCGAAAGCAGGCAGACTGAGAGGCAAGCGAAGGTATTACCCTTGTTTCTAGGGACCCATAGTAAATATTGCACAAGAGGGCTGAAAGAATAGATCCTTGCGCGATTCCCATGTGCTGTTTGAAATACCGCACTCCGCGCGCTGAGATTTGAACCATATTATTGAAAATATGCTCCCTCAAGAGGTCGATGAGCTGCTCCCTTCGCACAACAGTGCCCGTACTCCCTTCCAGAACAACTGCTTTCGAGTGCGTATCGACGACTTCTTGAGCACGATCCCAAAAAGAGCTAAATCCACCCGGAGGGGAGACTTTTCTAGTGTGCTGGACGTGAAATCTCCTGATAGATGAAGGCAGTGGATGCACAACTGTGCACTTCTGTAATACGTATGTATCATGCATAAAAAGCCTACTCACGATATCAAACAGCTTCTTTTGAGAGATCATATCAAAGCATTGCTTCAAGTCAACGCTAGCAAAGAAGAAGTGGCCCGGCGCAGAAGGGCCCACAGTCCTGACGTAAGAGCCTAGGCGAGCCCAAATATCGTCAAATCCATGAACAGTGTAGCCTAAGACGCCTGGATGTTGGGAACACTCGTACTTCAGTACATGGTATAAAGCTGTGAGGGTCATATTGGTTGATGGCAAAAGGTTGCCATTATTCGATGGGCTTCGTTGCCTTTTTGACAAGTTAGTGATTGCCCGAACAGATTTTGCTTTTGGTAACAGCCTCACACTCGACAAACCGAGTGAAGATTCATCCAGGTGTTTCAAGGCGCTCTTTCTTTCATTTTCGAGGAGTGGGGTAAACTGAGGTAGGCACTGATCTTGGGCGCGGCATCGAATAGCTGACCAAACGGGCTTACGAAAGTAGGCCACAGCAGTACTTTTGGATTCTCTTTCTGTCACGTAGAACGAGTTCTTTAGAAGCGAAATGATCAACTCAAATACAAATGCTATAAATCGACCTAAAAGCTGCTTCTGCAAGGAGTGATCTCCATTTCCACTATTCCCCAAGCATTTCTCATCGTGGCCAAGTTTTCGCTTCTTGCTCTGTCCAGGCTGCTGCGTTGGAGGGTGCTGAAGCCACGGAATGTCCCGCGTGCGCATGTCAGCAATTACATCATTGATGCACATTCCTTCATGACGACGTAATCGAACAAAACGAGCGAGTTTACGATGAAAGACAGCTTCATTGAAACGCGAACCCCAGATTTCGTACGGCAGAATACGCGAACAAAATTCTCGCAGATAGGCAGTGACCTCAGCATGCGACGAGTTCATTTCAAGCAAATCTTCAATTGATGCTCCGTCAAGTGTATTTCGCCTCTTTACAGCCGGTCTTGGGGCACTTCCAGCAACAATTGGTGTCTTATATGCTGCAGAGTTTTCGTCTTGACTTTCGTAACCATCTTCATACGCTTGCCAAGCTAGGACAGTCCGCTGAGCATTGTTGGTAAGCTGTTGTTTCCCTGATTCACTAACACGCCATCTATACGGGCAGCACCGGGCCAGGCAGCGCCCAACATTGAACTTTCGATAATTACAGATAATCTGAGCAAAGTGAGATATTGATTCACAGACACGTTTCTGGAGTTTCTTTCGTGGTTGAAAAATATGTCGCAATAGCGCACGTGCACGCTCGTGTTCTGGCGTGCTGGCTCGAGTGAGTTGAACAAGTATATGCTTTGTGGGCAGGCCGGCATGCTGAACGTACGAATTTGAGTAAAACATGCGCCAGCGAGCAAAGGGCGTATGCACGTGTTTATTGTGAGTTCTTGCGCCTCTCATAGACTCCCGAGCTAAGATGCCTTCATTCAAGGGCGAGCCCGTCGTTTGCACATAGCAACCATTTTGGAGGAGCAGAAAAGTAGATGTATTCAGCAGGATATCGGAAATAGGGCCAGCTCCTGGAACAGCACATGCAACATGCAGCTGATAAGTTCACAAATGCCACAACGTTTCATCGAGAAGGAAACCATTATTTGACTACTCTTTACCAGTAAGTTTCAGAAGAGTTTCCCAGTCCGCAGTTTTCAGTAGATTCAGGACAGTATTTGGGAAAAAACATTCGACCCCAGACTGACTATTCATACCCTTATCATTTTCTCTTCGAAGTCTGAAGCCATTGGATAAAACATTTCGATCGCCTCGATTCAATAAAGTATGAATAACCCTGTTTCGTGAATAAAAGGTGGGGTTAGAGCTGGCAAAAGTAATTCGATCAATTGAATTTATTAACTTACGATGTTAAGACGTCTGTCATCGAGGCGACGCTCTCAACGTCAACATTGTGCGATCTGTCTTCAAAGATTGCATCTTTCGTGCAAACTAGCGTAGAATCAAACAGCTTTTCAAGGTTAGGCTCGTGTTCAAGAGCTTGGACAGTATCGATTATGCCGAGTGAGTCTAAATACTGGCCTAGAGGGCATACCCTACCTTCGTACCGCGAACGAATGAGGTCCATTTCTATATTTAACCTACTGGCTCAGTTATACTTTTCACCATACCCTGATCTCCCAGAGGGTGCAAACGCTCAAATGAAACGCTAGCAAAGTATCAAAAGGTGGCTCGGAAATGGGACTAACAGCAGGTGTGGAAGAAGCATCTCGCGTGTAGTTTATCGACAGGGATAGGAGGCAATTGCTGCATTCGCCATCTACAAGACCCTTGACAAATAATTTGTTAAGTTAGCTCGATTTGTCAATGCACGGGAATGAAGTGTGAAGCGGGTGAGGAGAACGAGCCTAAGCTAGAATTCCTGCATCCAAAATAATCCTATTTCCACTAGTCAAGGGTCTTCCTTTGACCTTTCGTCAATCTACTATCTACCAATAGTCCTCTGATGCTCTGATATCTGTCATCTATCTCACTATCTCTGTCCCATCGCCCATCGCACATACTTAGCACACGTTCGACGATTTGGCCAGAAAGTGGACACTCTTTAAAGGACTGGGTGTACGATTTCGGAACCTGTTCTGGTCGTAAATCGTGAAATTAGCTCACCATGCAGCTTCCGGCGGCGATATACCTTCTTGAATAGATAAAGCCTTGTGAGCAATATTAGTGGACAGAGCGCATATAGATGGAAGAAGTATAGCCAGCTTAACAGCGGAGCGGATGACATTCGAACTCACGCCTGCTAATTTGTTGCACCTACTACATATTCTTCCACCATCTTTCAGCACGACTGTAATCGTCGCGCGCCGGGAATTCTCCAGAAGGACCCTATGGAGGGCATATCCCCATTAGCATATGTGAAAAGGTTCATTCTGTGAGGAATAATATAAGTCGGAGTGGGGATATGCCCAGCATAGGGTCCTTTGAGGGACGTCGTTGAAGTTGACGCTTCTGTAGGGTGTTCTCATCGCACTAATCGCGTCCAAAATGGAGTAGAAGTCGCCACCAGTGTCAAATCTAATTGATATTTTGATTACTGGAAGGGAGTACAAGTGTTAAGTGTAAGAAACCCTCGGTTTTAGTGAGGGGTGGCTTGTGCGAAAAGTTGCTCGGTATCCTTTGTGCTGGCGCCGTCTTTTTGTACCTCCGGTGCATCAACGCGCATTAACGCTGGCTCTATTTACCCATGAT